>OGYY01001472.1_pt1 | contig 20249 bp, 20 predicted proteins | sample 1576671 | NCBI WGS metagenome assembly OGYY01 (sample SAMEA3541593, study PRJEB24748) | human gut metagenome | biome: human gut; feature: human-associated habitat; material: faeces | place: China | collected 2012 | reverse complement strand
GAGACACTGATGCGCTATATCCGCATATTTTCAGAGCTCTCCAACCAGCTGCGCTACGCCAGCCAGAAGCGCGTGCTGATCGAGCTGGCATTCATAAAGCTGACCAGGCCGTCCATGGAGCAGGATTTAAGCTCTATTTTACAGCGGCTTAACCATATAGAAAAACAGCTGGAAAACGGCCTCGACCTCTCGGCGCTGGCCCGCCTTTCCGCACAGAACCCCGCGCCCGGCGGACAGGAGGAGACTCCGGCCGGCGGGGACGAGACGGTGACAGTGAAAATCCCGAAGGCGCAGCTTGAGGATTTAAACCAGATAAGCGGCGAGTGGGGCAAAATTATCCGCGAGATGGGAGGCACCGTCCGGGCCGGATTCAGGGAAACCCGGCTGGAACCGGGCGGAGACGGATGTTTATGTATTGTATTTTCCGATATAAACAGTTATAGTATTGGGAGCAGGGAGTCCATTCTGACGGATTTGCAGGAGTTTATCGCGCAGAAGTACGGGAAATCCCTGACGTTCAAGACCAGGCTTGCGCAGACTGGAGAGAAGAAAAATACGGTCTACGTCAGCGACGAGGATTTAAAAGAAAATATCCACATGGATGTTATCATAGAAGAAGACTAAGAAACAAAAACAGGGAGGAATACACCATGGCAAAACGTGGCGGTTTCCCGGGCGGAATGCCCGGCAATATGAACAATATGATGAAGCAGGTGCAGCGCATGCAGCGCCAGATGGAGGAGACGACCAAGGAGCTGGAGGAGAAGCAGTACGAGGCTTCCGCCGGCGGCGGTGCGGTGAAGGTCACCGTGTCCGGCAAAAAGGAGGTCCTTTCCGTGAAGCTGGATCCGGAGGTTGTGGATCCCGACGACATCGAGATGCTGGAGGATCTGATCGTTGCGGCGGTGAATGAGGCGATGGATAAGGTGGATGAAGTGTCCGCGTCAGCCATGTCCAAGTTCACAGGCGGCATGGGCGGACAGATGCCTGGATTGTTCTAGCAGGGAGCGTAGGAAATGGATTATTACAGTAGCCAGATGAGCAAGTTAATTGAAGAATTGTCATGCCTCCCGGGCATAGGTTCAAAGTCAGCGGCAAGGCTGGCTTTTCACTTGATACATATGCCGGCAGAGGATGTGAAAAGACTGGCGGACACCATGGTCCAGGCCAGGGAAAATGTCCGTTACTGCAAGGAATGTTATACACTGACAGACCAGGAGCTGTGCCCGATCTGTAAGAGCAGCGCCAGAGACCACAAGACCATTATGGTGGTGGAGAATACCAGGGATCTGGCGGCTTATGAAAAGACGGGAAAATACAATGGTGTCTACCATGTGCTCCACGGGGCGATCTCGCCCATGCTGGGAATCGGGCCGGAGGATATCAAGCTGAAAGAACTGATTACCCGCCTGGAGGGCGACGTGGAGGAAGTGATCATCGCTACCAACTCAAGCCTTGAGGGAGAGACGACGGCGATGTATATCAGTAAGCTCATCAAGCCGACGGGCATCAAGGTCAGCCGGATCGCCAGCGGCGTGCCGGTGGGCGGAGATCTGGAGTATATTGATGAAGTGACCCTTCTGCGGGCGCTGGAAGGAAGGACAGAGCTTTAAGAAGAGTGCAAATGTAAGATCAGGTGAGTGATGGAATTATGAGAAAGAAAAAAGTGACGTCCACGGATGTGGCCAGGGAGGCAGGCGTTTCCCAGGCTACTGTGTCCATGATCCTGAACAAAAAATACAACGTCTCTTTTTCCAGGGAAACCATAGAGAGGGTAGAGGCAGCGGCCCGGAAACTGGGGTATGCAGCCGCAAAGCCAAAGAGCAGAAAAAATGCCAGACGGGAAAAGCTTCTGGTAGTGTTTTGCTCCAATCTGACCAATCCCTACTATGTGATGCTCCTGCAGGGAATTGAATCCAGGGCAAAGGAGGCGGGATTTGGCCTGTTTGTATGCAATACCCAGCGGGACCTCAAGATGGAGGAGCGTTATCTGAAAATGATGCTGCAGCTTAAGCCGCTGGGAATCATATATACCTGTAATCCCAGTCACTGCTTTATGAAGCAGGTAGAGGAACTGGCCAGGCAGATACCGGTAGTGGTGGTCAACAACCAGAATGAAAAGATGAACGTGGATGCGGTGGAGCTTGATAATTCAAAGCTTGGCCGTATTATGGCAAGGCATCTGCTGGGGCTGGGACATCACAAGGTAGCTTATATAGCGCCGCCGCTTACAGCCCGGCAGAAGCAGCGTTCCAAAAGGGTGGAAGGCTTCCTGAAGGAATATGAAGAAGCAGGATTTAAGGACGGCGTCATCATCAAGGCGGCGGGAGAAGAAATGGATCTGACCGTGGCTCACATTGATTCGGAATATAAGATCGGCTATGACCTGACCAGGGAGCTTCTTGAGGAGACCAGGGATATTACAGCTATCGTGGGACTCAATGACATGATTGCTTTCGGCATACTGGATGCGCTTCAGGAGGAAAAGATCCGGGTTCCGGCGGAGATGTCGGTAATGGGATGCGACAATACGCTGTTTGCGCGTATCCACAAAGTGGCACTTACCACCATCGATCATTTTGTGGTGTATAAGGGGCGGGATGCCTGCGACATTATCATGAAGAAGATCGATTCCCGGGATACCCAGTATGCGGACCTGGAGCCGGTCAGCAGCTACCATGTGGAGTATGAGCCAAGGTTGATCGTACGGGGGACGACCGGATATCCTTCCGGCAGAAAAAGAAAATAAAATTAATGATTTTGCGAAAATTATTAATAATAAAATGTTTGCGGAAATCCTTATAATGTCGGGAGAACCAGGCGTTTTGAAAAAAGAAGACAAGAAAATATTCAAGACTTTTGTTAATAAAATAAAAGTATCAGTTTAAAAAATTATTAATAGAAAACAGCACTATTGACCAGTATAAAGAGATTACGTTATAATTCAAGTATCTGGGAAACTGTTAAATGTAAATTAGGAGGAAATGAACATGAAATTTTTCATCGACACAGCAAAGGTAGAGGACATTAAAAAGGCAAACGATATGGGTGTGATCTGTGGTGTTACCACGAATCCGTCTCTGATCGCAAAAGAGGGAAGAGTGTTTGAGGAAGTGATCGCAGAAATCGCATCTATCGTAGACGGACCGATCAGCGGAGAGGTAAAAGCAACTACCACAGACGCGGAAGGTATGATCGCAGAGGGCCGTGAGATCGCTAAGATCCACAAAAACATGGTAGTAAAGATCCCGATGACTGTAGAAGGCTTAAAAGCGGTGAAGGTACTTTCCTCCGAAGGCATCAAGACCAATGTAACACTGATTTTTACGGCTAACCAGGCACTTTTGGCAGCAAGAGCCGGAGCTACTTATGTATCTCCGTTCCTGGGACGTCTGGACGACATCTCTGTAAGAGGAACTGACCTGATTGCGGAGATTTCCGAGATTTTCAAGATTGCAGGCATCCAGACAGAGATCATTGCGGCCAGCATCCGTCACCCAATGCATGTGACAGACTGTGCACTGGCAGGAGCTGATATCGCAACGGTTCCATATGCAGTAATCGAAAAGATGACCAAACATCCGCTGACAGATGCAGGAATCGAAAAATTCCAGGCAGATTATAAAGCGGTATTTGGAGAATAATTTTTGGGAGGACATCATGGATAAATTAGAGTTGATGAAAACGGCCAATGAAATCCGCAAAGGCGTGATCACGGCGGTACACAGTGCCAAGTCCGGGCATCCGGGCGGATCTCTTTCAGCGGCTGACATTTACACATATTTATATTTTGAAGAGATGAATATCGATCCAAAGGATCCAAAAAAAGCAGACAGAGACCGGTTTGTACTGTCCAAAGGACACACGGCTCCGGGATATTATTCTGCGCTGGCCCACAGAGGCTTTTTCCCGGTGGAGGATCTTACGACCCTTCGTAAGACGGGCTCCTATCTGCAGGGACATCCGGATATGAAGCATATTCCGGGCGTGGATATGTCCAGCGGATCTCTGGGACAGGGAATCTCCGCTGCTGTCGGGATGGCCATTGCTGCAAAGCTTTCCGGCGACAGCTACAGAGTTTATACACTTCTTGGCGATGGCGAGATCCAGGAGGGGCAGGTCTGGGAGGCGGCAATGCTGGCAGCCCACAGAAAGCTGGACAACCTGGTAGTGATCGTAGATAACAATAATCTGCAGATTGATGGCGCGATCGACGACGTCAATTCACCGTATCCGATCGACAAGAAATTTGAGGCGTTTAATTTCCATGTGATCAATATCGACGGGCATGACTTTGACGCCATTGCCGCGGCCTTTAAAGAAGCAAGAGAGACCAAGGGACAGCCGACGGCTATTATCGCAAAGACCGTGAAAGGAAAAGGAGTATCCTTTATGGAGAACCAGGCCTCCTGGCATGGTGCGGCCCCGAATGACGAACAGTATGAGGTGGCTATGGCAGATTTAGAGAAAGTAGGTGAAGCATTATGTCAGAAGTAAAGAAGATCGCAACAAGAGAAAGCTACGGTAATGCTTTAGTAGAACTGGGAAAAGAACACGAGGATCTGGTAGTGCTGGACGCGGACCTGGCGGCAGCTACAAAGACCGGAACCTTTAAGAAGGCGTTCCCGGAACGTCATATCGACTGCGGAATCGCAGAGAGCAACATGATGGGTGTGGCGGCAGGTCTGGCAGCAGCCGGAAAGGTTCCTTTCGCAAGCTCCTTTGCTATGTTTGCGGCAGGACGTGCCTTTGAGCAGGTGAGAAACTCCATCGGCTATCCGCATCTGAACGTAAAGATCGGTGCGACCCATGCAAGTATCTCTGTCGGAGAAGACGGCGCGACTCATCAGTGTAATGAGGATCTGGCGCTGATGCGCACGATTCCGGGCATGGTAGTCATCAACCCGTCTGATGACGTGGAGGCAAAAGCAGCAGTGAAGGCGGCCTACGAGCATGTGGGACCGGTGTATCTGCGGTTTGGACGTGCGGCAGTGCCGGTGATCAATGACAACCCGGATTATAAATTCGAGATCGGGAAATCCATCACCTTAAGAGAAGGAACGGATGTGACTATCATTGCGGCAGGACTTCCGGTGTCTGAGTCTCTGGCGGCGGCCGAGAAGCTGGCGGCAGACGGCATCAGCGCACAGGTGATCAACATGCACACCATCAAGCCTCTGGATGAGGAGGCGGTGATCCGGGCGGCAGAGAAGACCGGAAAGATCGTGACGGTAGAAGAGCACTCCGTTATCGGCGGCCTGGGAAGCGCAGTCTGTGACGTGGTGGCACAGAAGGCTCCCGCAAAGGTACTGAAGATTGGCGTGAACGACGTGTTTGGAGAGTCCGGACCGGCAGCAGAGCTGATCAAGAAGTATGGACTGGACGCAGACAGCATTTACGAAAAAGTAAAAGCATTTGTATAAGTTAGATAAAAATACTGTGGAAGGAGGAGCTTTCACAGTATTTTTTTATCCACTTTTTCAATGGGGACGGGGGATTTTTGAAAATCCCCCGTCCCCATCCGACATTTTCGGACGCACGATTTGGCAGGGGGTAAGAAGGGGCGTCGAACCTGGGACGATCCTGCCGGAAACTTCCCTGGACAGGCTTCACCGAATGGCAAAATACGCAAAATCCATATGCTATCATAACCAAAAATACAAAAAATGAGGTGAGAGTATATGGAAAGACAGCTTCCAAAAAATGTAAGGCAGATCGGGAACGTCAGTGACGAACCGAAGATCTATGTAGAAGATTATGTGGATACTTATCTGAACCAGTTAAAGGACAAAGCAAAGGAGGAGCCGGTGGGGATCGCGCTGGCAGGAGAAATACTGGTACTGGAAGGGCAGCCCGTAGTGTACATATCCGGGGCTTTCAGGCTGGCGGAAGTAGAGGTTCGGGGGAAGGAAATTTCTCTGAAGGAAGAGACGGTAAAACAAATGGAAACGGACCGGAAAAAGTACTTTCCGGAAACAGAGATCGTAGGCTGGGGCCTGATCGAAGATGGGAAGCCCATGGGAAGGAGCCGGGAGGTAGGACGGATCCACAGCAAATACTTTTCCAAGGATCAGTCTGTCTTCATATGGAAGGATTCCCTGGACGGAGAAGAAGTTTTCTATGCGTTTAAATACGGGGAATTGATGCAGATGGGCGGGCACTATGTGTTCTATGAAAAGAATCCCGCCATGCAGAATTATATGATCAGTACACGAAAAAAGATTGGCGTTACACCCAGTGAAGTGGTTGAGGATCGAGCTACAAAGGATTTTCGTAGTGTCGTAAGGGAACGGATGGATGCAAAGTCAGATCGTCAGAATTCCCGGCTTATCTATATTACAAGTGCGCTGCTGGTAGTAGTTGTACTGGTGATCGGTGTCTCAACCATGAATAATTATGATAAGATGGAAGCCGTGCAGAGTTCATTGGAATCACTGTCGCAGTCTGTAAATTCACCGGAGAGCCAGACGGAGACCGTGACAGAAGATGAAGGAGATGATGAAGAGGAGGGAGCGGCAGCAAAAGCCCAGGTAGAAACAGGGGAAACAGAAAGTGTCCAGGAGGCATCCGGGGATACTGCTTCGGACTCTTCCGGCGAGGGTGATACAGACGATACGGGAGCCGTCATGACAGCGGACCCGTCAGAGATCGACCTGGATGAGGATGATTATTACGTGGTTCAGAAGGGAGATACATTGGATACCATCAGCATGAAAGTGTACGGAGATGCCGCTCATGTGGATGCGATCTGCAGGATGAACGGACTGTCAGATGGAAATCTGATTTACATTGGACAAAAATTACTGCTTCCATAGTATGGAAATTATGATACAATATATAAGATGCAAATGAAGACCAGCAAAGGTGAGGCAGATGATACACTGGAAAAGGAAGAAATTCCGGGTCCTGGAAAAGGATCAGGATCCGACAGATAAAATTGTAGACCGTATTTTAGGAGAACTCAGGAAAGAAGACCACCCGGAGACGGAGGCCATGGAGGAGACAAAGCGGCAGAAGCGTAAGCGCTGGAAGAAAACGGGCATCATAGCCGGAAGTATCCTGGCAGTGTCGATCGGGATCTATCTTTTGATCAATCTTCAGACTTATACCAGCGTTCGAACCGTTGACACTTATCCGGTCAGCGGGGCAGCCAGCAACGAGTACAAGCAGTTTGCTGATGGTGTGCTCAAGTACAGCAGAGACGGGATTTCCTATCTGGATCAGAAGGGCAGCGAGGTGTGGAACCAGCCGTACCAGATCCAGAATCCTGTAGTCGATGTGAATGAGACTTCCGGAGCCGTAGCGGATAAGGGCGGAAACGCAATTCTGGTGTTTAATGAAGAAGGGCTGCGGGGAGAGATGGAGACAGACCTTCCGATTGAAAGAATCAGCGTGTCGGAACAGGGCATCGTCAGTGTGATCCTGATTGATGAAAGTTCTTCGCAGATTCTTTGTTATGATGCGGCGGGGAATATTCTGGTAGAGCATAAGACGTCTGTGAACGGGACAGGCTATCCGATGGATGCGGCGCTGTCGCCGGACGGCGAGATCCTGCAGGTGCTGTACCTCTATACACAGGATGGGACGATCACCTCCCGGGTTGCGTACTATAACTTTGGGCAAGAAGGAGAAAGCGAGACAGACCATCAGGTGACGGAGCAGGAATATAAGGATGTGGTGATGGCGGACGGATTTTTCATGAATCAGTCAGTTTCTGCGGCGGTTGGAGACAATATGTTGACTGTTTTCCGGGGGAAAAGCGTGCCGGAAGAAGCAGTAAAGGTAGAGATTGACAAAGAAATCAAAAGTGTTTTCCACAGCCAGAAATATATCGGGATGATCCTGAAAAATGAAGGAAAAGAAGGGTATGAGCTCCGGCTTTATAATGACCGGGGGCAGATGGCGATGTCTGAGGATTTTTCCGGCGATTACAGCAATGTTAAGATCTGCGGCAGTCAGGTGATCATGTATGACGGGAAGAACTGCAGCATTTTTACCAGAGGAGGAATCCAGAAATTTGAAGGGGAGATGAACAGCAATATACTGGAAATTTTCCCGGTAGCAGGGGTAAATAAGTACATTGTGATGAACGAGAACGGAATGGAAGTTGTCCGTCTTGTAAAATAAGGAGAGCGTATGAATTGGTTATCAATGACAGTAGGAGCAATATTTCTGATCTGCCTGATCGTCGGCTTTATGCGGGGCGCGGTTAAGATCATCGTATCCCTTGCGGCAACCGTGGTCACGCTGGTGCTGGTCTGGTTCGCCACCCCGTATGCAGCGGACGCGCTGGCAAAGTATACGCCGCTGGATGATATGATCAAGAGCCAGGTGGTCACGACCATGGCAAATGCGGCGTCCGCCCAGCTGGGAGGCGAGGATCAGAGCGGAATGGACGCGGACAGTGTGCGCAGGGTGCTGAACGCTACGGGCGTGTCGGAAGAGACCCTTGCCCAGTACGGGGTCAGTATTGATGATATTGTAAACGGAAATGTGACCAGCAGCGATCTGGCCCAGTTTGGTATCTCCGGCGACCTGCTGGACGGCCTTCAGGGTGAGGAAGGAACCGCCATGGAGGATATCATCACCAGTGCGGAGATCCCCAGAGATCTGCAGATCTCTGCGATCGAGGGAGCCGATCTGCCGGATCTTTTCAAGAGCCTGCTGACGGAAAATAACAACAGCGAGATGTACACCAGACTGGGGGCGACTACATTTGCGGAATATGTAGGCGACTTCCTGGCAAAACTGATCTTAAATATTCTGGCGTTTTTAGGAACCTTTATCCTGATCACGATCATCATACGGGCCATTGTATTCGCCCTGGATATCGTATCCGATCTGCCGGTGCTGGGAGTGTTAAACCGGCTGGCCGGAGGCGTGATCGGCCTTAGCGGCGCGCTGATCATTGTGTGGACCGCTTTTGTGGTGATCCCCCTTCTTTATGTGACCAGTTTTGGAAAAGAACTCTATACCATGATAGAAACAGACAATTTTTTGAGTGTTCTGTATCAATACAATCCGATCATGAGTCTGGCGACCATGTTCCGATAGACACCTGTAAATGTGAAGACACAGTAAGGAGGAAGAAGGAAATGCCATTACTGAACGAAAACTACCAGAACCTGGAAGAAAGCTATCTGTTTGCGGAGATCGCAAGACGGGTCAGCAAATATGAAGAAGCCCATCCGGACTAGAAGATCATCCGGCTGGGGATCGGAGACGTGACAAAGCCTCTGACAAAGAAAGTGATCGAGGCGCTCCACAAAGCGGTGGAGGAGCAGGAGGTTTCCGAAACCTTCCGGGGATACGGACCGGAGAAAGGATATGATTTCCTGCGGAACGCCATTTCTGCGTATTATAAGAAAAACGGAGCGGACGTAGATCCGGATACCATCTTCATTTCCGACGGCGCAAAAAGCGATACCGGCAACATCACGGATCTGTTTGGCAAAGAGAATGTAGTCCTGGTGCCGGACCCGGTTTATCCGGTCTACGTAGACACCAATCTCATGGACGGCCGTAAGATCGTTTATATGAACGGTACAGCAGAAAATGATTTCCTGCCCATGCCGGATCCGTCGGTGAAGGCAGACCTGATCTATCTGTGCTCGCCCAATAACCCTACAGGAGCCTGCTACAGCAAAGAGCAGCTGGAAAAGTGGGTGGCGTATGCAAAAGAAATGCAGGCAGTGATCCTGTTTGACGCGGCTTATGAAGCTTTCGTGTCAGATCCGGCGCTTCCCAGAAGTATCTTTGAGATCGAAGGCGCAAAAGAATGTGCCATCGAATTCTGCTCCTTATCCAAAACAGCAGGATTTACCGGAACCAGATGTTCTTACACCGTCATTCCCAAAGAACTGGTATTCCCGGCATCTAACGGAGCAGAACTCTCCCTGCATGCCATGTGGAACCGGAGACATTCCACCAAATTTAACGGGACGCCGTATATCGTGCAGCGTGCGGCGGAGGCAGTCTTCACAGAAGAAGGAATGGCGGAGTGCATGGAAAACATCGAATACTACCGGCAGAATGCAAAGATCATTGCCGATGTGCTGAGAAAGAAAAACATTCCCTTTACCGGAGGCGTGAACTCTCCCTATATCTGGTTTGAGTGCCCCAAAGGCATGGAATCCTGGGAGTTCTTTGATTATCTTTTGACCCATGCCCAGGTGGTGGGAACACCGGGAGCCGGGTTTGGCGAGAACGGCAAGAATTATTTCCGCCTGACGGCATTCGGACAGCACGAGAGTACGGCGGAGGCCATGCGGCGGTTTGAGGAGTTGTTTTAACTAACATTTTATGAAGTGTTTACAATTAAAAATGTATAAAAAGAATAGAATATAAGCAATTCAAAAAATATAAAATGATAAATAAGTGCGGATTTTCCAAGCGTTCTTAGAGCGCGCATTGGAACTCCGCGCTTTTTTTATACAGTAAAATGAGTAAAAAATGTATAACACAATTTTTACACTGCTTTACAAAGGTATGATAGATTAGCATTTTTTAACATGCTAAAATACAACCCGTTAAGCGATACGCTATGTTCTGAAAGGAGGAGTCAGAAAGAGAATGAAGAAGCAAAGACAGGCTGCCTTTATCGGAAAAATGATAGGATGTATTTTCTTCCTGTTTATTTCTCTGTTTCCGATATACTGGCTGGTGGCCATGGCAATCCGTCCTGTAAGTGAAATGGAAGGGAATATTTCATTACTCCCTGGTGCAGTGACGTTGGAATATTTTGCAGATCTATTCCAGAATGAAGGATTTGGACAGGCAATTGCAAACAGTTTGCAGACGACATTTGGTTCCCTGATCATATCATTGCTTGTGGGAATCTGTGCGGCGTATGTGATTGCAAGAAGAAGGTTTCAATTTAAGATGAAACAGCCGATGACCTACTGGGTGCTTCTGGTGCGTGTATTACCGCCGGTTGCATTTGTAATACCGCTGTACATCATGTTTAATCAGGTAGGGTTGATCAATACAAAGGTTCCGGTAATGCTTGCATGTGTATTGATTAATGTTCCGCTTATTATCTGGTTTTTACTGTCTTTCTTCCAGGAAATTCCGGAAGAGGTTGAAGAAAGTGCCAAGGTAGACGGAGCAACGGAGTGGCAGTTGTTTACAAGAGTCGTCATGCCTCTTGTCGCACCGGGAGTTGCAGCAGTATCCATGCTTTCTTTTATGTATGCATGGAATGAATATACCTATACGGTTATTTTCACAAGGAGTTCTGTAAATAATACAGTGCCGTTAGCATTGGCTCTGCTGAATACCGAAGACAGTCTGACAAATTTCGGGCTGGTAGCGGCAGGCGGAGTGATATCGGTGATTCCGATTACATTATTTGTTATTTTCGCACAGAATTACCTGATTTCAGGTCTTTCCAGTGGTGCGGTGAAAGGTTAAGAGGAGAAAAGAAGAAAATGAAAAGAAAAAGTTTATGTATGATTTTAGCAGGAATGATGGCATTATCTCTCACAGCATGTGGAGGAAACGGCGGCGGAGACAGTGCAGAGGCATCTGCAGATGGAAGCACTACCATGTCCATTGCATTAAGAGGCGGCGTGTATGCCGATGTAATCAAAGAGTGTCTCCCGGCATTTGAAGAAGAACATAACGTAACCATTGATGTACAGGAACTTTCCGAAGAAGATCTTCATACATCTGTGGCGTTAAATGCAACCAGTGCAGAAGGAGCGTATGATCTGGTAATGGTTGACGGTTCCTGGATGGCAGAGTATACAGAAGCGGGTGTGCTGGCGAATCTTTCTGATCTTGGATATGAACTGGATGATGATATCATCGAAGCAACTACTTCTATCTGCTATGTAGACGATAGCGTTTATCTGGCTCCATATTATGGAAATGTAACCGTTCTGATGATGAACAAGGCGAATGTAGAAGAAGCCGGTTATACGGTGGATAGCGTGGATTCGCTGGAAGCGGTTCTTGATATCTGTGAACAGGCAAAAGCAAATGGTAAGAACGGATTCCTTTATCGTGGAGACAATCAGAACAACCTGGTAGTTGACTTCCTTCCGATCCTGCTTTCTTATGGCGGATGGGTAGTAGATGAGGAGAATCAGCCTACTGTAAACAGCGATGAATTTATTGATGCAATGAACTATTATGTAGAACTGATCGGAACCGGCGAAGCACAGGTAAAAGATGACCTGGTAGCGTCGATTGATAACGGCACAGCTACCATGGGAGTTGCATGGCCGGGATGGTATACCCCGACAGCTGATTCTGCGGCAGATTATATCGCGATGAGCGGAAAAGCTACCAGTGATGCAGAGGCATTCGCGTCCAACGTATATGGAATCTGGTGCCTGGGTGTTCCGGAAAACAGCCAGAACAAAGAACTTGCAACAGAACTTTTGAGCTATCTGATGGACAAAGACGTGCAGTATAGTACTGTAGAGTCTGGCGGAGTACCATGTCGTTATTCAAGCCTTCAGGATGAAGAGGTACTTGCAAAATATCCGCAGTATGAGGTGGTTTGTAAAGCGCTTGAGACAGGCGTATACCGTCCGGTTATTGCAGAGTGGACAGAATTCTATACCACTCTTGGTTCCGAAATGGATAATATTATCAACGGAGCAAAAACAGTAGAAGAAGGTCTGAATGATGCGCAAACAGAGTTAGAAGAACTGATGGCAAGGTGATCCTATGGCAAAGAGAAATAATTTAAGTGAATCTGCTGTGCAGGCAAAACGATTCAGCACAGCCATGATTACTCCTACTTTTATCGTATTGGCAATTATGACCGTATATCCGTTGCTTTTCACATTTGTATACAGTTTTACGGATTATAACCTGCTGGGAACGATGAGCGGATCGGTAAATGCAACCGGTATAAAAAATTATACAGATATCCTGACAGACGGCTATTTCCAGCAGTCTGTCTGGAACACTGTAAAGTTTACAATCCTGACTGTAGTGTTTGAAATGTTAGTAGGATTTATCATGGCGTTATTTGTAAACAGCCTGAATAAAGGGCAGAAGATCATGCGTACACTGCTGCTTCTTCCCTACCTGCTTCCCACGGTAACAGTGGCGCTGATCTGGAGAATGATGCTTTCTCCGAACTACGGAATTGTCAATCAGTTTTTGGAGAGTTTACATATTCCGGTATACAACTGGTTTTCGGATATTGAAACAGCGTTTGGTATGCTGGTCCTGATTGATGTATGGCAGTGCGCTCCATTTGTGTTCCTGCTTCTTTATGCAGCTTTACAGTCTGTTCCGCAGTCACAGTATGAGGCTGCGAGAATGGACGGCGCAGGCCCGCTTAAGATATTGTTTTATATCACAATACCTAATATTAAAAAGAGTTTGGCTCTGTGCGCACTGTTAAGAACCATCGACAGTTTCCGGTTGTTCGATAAGGTAAATCTGTTGACTGGCGGCGGCCCGGCAAACAGTACATCTACGATTACACAGTATCTGTACAATTATGGTATCAAGACGTTCGATTTTGGATTTGGCAGCGCCGGAGCCGTGGTAATGTTGATTATTGTACTCATCCTGTCGAGTTTCTATATCAAGAGGGCTATAAAGTAGAAAAGAAGAGAAATATATGAAGCTTACATTTGTTAATGTCGGTTATGGAGAAGCGATTCTTCTTGAATGGGAAGAATCGGGCCATACATTTACAGCATTGATTGATGGAGGAAGTTCGGAGGAACGCGAGTATCAGGCGCGTTCCTCCGAACGTATTCCCATATGGAAGTATTTAAAAAAAATAGGAATAGAGCGGCTGGATCTTATGGTCTGTACACATATACACGAGGATCATGTGGGAGGTCTGGTTAAAATAGCTCAATTATATCCAGTGAAAGAATTTTGGCAGGGATTTTCGCCGGAGTTCTACAAAAAAATGTACTGGATTGATCCTTTACTTGCAGAAACACCTGCACAGAACAGGTTTATACAGGCATTAAATCAATATCAGGCATTGTGTGAAACCGTTGCAAAGCAGGGTGGGAAAATCTGTAAAGTCTCAGAAGGAACAGAGTTGTTCTGTGGAAAGAACAGGAGCATAAAGGTTGTCGGACCGTCAGAAAACAGACTGGCAGCTGTTGAAAGAGATCTGGTAAGTCTTTTTGAAGATAAAATACTGGAATCCTTTTTACAGAGAGTATCCTGCCTGGACGAAGGAATGAATAATCAAAGCCTGATTTTGCGGGTGGAATGGAGTGGCGTTTCGATACTGCTCCCCGGTGATACCAATCGTGAAGGATACGAAGATCTGTCAGAGGATTCTGTCAGGGCGAATATTTTTAAACTGGGACATCACGGACAGAAAGATAGTATCAGTGATGAACTTCTGGAGAAGATTTCCCCGGAAATAGCTGTGTGCTGTGCGTCAAGTGACCAGAAGTATCACAGCGCAGATGAAAAAGTCATGATACAATTGGAAAAAAGTGGAGTGAAAATATTTTTTTCCGATTGTCCGCCGGTTATGGGGAAACAGGTGCCGCCCCATCAGGCATTGGTATTTCGTATAGAAGAAGGGGAAATTAAAGAGAAAAAATATATTTCGAAGGAGAAAGCGTATGAATCAGAAATATGATGTGATGGTGATCGGACCGGTATCCCTTGATCATAATATTGATTATGAAGGAAATGAAAGAAACGAGATTGGCGGCGCTGTGGTGGCTTCTGGATTTGCGGCGGCAGGAAGCGGCGCAAAGACAGCGATTTTCTGTAAATTTAATTCAAAGGATCTTACGGTTTCTGGATGTTTTGGGGGAATCCGGGCAGATCTTTACCAGGGAGAGTCTGCGCATACCTGTGCTATAAAAAATCAGTATTTTACAGCAGATAAAGAAAGAAGAGCGTGTACATCTCTTGGCGTATGTGATCCGTTTCGATTTGAAGAACTGCCGGAGATAGAGACAGATGTCTATCATTTTGCCGGTCTTGTCTATGGCGACTTTGATGGAGAACTTCTTGAGGAAGCCGCCCGGCACGGCAAGGTTGCGCTGGATGTCCAGTGTATGCTCCGGCATGTGGAGGCGGATGGTTCCATGCAGTTCCATGATTGGGCAGAAAAAAAGAAATATCTGCCAATGATCCATTATTTAAAGACGGATGCGGCGGAGGCGGAAATTCTGACAGGACTGACTGACCGGGCAGAAGCCGCAAAAAAACTGTATGGATGGGGTGCAAAAGAAATTGTGATCACCCATAATACGGAAGTGCTTGCGTATGACGGCAACAAAATATATACCTGTCCAATTAAGGCAAGAAATCTTTCGGGGCGGACCGGAAGAGGAGACACAACATTTGCGGGATATATTGCGGCGAGACAGAAGGAATCTGTGGAAGATGCTCTTTTATATTGTACAGCCCTGGTTTCGCTGAAGATGGAGACGCCGGGACCATTTAAAGGAACAAAAAAAGACGTGTTGGAGTATATCCATGAATTCTACAAATAAGCTGTTTAAGAGAACTGTTATGATGGTGTCCGGGATCGCATTTATCAGCCTCTGCGTTGGTCTTTACCGTCTGAGTGGTTTTGGGGTTGATGCCTTTACATGTATGAACCTGGGAATCAGCGGATTCCTGGACATGCAGTTCGGAACCTGGCAGCTGATCATGAATGCCATGATCCTGGCAGTAGTGTTTTTTACTGCCAGAGAATGTATTGGGGCCGGGACCATTGTCAATATGGTCTGCGTGGGTTACGGAGCAGATCTCCTCTGCTGGCTGGTGCAGGACGCGGGACAGGTAGAGCTGACTCTTCCCCTGCGAATCGGAGCCCTGGTTCTGGGCTCTGTTTTTGCAGGTCTGGGCGTGGCCTTTTATATGGTGGCAGAGATGGGGGTTGCACCCTATGACAGTGTGGCGATTATTATAGAGAAACTGACCGGGGGAAAGATTCCTTTCCACTACGGAAGAGTGGGGAGTGATGTTACCGTGGTGATCGTGGGAGTGATTTTCTGCCTGCTGGCAGGAGATTCCCTGTGGACTATCATCGGACTTGGTACTATCTGCAACGCCTGCCTTAACGGACCGCTGATCCAGTTCTTCCGGAAGCATGTCAGCGAGCCGTTGCTGAAGAGGTAACTTTTAGTATATTAGTAGAACGTCTGGGATACATAGGAACGTACATACTCCAGGAATTTCCGGATGGCCGGGGCCGGGTTATCGGCATCAGACCAGGCAACGCCCAGCGTCCGGGTATAGTGGGCGTCAAAGGGCCGCACGCATACCCGGAACGGAGCCTGTTCCAGAAGAAGGCGGGGCAGGATCGTGACGCCGAAGCCCTGCTCTACCATTTTTAATGTGGCAAAGTCTTCGTTGAGCTGATATTGGACTTTGGGAGAAATGTGGTTGCTTTTAAATATTTTTCCTGTTTCATAGTCCAGGCCATCGGAAGATAAGATAAAGTTTTCTTCCCGGATATCTTCCAGGAGGACGGAAATCTTTTCGGATAGTGGATGACCGGCAGGGAGGACCAGCATTAGTTCATCCGTGCCAAGAGGAATAAATGGCAGATCAGGAACAGAATATTGGGAAACGAAGATACAGTCCAGCTGACCGGACTGTATCTTTTCTTTTAGTCCGCTGAATCCGTCCACAGTAAGTTCAAACCGGATGCCTGGGTATCGTTCGGAGAAGGTCTTCAGGATATCCGGCAGCCAGTGATAGGAAATGCTCTGGATGGTACCGATGCGGATATAACCTTTTTCCAGGTGGTTAAGACCTTCGGCGATGCGGGCGATCCGGGCTTCCTCCTGGCAGATGATCCGAAGAGAGGCTGCGATCTCTTCTGTGCCCGGCAGAAGTTCCATTCCCCGCTTAGATCTCCGGAAGAGCCGGACGCCCAGATCCTTTTCAAATTTCCGGATGGTCTGACTGACCGCAGACTGGGTATAATTTAACAACTCGGCAGCCCGGGATATATTTTTGACTTCACAGACAGTCAGGATGACTTTGTATTTGCTCATATGCTCTCCTTACCTGTATCCATAAGAAATGCTTAAGGATAACATTAAATTCTCTGGCTTTTCGATGGTTTTCTGATGTTTTATTATAAACATATATGATATTTCTTTGTCAATCACAGAAGGGAAAGAAGGAGGGATAAATGTGAGTCAGGAATACTGGAACGGAACGCAGGCAGCTCACCGGAGAGTTATGATGAAAGCGGCCGGATATTCAGATGGTGATATTCGGAAAAAGCCCCATATCGGCGTGCCTAATTCTTACATGGCTGGTTCTCCGGGAACTGCCCATTTAAGACAGATCACAGAAGCGGTAAAAGAAGGGATCTGGGCAGCCGGAGGTGTGCCGGTAGAGTTTGGCATCCCGGCTACCTGCGGCAATATTGCCAATGGAGCCGAGGAACTGAAATATGAGCAGGTGGGAAGGGACATTGTGGCGATGTCTATTGAATTTGTCACCCGCGTTCACAATTTCGACGGCCTGGTGATGACAGCCTCCTGTGATAATATCATTGCCGGGTGCTATCTGGCAGCGATGCGTCTTGATATACCAACTATGGTTGTTACCGGGGGTTCCATGCAGCCGGGCCAATACTGTGGAAAGACGGTGGTGGAGGCGGATCTGGACGCGGCCAGATTCTCCGGAGCATCCGAAGAAGAACTGATGGAGATGGAGGATAATGTCTGCCCTTCCTTTGGGGCTTGCCCGTCCATGGGAACTGCCAATACCATGCAGATGCTGGGGGAGGTACTTAACCTGGTGCTGCCGGGGACTTCCACGATTCCGGCATCAGATAATGCAAAACTCAGAAAGGCCCGGGAGGCTGGAAAATATGCGGTAGAACTGGTGAAATCCGGGCGCAGGCCATCACGGCTGATCACCAGGGAAGTGCTGATGAATGCTATCATGTTTGATATGGCGGTGGCAGGCTCGACCAATGCAGTGCTGCATATCTTATCCTTTGCCTATGAGCTTGGGATCCGGCTTACGCTGGAGGATTTTGAAAAATATGCCAAAGAGATTCCCTGCATCAATGCGGTGGTTCCAAGTGGTCCGTATACGGTGGTGGATTTTCATTATGCGGGCGGTGTAATGAATGTGATGAAGATGCTGGAAAGCAAATTGTTTACAGAGGTTCCGGGCATGTATGGCATTTCCTGGAAGGAGATGCTTGCGAAGGTAACGCCCCGGGAAAACGAGGTTATCCACTCTCTGGAAAGACCCTTGTTCCAGGAGCCGGGACTTAAGATCCTGCGGGGCAACCTGTCGCCAAACGGCGCAATTGTCCGGCCGACGGCTGTGTATGAAGAAGTAAAATATATGAAAGGCAAAGCGAAGGTATTTGATGGGGACCGTCCGGCGTTTGAGGCGATCCAGTCTGGTGAGATTGTGCCTGGAGACATCATCGTGATCCGTTATGAAGGATGTAAAGGTGCGCCCGGTATGAAGGAATTGATGCTTAGTATCGACGCGCTGATCGGACTTGGGCTTCATAAAAGTGTGGGTCTGATCTCAGATGCAAGATTTTCGGGATTCAATTATGGAGCCATTATCGGCCATGTATCGCCGGAAGCTTATGACGGGGGAAATATCGCACTCGTGGAAAATGGGGATGAGATTGTGATCGATATCCCGGGCGGAGAGGTTTCCCTTCTGGTATCAGACGAAGAACTGGAAAGGCGGAGAAAAAATTGGGTATGTCCTCCGCCAAAGGAAGAAAAAGGCTGCTTAAATATCTTTGCGAGAATGTGCCGGCCTGCAGAAGAAGGGGGCGCTATGCAGCCCTGGGATCTGGATGCAAAGTATAGATAAGGAAAAGTGTTTGTGATAAAATAAAATGCAGAAATATAGGGTATCTAAAAAACGATTAGGAGGGTGCAGAAATGTTACTGTTATCAAGAGAAGATATCAAAAAAGTTTTTACAATTAAGGATGCCATTGAGGCGGACAAAAAGGCATTCCAATATGTAGTGGAAGGAAAATGTGAGATCCCGCTTCGGACCAATATCCAGGCGCCGAAATATGACGGCTGCTTCCTGTTTATGCCGGCATATCTGGAAGAGATGGACACAGCGTCCTTAAAGATTATCAACATTTTCCCGCACAATATTGACAATGGAATTCCGTCCTCTCCGGCGCAGGTGCTGCTGATCGACGGAAAGACAGGTCTTGTGACAGCGGTTCTGGACGGAACCTATGTAACACAGCTTCGTACAGGTGCGGCTTCCGGTGCAGCATTTGACGTACTGGCTAAAAAGGACTGCCGGATCGGTGCGCTGATCGGAACAGGCGGACAGGCGCCTACTCAGCTGGAGGCAATGCTGGCTGCACGGAAGCTGGAAGAAGTTCGTGTATATGATATGAACCCGGAAAGAACAAAGGCATTTGCAGAACAGATGCAGGAAGAACTGAAAGCATACGGCACAAGGATCGTGGCGGCAGCATCTTCTGATGAAGCGATTGATGACGCAGACCTGATCATCACCGTAACTCCTTCCTCTAAACCAGTATTTGACGGAACAAAAGTAAAACAGGGAGCAACCATCAGTTGTGTGGGAGCTTACCAGCATCATATGCAGGAGATGGATCCGGCGATCCTTCCAAGAGCGTCTAAGATATATTTTGATTCCCGTGATGCGGTACTGTCCGAGTCCGGCGATATTCTGATCCCGCTGGAGCAGGGAATCATCACAGAAGACGACTTCACCGGAGATCTTGGAGACGTGCTGCTTGGAAAAGTCGTGGGAAGAGAGAACGACAATGAGATCATTGTATTCGAGACAGTAGGCGTAGCGGCTCAGGATCTGGTGGCAGCAAAAGAAATTTATGACAAAGCTGTAGAGGCTGGCGTTGGAATCCAATGGGGCTAGGAGCTTATAGGAAATAAATTTTGTGGGAAATAAATATAGAAAGGCAGGAGGAAAAGAAATGCCGCATATTGAAATCAAGATGTATCCTGGCAGAAGCGAGGAAATAAAAAAAGATATTGCAGAGAAAACCAGAGACTTTCTTGCAAAAGAAATGAATATGGAAACAAAATTCTTTTCCGTATCAGTAAAAGAAATAGAGAAAGAACAGTGGCAGGAAGAAGTGGTGGAAAAAACACCAAAAGAAGAAATGTATGTAGAGGCCAACTTTTAATTGGGGACGGGGGATTTCTGGAAATCCCCCGTCCCCAATTGTTTTTTATCCCCGAAATGTGGATAAGTTATGTGGAAAGGATGTGGATAGAGTGTGGATAACTCGGGGTAAGAAAAAAGATGAAAAAAATTCAAATATAAGGG
>OGYY01001471.1_pt1 | contig 20251 bp, 18 predicted proteins | sample 1576671 | NCBI WGS metagenome assembly OGYY01 (sample SAMEA3541593, study PRJEB24748) | human gut metagenome | biome: human gut; feature: human-associated habitat; material: faeces | place: China | collected 2012 | reverse complement strand
AGAAACCAGGTCTCAAAGCAGCTCGTAGAGCACCACAGTTCTCAAAGAGATAATTATCTCGCAAGAGAATTACAATTCAAAGAGATTACAAACCTCAGAACTTCGGTTCTGGGGTTTTTCTTTTTTGATTCTGTGAGACGTCCAGAAACGTGATGAAAATTGGTGGATATGTAGCAAGTATACAGCAAAAATCACAGCAACTATGAGGTCAGATTTATCGGTGAAGCATGGGTGGAAAAACGCAGACCAGTTTATTATTGTCAAGGGTACCTGGTTTGAAAAATTGATGGCGGAATAATAAGATGCTGTGATAGAATGAAGAAAATGATTGGATGTGCAAACTGGAAGTTTCACATGAGATGTTAGAAGAAGTGATTACGGAATACTGTAATGCAATTTTCAGCAGTGGAGGGGAACTAAAGGATGAAGAATGAAATTGTATTATTTACAGATGGTGATGTTAATATAGAAGTTCAAATCAATCCTGAGCAGGAGACAGTTTGGCTGACGCAAAAACAAATGGAAGTGTTGTTTGATGTTAAGCACGCTACAGTAAGCGAACATATTTCAAATATTCTTGCTTCAGGAGAACTGGATGAGACTTCTGTCGGTTTTTCCGACAGAAGTACAGGGGGACGAAAACCCAAAATTTATAATTTGGATATGATTTTGTCTGTCGGATATCGAGTTAATTCTAAAAGAGGTATAGCTTTCAGAAAATGGGCAAATAATGTCCTTAAACCGTTTATTTTGCAAGGCTATGCAATCAATGAAAAGCGTCTTCAGGCGCTTAAGAAAACAGTTGATATTCAGTCAAGGATGCTTGCAGATGCACTTGATATAGAGGAGAAAGATGTGCTCAGAGCTGTGAATGAATACACAGATGCATTGATTCTTCTGGATCAATATGACCACCAGACATTAAGTAAACCAGAGGGAAGTACTCCAGTATACCGCATTACTTATGAAGAGTGTGTTCAGATGGTTGGTCAGATGAAAGATTCTTTTGAAACAGATGTATTTGGTGTAGAGAAAGAGGATGGTAAGGTACAAGGAATTATTGCCGCAGTTTACCAGAGTGTATTTGGACAGGATGCGTATCCATCCTTGGAAGAGAAAGCGGCGAATTTATTGTATTTTATGATAAAAGATCATCCATATGCAGATGGTTGTAAAAGAATTGCCGCATCACTGTTCCTGGAATTTTTAGACAAGAACAATGCATTGTTCTTGGATGGAGAGAAGAGACTCAGTGATGGAACGTTAGTAGCAATTACATTGATGATTGCAGAATCAAAACCAGAAGAAAAAGAGGTGATGGTAAAACTGGTAATGAATCTGTTGAAATTATAGTGGCATTGCATTGCTTTTATATTATAACTATATGATGAGATGAACCAACCTTGTGCCCAATAGGCACGAAGTTGGCTTTGATCATATTGTTGAAATTGCATTGGACGGTATAGAGAACGAGGAATTAAGAGATCCCAAGATGCGTTTTTGATTTCCAAGGCAAGCCGTTACGACATTAAGGGAGGGATTTGCATGAAAAGAAATTACTGGGCGTTATTAGTTTTTGTGTTAATAATAGTATTGCAGTGGATCGGATTAGGATTTCACGGTCAAATAAGGTTTATTTTTTTGATAATTATATTAGTTCTAATTGTTTTATTGGCAATATTATTACGGAAATAGTAAAAGTAAATAGCGAGGTGATTGTATGAAAAAGTTAATTGCATCAGTTTTGACATTAGTTTGTATTCTTACTTTGGCAAGGTGTGGAAAATCAGATAGTGGTGACTACCCTGCAACTATAATGGTAAATGGTACTAACTACTATTCCACTGATCATGCTGTTCCTGTTGAAGTGGACGAGAGTGTTATTCAATATACTACTTCTTATGCAGAAAACGGCATACCTCAAAAAGATGGCGAAGCCAATTTCAACAGAGATTTAGGAACACCTTATGCAGTTATTGAGGATGACAGGGTAGTTGTCCTTATAGATAACGAGTGGATAGAGTTCAAAGCGAAGTAAGATAACTTCAAGTCTGATGAAGAGCGCGAAGCGTGAAAGAAAATACAGAAACAGTCAGATTCTATCCTGAATTTCTATAAAAAATTGATTCAGTTAAGAAAAGAACTGCCGGTTATTGCAAATGGAACCATTTACTCTGATGGAAAAGTAGATGGAACGTTGAGACCATACGAGTGCAAGGTGATGCGTTCCATCTAGAGAGTATAAATTATGTAGAGAAAGAATCAATTGAGGTTAGGATAAGAAATTCAACTTCAACTGAAATTAAACTATATGAAGTAATTCCTGCGTCTTCTTCCCCTTGCAAAGAATAAATAACATGACTAAGAGAACAAGTGGAAAGATAAGACCAATTCCCATTCCAACACGGATATTATTATCAGAATTTTGTGTGACATAACCTACAATACCAGGTCCAATGCTGCCTCCCAAATCGCCGGCCATGGCGAGCAATGCAAACATTGCGGTTCCACCGGCCGGCATTTTTTTAGATGTAATACTAATCGTTCCAGGCCACATGATTCCAACCGAAAAACCACATACAATACAACCGGTTAACCCAATTACCGGATTCGATGATAAGGTGGTTAAAAGATAACAGATCACACAGAGGATTCCGGAACCTGTCATAAACTTCATCAAATCCATTTTTTCACCATATTTTCCAAAAATCAAGCGACTTATTCCCATTGTAATTGCAAACATACAAGGTCCAATCAAATCCCCAAAAGTTTTAGAAAGTCCCAGTGCAGCTTCGGCATAGGCTGATGCCCATTGTGCCATAGCCAATTCAGATGCTCCTGAACAAATCATCAGGCAAATTGCCAGCCAGACAACAGGCGTTCGGAATAACTGTCTGACACCCAGTCCATTTCCGTCATTTACCAAATGCTCTATCGGACAGGTTGCAAAATTATATATATTAATCGCCGGAATAAGTGCCCACATGACTGCCAGCCATTTCCAACTATTCATCCCAAATAGGAAGAAAAATAAGCTCGAAATCAGTATGGTGGCTGCCGCACCCCAACAGTAAAAGGAATGAAGCAGGCTCATGGTTGCTTCTTTATTTTTAAACGGGCATGCTTCGATGATAGGACTGCAGAGAACTTCGATCAATCCACTTCCTACAGCATAGATGATTACACTCGTAATAATGCCGATAAAAGGATTCGGTAACAGATCAGGAAGAAATGCAAGTCCAACTAATCCGGCAGCAGCGCATATTTCAGAAGTTACGATACATACACGATAACCGATTCGATCTACAAACTTCGCACAAAATAAGTCGACTAAAAGCTGTGTGAAGAAAAAGAATGTAGATATTAAAGCAATGTTACCCAATGAAATATCATAATCATTGTGAAATTTTAAAAATAATAGTGGTGCGAAATTTGCGGATATCGCCTGAGTGACGAATCCCAGATAACATGCCACTTTTGTTTTTTGATAATCTGGCATAACAGAAAACTCCTTTGTTCTTTTTATACCGTATTATATATTAGATAACAAGAAAAAACATTGACTTATATCGCATAAATATTGTATTATATCGTAAATTATAAATGTTGGATCTGAACAGTTATGTAATTTAATGAAAAAGGGGTTGTTGTGAGGAAAGATATGGCACAAAATAAAATTATAACAGATGAGAATTTAATGGAATCAGCAAAACATGGGACTGACAGTTACCCGTTTAAATGCTATTTTGAAAAGTTATCTCAATTTGATTTTCATTGTATTGACTGGCATTGGCATACAGAATGGGAATTTGTATATGTTGAATCTGGAAGCATGACGGTATGTGTTGGTGAATCAATGTTTACACTATCGGAAGGGAATGGTATTTTTAAAAATTCAAAGATTTTGCACAGATTTTATTCCAGTGATGAAACGGTCATCCCGAATTTTCTTTGTATGCCGTCCTTTCTTGCGTCGAAAAATAGTTTAATCTATCAAAAATATATTCAACCGACTGTTTCGTCGTCGTTGTCATACTTGATCTTAAATGATGAGATTTTGTGGCAAGGAGAAGCATTAGAAATTATGAAGCAAATATTTTCTGCACAGGATAGAGAAGGTGATGGTGAGTTGCTTACATCAGTTCTTATGCAGAAATTATGGCTGATTATTTATGAAAATATTGACAAAACATGTATGGAAGAGCAAATGGACGATTCCGGCTCAGCTCAGGCACGCTTGCAGCTTATGATGCAGTTTTTGCACCAGAATTATGCAAAAGATATTTCTTTGGAAGAAATTGCCTGTTATGCTAATATTAGTAAAAGTACGGTGTTGAATCTTTTTAATAGATTTTTACATATCACTCCGATTAATTATTTGATCGGCTATCGGCTGAAGAAAGCAGCATTGTTGATTAAAAATACAGAGAAAAAAATCAATACGATTTCTTACGAAACAGGTTTTCATAATGTAGATTATTTTTGTAAAGCATTTAAAAAGAGTTATAAAATGACTCCAACAGAATATCGGAAAAGTAAAAATTCAACAGTACAATAAAGTTAAAACAGAAGAGGAGAATGACATTATGATAATTAGAAAATATACAGAAAAAGATATTTCCGAGATGGTTCACATCTGGAATGAAGTAGTAGAAGATGGTGAAGCATTTCCACAGGAAGAGTTCCTGGATGATAAGACAGGGGCAGAATTCTTTGCATCACAGACTTATTGTGGTGTTGCAGATAACGATGGGGAAATTGTAGGACTTTACATTTTGCATCCGAATAACATCGGTCGCTGTGGCCACCTTGCAAATGCAAGTTATGCAGTGGATTCAACTTACAGAGGACAACATATCGGTGAGAAACTTGTAAGTGACTGCCTTGTACAGGCAAAGTTGCATGACTTTAAGATTTTACAGTTCAATGCAGTGGTAGAAAATAATGTTCACGCACGTCATTTGTACGAGAGATTAGGATTTGTGCAGATTGGAACTGTACCGAATGGATTCCGTATGAAAGATGGGACATATCAGAATATTTGTTTGTATTATAAGGAAGTGTAATAATAAACAAATATTGACAATATAAAGATACGAGGAAAATGAAATGAACATACAGATTTTTGGAACTAAGAAATGCAATAACACCAAGAAAGCAGAGCGGTTTTTCAAAGAACGTGGAATCAAATTTCAGTTCATTGATATGAAAGAAAAAGGTATGAGCAAGGGTGAATTCAATTCAGTTGCGCAGGTGAATGGTGGATTAGAAAATATGATCAACTGGGAAGGAAAAGACAAAGATCTTCTTGCTCTCATTAAGTATATTGCAGATGAAGATAAGCTGGAAAAGGTGCTTGAAAATCCGCAGGTGATTAAAACGCCGGTTGTCAGAAATGGAAAGCAATCCACACTTGGTTATCAGCCGGATGTCTGGAAAGCGTGGAAATAAGAAAGGTAAAGGATAAATTAGTATGATTTATACAGTAAAGAGAATCGATGAAGATTTAGATTTTGGTTGCGAAGAACGAGCCAAAGACGCTCCGGTTATGGCAGTGGTTACACTTGTAGATTCATCCGGAGAAGAATTGAGGGTGAAAGCAGAGGATGCCCTGCTTTATAAAAACAATATCAATGAAGGAGACAAGGTTTGTTACGATAAAAATGATCCGGATTTTGTTATTAGTCAGATAGAAGCAAAGAATAGCGATTGTTCAGTGTTTCGGATGAATTAAGATAAAAAATAAATTGTTTTTTTGAGGAAGAACTTATCTACAGTTTCTTCCTCTTTTTTGAGCTTTTTGTAAAAAAATCTGTGCAGAAAGCATAGAAAATATCAAGTAGATTCAGATGTTTGTTAATAAGATAACAATACAAGTATTGAAGAAAGTAAAGTTGTACTATCGACTAATCTAAAAATTACACATAACGCACAAAAACAATGACAAACATGTGAAAAATGTGTGAAGATAAAGGAAAAATGTATAAAAGAATACAAAAATAAACAATACAACTAGTAAAAATGTTAAAAAATGGTACAACTTTAAAAGAAAACTTTCTTGTATTTTATTGAAAGAAAAAGGGGCAGATAATATAATCAAACCATCAAGAAAAACTTAGATGGAGGAGAAAAATATGAGAAAAGTTTTCAAAAAAGCGTTAGCAGTCACAATGGCAGCTACAATGGTAGTCGGACTTGCTGCATGCGGAAGCAGCGAATCCTCAGACAAGGGTACTTCCAAATCAGATCAGATTAAAATCGGAGTTTCTATCTGGTCATCAACAGATGTACTTGGATCACAGTGTAAAAAGATGCTGGACGAAGCAGCAAAGGCATTGGACGTAAAATTACAGTATGTGGACCAGGGACATGTTTCAGAGAAAGTTACAGCTTCTGTAGAAACACTTGCAGCAGCAGGATGTCAGGGAATCATCATCTGTAACTCATCTGATACAGAGATGACATCTGCAATCAAAACATGTAACGATAACAAAGTTTATCTGTCACAGTTCTTCCGTGTAATCAGTGAAGAAAACAGCCCGGACATCTATCAGGCAGCAAAGGATTCAGAGTACTACATCGGAGCAGTACATGAAGATGAGCCAGCAAATGGTGAAGAGCTTGTGAATATTCTTCTTGAAAAAGGAGATCGTAACATCGGTCTGATCGGCTGGGAGCAGGGAGATGCTACATGGCTTGGAAGATGGGAAGGTTACAAAGCAGGCGTTGAAAAATGGAACAAAGAACATCCGGATGACAAAGCAAACCTTTCAGAACCACAGTATGCAGGTACTACATCAGAAGGTGGATCAAAAGCAGCAGAAGCCTTAATGGCAGCAGATCCGAATCTTGACGCACTGATTCCGGCAGGTGGCGGCGGAGACCCACTTCAGGGAGCAATCGCAGCAGTAGAACGTGCAGGAAAAACAGACAGCATTGACATTGTTTCAACAGACTTCCTTCCAGATCTTGGAGAAAGACTTGAAAACGGTTCAATGGCAGGTGAATCCGGTGGACACTTCTGTGATCCTCTGATTTCCTTTATGATGGTTTACAATGCAATCAAGGGTGACTATGCAGACTTTGGTGGAAAATTCGAAGATGTTCCATTCCCATATCTGTATGTATCATCACCGGAAGACTACAAAGCATATGAAGAATATTTTGTAGATCAGCTTCCATATACAGATGAAGAATTGGTTGAAATGTCAAAACTTAGTCTTGATGACTTAAAAGCAACAGCTGCTAAGGTATCTATTGAAGATGCAGCAGAACGTGCTGGAAAATAAGACAGATAATAATAACGACGATTAACTTGTAAAGGGTGATGTCGCAAAGGCGATGCCACCCTTTCTAAATCAGAAATGATAATTATAAAGAGGTAGATAATATGGGCACTACTAAAAAAATATCAGGGAAAGTGATGGGATATGTGATCTTAATAGGTCTGGTCGTACTTTCCTGGGTGATCTTTAAAATTTTAACACCACATAACTTCGGTTCTTTTTCCAATATGCTCAATTACTTTCAGGCCAGCCTGATCGCTACCGTGGGTGCAGTTGGTTTTTACTTTGTAATGGTAATGGGAATGTTCGATTTCTCAATTGGTGCAAATATCATGCTTTCGGCAATCGTTGGATGCGTATTTGCAACCAGATTTAACCTGGGTTATTTTGGACTTATCGCAGGATGTATTATTACAGGTGCGATCGTAGGAACATTAAACGGATTATTCTATGTAAAGCTTCGTATTCCATCGATGATCGTAACAACAGGTCTGGCTCTTATTTATGAGTCGGTTGCAAACTATATTGCAGGTGGTGTTGAGCAGACACTTCCATCAAATCTTCGTGCATTTGGTCAGATGCCTGGAGATATCATTCTTGCATTAGTGGCTTGCGCAGTAGCTTACATTTTTTTGAATTATACTAAAATCGGAACTTATACCTACGCAATCGGAAGTGACGAGTTCGTTGCAAAGAACATGGGTATTAATGTAAATAAATATAAAGTACTTGCATTTATTTTGAGTGGTGCTTTTCTGGGAGTTATGGCGATTTTAACAATCAGTTATGGTTCCTCTATGGTAGCTGTTACAGGAATGGCGTCCATGAGCCGAAACTTTATTCCGACTATGGGATGTTTCTTTGGTTTGGCATTTAAGAAATACGGAATGCCGCTTCCGGCAATCATTATCGGTGAGTTCGTAATCAACATCATTTTCTTTGGTTTCATTGCACTTGGAGCACCGACTGCAATCCAGGATGTTATCACAGGACTTGCACTGCTTATAATCATTACAGTGACAACAAAGGCTACTAAGGGCGAAATCGTCAAGTAATGAAGGAGGGAGACAGCAATGAGTGAAGTAAGATTACAGGTAAAAAATCTTTGTAAAAACTTCGGTATTACAAAAGCAGTTCAGAATGTATCCTTCAATGTGAATAAAGGAGAGGTTCATGCGCTGATCGGAGAAAATGGTTCCGGTAAGTCAACTCTGACAAATATGCTGACAGGTATTTACAGTATCGGAAGCGGAACATTTATTCTGGACGGAAAAGATATTCATCCAAAGAACCAGGTAGAAGCAAACAACGAAGGAGTATCCATTATTGTGCAGGAACTTGGAACTCTGTCAGGACTTACTGTTGCAGAGAATATTTTCCTTGGACATGAAGATCAGTTCGTACATTTCGGAATTAAAAATACAAATGCAATGAACAAAAAAGCAACAGAGCTTTTGAAAAAATATGGCTTTGACAGAATCAAAGCAGCAGATATGATCGATAACTACAATTTCGAGGATCGTAAATTGGTTGAGATTGTAAAAGCTACTTATTTTGATCCAAAGGTTGTTGTGATCGATGAGACAACAACAGCGCTTTCACAGGAAGGACGTGAAGAACTTTACAAACATATGGAAAGAATCAGAAAGAGTGGAAATACAGTTATTTTTATTTCCCATGACCTTCCGGAAATCCTGGATAAGTCTGATACAATTACAATTCTTCGAGATGGTGTTTACATTGATACAGTTAAGAGTAAAGATGTGACAGAAGAAGACTTGAAAAAGCTGATGGTAGGACGTGAAGTGACAGGTGATTATTATCGTTCTGATTATGGCGAAAAAGTATCTGATGAAGTCGTGTTATCAGTGAAAAATGTTACAGTTCCAGGATTGATTGAAAATGTATCCTTTGATCTTCATAAGGGAGAGATTCTTGGCTTTGGAGGACTTTCCGAATCAGGTATGCATGAAATCGGAAAAGCTGTTTTTGGAGCATCTTATGATCGTGAAGGTGCGGTGACACTGGCAGACGGAACTCAGATCAACAGCATTCCTATTGCGATTAAAAACAGTATTGCATATACATCTAAGGATCGTGATAATGAATCAGTTGTCCTTAACCAGAGTATCGGAGATAACATTTGCCTTCCGTCACTGGATGAGCTGGCAGGAAAATCACATATTTTAAGAGATAAAAAACGAAAAGAGTTTGCAGATAAGTATGCAAAACAGATGTCTGTGAAAATGGTGGATGTAAACCAGTTTGTATCAAATCTTTCAGGCGGTAATAAGCAGAAGGTTGTTCTTGCAAGATGGATCGGTAAAGATTCTGATATCGTTGTTTTGGACAGTCCGACTCGTGGTATTGATATCAAGGTAAAACAGGATATCTACCAGCTGATGAATCAAATGAGAAAGAATGGAAAATCTATCATTATGATTTCAGAAGAGCTGATGGAGCTGATCGGTATGTGTGACCGCATTATAATCATGAAAGATGGAAAAGTCAGTGGTCAGCTTGATAGAAATAAGGATCTGAATGAAAACAGTCTTATTTCTATGATGGTATAAGGAGGCAACTATGGGAAGTCAAGTGAGTGTAAAAACAAATGATAAAGAGCAGCAGCTGAAAAAAGCATCAAAAATGTCTTTGATCCGTTCGCTCTTACCGATCGTTGGATTGGTTGTTATTTTCCTGTTATTTAACGTTTTGACAGATTTCAGAATGATGGGAAATCTGTCGCTGGTATTTTCACAAATATATGTAACAATGATTGCAGCAATGGGAGTTTTCTTCATTATGACAATGGGAGGCCTTGATTTCTCCCAGGGATCCATTCTCGGTATTTCTTCTATTGTTGTATGTATGCTTTCACAGAAGAGCATTCCGCTTGCAATTATCGGAGGTATTGTAAGCGGTGCTGCAATCGGAGCATTGAACGGTTACTTTTATGTATTTCGTAAGATCAAATCATTTATTGTAACAATCTGTACAATGTTCTTGTTCCGTGGATTTATCAAATACCTTACAACAAATGCGCCGGTTGCGGGTTCTGCAAAACTGATCAACTACGATAGTACAGAGCTTAAGATTGCTTGTACAGTAGTGATCCTTCTTATTGGATTTGTTGCATTTCGTTATACGAAATTTGGAACTTATCTGAAAGCAATCGGAGCAGGAGAGAAAGCAGCGATGTTTTCAGGTATCCGTACAGATAAGATGAAATTCCTTATCTATGTACTTGCAGGAGCAATTACAGGATTTGCTGCATTTATCAATGTAATCAAAGTTGGATCAGTTACTTCTTCAGGAGGTAATCAGCTCGAAACACAGATTCTTATCGCGTTGGTATTAGGCGGAATGCCTATTTCCGGTGGTGCAAAGGTTCGTTTTGAAAATATTATTGTTGGATCATTACTGTATGTTGTACTGAATAGTGGACTGACAATGATGGGATTCTCAACACAGATGATGCAGTTGATTCAGGGAATCGTATTCTTGATTTTCGTTGCAGTATTTGCGGATCGTGAATCTATTCAGGTAATCAAATAATATAGAATAAACTATACGTGATCGGGGAATGCTCTTGTCAGAAGCACTTCCCCGGAAGTATAATATAAAGATCAGAATCTTTACCATAAAGCGCGGTTAGAGAGTCTGGTCTTTATTTTATGGGAAAGGCAGAAGTTATGAGTAACATGGATCAAGAATGTTTGAAATATCAAAAATTATATAATTGGGCTCATACACTTATCACCAGTGGTGTGATAAAAAATATGGATAAATTTCCGTCAGAACCAAGTCTTCAAAAGAAATTTGGGTATTCTAGACAGACTGTAAGAACTGCACTGCAGAAACTAGAGGAAGAGGGGCTGGTAACTCGTGTAAGAGGAAGCGGAACCTATGTGTCTTATGACTGCAGTAAGGTAAATGAAGAACGACCGCAGGTCGGACTTCTTTTGAGTTATTATTCGGATTATCTTTTTCCAAGAGTATATGATGGGATTGAATCTTGTCTTACGGAAAAAGGATATGCTATAGAGGTGGCTGTGACAAAGAATCGATTGAATGATGAAGCTATCTATTTGGAAGGGATTCTGAAAGGGGATGTCAGTGGTTTGATCATAGAAGGCTCAAGATCTGCATTTCCGAATCCAAATATCCGACTTTATAAAGAAATTAGAAGAAGGAATATTCCGACACTTTTTATTCATAATCATTATGAAAATATGGTGTTTGACAGTGTGGAAATGTCAGATAAGAAGTGTTCGTACGAATTGACAAAACTTTTAATTGAAAATGGACATCGCAGGATAGGCGGGATTTTTAAATATGATGATATGCAGGGGATTGAGAGATATAAAGGCTTTATTCAGTGTTTATCAGATTATGGAGTAAAATTTGATGATGATTATATTCGTTGGTATTCAACAAAAGATATGGAAGAAAAGCTGAGCAAAAAAGGTTTACTCCGAATGTATAGACGTACGAAAGACTGTACGGCAATGATTGTATATAATGATGAAGTTGCGAATTATTACATGGATTTCTTGGAGGAGAGGGGATTACATGTTCCAGAGGATGTTTCGCTGGTATCATTTGATGATGCGGAGCTTTTAGATGCAAACAACGGGGTTCAGCTGGTTTCCGCAATTCATCCGAAATATCAGCTCGGACGTATTACAGCAAAGAATCTTCTTAGAATGATTGAAGATGAAAAGTGGCAGGAAAAGAATTATTCGTATCGATTTCCGGTGAAGATAAAAGAAGGTAATTCTGTACAAAAAATAGGCAGATAGAAATCTGGTGACGAAAAGAAGAACAAGTCTTAGAGAAGATGGCGAGAATGCAAGGTATTATTCTAGTGCATAAGCATCAAAATAGTGTTATAATCACAAAAGCGCCTGGGAAAAATGGACGCAGAAAATTATATTTATCACAAGGAGGCAATCACGATGGATTTCTACAAGAGAGCACTTGAATTAAAAGACGAAACAGTAGCAGACAGAAGATACATTCATCAGAATGCAGAGACAGGACTTGAGCTTCCGAAGACGAAAGCTTATGTGATGGATAAGTTGAAAGAGTATGGTCTGGATCCGGTTGAATGCGGAGAGGGAGTTACGGCAACGCTTGGAAATGGCGGTAGGGTTCTTCTCCTGCGTGCAGATATGGATGGACTTCCGATGCCAGAGGAAAGTGGTGAAGCATTTGCCTGTCCAACAGGAAAAACAGCACATACTTGTGGACATGATTTTCATGCAGCAATGCTTTTGAGTGCGTCAAGAATCTTAAAAGAACAGGAAAGCAAGTTGAAAGGAACTGTGAAATTCATGTTCCAGCCGGCGGAAGAGACATTTCAGGGAAGTAAGAATATGATTGAGCATGGGATTCTTGAGAATCCGAAGGTAGATGCAGCACTTGCGTATCATGTATCTCCGGGAAAGATGCCGGTCGGACTTTTTATGTATAATGATAAAGGCACAATGATGTATTCTGTTGATGGATTTAAAATCACGGTCAAAGGGAAAGGTTCTCACGGAGCCTATCCTCATGCGGGTGTGGATCCGATTAATATCGGAGTACACATTCATCTTGCATTGCAGGAGTTGATTGCAAGAGAGACTGATCCGGCGCACGCATGTGTTCTGACAATTGGACAGTTTAAGGCCGGCGAGGCGGCAAATATTATCCCAGAGACAGCAGTTCTTCAGGGAACGATCCGTACAAACAATACGAAAGAGCGCGAACTTCTTGTTCGCCGAATGAAAGAAGTGGCAGAGAAGACCGCAGATGTATATAATGGAAGTGTGGAAATCGAGATGATCTCCGAAGTTCCGCCGCTGATCTGCAATCCGGCATTGACGGACGAAATGATTGGATATATGAAAGAGATGGATATTCCGGGCCTTACTCCAGTTCCGGATGTGAGTGCAAGTGCATCGGAAGATTTTGCAGTGATCGCAGAGAAAGTTCCGAGTACATTTATGTATCTCTCAGCAGGTTATACGGATGAGCGGGGAACTTATCCGGCACACAATCCGAAGGTACAGTTTAATGAAGATGTCTGCCCGATCGGTGTGGCATGTCTGGCACAGTGTGCGGTGAAATGGCTGGAGAGTCATCAGGAATAAGAAGTAAAATACAAAATCAAGAGAAGAAACAAGAATACGATTGGAGAGCGATATGAGCATATTAAATGTAGAACACCTGACACATGGATTTGGAGACCGTGCAATCTTCAATGATGTGTCATTCCGACTTTTGAAAGGAGAGCACATTGGTCTTGTCGGGGCCAACGGAGAAGGAAAATCCACCTTTATGAGTATTGTTACAGGGAAAATGTTACCGGATGAAGGGAAGGTTGAGTGGTCAAAGAATGTGCATGCAGGTTATCTGGATCAGCATGCAGTTCTTGAGAAAGGAATGACGATCCGTCAGGCTCTGAAATCCGCATTTGATCCACTCCTTCAGAAGGAGCAGAGAATGAATGAAATCTGTGATATGCTTGGAACAGCAGATGAGGAAGAAATGAATGCGTTGATGGAAGAACTTGGTACGATCCAGGATGAACTGACACTGCATGATTTCTATACGATTGATGCGAAGGTAGAAGAGGTTGCGCGTGCACTTGGATTACTTGATCTTGGATTGGACAGAGATGTGACAGACTTAAGTGGTGGACAGAGAACAAAAGTGCTTCTTGCGAAACTTCTCCTTGAGAAGCCGGATATCCTGCTTCTTGACGAGCCGACAAACTATCTGGATGAGGAGCATATTGCATGGCTGAAGCGTTATCTTCTGGACTACGAGAATGCATTTATCCTTATTTCACATGATATTCCGTTCTTAAATGAAGTTGTGAATATTATTTATCATATGGAAAATCAGGAATTGAACCGTTATGTGGGCGATTATGATCATTTCCAGGAAGTTTATGCAGTGAAGAAAGCTCAGCTTGAAGCGGCTTACCGTCGTCAGCAGCAGGAAATCAGCGAGCTGAAGGACTTTGTTGCAAGAAATAAAGCTCGTGTGTCTACAAGAAATATGGCGATGTCCCGTCAGAAAAAGCTGGATAAGATGGATGTGATCGAGCTTGCGGCAGAAAGACCAAAGCCGGAATTCCATTTCAAATATGGAAGAACTCCTGGTAAGATGCTTTTTGAGACGAAGAATCTTGTGACAGGATATGATGAACCATTATCTAAACCGTTGAATTTCTCTATGGAACGTGGACAGAAAATCGCACTTGTTGGAACAAATGGAATTGGAAAAACCACATTGCTGAAGAGTATTCTTGGATTGATTCCTTCTTTATCAGGAAGTGTTGAACTTGGTGATAACCTTGAACTTGGTTATTTTGAGCAGGAAGTAAAAGGAGAAAACCGTAATAGTTGTATTGAGGAACTGTGGCAGGAATTTCCTTCTTATACACAGTATCAGGTGCGTTCCGCGCTTGCAAAATGCGGACTTACAACGAAGCATATCGAAAGTCAGGTGCGTGTACTCAGCGGTGGAGAGCAGGCAAAGGTGCGTCTCTGTAAGTTGTTAAACAGAGATACGAATTTCCTTCTCCTTGACGAGCCGACGAATCATCTTGATGTGGATGCAAAGGACTCTCTCAAGCAGGCATTACAGGAGTACAAGGGAAGTATCCTTCTGATCTGTCACGAACCTGAATTTTATCAGGACGTGGTTGATGAAGTGTGGGATATGAGCCAGTGGACAACAAAAGTATTCTAAAAATTGCACAAATAGAGCTGCATGTGAATTATGCAATAATCACGAAAATGTTTGAAAATTTAAAAATCTCTTAAAATAATACTGAAAAAATGTTATACTACACACGTAGAGTCTGTTATAAAAAGGGCAGTACATTGTGGACAACAACAGTGTAAATAAAAAGAACAGGAGGTTTTGAAAATGCTCAGCAGAGGAGACGCAGTTGTATATAAGTGCAGAGGAGTGTACAAGGTAGAAGAAGTAGGAAAACTGGATTTTTCATTTGTGGATGGCAAGAAAGATTATTATACATTACAATCCATAGACAATCAGAGAGATAAGGCGTATGTTCCGATTGATGATGAGAAGAACATCCGTCGTCCGGTAAGTGAGCAGAAAGCGAAGGAACTGCTGGATAATCTTGCAGAGGTTGGTATATTGAATGTAAAGAATGAAAAGTACAGAGAACAGGAATACAAGGATTGTATCTCAAGCTTCTGTCCTGAAAACTGGGTCAAAGTGCTGAAGACATTGTATAGCCGAACAAAACGAAGAGGCAGCATGACAAGCATGGATAAGAAATATCAGCTGCTTTTGGAACATGCGCTTTCAAGTGAAATGAATTATGTTCTTGGAATTCCGGCAGGCGAGATGACAGAACTGATCAAAAAGAGTGAATAGTTACTAGAATTTAATAGAAAGAGGTCCGAAGCTACGGAAAATCAGGATTTTTCATTCAATAGCTGTCGGGCCTGGACTTGCGAAAAAAGCATGTGCATGATATACTTCTCCTGAATCTATTATTTTAGGAGAAGTTTTTCGTTTTTTTCTAGTAGATTGTCAAGAAAGCGAACGTACCGAAAGGAGAACAACAATGAAGATGCTGTCGATTGAGCAGGAACTTAAGAGTAACTCTTATCCAGGAAGAGGAATTATTATTGGTAAAAGCCCGGATGGAAAGAAGGCTGTCACTGCCTATTTTATTATGGGACGCAGTGAGAACAGTAGAAACCGTGTGTTTGTAGAGGACGGAGAGGGAATCCGTACACAGGCATTTGATCCATCGAAGCTTACAGACCCAAGTCTGATTATTTACGCACCGGTCAGAGTATTGGGTAATAAAACGATCGTAACAAACGGGGATCAGACAGATACGATTTATGAAGGAATGGATAAGCAGCTTACTTTTGAGCAGTCTCTTCGTTCTAGAGAATTCGAGCCGGATGGTCCGAACTACACACCACGTATTTCTGGTGTGATGCATATTGAGAATGGCAATTTCAATTATGCAATGTCAATCCTGAAGAGCAATAACGGAAACCCGGACAGTTGCAATAGATATACTTTTGCATACGAGAATCCGGCAGCCGGTGAAGCTCATTTTATTCACACTTATATGCATGATGGCAACCCGCTTCCAAGCTTTGAGGGAGAACCGAAGCTGGTAGAGGTGCTGGACAACATGGAAGAGTTTGCAGACCTTCTGTGGAACAGCCTGAATGAGGAAAATAAAGTGTCATTATTTGTCCGTTACATTGATATCGAGACAGGTAACTATGAGACAAAGATCGTGAATAAGAACAAATAAGGAGCGTAAAGACAGATGAAAGAATTAGAATTGAAATACGGATGTAACCCAAACCAGAAACCTTCAAGAATTTACATGAACGACGACAGAGAGCTTCCAATCAAGGTGCTCAGCGGACGTCCTGGATATATTAACTTCCTGGATGCGTTCAATGGATGGCAGTTGGTATCAGAACTGAAGAAAGCAACAGGACTTCCGGCCGCAACTTCATTCAAGCATGTATCACCAGCCGGAGCAGCTGTTGGTCTGCCACTGTCAGAGACACTGGCGAAGATTTACTGGGTAGATGATCTTGGAGAGCTCTCTCCACTTGCATGTGCTTATGCAAGAGCGCGTGGCGCAGACCGTATGTCTTCTTTCGGTGACTTTATTTCTCTGTCTGACGTCTGTGACGTTGATACAGCGCGCCTGATCAAGAGAGAGGTATCTGATGGAGTGATCGCACCGGGATATGAGCCGGAGGCACTTGAACTTCTGAAACAGAAGAAAAAAGGAAATTACAATATTATTCAGATCGATCCGGATTATGTGCCTGCACCGTTAGAGCACAAGGAAGTATTCGGAGTTACATTTGAGCAGGGAAGAAATGAACTGAATATCGATAAAGATTTCTTCTCAAACGTTGTGACAGATGTGAAAGAGATCCCGGATGCAGCGAAGATCGATCTTGCTATTTCCATGATTACACTGAAATATACACAGTCTAACTCTGTATGTTATGTAAAAGATGGACAGGCAATCGGAATCGGTGCCGGACAGCAGTCAAGAATCCACTGTACACGTCTTGCCGGACAGAAGGCAGATAACTGGTGGTTACGTCAGAATCCGAAGGTACTTGGACTTCAGTTCAAGGATGGAATCGGACGTGCAGACAGAGATAATGCAATCGATCTTTACATCGGAGAGGAATATATGGATGTTCTCGCAGATGGTGTCTGGGAGAATACATTTAAGGTAAAACCGGAAGTATTTACGAGAGAAGAGAAGAGAGCATGGCTGGACCAGCTGACAGGTGTTGCGCTTGGTTCTGATGCATTCTTCCCATTCGGTGATAATATTGAGCGTGCACATAAGAGTGGTGTAACTTATATTGCACAGCCAGGTGGATCTGTGCGTGATGATAATGTAATTGCTACATGTAACAAATACGGCATGGCAATGGCATTTACAGGAATCCGTCTGTTCCATCACTAGAAACTTAAGATAAGATGATAAAAGAACCGGGACTTTTGGTGAAGAACCGGCGGTATAGAAAGGCTGAAATATTATGGTGATAGAGACAAGAAGCCCGGAAGAGACATTTGCAGTCGGTAAAAGTCTTGGTGAAAAAGCATTCCCAGGTCAGGTGTTAACCCTGACAGGGGATCTTGGAGTTGGGAAAACGGTCTTTACTCAGGGACTTGCAGAAGGACTTGGGATTGAAGAACCGGTGAATAGTCCGACATTTACCATCGTTCAGGTTTATGAAGAAGGGCGTCTGCCCTTCTATCATTTTGATGTCTACAGAATCGGTGACATTGAAGAGATGGACGAGGTGGGATTTGAAGAATACGTGATGGGAGAAGGTGTCTCACTGATCGAGTGGGCGAATCTGATAGAAGAGATTCTTCCGGAACGTCGGACAAATATTCTGATCGAGAAGGATCTGACACAGGGATTTGATTATCGTCGGATCACAATCGAGGAACAATAACGATAAAAAATTAGAAGAATGGAACAAAGAGAAGGCTGTTGATACAGAGAACATTTTTACAGCAGCTGACAGAGGAAGGAAGCAAGACCATGAGAGTATTGGCGATAGACAGCTCAGGACTGACAGCAACGGTTGCAGTCGTTGAGGATGAACAGACAATTGCGGAGTATACCGTGAATTATAAGAAGACACATTCGCAGACACTTCTGCCGATGATTGATGAGGTAAAGAAGATGATCGATCTGGATCTGTCCAGCATTGATGCTATTGCTGTGTCAGGAGGTCCGGGCTCTTTTACCGGGCTTAGAATCGGATCTGCTACTGCGAAAGGACTGGGACTTGCTCTCGGAAAACCTCTGATCCATGTTCCGACAGTGGATGCACTGGCCTATAATGTTTATGGATGTGGCGACTTGATCTGCCCAATCATGGATGCCAGAAGAAAACAGGTTTATACAGGATTGTATTTATTTTCACATGAAGTGAAAGATGGAACACATCTGACAGAGGCAGCATTTCATGTGAAAGAACAGCAGATGGCGATTGCAGTAGAAGAGTTGATCGGTAAGCTGAATGCGTATAAACGTCCGGTTGTATTTTTGGGAGACGGAGTACCAGTGTATCGTCAGATGCTTGAAGAGGGACTTGAAGTCCCGTATTCATTTGCCCCATCATACATGAACCGTCAGAGAGCGGCTGTAGTAGGAGCACTTGGTATTGCGTATTATTATGCAGGAAAATATGAGACAGCAGAGGCGCATAAGCCGGATTATCTGCGTGTGTCTCAGGCAGAGCGCGAACGTGCTCAGCGTGAAAAGGAAGCAAAGACAGAAGTGCGTGAGATGACGATTGAAGACGGTGCTGTAGTTGCTGAGATTGAGCACCAGTCATTTTCTGATGCCTGGAGCGAGAAGGCGATTCTCGAGACACTGGAACAGAACAATAGTGTCTGCTTTGTTGCGGAAAAAGCAGGGAAAAGAGTAGGATATCTGCTTGGCTATACTGCGGTAGATGAAGTGGAGATTGCAAGAATCGCAGTGATTGATGAGATGAAACGTCAGGGGGTTGGTCATGCATTAATGCTAACTTTGAAGGCGTGGAGTAAAGAACATCAGATTGCAAAGGTTCTGCTGGATGTAAGAGAAAGTAATCAGGCAGCAGGAGCATTTTATGCGAGAGAAGGATTCGTAAACGATGGAGTCCGCAAAGCATTCTATCAGGATCCGAAGGAAGATGCAGTACTGATGAGTCTGGAAATAGATAAATAACCAGCAGTTTCCAGTGGAAATTGCGAAAACTGTTTTGTATAATTGAGGCGTAACAAAGGAAGAAAACAGGAATATTCCGTTTTTGTAAATTACAATGATGAGTAACAACATAATTGCTGCTCACAGGAGGAAAACGTATGCGCCAGTATCAGTTGAAAGAAACAAAAGAAATTACGAAAATTATTTGTAACCGGTGTGGAAAAGAAACAAAAGTTGTGAGTGGGATTCCGAAAAGAGAGATGCTTCATGTAGAGCATACCTGGGGTTATTTTTCTGGAAAAGATGGAGAAAGCTGCAGTTTTGATCTGTGCGAGGAGTGTTTTGATGAAATTACAAAGGGGTTCCTCATTCCAACCGAATGTAAAGATGAATGAAAGAGTCTGGCTTGCAGTTTCGGGCAAACCGTAATGGACCAGAAGATAGAGGAATATTATGTTAGATGTATGTTTGCTTGGAAGTGGTGGGATGATGCCGCTTCCTTATCGTTTCCTTACTTCCTTAATGACAAGGTTTAACGGAAGCAGTCTGATGATTGACTGCGGAGAAGGAACACAGGTAGCTGTAAAAGAGAAGGGCTGGAGTTTTAAACCAATCGATGTGATCTGTTTTACTCATTATCATGGAGATCATATCAGTGGGCTTCCGGGACTTCTTCTTACTATGGGAAATGCAGACCGCACAGAACCATTGA
>OGYY01001462.1_pt1 | contig 20371 bp, 16 predicted proteins | sample 1576671 | NCBI WGS metagenome assembly OGYY01 (sample SAMEA3541593, study PRJEB24748) | human gut metagenome | biome: human gut; feature: human-associated habitat; material: faeces | place: China | collected 2012 | reverse complement strand
TCAGGTCGATGTGCAGGCCGTCGGCAAGCTCACCGATGGCGACAGACACACCGCCTGCGCCGAAGTCGTTGCAGCGCTTGATAAGGCGGCAGGCGTCCTCGCGGCGGAACAGGCGCTGCAGCTTGCGCTCGATGGGCGCGTTGCCCTTCTGCACCTCGGCACCGCATGTCTCAAGGCTCGTCAGCTTATGCGCCTTGGAGGAACCGGTGGCACCGCCGACACCGTCGCGGCCCGTGCGTCCGCCCAGCAGGATGACGACATCACCCGGGGCGGGCTCCTCGCGGCGGACATGGCTGGCAGGCGTCGCGCCGACAACTGCGCCGATCTCCATGCGCTTGGCGGCGTAGCCGGGGTGGTACAGCTCTGCGACCTGACCGGTGGCAAGGCCGATCTGGTTGCCGTAGCTGGAATAGCCCGCGGCAGCCGTCGTGACCAGCTTGCGCTGGGGCAGCTTGCCGGGCATTGTCTCGGAAACAGGCTTCAGCGGGTCAGCCGCACCGGTCACGCGCATGGCCTGATAGACATAGCTGCGTCCGGACAGCGGGTCACGGATGGCACCGCCAATGCAGGTCGCCGCGCCGCCGAAGGGCTCGATCTCGGTGGGGTGGTTGTGGGTCTCGTTCTTGAACAGAAACAGCCAGTCCTGCTGCTCACCGTCCACGTCACACTTGATCTTGACGGTGCAGGCGTTAATCTCCTCGCTCTCGTCAAGGTTCTTCAGAATGCCGCGCTGCTTCAGCGCCTTGGCACCGATGGTCGCGCAGTCCATCAGGGTGCGGTTTTTCTTGTCGCGGCCCGTCTCGGCGCGCAGTGCCATGTAGCGGTCAAATGCGGCCTGCACCAGCTCGTCGTCGATCTTCACGTTGTCCAGGATCGTGCCGAACGTCGTGTGGCGGCAGTGGTCGGACCAGTAGGTGTCGATCAGACGGATCTCGGTGATGGTCGGGTCGCGGTGCTCGGATTTGAAGTAGTTCTGGCAGAACACGATGTCCGCATGGTCCATCGCCAGGCCCTTCTCATTGCGGAACGCTTCCAGCGCGTCGTCGTCCAGCGCGGTGAAGCCGGTCAGTGTCTCGACCTCCGTCGGGATGGCAAACTCCATTTTCAGGGTGCTGCGCTCGTCAAGGCTTGCCTCACGGGCCTCGACGGGGTTGATGACGTACTTCTTGATGGCGGCCAGGTCGGCGTCGGTCAGGTCGCCGTCCAGCAGATAGACGCGGGCGGAGCGCACCGCGGGGCGCTCGCCCTGGCTCAGCAGCTGGATGCACTCGCTGGCAGAGTCGGCGCGCTGGTCAAACTGGCCGGGCAGGTACTCGACGGCAAAAACGGTCTTGGCGTCGGGCAGCTTGTCGTAGGTCACGTCAACAGGCGGCTCACTGAACACGGTGGGCACAGCCTGCTGGAACAGCACTGCGTCGATGCCCTCGACGTCATAGCGGTTCAAAAGGCGCAGACCGGTCAGATTCTGGATGCCGACCAGATCGACCAGCTCATGCAGAAGCCCCTGTGCCTCGCCGTCAAAGCCGGGCTTTTTCTCAACATAAATGCGATATACCATTGTATTTCCTCCTGAGAGTTAAATTTGCAGGAAGTGACGGACGGAAAGCCTTCCCCCTGGGGGAAAAAGGTGGCCGAGGCCCCGTCCGAGGGCGGATGAGGGGAAAGTGTACCGTTGTATCCCGTTGACGGAAAGCTGCGGGAAGTTTGCCCTCATCAGTCACCTTCGGTGACAGCTTCCCTCGATTGGGAAGCCTTTTTACTGCATCGCTGCCAGCGCTCTTGCCCCAATGTCACTGCGCTTGTGCAGCTTGTCAAAATGGATGCTCTCCGTGGCAGCATACGCCTTTTTCAGCGCCTCGGGCAGGGTGTTGGCCGTGGCGGTCACGCCCAGCACGCGCCCGCCGTTCGTGACGAGCCTGCCGTCCTTGATGGCCGTGCCGGCGTGGTAGACCGTCACATCGGCGGCGTCCAGCTGGCCCGCGGTCAGGCCGGTGATCTCCTTGCCCTTCTCGTAGGCGAGGGGATAGCCGCCGCTGGCTAAGATGACACAAGCCGCCGCGCCGTCGCTGAATTTGACATCGGTCTTGTCCAGCGTGCCGTTCGTTGTGGCCTCCATCACGGTCAGCAGGTCGCTTTCCAGCAGGGGCAGCACGACCTGCGTCTCGGGGTCGCCAAAGCGGCAGTTGTACTCGATGACCTTCGGGCCGTCGGGGGTCAGCATCAGGCCGAAATACAGGCATCCCTTGAAGGGGCAGCCCTCGGCCTGCATGGCCGCAACCGTGGGCAGGAAAATCTCCTGCATGCAGCGCTCGGCGACTGCGGGCGTGTAGTAGGGGTTCGGGGCCACGGTGCCCATGCCGCCGGTGTTCAGGCCCTCGTCGTGGTCGAGAGCACGCTTGTGGTCCATGCTCGAGACCATCGGCTTGACGGTCTTGCCGTCGCAGAAGGACAGCACGCTGACCTCGGGGCCGGTCAGGAACTCCTCGACGACCACATGGTTGCCGGACGCGCCGAACTTTTTGTCCAGCATGATCTCCTTGACGCCGTCGGCAGCCTCCTGTTCATTCTGGCAGATCAGCACGCCTTTGCCCAGCGCCAGACCGTCCGCCTTGATGACGACGGGGTATTTGCCCTCGGCTTTGACGTAGTCCATGACCTTCTCGGGGTCGTCGAACGTCTCATATTTGGCCGTAGGGATGCCGTATTTCTTCATCAGGTCCTTGCTGAACACCTTGCTGGCCTCAATGCGGGCCGCGGCCTTGTCGGGACCGAATGCCGGGATGCCCACAGCGGCCAGCGCATCGACCATGCCCAGCGCCAGCGGGTCGTCCTGGGCGACGACGACATAGTCAAAGGCTTCTTCCTTGGCAAATTTGACCATGGCGTCCACGTCGGTGGCAGGGATGGCCTTGCAGTGGGCGTCATAGCTGATGCCGCCGTTGCCGGGTGCACACCAGATCTCGGAGCAGCGGGGGCTTTTTTTCAGCGCGCGGATGATGGCGTGCTCACGCCCGCCGCCGCCTACAACCAGAATTTTCATAAGCGTCCTCCTTGACAGCACAACAGCCCGCGACGAAAAATCGCCGCAGGCGAGTTGTTTTTTGCGTTTAATGATGGAACAGCCGGATGCCGCAGAACGCCATCGCAATGCCGTACTTGTTGCAGGTGTCGATCACCTGTGCGTCACGGATGGAGCCGCCCGGCTGTACAATGGCGGTCACGCCGCTGCGGCGCGCGCGCTCGATGTTATCGCCGAACGGGAAGAAGGCATCACTGCCCAGGCTCACACCGGTCACGGCGTCCAGCCAAGCGCGCTTTTCCTCGGCGGTCAGCGGGGCCGGCTGCTCGGTGAAGGTCTCGGCCCAGACATCGTCGCCGATGACATCCTCCGGCGTGTCGCCGATGTAAACATCAATCGCGTTGTCGCGGTTCGGCTTGGCAATGTCAGCGCGGAACGGCAGGTCCAGCACCTTCGGCATGTGGCGCAGCTGCCAGTTGTCGGCCTTCTGGCCTGCCAGACGGGTGCAGTGCACGCGGCTCTGCTGGCCCGCACCGACGCCGATGGTCTGGCCGTCCTGCACGTAGCAGACGCTGTTGGACTGGGTGTATTTCAGCACGATCAGGCTGATGATGAGGTCGCGGCGCTGCTCGTCGCTGATGACCTTGTTCTCGGTCACAACGTTCTGCAGCATCGTCTCATTGGAAATATCCAGGTCCTGACGGCCCTGCTCGAAGGTCACGCCAAAGACCGTGCGGGTCTCCAGCGGCTTCGGCTCGTAGTCGGCGTCGATCTGGACGATGGCGTAGCCGCCCTTCTTCTTGGATTTCAGCACCTCCAGCGCGTCGGCGTCGTAGCCGGGCGCAATGATGCCGTCAGAGACCTCGTGCTGGATCAGCTTCGCGGTGCTCAGGTCGCAGACATCGGACAGCGCGATCCAGTCGCCGAAGCTGGACATACGGTCCGCACCGCGGGCACGGGCGTAGGCGCAGGCCAGCGGGGAAAGCTCGGTCTCCGGCGCAATGTGGTACATGGCGCGCAGGGTCTCATCCAGCGGCAGACCGATGGCCGCACCGGCGGGGGAGACGTGCTTGAAGCTGGCGGCAGCGGGCTGTCCGAGTGCCTTCTTCAAATCGCGCACGAGCTGCCAGGAGTTGAACGCATCCAGAAAGTTGATGTAGCCCGGGCGTCCGTTCAAAATCTGCACAGGCAGGTCACTGCCGTCCGCCATGTAGATGCGGGCGGGCTTCTGGTTGGGGTTCGTGCCGTATTTCAGCTGAAATTCGTTCATATTAACCCTCCACAGCGGTGTATTTATTCAGGATAATGTCCTCGTACTCGCCGGTTTCCAGCTCGATGCTGCGGACAAACAGGCTGACCTTGTTGTCCTCGTTCAGGCTCCCCCACAGCTTGTCGGCAAACTTGTCCGCGTCATTCGTGTCGATGGCGACGCGCAGCGGCTCACCCGCAAAGCTGGGGATCGGCGCACCGTTCTTGACGTAAGTGCTGATGAAGTGTCCCTCACCGGCCACGGGCTGCGGGTAGTCGAAGGTCTGGCGCTGCACGCTCTCGGCGTTGCCCTCGTCGGACTTGACGATGGACAGCTTGTAGCCGCCGCGGCGCATATCGACAACGCCGGAGATGCGCGGGGTAAAGTTCGGCGCGTCGTCCTCATAGGTGCGGGTCGCCAGCGCAGCCTCAAAGCTGTAGCCGGGGAAAAGGTTGCCGTTCATGAACCGGGCAATCGTGTCGGTCTGGTCGCCGTTCGTGACCACGGTGGTCTCCCGCAGGGTCAGCACAGCGTTGTAGATGATGAGGTGCGGGTCCTCGAGCTTGGCCGGGTCAGCGGCCACCGTGCGGATGCCGCCGTCGATAGGCTCAAACACACGGTTGCGGCTGTTGGCGCTGCGGCCCATGATCCAGTAGGCGACGAACGCCTTCTGGCCGTCGGGGCTTTTGCCCAGCACAATGCCGCGCCCGGGGTAGTCATTCCCGGCAAGATATTTGTACAGATTCTTTTTCATTGTTAAACCTCGTTTTGCGTAAACAGGAAACGGGATTCCCTGCCGTGCAGTGGTGGAAAACGATTTTACACCTCGTCACTGCACACCATCGCCAATGCCCTGGGCAGCAGCTGCCATTCGGCCTCGACCATGACGCGCTTCTGCAGCGTCTCGGGGGTGTCGCCGGGCTCCACGGCCACGGCCTTCTGCAGCAGAATGGGCCCGCCGTCGCATTCCTCGTTTACAAGGTGGACGGTAGCGCCGGTCAGCTTCACGCCGCGGGCCAGCGCAGCCTCGTGCACGCGCAGTCCGTAGAAGCCGGGGCCGCAGAAACTGGGGATCAGGCTGGGATGAACATTGATGATTTTATTGCGGTAGGCCGCAATGACCTTTTCGCCCAGCACGCTCAAAAAGCCTGCCAGCACGACCACGTCAATACTGTGCTTCTGCAGGGTGTCCAGCAGGGCGGCGTCAAACGCTGCGCTGTCAGCGTAGTCCCTGCGGCTGACAACAGCGGATTCCACACCGAAATTGGCGGCGCGCTCCAGCGCGTAGACGCCGGGCTTGCTGGCAACGACCAGCTCGATTTTGCCGTTCGGGTTCTCGCCGCGGCGCTCGCTTTCCAGCAGGGCCTGCAGATTCGTGCCGCCGCCCGATACCAGTACCGCTACACGCTTCATACCAGCTCGACCCCGTCGCCCTCGACGATGGTGCCCAGGCGGTAGGCGTCCTCGCCGTGGGCCTTCAGAATGGCAATGGCCTTGTCCGCATCCTCGGGCGCGACGGTCAGCACCATGCCGACGCCCATGTTGAAGGTGTTGAACATATCGTGCTCGGAGATGCCGCCCTCGCGCTGCATGACGTCGAACAGGGCAGGGATGCGCACATCGGCCTTGGCGATGCGGGCCGCACAGCCCTTCTTCAGGCTGCGGGGAATGTTCTCATAGAAGCCGCCGCCGGTGATGTGGGACACGCCCTTGACCGTGATCTCGTCCATGACAGCCAGCACGGGCTTGACGTAGATCTTCGTGGGGGCCAGCAGGGCCTCGCCCAGGGGCTTGTCCATGCCGTCGAATGTCTTTTTCAGCACATCGGGGTTGTTGTCAATGTCAAAAATTTTGCGCACCAGCGAGAAACCGTTGGAGTGTACGCCCGTGGAGGGCAGTGCGATGATGACATCGCCCGGCTGCATCGTGGAGTTGTCCAAAATCTTTGCCTTGTCCACGACGCCGACGGTGAAGCCGGCCAGGTCGTACTCATCCTCGGGCATCATGCCGGGGTGCTCGGCGGTCTCGCCGCCCACGAGGGAGCAGCCCGCCTGGACGCAGCCCTCGGCCACGCCCTTGACGATCTCGGCGATCTTCTCCGGGATGTTCTTGCCGCAGGCGATGTAGTCGAGGAAAACCAGCGGCTTGGCACCGGCGCAGATGACGTCGTTGACGCACATGGCCACGCAGTCGATGCCGATGGTGTCATGCTTGTTCAGGAGCATGGCCAGCTTCAGCTTGGTGCCGACGCCGTCGGTGCCGGAGATGAGGACCGGGTGCTTGTAACCGGTGCAGTCCAGCTCAAACAGGCCGCCGAAGCCGCCCAGACCGCCGATGCAGTTCTCGGTCATCGTGCGGGCCACATACTGCTTCATCAGCTCAACAGAGCGGTACCCGGCGGTAATATCCACGCCTGCAGCGGCGTAGCTGGCAGAATAGCTTTTTTCCATAGTAGAATAATCTCCCTTGCGAGTAAATCGTATGAATGGGGAAATGCCTTCCCCTGTGGGGGGGAAAAAGGTGGCCGGGGCATTGACCGAGGCCGAATGAGAGGCAAGCTTGCCGCTGCATCCCGTGAGCGGGTGGCCGGGGAAAGGCCGCCCCTCATCAGTCACCTTCGGTGACAGCTTCCCCCTCTGGGGAAGCCCTTGAACATTACAGCTTCTTATTCGTCTTAGACTGGCTCAGCGGCTTGTCGTAGACAATGTCCATCGTCTCGGTGGGCGGGGCAACGGGGTATTTGCCGGTAAAGCAGCCCGTGCAGAACCCGCACTTGCTGTGGATGGCCAGCTGCTGCACATGCTCAACGCTCAAATAGCCCAGCGTGTCAGACCCGACCAGCTCGTTGATCTCCTCGACGGTGTGGCCGGTGGCGATCAGGTCTTTCTCGTCGGGAATGTCGGTGCCGAAGTAGCACGGGTGGGCGAACGGCGGCGCACTGATCCGGTAGTGTACCTCGGCAGCACCGGCCTCGCGCAGCAGGCGGATGGTGCGGGCGCTCGTCGTGCCGCGGACGATGGAGTCATCGACCAGCACAACGCGCTTGCCCTTGACCGTGGATGTGATGGCGTTCAGCTTGATGCGCACGCTGCTCTCGCGCTGGGCCTGGCTGCCCTGAATGAAGGTGCGGCCTACATATTTGTTCTTGATAAAGCCCACGCCGTAGGGGATGCCGCTCTCCTGCGCATAGCCGAGCGCTGCATCCAGACCGGAGTCCGGCGCGCCGATGACGACATCGGCCTCCACGGGATGTTCCTGCGCCAGGAATCGGCCCGCCTGCAGACGGGCCTCATGCACACAGGTGCCCTCGATGACGGAATCCGGGCGGGCAAAGTAGATGTACTCAAAGACGCACATCGTGTGCGGCGCGGCGCCGCAGTGATCCTCCATCGTGCGTAGGCCGTTGTGGTCGGCAATAACGATCTCGCCGGGGCGCACGTCACGGACGAACTTCGCACCCACGGCGTCCAGCGCACAGCTCTCGCTGGCAAAGGCATAGCCGTTGCCGTCGGGCAGCTCGCCGATGCACAGCGGGCGGAAGCCGTTGGGGTCGCGCGCCGCAATCAGCTTGGTGTGGGTCATAATGACGAGGGAGTATGCGCCCTCGATGTCGTCCATCGTGCGGCTGACGGCCATCTCAATGTTCGGCGTCAGCAGACGGTTCTGGGTCAGCAGATAGGCAATGACCTCGGTGTCCGACGTGCCGTGAAAGATCGAACCGCTCATCTCGAGCTTGCGGCGCAGCTTCGGCGCGTTGACAAGGTTGCCGTTGTGGCAGACCGCCATAGCGCCCTTGCAGTGATGCAGAACCATCGGCTGCGCATTGGAACGGCTGCGCTGGCCCGCCGTGGCATAGCGGACATGGCCGGTAGCCATCTTTGCGCCGCGGGGCAGCTCCTCCAGCACACGCTTGGTAAAGACCTCGCTGACAAGGCCCAGATCGCGGTAGCCGGACAGCACGCCGTCGACGTTCAGCGCAATGCCGCAGCTCTCCTGGCCGCGGTGCTGCAGGGCGTACAGCGCACTGTAGACGGCGCTGACCATATCGGTCCCGCCGGTCTTGTCATACATACCGAACACGCCGCACTCCTCGTGCAGGGACTCGGTGTATTGGGAAATTTCGCTCATTTATTTGCTCCAATTGTCGGAATGGTAAAGCCGTAGGGGCGGATCCTATATCCGCCCGTGGGTCGGCTGCCTCTTGCGGGCGCATAGGGAATGCGCCCCTACGGGAAAGCGCACGGTAAATTGTGCGGGTGCAATCAGCCCAGCAGGCGCTTCATGACTTCCTGGTAAGCGTCGGCTTCGCCGCCCATGTTGCGGCGGAACAGATCCTTGTCCAGATGTGCGCCGGTGGTGGCGTCCCAGAAACGGCAGGTGTCGGGGCTGATCTCGTCGGCCAGGATGATGGTGCCGTCGGACAGGCGGCCAAACTCGAGCTTAAAGTCCACCAGACGGATGTTGGCGTCCAGCATGATCTTCTTCAGCACCTCGTTGACCTTGAAGGCATACTTCGCGATGGTGTCCAGCTCCTCCTGGGTAGCCAGGTCGAGGGCCAGGGCGTAGTAGTGGTTGATGAACGGGTCGTGCAGATCGTCGTTCTTGTAGCTGTACTCGAGGATGGGGGTCTTAAAGACCTTGCCCTCGGGCACACCCATGCGCAGGCTGAAGTGACCGGCTGCAACGTTGCGGACGATGACCTCCAGAGGCACGATCTCGACCTTCTTCACAAAGGTGTCGCGGTCATTGACCTCCTGCACGTAATGGGTGGGGATGCCCTCCTTCTCGAGCTTCTGCATCAGAGCGTTGGACAGCTTGTTGTTGACAATGCCCTTGTCGCGAATGGTGCCCTTCTTCTCACCGTCACCGGCAGTGGCGTCATCCTTATAGTGGACCATGACGATCTCGGGATCGTTGGTAGCGAAAACCTGCTTGGCCTTGCCTTCGTACAGTTGCTCTTTGACTTCGTAATTCATGAGAAACGCTCCTTTTTATAGTATAATATAGTATGTATGTGTACCTGTCTTTGGCTTCCCCTCCCTTGGGGGAAGGCTCTTTTACAGTGCTGCGGCTTCAGCGGCAATGGCGGCGTCCTTCTTGGCAATCGCGGCGGCGGTGTCGGCGCGGAAGCTGTCAAGCTTCGCGGCCAGCTCGTCGTCGGCCACGGCCAGAATCGCCACAGCCAGATACGCGGCGTTCTTCGCGCCGTTCAGCGCTACGGTAGCCACGGGAAAGCCGCTGGGCATCTGCACAGTGGCCAGCAGGGCGTCCAGACCGTCCATGGCGCCGCCCTTCATCGGGATGCCCACAACGGGCAGGGTGGTGTTGGCGGCAAAGGCACCGGCCAGGTGTGCGGCCATGCCGGCAGCGCAGAGAATGACGCCGTAGCCCTCGGCACGGGCGCTCCTGGCGAAAGCGGCGGCGGCCTCCGGTGTGCGGTGGGCCGAAAGAATGTGCGCCTCATACGGCACGCCGAAATCCTTCAGCACCGTGCAGGCACCCTTGACCACCGGCCAGTCACTGTCCGAGCCCATGATGATCGCAACTTTTTTCATACGTTTTGAAACCTCCCTTACAAAGCAAACAGCGCAGTGCTCCGCATCAGGATACACTGCGCTGTGGTGTCGACGTAAAAAGGGTATGATGGTACAGAACACCCGCGAAGAAGCCAATACGCTGCATTGCGTTTGCCACGGAAGATCCCCCTTTAATAAAAGTAAGATGTGCCCTGTAATTGTAGTGTAAACGCTGGGCAAAAAAAATGCAAGCGCCCGGCGGACATTTCAGCCAAAAAACGGTGCAAAAGGGTTTTGACCGTCGCTTTTTGTCGTTTTTGATGGGTCTTGGAGGGCAGTTGTCATACTTTAAAACGGCCTGTAAAATTTTGCTGGTACAGGGCACAAAAATATGATAAAATAGAAAAAATACATAAACAAGGAGCTTTGTATGATTGCACCCAAACGACGCCTGACAAATTACGCCCTGCACGGCAGGGAGGAATGGTTCAAGCGCATCTTCCGCGACCAGATCGCCGAGGCTGCGGGCATCCTCGAAGTCGTGCTCTCCGGCATTGTGCTGGCGGCCCTGCTCATGAGCATTGTCCCGCTGGTGGAGCTGATGCCCGGTCTGCTGACCGATGCCGACAGCCTGGAGATCCGCACCTTTCTGGAACGTGCGCTGGACATCGTCATCGGCATCGAGTTTATCAAGATGCTGGCCAAGCACAGCCCCGGCAGCGTGCTGGAGGTACTGCTCTATGCCATTGCCCGCCACATGATCGTCGGCCATGAGGACGCCGTGCAGAACCTGGTCAGCGTGGTGGCCATCGCACTGATCTTCATCATCCGCAAGTATTTCTTTGTGCCGTCCTTCGGCCACAAGATGCCCGGCGGCGAAATTGCCCCGGACATGGAGCAGAAGGCCGCAGAGACCCCGGAAGCAAAAGCGGGAGACATGGCGGAATAACGCCGGCCCGCCCCCGGGGACAGCGCCGCATGGTATGCCGGGGCCATTGGTGCGAACGGCGAAAATTTGTAAGCCTGTGTGATAACTATAAATAAGAATCCCCCTTCCGGGAACTCTGTAGGGACGGATGCTCATCATCCGCCCCTACAGCCTCCCGAAAGGGGATTCTTTATTCTACGATTTTACCAAAATTTTGCCAATCAGAACAGACCCGTGATCTTCCCGTGTACATCCACGTCAATGTCCATGGCGGCGGGGTGCTTGGGCAGGCCGGGCATCGTCATGATGCTGCCGCAGACAACGACCACAAAGCCCGCACCGGCGCTCAAACGCACCTCGCGCACATTCAGCGTGTGACCCTCGGGCGCACCCGTCAGCTTGGCGTTGTCGCTGAAGGAATACTGCGTTTTGGCAATGCAGACCGGCAGCTTGTCATAACCCAGCGCGGTCAGCTCGTCCAGCGTCTTTTTTGCGGCAGCGGTGTAGCTTACGCGGCCCGCGCGGTAGATCTTCGTGGCGACGGCCTCGATCTTATCCGTCAGCGGCGCGTCCAGCTCGTAGGTGTACTGCACCTCGGCGCTGTCGTCCAGGATGGACAGCACGGTCTCGGCCAGCGCTTTGCCGCCCTCGCCGCCCTTGGCAAAGACCTCGCTCAGGGCGCAGGGCACACCGGCCTTGCTGCAGACGTCATAAATAACATCCATCTCCTCCGCAGTGTCGGTGGGGAAGGCGTTGATGGCAACGCAGACCGGCAGACCAAAGCCCTGCAGGTTCTCAATGTGGCGGGCCAGGTTCACGCTGCCCGCACGCACGGCCTCGGCGTTGGGCTTGCCCAGATCGGGCTTGGCCACGCCGCCGTGGGACTTGAGCGCGCGCACCGTGGCCACCAGCACAACGGCGGCGGGGTGCAGCCCGGCATAGCGGCACTTGATGTCAAGGAACTTCTCCGCGCCCAGATCCGCGCCGAAGCCGGCCTCGGTCACAACGTAGTCGGCCAGCTTGAGGCTCAGCCTGGTGGCAATGGCACTGTTGCAGCCGTGGGCAATGTTGGCGAACGGACCGCCGTGGATGATGGCGGGGTTGTGCTCCAGCGTCTGGACAAGGTTCGGGTCGAGCGCATCCTTCAAAAGTGCGGTCATCGCGCCCGCCGCGCCGATCTGCCCGGCGGTGACGGGCTGGCCGTCGTAGGTGTAGGCGCAGACGATGCAGGACAGACGGGCCTTTAAGTCCTCCAGATCGGTGGCCAGGCAGAACACCGCCATGACCTCGCTGGCAACGGTGATGTCAAAGCCGTCCTCACGCGGGGTGCCGTTGACCTTGCCGCCGAGGCCGTCCACGATGAACCGCAGCTGGCGGTCATTCATGTCGATGCAGCGCTTCCAGGTGATGCGGCGGGGGTCAATGTTCAGCGGGTTGCCCTGCTGGATCGAGTTGTCGATCATGGCAGCCAGCAGGTTGTTGGCCGCGCCGATGGCGTGGATGTCGCCGGTAAAGTGCAGGTTGATGTCCTCCATCGGCACGACCTGAGCATAGCCGCCGCCGGCAGCGCCGCCCTTGATGCCGAACACGGGGCCGAGGGACGGCTCACGCAGGCAGAGCATCGTTTTTTTGCCCAGCGCGTTCATGGCGTCCGCCAGACCGACGCTCGTCGTGGTCTTGCCTTCGCCCGCGGGCGTGGGGCTGATGGCGGTGACTAAGATCAGCTTGCCCTCGGGCTTGTCAGCCTTGGCCAGCTTGTGGTTCAGCTTGGCCTTGTAGTGGCCGTAGGGGATGACGTCCTCGCCCTGCAGGCCCAGATTGGCGGCGATTTCGGTGATGGGCTGCATTTTGGCGGCCTGGGCAATTTCGATGTCGCTCAACATTGTACGATTCCTCCGTTTTTGTAAAAACAATAAAGGGCTGCACACACCATACTCCAGTGTATGCAGCCCAGACGGTCGGCTTAAAAGGCAAGTGATAACGCCGCGTCCCCTGTGGTAAGCCCCACAATATCCCGTCGGTCAGCGGCCTTGCGATATTCTTACTGTAGCATAGGAACGCGGGTTTGTCAAGAGAAACAACCGGAGCTGTTCTTACGCTGCTTTTGCGCTGCTCTTGCGTTGTAGGGGCCGATGGTGAGCATCTGTCCCTACAAGTTCCGAAATGTCGGCAGGGTCATACCGTCCCTTTCCCACAGCCCCACTTTTTGAAATACCGTCCCATGCTGACAAGCTGCATCTTGAACTTGCCTGCGTCGCGCATGGGGGCGCGGTGCCACGCATGAATGGCGGAAAACTGCGGAGCCAGCCAGACGGTGCCCTTCTGCAGCACCTTCTGGGTCAGGTCGGCGTCCTCCACATACATGAAATACCCGGGGTCAAACCCGCCGATTTCCTTGAACACATCGGTGCGCACGGCCATAAAGCTGCCGGTGCAGAACTCGATGCGGCGGGGCACGGTCAGATCCTCATCCTGCATCGTGTAGTGGTCGTCGGCCTTCTTAAAGCAGCCGCCGAGCTTCGGGGCCAGCTGCCGCGCCAGCAGCAGCCAGGGCGTCGGCTTGCGGCGGGGCAGGTGCTGCAGCTTGCCGTCCGGGTAGCGCAGCTGGGGCGTTGCCATGGCGGCCCCGGGCTGGGCCAGCAGCCACGCGGCCATGTCCTCCAGCACGTCGCCGGTCAGCAGGATGTCCGGGTTCAGAATAAAGTGTACGTCGCTGGTCAGACGATCCAGCACATAGTTGTGGCCCTTGCCGAAGCCGATATTTTTTTCCAGCGGCAGCACAGTCACGCGGCTGTCGCCGAAATCCGTCTCTGCCAGCTGCCTGCCGCAGCCGTCGGGACTGCCGTTGTCCACGACATACAGGGCAAGATCCGGGGCAGGGGTATAATGCAGGATGCTGCGCACCGCGGCGCAGACCTCGTCATAATCACAGTACGCCACAATGCAGGCGCTGATTTTGGGCATAGTAAGCTCCTTGAGACAAAATTCTACTATCGGGAACCTGTAGGGGCGGATGCTTGCATCGACCCGCGGGCAAATGCAGGCATCCGCGCCTACAAATGGGCTATTACTTCTCCAATGCTTCCAGACGGCTCAGATCATACGGCGTGTCCTGATACACGTAGTAGTTCAGCCAGTTCGTGTACAGCAGATACCCGTGGGCGCGCCAGCGGAACAGCGGGTCGCGGCTCGGATCGTCGTCGGGGTAGTAGTTGCATGGGATGTTGATGGGCTTGCCGGCCTTCACATCGCGCTTATACTCCCTGTCCAGCGTATATTTGTCGTACTCGGGGTGGCCGATGACAAAGATCTGCCGCCCGGACTCGGTGGAAAGCAGCATCGGCCCGGCAATGTCGCTCTCTGCCAGAATGCGCAGGTCGCCGCAGGCGTCGATGGCGGCGCGGTCCAGCCCGGCCCAGCGGCTGTGCGGGGCGTAGAATACCTCGTCGAAGCCGCGCACCAGCGGGTTGGAGGGGCGTGTCACACGATGCTCAAACACGCCGAACATCTTCTTGTCCAGATGCACCTTGGGGATGCCGAAGTGGTAGTACAGCCCCGCCAGCGCACCCCAGCACAGGTGGATGGTGGAGTAGACGTTCTCCTTGGTGTAGTCCATGATGCGGCAGAGCTCGTCCCAGTAGTCAACGTCCTCGTAGTCCAGGTCCTCAATCGGCGCGCCGGTGATGATCATGCCGTCAAAGCGCTCGTTTTTGATCTCGTCAAACGTCTTGTAGAACGCCTTCATGTGCTCGGGCGCGGTGTGGGTCGTGCTGTGGGTCGCCGTCTGCAAAAAGGTGACCTGCACCTGCAAAGGGCTGTTTGCCAGCAGGCGGGCCAGCTGGGTCTCGGTCACGATCTTGGTCGGCATCAGGTTTAAAATCAGGATGCGCAGCGGGCGGATATGCTGGCTCATCGCGCGCTCCTGGTGCATGACAAATACATTTTCCTGCTGCAATTCCTCGTAAGCAGGCAGGTCTTTCGGGATGATAAGAGGCATAGGGAAGGACTCCTTGTTCAGAATACCTTTATTATAAAGGTTTCCCCCGCAAAAAGCAACAAAAAAGCACTCCCGGTGCAAAACCGGGAGTGCGGCGGCGCTTACCGCTTATTCGTACTTGACGTTGTCGATCAGGTTCTGCATGACGTCGCTCTGCAGAACGTTCATCTTGATGTAGTTCTCACCATAGGCGGAGACATACTGGCTCGGGTCGGTGGTGCCGTAGTAGCGGCCAAAGTCAGCGTTCATGGTGGCGGTGTCGCACTTGAAGCCCGTTTTCTCAGCCACGGCCTGCATCAGCAGGGCCTGCTGGGTGATGGACTTGATGCTGTCGTTGGCATCTGCCAGATAGGCATCCACGCTGTCATAGCTGCTGCCCATCATGCCGGAGGAAAGCAGGGTGTTCATGTCGGTGCCGTATTTCTGGGCGTTGGTGTAAATGCGGTACAGCAGCACATCGCGGTAGTAGTCCAGCGCGGTCTGCGGCAGCTCGTCCGCGTAGCTGGCCTTGTCATGCAGGGCGGTGTAAACGTCACTGGCCTGGTTGTCATAGAGCATCGTGGACTTGACGAAGGCTTTCAGCTCATCGACGCTGTTCAGGCTCATGCTCTCGCCGAGATTTTCCTTGACCCAGTCGTCGGTCAGCTCGGGGGTGACGGACTCCTTGATGTAGTTCAGGGTCGTCTCAAAGACGGCTTCCTTGCCGTTCAGGTTCTCATTGCCGTAATCCTCGGGGAAGGTGACCGTGACGTCAAAGGTCTCGCCGGGGGTATGGCCGACGATCTGATCTTCAAAGTCGTCAATGTAGGTGCCGCTGCCCAAAGTCAGGTCGGCGCCGCTGCCCTTGGTGTCGCCGCCGTCGAAAGCAACGCCGTCGATGCGGCCCACATAGTCAATGTTGACCGTATCGCCGTCCGCGGCTGCGCGGTCCTTGACCTCATTCGTGGTCGCAAAGTTGGACAGCACGTTGGAATCAATGTAATCGTTGATGTCGTCGTCGCTGACCTGGCCCAGGTCGGCACTGATCGTGATGTCCGCGTAGTCGTCGGGCAGGGTGACATAATCGGTGGCGGTCACGCCCTTGAGATAACCGTTCTCGTCAAACGCATCGGAAAAGCTGAAATCAGCCAGATAGGCGTACTCGGCGTCCGCGGTCTCAGCGCTGGCCTTCTCGGCGGTGTCAGCCGTCTCGGCGGTAGATTCAGCGGCCTCGGAAGAGGAGGTGTCAGCGGTATTGCCGCAGGCCGCAAGCACAGCAGTCATGCCGACAGCCATGCCAAGGGCTGCCACACGGCGGAAATTCTTCAGTTTCATGGGATTCTCCTGTCTTTTTCAAAATTGCATACTTTCTTATTATACACGCTTTTTCGGAAAAGTAAAATGAAATTGCTGTGAAAATGTGGTATAATGGTAAAAAACAAACAACAAGGAGACATACACCATGGAAAAATCCAAAATTGACCGCATCAACGCGCTGGCAAAAAGGCCAAGGCCATCGGTCTGACCGAGCGCGAGACCGCCGAGCGCGACGCTTTGCGCAAGGAGTATCTGGCCGATATGCGCGCGGCCTTCAAACAGCAGCTCGACAGCACCTATGTCCAGACTGCGGACGGCGCAAAGATCCCCTATGCCGAGTACGCGAAGCTCTCTAAGCATTGATCTGCCCCTGCAACTGCGCCAACGGAAACATTTGAATCTTGTACAAAACGGCTATAGTATTCTCTTGACAAATATGGTATAATACAGGACGGCAGCGGATCCCGGAGATTCCGGAAAAGGCTGAAATGCCTATTTACTTACAAAAGAGGTAGAAACGTATGCTTACTTCCATTACCGGCATCAACTGGGGCGACGAGGGCAAGGGCCGCATGGTCGACCTGCTCAGCCAGGACTATGACATTGTTGCGCGCTATCAGGGCGGCGACAATGCAGGCCACACCGTCAAGAACGAGCGCGGCAAATTCGTCCTGAACCTGATTCCCTCCGGCATTCTGCGCCCCGACGTTGTCTGCGTTATGGGCGGCGGCATGGTCATCGACCCCGAGCACCTCGAGAAGGAAATCGCCTCCCTGACCGAGCAGGGTGTTGAGATCAGCCCCAAAAACCTGAAAATCTCTGACCGTGCGACCATCACCATGCCGTTCCATGTCGCACAGGACGGCCTTGAGGAGGAGCGCCTGTCCAAGACCGGCGCTCAGTTCGGCTCCACCAAGCGCGGCATCGCCTACAGCTACGGCGACAAGTATATGAAAAAGACCCTGCGCATGGGCGACCTCGTCCACATGGACGCCGGTGTCAGGAAGCGTCTGGAGACCATCGTCGAGTCCAAGAACCTGACCATGGAGAAGATCTACGGCCAGAAGCCCGTCAGCGTTGACGAGATGTGGGCCTGGTGCGAGAAATATTCCAAGCTGTTTGCCCCCTACATCTGCGATGTGGGCGACTATCTGGACAAGGCTGACCGCGAGGGCAAGAAGATCATGTTCGAGGCCCAGCTGGGCGCTCTGCGTGACATCGACTTCGGCATCTATCCTTACACGTCTTCCTCCAACACCGTGTCCGCCTATGCACCCATCGGTGCGGGCATCCCGGGCCACAAGCTGAACCTCTCCATCGGCATTATGAAGGCTTATTCTTCCTGCGTCGGTGAGGGCCCCTTCACCACGGAGCTGGCTATGACCGAGGCGGAAAAGGACGTGCTGCGTGAGCACGGCCATGAGTACGGCGCCGCCACGGGCCGTCCCCGCCGCGTCGGCCCGTTCGACGCTGTGGCAAGCCGCTACGGCGTGCAGTGCCAGGGCTGCGATGAACTGGCCCTGACCCTGCTGGACGTCCTCGACTACATGGAGGAAGTGCCCATCGTCACCGCCTACAAGCTGACCGACGGCAGCACGACTACCCGCTTCCCCATGGGCAAGACGCTGGACGACGCCCAGCCCGTTGTCGAGACCGTGCCCGGCTGGCACTGCGACATCACCGGCGTGCGCAGGTTTGAGGATCTGCCCCAGGCTGCTCAGAACTATGTCACACGTCTGGAGGAACTGGTCGGCTGCAAGATCAAGTATATCTCCGTCGGCCCCGAGCGCGATGCCTGCATCGTGCGGGCGTAATTTTTCTCCTTGGCCCCCTCCCAGAGGAGGCAAGAACTTATAACCAACCAAAAGGCAGACCCTTACAAGGTCTGTCTTTTTCTAAAAAAGGGGGCATTCCCACTGATTCAGCTTTTAATACGGACTTTCGTCAAAAATTATAAAAGCACCGCGGATCGCGCCGTCCGCACGGCCTACGGAAATCTGGCCTGCATCGTCAGCGTGGTGTGCAACCTACTGCTGGCGGGCGGCAAGATCGCCGTCGGTGTACTGACCGGCAGTGTTGCCATCACCGCCGACGGCATGAACAACCTCTCCGATGCCAGCTCCAATATCGTCAGCCTCGTCGGCTTCAAGCTCGGCGCGCGCCCGGCGGACTCGGAGCATCCCTACGGCCATGCCCGGTATGAGTATCTGGCCGGGCTGGCGGTCTCTGTCATGATCCTGGTCATCGGCGTGGAGCTTTTGAAGGAGAGCTTTGCCAAGGTTCTGCACCCGACGGAGGTCGCTTTCAGCTGGCTCATGGTTGCAGTACTGATTGCGTCCATCCTCGTCAAGCTCTGGATGAGCAGGCTGAACCGGCAAATCGGCACGGCCATCGACTCGGAAACGCTGCTGGCCACCGCCGCCGATGCCCGCAACGATGTCATCACGACGGCAGCGGTTCTGGCAGCCACGATTCTGACAAAGCTCACCGGCTTTGCCCGCATTGACGGACTGATGGGTATCGGTGTGGCGGCGTTCATTTTGTACAGCGGTGCAATGCTCGTCAAAGACACCATCAATCCGCTGCTGGGTGCGGCGCCTGACTCGGTTCTGGTCGAGCATATCGAGAAAAAGGCCCTGAGCTATCCCGGCGTGCTCGGCGTGCACGATCTGATGATCCACGACTACGGCCCCGGCAGCCGCCTGGTCAGCTTCCATCTGGAAATGGACGCTAAGGACGACGTCATGCACAGTCACGATGTCATTGACCGCATTGAGCGCGACCTGCTTGTGGAGGACGGGCTGATCGCGACGATCCACTTTGACCCCGTTGTGACCGGTGACCCCCACGCGGACGAGCTGAAGGCTTTTTTGCAGCGTGAGGTCGAGGAACTCGCGCCGCTGGCCAACATCCACGACCTGCGCATTGTGCCCGGCCCGACACATACAAACGTGATTTTTGACTGTGCCGTCCCTGCTGAGTACATGACCGACAAACAGCACCGGGGCGTCAAGCTCGTCAATGCCCTGCGCAATGCCGTACAGGCCAAGTGGCCCGACCATTTCTGTGTCATAAAGCTGGAACCGGACTATGCGCCGGTACACCACGAATAAAAGAAGCAACCCTGTAGGGGCAGGACATGCCCTGCCCTCAACGTAAAATCCATAGCGATGTGGCGGCAAGGCTGCGGGCCGGACATGTCCGGCCCCTACCGAGCACCATTACGGAAAGTAAAACTATATAAAGGAGAGGTATCCCCATGGACTACAACAAAGCTGCTCTGGAGCTCCACAGCAAGTTCCCCGGCAAGATCGCCGTGCAGAGCCTTTGCGAATGCAAGGACCGCGATGCGCTGTCCACCGCCTATACCCCCGGCGTGGCCGAGCCGTGCCGCAAGATCAAGGAAGATCCTGAAAATGTATATAAATACACGAACAAGTCCAATATCGTGGCTGTAGTATCTGATGGTTCCGCGGTCCTAGGCCTTGGGAACATCGGCGGCCTGGCGTCCATTCCGGTCATGGATGGCAAATCGCTGCTGTTCAAGGAATTCGCGGGCATCGACGCATTCCCGATCTGTCTGGAAACTCAGGATGTGGATGAGATCGTAAATATTGTCAAGAACATCGCGCCGACGCTGGGCGGGATCAACCTGGAAGACATCTCTGCACCACGTTGCTTCGAGATCGAAGAAAAACTGCAGGCGCAGGTGGACATCCCGGTGTTCCACGACGACCAGCACGGTACAGCGGTAGTGGTTTCGGCAGCTGTTATCAATGCTGCAAAGCTGACGGGAAGGAAGCTTTCCGACATGACGGCTGTTATCAACGGTGCAGGTGCTGCAGGCACGGCTATTGCAAAGATGCTGCTGAATCTGGGTATCCGCGACATCGTGGCCTGCGACAGCAAAGGTATCCTGACTCGTGACAGAGGCGATCTCAATGAAGCGAAGAAGCGGCTGGCGGCTGTTACGAATGAAGAGCAGATTTCCGGAAGTCTGGCGGACGCTGTTTCCGGACGGGATCTGTTTATCGGTGTTTCTGCTGCAAAGGTGCTGACACAGGACATGGTGCGCAGCATGAATAAAGATGCCATCATTTTCGCTATGGCAAATCCGGAACCGGAGATCTTGCCGGATCTGGCAAAGGAAGCTGGTGCGGCTGTTGTGGGAACCGGACGCTCCGATTATCCGAACCAGATCAACAACGTGCTCATCTTCCCGGGACTCTTCAAGGGTGCGCTGGCAGCACGCGCGAAACGCATCACAGAAGAAATGAAAACTGCTGCTGCATATGCATTGGCAGAGATCATCCCGGAAGAAGAACTGAAGCCGGACTATATCATCCCGAGTGCATTTTATCCGAAT
>OGYY01001460.1_pt1 | contig 20428 bp, 18 predicted proteins | sample 1576671 | NCBI WGS metagenome assembly OGYY01 (sample SAMEA3541593, study PRJEB24748) | human gut metagenome | biome: human gut; feature: human-associated habitat; material: faeces | place: China | collected 2012 | reverse complement strand
CGTGTCTTAACAGAGTTTCACGGGGCTCTGCAAAGTAACCTGTCGAGTATACCGCGTAACGGGGTTGAGTCAACGCATTTTCGGTTGTCTAGCAGAGTTTCTGCACAAGCGGCACACAGTTTTTAGCACGGCCATGCTTATGAAGAAATCTCACCAGTTAACGCTCTTTAGAGATAAATGCGCGCACCTCATCAAGCCTGCGCTTGCCTTCTTGACGACCTTGGATGTAAAGAGCCAGCAACTTAGCGGGATCATGCTCGATATGCCCCACCTCGACCGGCTGCGGCGGAGCGATGACCAGCGCCCTACCTTGGCGCTCGTACTCCCAAATGTGCTCACGCTGCTCGTTGTAGCGTTCGTGGCGGTTCTCAAGCGCCTCAAGAAGATATGGGTAGGCAGCGTAGCGGGCATGAGCCGCCGCAAGGAACTCGTACGGGCCCTTTTTATAGGTTCGGTCCTGGGTGAGGACAACAATCGCTCTATCGAAACCCGCGTCTTCGAGCGCATGCTCGACGGGAACGGAATCCGCGACGCCGCCGTCTAGATAAATGGCATCGCCCATCTCTACGGGCTGCGTCATGAGCGGCAAAGACGTTGTGGCGCGCAGCGCGTCCACGTCGAGCACGGCGTTTTCAACCGGAAGATATGCCGGCGTACCAAAGACCACGTCCGTAGCTACCGCATACAACGACATGGGGTTCTTCTCAAACGCATCGTTATCAAAGGGATCAAGGCGATCTTGAATGTCGTTGAGCAGGAAATCGTAGCCCACAACGCTGCCGCTTGTTGCAAAGGACTTGGCCCCCATGTAGCGGCTATCGTTGCAAAACGCCAGGTTCACTCGGTTGGCTCGACCAATCTGACGAGACTTGTAGTTGAGTCCGGAAAGCGCGCCGGCAGACACGCCATAGCATGCTGAAACCTCAACGCCGTTCTCCATGAAGACATCCAACACGCCCGCGGTGAACTGGCAGCGGAAGCTGCCGCCCTCGAGCACCATGGCGACCTTGCCAGCGTTATTAGCTTTCTGCTCCACGTTCATGGAAACAACCTTCCTGCTTGGACTTTTCGCACTTGTGCTCTTCTACCACAAATGAAGGTCTTGCAAACTTACACAATCGTTCGATATGGCAGGCGCATGAACGGAATCGCGCAGACGAGCCTGAAAAACCCACTCAAGCTCGGCCACGTCATCTGCGGAAAGACATGGAGACCGCAGACGATTTGGCCGCTCTTGAGCGGGCGTTAGCGCGAAGGGCGGCACGGTCGAGGATGGCGTATGGCCGACCGCCCTATTGGCTACAAAAGATGGGTGCGAGACACCCGGGCATCACGCCTCGGGCGTCACCACGGGGTCGTCGTTGATAAGGTCACTTCCTCGTCCATAGCTGGGACGAGCGGCATCGCGCTGAATCTCCAGCGACAGGTCGCGCGCGAGCTCCGGCGCCACGTTATCGTAGCGACGGCACGCGCAGATATGGTCGGGCAGAACCTCGCGCTGCTCGGGGGCGCTCACGTCGCACGCGCCGATCTTGGCGAAGCAACGACTTGCGAAGCGGCAGCCCGCGGGCGGGTCGATGGGGCTGGGCACGTCGCCCTCCAGGATGATGCGGCGACGCTGCAGCTTGGGATCGGGGCTGGGAATCGCCGAGAGCAGGGCCTGGGTATAAGGGCACAGCGGCTCGGTGTACAGGCTCTCCTTGGGAGCGATCTCCATCATGCGGCCCAAATACATAACGCCAACGCGGTCGGAGATGTGCTTCACCACGTTGAGGCCATGGGCGATGAACAGGTACGTTAAGCCCAACTGCTCCTTGAGGTCATCCAGCAGGTTGAGCACCTGCGCCTGGATAGAGACATCGAGCGCGGATACGGGCTCGTCGCACACGATGAGCTTGGGATTGAGCGCGAGTGCGCGGGCGATGCCCACGCGCTGGCGCTGACCGCCGGAGAACTCGTGCGGGTAGCGATTCTTCATGTAAGGCGCCAGGCCAACCAACTCGAGAAGCTCGTCCACGCGATCATCCACCTGATCTTTGGGCAGGATCTTGTTGGTAAGAATGGGCTCGGCGATGATCTTGCCAATGGTCATGCGGGGATTGAGGCTTGCGTACGGGTCCTGGAACACCAGCTGGATGTCACGGCACATGGCACGGCGATCGCGCTGCCCCAGCGCGGTGATATCGCGCCCCTCGAACAGAATCTGTCCGCTGGTGGGCTTGAGCAAACCGCAGATCATCTTACCGATGGTGGTCTTGCCGCAGCCGGACTCGCCCACCAGGCCAAAGGCCTCGCCACGGCGAATGGTAAAGCTGACATCGTCCACAGCCTGCACAAACGAGGTGGGACGGCCAAAGAAGTCCGTATCGGCGACAAAGCTCTTGGTGAGGTGCTGGACCTCGATAAGGTTCCTTGAATTATCCTGCGACATCCTAGCGCACCCCCTCTTGTGCTGCGGATCCACGGCGAACGGCTTGGGCGGCCTGGTCGATGATCTCGCGCTCCTGCGCTTCGAGCTCCGCCTTCACGCGATGCGCCGCCTCCGTCGCCTCAACGGCGCAGGCGATCTCATCCGCATCCTCATACAGATGGCAGCGAACCTTGCGCGTGGTACCGGGCAGCAGCTTGAGCTGCGGGGCCTCGGTACGGCAGCGGTCCGTACAGCGCTCGCAGCGATCGGAGAACGGACAGCCGGCGGGCATGTTAAGCGGATTGGGAACAGAGCCCTTGATCATATACAGACGACCGGCGTTTTGCTCTTCCAGGCGAGGAATCGAGCGCAGCAGGCCCAGGGTATAGGGGTGCAGCGGATGCTCGAACAACTCGAACTTCTCGCCCTCCTCGACCACCTGGCCGCAATACATGACCACAACGCGATCGGCGACCTCGGATACAACGCCCAGGTCATGGGTGATGAGCAGGACCGCCATATTGAACTCGCTGCGCAGCTTGTAGATGAGCTCCAGAATCTGCGCCTGAATGGTCACGTCGAGTGCCGTGGTGGGCTCGTCCGCAATCAGCACCTTGGGGTTGCACGAGAGCGCCATGGCGATCATGACGCGCTGGCGCATACCGCCGGACATCTGGTGCGGATAGTCGTGCGCGCGCTCCTCCGGGCTGGGGATGCCAACCAAACGCAACATCTCGACCGCGCGGGCCCATGCGTCCTTCTTGTCCACCTGCTCGTGCGCCTGGATAGCCTCTACAATCTGATCGCCCACGCGATAGACCGGGTTCAGGCTTGTCATGGGCTCTTGGAAGATCATGGAGATGTTGCCGCCGCGCACCTGCTCCATCTCGGACTCGGATAGCGCAAGCAGGTCCTTGCCGTCAAAGGTGATGGAACCGCCGGCTACGTGGCCGGGTTTTTGCAGCAGACCCATGATGGAGAGCGACGTAACGCTCTTACCCGAGCCGGACTCGCCCACCACGGCCAAGATCTCGCCCTGTTCAAGATCGAATGTGACGCCGTTGACCGCGCGCACCACGCCCTTGCGGGTGGGAAATTCGGTCACCAGGTCATGAACCTCTAGCATTGCCATGTCATCACCGGTTCCTAGATTTGGGGTCGAACGCATCGCGAATGCCGTCGCCCAACAGATTGAAGGCGAGCACGGTCACGGTGATTGCCAGACCCGGGAAAATCATCGCATGCGGCGCGGCAAAGATGTAGTTGCGGCCGCGACCAAGCATATCGCCCCACTCTGCCGCGGGAGGTTGCACGCCCAAGCCCAGGAAGCCAAGGGCCGCCGCATCCAGGATGGCGCTGGAGATACCCAGTGTGGCGCGAACGATGATCGAGGGCATGACGTTGGGCAGCACGTGGCGGAAGATGATGAGCGCATCGGAGTCGCCGATCACGCGGGCAGCGGCAACGTAGTCGGACTGCTTGACCGACAGTACCTGGCTGCGGACGATGCGCGCGTACTCGGGGATGGAGACGAAGCCGATGGCGATGATCGCCTTGTCGATTCCTCGTCCCAACGCCGCCATGAAGGCGATTGCCAAAAGGATCGACGGGATGGCGAGCATCATGTCCATCACGCGCATGATGACGGTGTCGAGCACGCCGCCCTTGTAGCCGGCGAGCGCACCCAGGGTGACGCCGATGGTGAGCGAGATGGCAACGGACAGCAAACCCACGGTGAGCGAGATCTGGCTACCGATGAGCACGCGGCAGAAGATATCACGACCCTGCTGGTCGGTTCCAAACCAGTGCGCCGCGCTGGGCCCCTGGAACGATGCCGAAAGATCTTGCTGGTAGGGATCGTAGGGCAGAATCTGCGGAGCGACAAAGGTTACGATGGCGACCAGCGCAAGCAGCGTGATGACGCCCAAGCTGACCATGGCGGGGATGTTTTGGCGAAGCGAGTACCACACGTCTTTCCACAGCGACTCGGTCTTCTCGGCCTCTTGCTTCTTCTGGACGGGAGCGTTGTTCTGTGCAACGGCAGCAGCCATGCGGATCACCCCTCTTCCTTTGCATACGTGATTCGCGGATCAAGGTAGGCATAGACCACATCGACGATCAGGTTGATCGCGATAAAGATGACGCCTATCAGCAGTACGGCGCCCTGAACCACCGGGAAGTCTGATTTCAAGATGCAGTCGACCACGTACTTTCCCAGGCCCGGCCACGCGAAAACCGTCTCGGTCAGCATGGCGCCGCCAAGCAGGCTGCCAAGCTGCAGGCCAATAACCGTGGTCACGGGGAGCATGGCGCAGCGCAGCGCGTGGTGACGGTGCACACGGCCCAGCTTCAAGCCTTTGGCGCGAGCGGTGCGGACATAATCCTCGTTCAGCGTCTCCAACATGCTCGAACGCGTCATGCGGGTGATGACCGCCATGGAGTACATGGACAGCGCCAACGCCGGCAGGATAATGTGGCTCAGCGCGTCGCCAAACGCCTCGAAGTCACCGGATAGCAGCGTATCGAGCAAGTAAAGGCCGGTGCCGCCCACGGGCTGCAGCAGCGGGTCAATACGGCCAGAGCTGGGAAGCACGTGCAGCACGCCGGCGAACAGGATGATGAGCAGAACGCCCAGCCAGAAGATGGGCATGGAGACGCCCACCAGCGCCAAGATGGTCGCGATACCGTCGATCGCGGTGTTCTTGTGGGTCGCGGACAGCACGCCAAGCGCGATACCGGCGACCGCCGCAATCACAATGGCAACCAAGGCAAGCTCAACGGTTGCCGGGAAGCGGGCCATGAGCTCTTGCAGCACGGGGGTGTGCGTGTAATAGCTCTCGCCCAAATCACCGCGAATGGCACCAAAAAGAAAATCGAAATATTGGACGATGATGGGGTCGTTAAGGCCCTGGGCATCACGCCATGCCTGCATCGCCTCGGGAGTTGCATGCTGGCCCAACACAACGGGTGCGGGGTCGGCGGAGAACACTCTCATGATGAGGAAGACAATGACCGAAACGCCCAAGAGCACGGGAATGGCCTGCAAGATGCGCTTGAGAATATATTTCAACATCGAGGCCCCTCCTTTCTGTAGCGCGGACGATTAGCCCGTAGCAAAACAAAGGGGCAGGAACTCGTCCCGCCCCATCTGCCTTACCCGCGGCCCTTCGCCGGCGGGGCATTATGCGGACTTGGTCACACCCTCCATGTGAACAACTCCGGTGGGGTGATAGAAGAAGCCCTTGACCTTGGGGCTATAGCCAGCAAGGTTCTTGGAGTGGCTGATGAGCATCCAGGGCATTTGGTCTGCAACCATCTGCTCGCACTGCAGGTAGACGTCATCGCGCTCATCGCCATCAGCGGTCTCGAGGCCCTTTTGGATCAACGCGTTGTACTCGTCATTGCGGAAGCGGCCAACGTTCATGGATACGTTCTCATCGGAGAGCAGGTTCATGAAGTTGTCGGGATCGCCGTTGTCGCCAACCCAGCCATAGAGGCAGACGTCAAAGGCGTCGGTTTCGACCTTGGTCTTGTACGTGGTCCAGTCATAGGAGACGATCTCCATGTCGACGCCCACCTTTGCCAGATAACCCTGGATCGCCTCGGCAAGCGCCTGTCCGCCAATGGTGTTATACGGACGAGGATTGGTGTAGGTCAGCATGGTGCAGCTGGTGATACCAAGCTCGGCAAACGCAGCTTTTGCAGCATCGGGATCGTACTCGGCGCGCGTAACCTTCTCGGCATAGGGCGCCATCCACAGCGGCATGACGGAGGTGGCCACGCCCGCGTAGTCGCCATACAGGCTCTTGACCATCTCTTCGACGTTGACGGCCTGGCAGAACGCGCGGCGGGCCTCAACAGCTGTGAACTGGCCGCTGTCGTTGCGGAACGCCATGTAGTTGATGTTCATGCCGTCCTCGTCAAACAGTTCGCAGCCACCGCTGGTAATGGTATCGACAACGGAGGCGTCGATGCCGTCGATGATGTCGACCTCGCCGTTGGTAAGGGCGGTCACGCGGCTGGAGTTCTCAGCGATAAAGCGGAAGACGACGTTTTTGGTCTTGGGAGCGTTCTCCTTATCCCAGAAGTCCTCGTTGGCCTCGAGAACCACGTTCTCGCCCTTGGACCAAGAGACGAACTTGTAGGGACCGGAGCCAACCGGCTGCTCAAGCGAGGTGCCGGCCTCAAAAGCGGAAGGAGCGACAATGGGAGCCGCCAGTGCCATGGCCATGTTCTTCACAAACGGGGTGGAAGCGGCGCGCAGCTTGATTACCAGCGTGGTCGAGTCGGGAGCCTCCATGGATTCAATGCCGGTACCAGAGTCCTGGGCGCCAAATACAAAGCCAGCATAAGGCATGTCCTCGGTGCGGTTGGGCTCGAGCTGACGCTCGATGGAGGCCTTGACGGCCTCGGCATCGCAATCGGTGCCGTCGTGGAACTTGACACCCTCCTGCAGCTTGAACGTATAGGTAAGACCGTCATCGGAGATCTCGGGCATCTCGGACAGGCCTGCAACTACCTCGCAGGTCTCCGTGTCGTAGCGAAGCAGCGTGTCATAGATGTTGCACATGATCTTTGCGGACTCGCCGTCGTCAACGTACGCGGGGTCCAGTCCACGGGGGTCAGCGCCCTGAGCAAACGTGATGGTGTCGGCTACGCCGGAAGCGCTCGAGGAACTGGAACCCGCCTCGCTGGCACGCTGGCTGCCGCAACCAGCCAGGCCCATGACGCCCAGCGCGCTCACAGCGCCCATAGCTTCGACAAAACGCCTTCTCGAAATCTCAGCATTGAAGGACATGTCCATCACCTTTTTCTTATCCATCCTCTTTAATACAATCGCGCAGCACGCAATGCATCACGATAAAGTAAAGCGCGACAAGGACAATTATTGGCTTCATTGCCATATATAGAGTTGAAGGCTTTTTTGTTTACTTTACTTTATTAAAGTGTTTAATCAATGGAAACATAGCTATGTTGACAAATGAGCACATTTAGACATCAAATGCATAAAAATCGCGTTCATCGTATATTTTAGACCGTTCGCCCTGACGCGGAAAATACAAAAAGCGGGCAGATTGAAACAATCTACCCGCTTGCAATGTGTGGTGGAGCTTATGAGAAAAACGGCGAACTCCACCAGCACCGCCAACCGCGCAGCCATCCAGCTTGATACTTGCATCGTAAGAGTATCGAAAAACTGGTTCGTTGTCGTTGGAACATACCAGAAATAGCCATTTCTGGTGTTCACAAAACACCAGATAGGCGGCTTGCTGTAAGCCCGTATAACGGCAGAAAGCGGGGCACCCCTTGTCAGGGTGCCCCGCTTGAACGCTAATAAGAAAGCTTCTGGCCGGGGTAGATCGTATAAGGTGTCCCGATGCCGTTCTTGCTTGCGATGGTGTGCCAGTCGATGCCGAGCTTAGCGCCAATCTCGCTGAGCGTGTCGCCGCTCTTGACGGTATAGACGCGAGCGGTTCCAACACCCGCACGCTGGTTGACGATTCCTTGAATCTCGGCATACCTGCTTCCAAGAACCTTCTTGCGAAGATCGCCGTTTCCTAGCTGGCCGCGCTCGACTGCATCTGCAACGCGGGCTGCTGGTGCCGTGAGAACATAGTTGACGATATCCTGCACCTCATCGTAACGGTTCCCGAGATTCTTCTTGCGCTCTTCGTCGTTTCCGAACTCGCCAGCCATTACGCGTGCAGCAAGTTCAAGCGCGGTGCCCTCGATATCTTCATCCGGCACTTCTGGTTGCTGAACATCGGGCACGGTAGAGCCAGAAGGATTCGAAATCTTATCCCATCCCTCTTTTGTGAGATACGCGATATCAAGATCAAGCGGGTTGTCGTATCCGCTTAACCTTCCGTTCGACGTGTATTGATGCAACGTTACGGTATCCCACGCTCCAAATCCGCCGCTAGGAAGCCAAGGGTTGCTCTGGTAGCCTGTTCTTTCAGTGTTTGCATACTGCGCAACCCAAAGTGTGTGATGGGGCGCAATCTGCGACCAATCCTCTTCGGTGAGTACCGAACGAGACGTGTAAACCGCGCATCGAACGCCCGTAAGCTCATATACTCGGTCAAGAAACTTCTTTGCCTTATCGGTTCCAACTCGACCGTACATCTCATAATCGAGTGCCGGCATGCCATCTTTGAAGTAGTTCTTGCAATTCGTCACGAAGTAATCGGCCTGTGCGATAGGGTCTGCGCCGTTAAAGAAGTGGTAAAAGCCCCACTTCTTGCCAAGCTTCTTCGCGCTCTGAATCCAAGGGTCGCACGTGTTGTGAACGATATTGATTCCCTCGGTTGCCTTGCAGATAACGAAATCGCATGGCACCTGCGCGAGGTCAAGCCCGCGCTGGTAGTTGGAAATGTCGATGCCGTTAAGCGCCATAGAAACCACCCCTGATGCAGTAGAAATATTTGAAATCGACCTGCTCTAGCTCTTCGAGCGTGAAGGCGCGCGGAGTTCCCGGCGCTCGCCGGGTCGCGTATCCAATAGCCGTCTTCGTCGGCGCGCCAGATCAGCACCACGTGCCCGCCGTAATCCCTATCGCCAAGCGTCCCGCTCATGCCAGCGAAGGCAAGCCATCCGTCAGAAACGTTCTGAAGGACATGCGCGAGATCGTAAGAAATTGGCGTGCTCTCGATTCCGTATTCCGGGTAATGCTCGGCAATCCATGTGCAGAACTTGCCGAGGTCGTTAACTCCATCGGTAAGGCACGCGTCGCCGGCGAACGAAGCGAGCGTGAGCGGCGTAATGTCCTGAAGCGTCATGTACTTGATAGCCATAGCCGCGCATGTAAGGCCGCAGCCGTAGTCGCCGATGGTTCCTCCCGCGTAGGTCACGTAGTCCCATTGCTGGTCTGTCTGAAGCCATAGCGGCATGCTGTTGCCCTCCGCAATCGGCCTGTCTCTCACGATTGCCAAACGGTCGCGCTCCGCCGCTTCGTAGCCCTCTTGCCGCGCTTCCGCGAGCGCGCCCGCGTCGCTCTCGATGTGGCCGACAATGAGCCAGCCACAGAAGAGCATTGACGCGAGCGCGCCGGAAAGCACGAGGGCGATAGCCTTTAGCCTACTCATCGCGCTTAGGCTCGGTGTAGGTGAGCGCTTGCTTGGAATCGCCAACGCCCGCCGTGGTCGGGTCTGTCACGATGCCCAGAATCGCGAGCACCGCGAAAAGCGCATTGATGATCGCTGCAAGCTGCTCGTTCAGAACGCCGAAATCCCACTGGTAGCCGAACGGGGCGGCGACCACCTGCGCTAGCAGCAGGACGGCGGGAATGAGCGTAAGCCAGAACGTCTTGTTCTTGATGCGTGCTGCAAAGTTAATCATTTCGAATCTCCTTGTCGTTAGTCGGATGCGTGCGCATCCATAAGCTCTTGCCACAGATGGGTGCCAACGCCGTTGCCGCCAAGACCCGCGTAGACCTCATGAACGCTGTTGGCTTGCTCTTTGATATCGAGCGGAACGGGCTTGCCGGTCTGCACGTACTCCGCATGCAGCCTGAAAAGCTCTGACTTCATGAGGGCGCGCATGCCATGAAGCAGCAAATCATGCTCAGCGTCGAACTTCGCATCGGCCTTGCGCTCTCGCTCCTTGTGCATCTTGACCGCAGCTCCGAGCGCGCCGACAACCGCTGTCATCACAACGGAGAACAGCGCTAGAAATACCTCCGATGCTTCCACATCAGACCTCCGAAATCTCGCGCCAGACGGATTCGGTTCCCTGCGCTCCCGGTTCCCACACGTTAGCGTCAACGAGCGATTCCCAGACCTTGCCGTTATGTCTCACGATTGCGCCATTCGGATAAGGATTCTCGTTGCTCGGTCGCACCCACTCCGGGATGCTCGATGGATCATCGCCGCCGCTCGCGTAGTCAACAACCTTCGCCCAAAGGCTCGGCGCGGAGGTAGGCGACCAATCGGGCTGCGACGTGTGCGCCTGAAGACAAACGTAAAGCTCGCCATCATAGCTCGCGCGTTCGCCCTCGGCGTAGGTGTGGCCGTTGCTGTCCCATGCGGCGAAGAGCGCGGCGGCTCTGCTCGCCACGTCGGTTGAGAGCGACGGCGCTTGTGTCTTGTAAATCGCGATGATCGCGCGAACCATGCCCTCTTCGTCTTCGGTAAGTGCCATCATTTCCCCTTTCTCTCGGTAACAAAAAAGCCCCCGCTAGTGCGAGGGCTTGGGTGCCTGATTTCGTGTTTCCTTTTATCCGAAAAGCTCCTTATAGAGCGCGTCCATGCGTTTTACCGTCTCGTGCGCGTTCAGGCGCTTCATGCTGCCACGCCACGACTGGTAGGATTGGTTGACCTGCTCGACGGTCATAACCCCTTTGGCGACCAGCGCGGCTTGCTTCTTCAGCTTGCGCCGCTGTCGCGTCACGGAGGAACGGCACGGGCGAACGACAACTTTTCCGCCCTCGCCATACGAAAACCTCTTCTTAAGGAACGTGAATCCGCGCGTGAGCTTCACAACGCGCGTCTTCTTGCGGTTGATGATGATCCCCAGATCGTCGCAGAGCGATTCGATGCGCGAAAGCGCGTCCCAAAGCGTCTGCTTGTCAAGAGCGATGCAATAGCTATCGTCCATGTAGCGACCGCTCGCCAAGATGCCCGGAAGTGACAGCATCAGATGGTCGATGGGCGACGGCAGGGCGACGGCTAGAATCTGGTTCGGCTCGCTGCCAAGACCCAAGCCACGTGAGCCGTGAGCGTCTATCTGGTCGTTCATGACGCGCTTAACGCGCTCATCGTCAATGGCGCGGTCTATAAGTCGCTTGCAAGCGCCGTGGTCGATGTTGGCGAAGTAGTCCGCGAAATCGACCTGCAAGATGTAGCCTTCCGTGCCGTGCTTTCGGTGGTGCTCGACAAGCTGCCGCTTCATCCGGCGAATCGCGTAGTCGGTTCCGCGCCCTTTGACGTTCGCGGCGCATCCCTCGGTGAGGGTAGGCCAGATCGCGGGCGCGAGGGCGTGACGGCTCAAAGACTTCTGTATGACGCGCTCCGAGAAGTGAACAGAGCAGATGTGGCGCAGCTTGCCGCGCTCGAACAAGTCAAACTCGATGAAGCCGCGCCGGAAGTCAGCGCCCGTGAGCAGGTCGCGGCGCGCTCGCATGATGTTTGGCATGACGCGCCCCATGTAGCGCTGAACGCTTGCCTTCCAGCGAACGCCCTCAGCAGCGCCGTTCGCCGCGCTGTATAGGTTATCGAGGTCTGCGACGGCTTCAAGCGTGCATCCCTCGATGCGCCTAACCCGGTTCTCAGTGCGCTTGGCATCGCGCCTTGCTCGGCGTGCTGCGCGTCGCTCTTCAGATTTCATTAGGGCACCCCGCGCGGCTCGCAATCGGCATCCAGCAGCCGCTTGACGGTTGACCATGAAACGCGGTAGGAAGCCGAGAACCGCGCCATGCAAGCAGCGAACGGCAATCGTCGCGGGGTGCATATTTACGGGCGCACGCCCGATGGTCGCCCCTTCCTTCCTCAAATGCACGGCGCGCGGCGCTTACGGCCGCTCGGTCTGGCAAAGCTTGGGAATCACGGCAGCGGGCGTATCCAGTCGTTCGTAGGGGCATTGTTGTTGGCATTGCCGTTGTTGTTGACATTGCACGCGTTGGACGAAGACCCGCCCATGACAGACCGCAGCCACCAATTGACGCGACGATTTCCAAGGGACAACGCGCGAACATTTTACCCCTTTCCTATGAGTTTCACGCCAGCGCGAGCGCCCTTTATCAGCTTAATGTCGCTGTCGATTCTATCTAGGATTCCTTCGAGCCGCGCGGCCTTGATGGGAAGCCCCATAGTCAGAAGGCTTTGCATGTCTTGGTAGAGCTGGTTTAGGTCTGCCAGCGCAAGCGTCATGTAGCGCTTCCGCTCATCGACGTTGCTCAACGTGTTCGGATAGAATGCGTCGGCCTTAACCAGATTGAAGACAACGCTTCGCGCCGTTTCTGCCATAGGCACTGCGAAGATGAAGCGGTAGGATTTCGGAACGTCGCGAGACGTTACAAGGCGCGTCACGTCGTTTCTGATCGCAACCGCCGTGTTGAAATACTCGAAAGAGCTTAGGTTGCGGTTGCGCATGTATACGCCGCTCACTTCGCGGCACCTCCTAATCTGCGACGGTTAGGCGCATGCGCAAGGCATGCGCCAGCGCGGTACTGTGTACGGCTTATCAGCCTATGAGGAAGCACGGCAGCGGGCGTATCCAGTCGCTCGCAGGGGCAGTGTGGTCGGCATGGCCGCTGTTGTTGACATAGCACGCGTAGGACGAAGACCCGCCCATGACAGACCGCAGCCACCAAATGACGCGACCGCCCGCGATGCGGCTTGCCGTGTCGCTGAAGATGGGGAACTGGCTATCGAAGCCGACAGAGTAGCCCTTGGTGCCCCATACCGGACAGCCGTAAACCTCCATCTCTGAGGGCGACCAGACCTTGCCCAAGTCCGCCCAGCTCCAACCGCTCGATTCGGTGAGCTTTTCGCTCGAAGAATAGCGCTCTTCGAGAAGCACGCGCTGCGCCATAATCGCGCTCTGAAGCGTTGAGGGAAGCGCGGGCAAGAAATCGTTGATCTCCCAGTCGTGGAGCTTCGAGCACAAGTAAGGGTGTTTCTCTTCGGCAGTGCCGTTGTTGTCGTTCGTATCTCGCCACTGAAGGTAGCTGGTGTTTGATGCCTTGTCTCCGGTGACGCCCACGGGCGCGCGCGGCACCATGACGATATGGTGCCCCTTCGCGGTGTCGCCGCACTGGTAATACTGGTCGATAGCGCCGATCCGGTATCGCACCGTCTGCGACGGCACGTTAGCGCCCGCCGTGATGGGAACGTCGATGTAGTCGCCGATGCGCAGCCCCGCGAAGTTTGCATTTCGGGCGCGGTTGCGCAGCCACGTGTATATGTCGGTGCTTCCGATCTCGTTAGCGAAGACCGAAGCGAGCGAGCGCCCGCCGTAGGCGTTGATAGCGTGCTGACGGTCGTATTCCTCGGCGGTCGTTACCGCGTTCGCGGTGTTTCTCGCCGACGTGTCCTTGATGTTGTAGGCGGTGCCGTTGATTGAAAATTTCGACAAATCAGCCATTGATAGTCTCCTTTCTTAGTTGAGCGTCGCCGTCTCGCCGCTCACGGTCGCCTGAGCGACAGTTACGGTCTCGCCCGAAAGCGCAGTGCGTCTGTTGGTGGGCATGTACGCCGTTTCGCCAAGGACTATGTAGCCGTCCTGTAGCTCTACAAGCGCCGTCGCAAGCGTCGCGTTCTCTTCGCGCAGCTCTTGCACTTCGCTGTCTGACGGCGGTTCGATTGCCGCGATTGAGTTTGCGATGTTGAGCGCGTTCTGAGCCGCCGCCGTGGCATCCTCTGCCGCTCCGTTTGCCGTAGCAGCAGCGGCGTTGGCACTTGAAGCGGCTGTGTTCGCCGCGCTCGCGGCGGCTTTGGCGTTGGACGTTGCCGCGTCGGCGTTCTGCTTGGCTGTGTTTGCGGCTGATGCCGCGTTGTTCGCAGCCGTGGTTGCAGCGTCGGCGTTCTGCTTGGCGGTGTTTGCGGCTGATGCCGCGTTGTTCGCAGCCGTGGTTGCAGCGTTTGCCGCCTTCGCGGCGTTGGTGGCGCTCGTCGCAGCTGAGTTCGCCTTGCTTGCAGCGCTGTTGGCCGCGCTTGCGGCGCTGTTGGCGGAGCTTACGGCCTGATTGCCACGGTTTATGAGGTCTTGGACGGCATCGTCCCAGTTCTGCGCGGGCTGCTGCCCGTCAAGAGCGCTGCGCAGGATTTCTATTGCGAATCGCTCCGTTGAATAGGTTTTGTCGCCAATTGTGACCGTGAAATAGGCTTCGTCGGTATAGCCGGGCACACTGCAAAGCTTCGATTCGTCAACAGTAATGGTCGCTGCGTTGCCGCTTACCGTGCATTGACCTCGGTAGTAGTTCCGCTTGTTCGGCAGCAGTACCACGAGCCACACGGCAGCGCCGGATAGAGCGAGTTCAGCGCCGTTGTCGTAGATCAGTGCCTTAATGGTGGTTCCGCCATCGTCGCCCTGAGCCACCCTAACGAAAGTTCCCGCACCCTCTTTGGAGATATCGAGCTCGATAGTCCTGTTATTCATCTTCCACCAGCTCCCACCAACGTTCATCGCTGCCGGGAATCGTGCTGTTGTAGTCGATCAGCGATATGTATACCGGGCCGTCAGCGCTCGGATAATGGCGCTTCTCGCCGATGCGCACCGCGTCATAGTCGCCGTGGCACTCTCGATAGACGATGATTCCGTCATCGGCGACCTCGATTGGGTAGTAAAGGCTTTCCCCTGCGGTATCGGGCGGGTATTGCTCCTGTGTTTCCGGTATCTCCTGAGATGTTCGGTACAGTTTTCCCTTGTAAGCGACCGGCGCGTTTCGCCCAAGCTTGATTCCGGGCACCCATTCTTGGATGTAATCGCTGATCGACACGACATCTGTCGCGCTGACGTGCTCGAAATCCATTGATGCCGTCGCCAGACGCGCTACAGCGTCAACCTGACCGTATCCGTTCGATAAGGATTGCATATCTTTTTGAATCGAATTGACCGATTCGGAGATTTGAGCGATTGCGTCTTCGGTGGCATCGCCGAGCTTCAGCTCGAACCAGCAGTAAAGCGTATTTCCCTTGCTTTGGTCTATGGTGGAAAGCCGGTAGCCGAAATACTCCCTTACCGTCTCCCCGCCATCTGTGACCGTTAGGGTCTTGCCATTGAGCGATGCTGCTTCCGACCATTCGCAATCGAGTTCGAAACAGAGCCTTTCGTCTTCGAAAAAATCTCCGACCAGCTGAAGCCCGTTGAGTTCCATATTCTCAACCCTTCTATTCGGTGACAACCTTCTTGTCGTTGACCCACATTCCCGATGAGTTGATGAGGAACGAGCATGATTTGGTCTGCCCGTAAATCTCATTTCTATTGTTGGAGACCCAGAATCTGACCGTTTCGGAGTTGTTCTGAAAGACAAGACCCCAGTCCTTGATGCCCAGAGTTGCGTTAGCCGTCTTCAGATCTGTGATCGAGCCGTCGTTTATGAGTCCGTCAGGGCTTAGCGTCATTGTCTTGTACGTTTTGCCGTCAGTACCTCTGACGTTGATTCCGCTTGACGTGAAGGTGATCTTGTCAGTCTTCGTCTTGGCGCTGCTCGCCGTGCTCGATGCCGAGTTGGCCAGCGAGTAGGCGCTGTTGGCTCGATTGTATGCCGTGCTTGCCGAATTCGCGGCGCTGTTTGCGGTCGATTGCGCAGTGTTGACGCGTCCGCTCAGATCGCTGATCTGATCGGTTGTCGCCATGCCTTCAGGAACGAAACTGAGCTGCATGTCTCCGCTGTCCAAGTCCCAGTAGCTGCCACCGGTCTTGTCTTGTATGCGCCCGACCTTCAGGAGATCGGCGTTGAGCGTGCCCGAATTGATGTAGTCGGCGTTGATGTAGAGCTGGCCGTTCGACATGATGATGCCCTTGACCGCGCCGTTTCCGGTGAGCCTGTCGAAGACACCGCTTTGGTCAAGCTCGGCATCGAGCGCATCGGTGTAGTCGTTCGCGCTGTTCAGCGCTTCGTCTGCCGCGTCGCCCGCGATTGAATCGACGGTCTGGCCACCGACCGTGACGGTCGATGCGAGCGAGAAGTCACCGCTCGTCAAATCCCAGTAGTTATGTCCCGTCTCATCGGTCAGAAGACCCGCGCGCACGCGGTCCGCGCGCATGGTACCGGCGTTGATAACGTCGGCGGTCACCATGCCGCCAGTAAGGAACGTCTGCCAGTCCCATTGTCCATCTGAGGTAAGGCCAGCTGCCAAACGCTGGCCGTGCCCGTTGATGTTGATAGCCCACATGCCGGAAGTTGCCTTTACCGGCAATCCGGTTTCGGTGTCCAACGGGACGTTGCTCCAAATCTCGCCCAGCTCGAAAGTCTCGATATGGTACGTCCCTACAGCGTTGAACTGAGCGTTGAGCGCGGCTTGGAGCTGCTGAAGCCAAGACACCGACGTTCCAGCCGCCGCGTCGTAGAGCGCGTTTTGCTGGCTGTTGCTCTTCAGGGCGTTGCTTACGCTCTGCCACATGTCGGCCATCGTGTCCGTAAGCGTGCCGAACGTCACGATCGCGTCACCGGTGAGCAAGTCGCGCTCAATCTGAGACACGCGGCCATGTAGGCGCACGCCATCGGCAGAAAATCCCTTGTCGATGATCGCTACGGCATCGCCCACGCCCACACCCTCCCACGAGCGACCGAATGCGTATAGGTCGATAACCGAAGCGGTATAGGTTACTTTCGGCTCCTTCACCTGCTCTAGGTAGTCTCTCGTTTCCTGCAAGAGCTGCGACGCGTCCTCGCACTGCTCGTTGACGTAGGCCGCGACCGCTGGCAGTATGCCGCCCTCGCCGTCAGGGTGCCCCCAAACGGCGGTCGCGTCGGCATCCTCAACGTAGTCTTTTCCGCCGTTTATGTCTCCGAAGGTGAGACGGCGACCGTAGCCGCCGCCCTCGGTCTCCACGCCCTTGCCGTAGCCGTAGACGCGCGTCTTCGGGTTGTCGCTCGCAACGGAGCGCTTGACGGAAACGAGGTCTTTAGTCCATGTGAAACGCTTAGCGCTGTTCTGATTGCCGCGCTTCGCGCGCACGCCCACGCGTCGGGCCACAATGTCCGCGCCGTCGTGTACTATAGCCGTTTCAAGCTCGCCACCCCATCTCTCGATGATTCCGGCCAGACCCTCGCGCACGCTCTCATGGTAGAAGGTGCGCGAAGCGCTACCGCTCTGATCGCACGTTCCGACCTCCCAGCGCGTGTCGGCGAGAACCGACGCGAGGGCGACCGCCACGCTTCCCGAGGGCCGCTTATCATCCAGCCAGTCATCCCACGTCTCGTTGATCGAGTTGATGCAGACGGCTTGCGTCTCAGGCGCGCCGTCATCGTCGTGTACGCGGTCTATGGTGTCAACGATGTGCTCATGGCACACGCCCTGACGGTCAATCCAAACAACGCGGTCGCCCTTCACGAGGTCTTCGGCGCACGTGATTTTCAGCTCATCGGTCCCGTCCAGCGCGTCGGCGTGCGTCGCGGCGCTCACTGTGAGCCGACCAAGATTGTCTCCCCAGCGGTTGAAACGGGTGAAGCCTATGCGTCTAATTAAAGCCATCGTTCCACCCACTCAAGAATTGCGGTGCCACTGCTGATATTCAGGTGACAGCGACCTTCGATCTCGAAGTAATCCGAATCAATCGTTACCGGCGCGGTCTGGTTGTTGACCGTCGCGTGCTCGGTTGCCATGTCAAGACGTATGGTGCTCGAAGACGTGAGCGGCGTGTTGACAGCCACGAACTCGCCGGTATCGACGTTCGCAATCCTCCACGTGCTGCCAGCGGCTGGCTTCGCCGTCACTTGCAGGTGTGCGGGGCGGTTGCCGCCAGCGTTGACGTAGACGTTGCCCGCCGAAACCTCCATGCGGCGGCGCTGGCCGTAATAGTCGGGGTCGCCGATATGGAAGGTAACGGTTGTAGTCGGGCAATCGTCGGTGATCTCGTCAAGGTCGGTGCTGCCGCTCACGATCGCGAGCAGATAGCGCGTCGGGTCATCGGGAAGGTAGAGCGGCGCGGGTTCGTCCGTCCAGAGAGCCGCCGCGAGCTTGTGCCGCATCTCCGCGACCTCGCGGCGGTCCTCCGTCCTAAGCCAAATCTCAACGGGCAGGTCGTATCCTCCACGATAGGCGCTCTTGAAAACCTCGCCATGCCGCCCCGGCACGCTCTCGAACGTCGCGTTGACGGTCGCCATGATTGGGCGGCGCACCTTGCAGTAAACCAGCTTCGATAGGTCGGTGCCGTTGAAGATGATTCGGTCGTGCTGGTTCCTAGTACGTCTAAGTTGCAACTGGCACCCCCCTTTGCTTCAACTTGCTTGCGATACCAGCGCCGATCTGCTGGCCCGTCTCGTATGCGTCCACGCCGTCGGCGACCGTGGCGTGCACCGTCACGGCGACGTTAACGGGCTGGCTCGGCGTGGCGGCGAACCGCGAGAAGGCGCGGTTCACCGACATTTCGATAAAGCCCTGTAGCTGCTTCTCTGGTGCGATGAACTCTCCGCCCGCTTCGCCAACGCCGACGATTGAAGGCTCATCGAAGTAGCCGCCGCGCGCATACCAGCTGATGCCGAAGTTAGGAATCTTCACGATGCCCAGAATGTCAGTCCATCCCGTGACCGAGATGTGCGGCAGTTTTGGCTTCGGAATGCTGATTCGCATTCCGCCGAAGGCGCTAACGATCTTTCCGGGGATGCCGCTGATGTAGTCCCAAGCGCTCTTGATCGGGTTTTCCATGAACGATCTGACGCTGTCGAAAACGCTTCGCACCTTGTCAGACAGACCGGGGAAGCCCAGTTTCTCTCCGATTCGGTCTGCGATGCTCACGGCAACGTCTTCGGCGGCGTTCAGCTTGCTGTCGATGCTCTCCCTGATCGCGCTATAGGCTTCTTCGGTCTTGCTCCGCGCTCGGTCCCAGTCGCCGGACATCGCAGCTTGCAGGGCTTCTGCCGCTGAGCTTCCGGCCTTCATGGCCGTGTCCATGTCGCTTTTTACCGTGCTCTGAATGTTATCGAACGTCTGAGACGTGTTGCTTTTAAGCGACTCCCATTTATCGGAAATCGTATCGAGGGCGCTTTGGGCAAGATTCCCGGCGTTCGTCTTCAGTTCCTCGAATTTCTGGCTTGCGGTGCTCTTGACGTTCTCCCATGCGTCAGAAGCGCCCTGCTTCAGGCTCTCCCATTTCTGCCCCAGATCGTCAACGAGACCCTGCGCGCCAGCTTTCACGGTTTCCCAAGCGGAGCTGAAGGCATCTCCGGCACCGCTGAAGAAGTCGCACACGCCCTGCCACGCCGTCTGAATGAACGAAGTGAAGTCGGACCACATCTGTTTGCCAGTCTCGGTCTGCGTGAAGAACCATGTGAGACCTGCCACGGCTGCTGCCACGGCTGCGACTCCAAGCGCGATGGGGTGCGCGGCGATAAGCCCGGTGAAGCTCGTCCACCCGCTAGAGAGAGTGCCGGTAAGCATGCCTCCAAGCTCTCCGCCCTTTGAGACGATGGTTCCGAACCCGTTCTTTATCGTTGTCAGGAATCCGGTATCACCCATGACCTGCTTGGCTCCGCCCCAAAGCTCGCCTGCGGTCTTGAATGCGCCACCCACGCCCTCTGCCGCTTCCATGGTCTTACCGATCGCTGTTGTCACTCCGCCGAATGCGACCGCGCCGAGAGCGAGGTTGTTAACGAGCGTCTGCTGCTCCGGTGACAGGTTCTTGTACCAGCCTGTGACGGTTTCGAGCGCGGGCGCAAGCGTGTTAAGCAGGCTCGTGCCGATCTCGGTGACGGCGGTCTGCACAGGCAGCGCAGCTTCTCCGAGTTCCTGCATGGCCGCGTTCATCTCGTTCTGAGCGTCACGGGATGCAAGGAGGTCTTTGTTCGTCTCTTGGTACTGCTTCCCGGCTTCGCCATACAGTCCTGTAAGAGTCTCAGTTATGAGCTGAGAGCGCTCTTGCTCGTCTCCGCATGCGGCGAGGGCCGCGTTGAAAGCGTCTTCTTTCGTCTCTCCATCTGCGACGGCCTGATTGAAGGCGGCCTGAGCCGAAGAGTGGCCGGAAAGAGCGGCGCTCCATTGCTCGGCTGAAGCGGTTGACCAATTGATCGCATCGGCAAGACCGCCCGTGACGGTTCCCGTATGCGCGGTTTCCTGAGCTGCTTCTGCTAGGTTTTCAAGCGGCAGAGCATCGCCGAACGTCGCGTATGCGCCCGCCGCTATGTTCGTCCACTGCGACAGTTCCTGCTCGTTCGTCGTAAGTCGCGCGAGGTTCTGCGCAGCTTCGGTCGCGGTGTCGCTCTCGCCGATGATGCGGTAGAACATCGAGTATGCAGACGATGCCTGCTCGGCGGTGCCGCCAGCGCTCACCCACGCTGTTTCGAGCTGTCCGCTCTGCTGAATGGCTTCCTCTTGGCTCGATGCTAGCCCGGTAAGCGCGCCAGCCGCTCCGATGATT
>OGYY01001459.1_pt1 | contig 20440 bp, 16 predicted proteins | sample 1576671 | NCBI WGS metagenome assembly OGYY01 (sample SAMEA3541593, study PRJEB24748) | human gut metagenome | biome: human gut; feature: human-associated habitat; material: faeces | place: China | collected 2012 | reverse complement strand
AGTCAAAACACGCATCCTCCGTGTCAATCAGCAGAGTGATTGACACGGGAGTGAACAGTAACGCCAGCGCTGCTATCTTTCTGCAAACAATAATAAACCACTATAATACATAGTATACTCGGTTTACGTCTTAAAAGTAACCCCAAATTGTAAAATTGTCCCCTGTCTGCTTGCACTTTGTAATAAAGAATGTTACAATATTAGATGCGAATTAAGCGGAAAATAGTATATAGGAGGGTTTTATCGTGAGTACACCTATGATAATCATGCTCATCGTCCTCGTAGTTCTCATCGGGGTTTGCGTAGCACTCTATTTCTTCGGAAAGAAAGCGCAGAAGAAGCAGGCTGAACAGCAGCAGCAGATGGACGCAGTTGCACAGACCGTCAGCATGCTCATTATTGATAAAAAGAAGATGAAGCTAAAAGATGCAGGACTCCCGGCCGTTGTTCTTGAGAATACACCAAAGTATTTAAGACGTTCTAAAGTACCGGTTGTAAAAGCAAAGGTTGGACCAAAGGTTATGACTCTGATGTGTGATGCAAAGGTTTTCGAAGTTCTTCCGGTGAAGAAAGAAGCGAAAGTCGTTGTAAGTGGTATCTATATCACAGGCATTAAGAGTGTCCGCGGTGGTCTTGATATTCCAGAGAAAAAGAAGAAAAAAGGATTTTTCTCAAAGAAAGAAAAATAAAAACACCATTAAAATAAGTTCAGTCAAACAATTCGACTGAACTTATTTTTTTAATTCTTTTTCTTTTGTTCTTTTCTCACTGCTTCATATTTTTTCAGCTCATCCAACGCCTGGCCACCCATCAGATACAGGATCACTGTATTGAATACCGTCATCAGCCCGATCCCGACATCGCCCAGATCCCATACAAATGTGTACGCTGCGATTCCTCCAATGAATAACATCACAAGTGCGAGCACTTTATATGCTGTCTGGGATGCCCAGTTGTCTCCAAACAGATAAGCCACATTACTTCTTGCATAAAACAGAATTCCAAGAAATGTAGAAAAACTGAACAGGAACAGCATCACTGCGATAAAAATCACCCCTGCTTCTCCAAGATGATATCTCATCGCTGTCTGAAGCAGTTCCATTCCTGCAAGTCCCTCAATCTGATCCTGTGGAACAAGCAACATGATCATTGCTGTACAGCTACAGATTACAATTGTGTCGATAAATACGCCCAATGCCTGAACAAGTCCTGCCTTTACCGGGAGATCACACTCTGCTGCGGCCGCTGCACATGGAGCAGATCCTGAACCAGCTTCATTTGAGAACAATCCTCTCTTCACTCCATTCATCAAAACAGCTCCAAAACCACCCGCTGCCACCTGACGGACTCCAAATGCTTCCTCAAAAATACGTGAGAACACACCCGGTATGCTGGACAGATTCGTAAGGATCAAAAATACTGTGATCAGGAAATAACACACTGCCATAATCGGAACAACAACATCCAGAACCTTTACTGTTGCATTCTTTCGAAGCACGATCACTGCTGCCAGAACCACCAAAATCACAGTTGTATAAATCGGTGGGATAGAAAATGCATTTTCAAACGAAGACGTCACTGAATTACTGATCACCTGGCTAATACCACACCAACAGATTAATCCTGAAATTGCAAATAATACCGCGATCACTGAATATCTCTTTTTCTTTCCTTGATGTTCTTCCATGTAGTGATGGATATAATATGCCGGACCTCCGCGATATCCTCCATACAACGGATCTTTTTCTTTATGAAGCTGTGCAAGTGTTGCCTCAACAAATGCTGTGGAAGAACCGATCAATGCCGTGACCCACATCCAGAACACTGCTCCAGCCCCGCCGGCTGAGATGGCTGCAACAACACCTACCAGATTCCCCATTCCCACACGGGTTGCTGTTGATACAATCAGTGTCTGAAAATTAGACAACCCATCCTCTTTCCCTTTTTTTCTATTCAACGATCTTACCATCTCCGGAAAAAGACGGATTGGAAGAAATCTTGTACGGATTGTGAAATAAATTCCTGTTGGAATCAACAGAATAATCAGAAGTGATATTCCCACACTTCCGCCGCCTGGAAGCGGTATCTGAAACAGATCGCCCCATAAAAACGAATATACTTTCTCGATCAGTGTTATTACCATCATCTTATCCTCTCATTCTTATCTTTTTCATTTTCCACCTGCTTATTCAAAAATGCCTCGGTGTTCTTGTAGCTTAACTAAGCACTGAAAACTTTCCACTGTCCTTGGAAACAATATTCATCCGTATCTTACAGTCTGCCATCGGTTCATGATTTACGTCCAGTTCATAATCAATCTGGACCGCTATCTTATCTTCTTCAAAATCAACCTGAAGATGTCTCGTATTCACTCCGATCAGCATCTGTCCATAAGGCGTCTTATAAAATGTCTGATTCTTTTTATTTTTCTCAAAGATCATATGAGAGTTTGAAAGACCGCTTTTCACGATCTCTACACATTCATCTCCGTTAATCTTAATTCTGTTCTTGATCACTCCGGAAGTTCCTTCTACAACTTCCTCGTAGACAATATAATGTTTTCCGTTCTTCAAATAATATGTTGCTGGTGTCACAACTTCGATTGCTTCGTTCTCATCATCTTCTACCTCCGGAGTGACCGCCACAATCTCCTCATGCATTCCGGAAATACTTACCAATACATCTTTTGTCATAAATGAATTCTCCATAGAAAAGAATCAGGAAAATTTCGTTCCGTCAGTCTTTCCGCAACCAACGTACAAGCACGAAATAACTTTCCTGATTCAGAATTACTAATTAATACTCTTCAATATTTACTACATTCGTTGTCGGAACATCAAATGGCATCACTGTATTCGCAAACTTCCTGAACTTCTCAGCCGCATCGCTGACATAGAAGGAATACTCACTATGATGTTCTGTCGTCTCATCATTCGCCATCTCTTCCTCTTCCAACAGACGTTTCAGATCCATCGCTGTCTCATATGCAGGATTCACAATCTGAATCTTATCCCCCATATATTCTCTGATCTTAGATCTGAGAAGCGGATAATGCGTACATCCAAGGATCATCGCATCAATATCTGTATTGCGCATGGATTCGAGATAATACTCAATAATCTCTCTTGTCACAATATGTTCTTTGAATCCCTCTTCCACTAACGGTACGAAAAGAGGACAGGCTTTCTCGATCACTTCAATCTTAGGATTCATTCCCTGAATCACTTTCGTATACATTCCACTCTGAACCGTTGCTTCAGTACCTACCACACCGACTTTTCCATTCGTTGTAGCTTCTACCGCTGCTCTCGCTCCCGGAATGACTACTCCAATGATCGGAAGGTCAAACTCATCCTTCACTGCATCCAATGCAAGCGCACTCGCCGTATTACATGCGATCACAATTGCTTTCACCTGTTTCGTCCTCAGGAAACGGATAATCTGTTCTGAAAAACGAATGATCGTGTTTTGTGATTTACTACCGTATGGAACACGCGCCGTATCCCCAAAATAAACAATGTTCTCATACGGCAATTGTCTTGATATCTCTCTCGCTACAGTCAGTCCTCCGACTCCTGAATCAAACACCCCGATCGGTGCCATCTTTTTATTCTTCATGTCCGTCAAAGTTCTCCCCTTAATCTATCCTTATCAGTTATTTTTATCTTATCGCAGATACACAATTCAGCCATGTAACCTTCTTACAAAGGCTGCATGGCTGAATGTTATATTTCATTACCAGTCATCTGGTAACCATTGCTATTCTATTATAATAACTCAAAGTGATATTTGCAATGCTATTTCACATTTTTACAGAGCAAGAGTCTTCGCTACATCGTACTGATATGCCGGAATTGTCTTCTTCATAGCAAGTGCTTCTTCAATGTCAAAATCAATAAACTGTCCGTTCTTGTATCCTACAACACGGTTTGTCTTTCCCTGGCAAAGAAGGTCGACTGCCATAGCTCCCATTGTAGAAGCATATACTCTGTCCTTACATGTCGGGCTTCCACCACGCTGCATGTGTCCAAGAATTGTTGCTCTTGTCTCAATTCCTGTAGCATCCTCGATTCTCTTTGCCATATTGATAGAATCTCCAACACCCTCTGCATTGATGATGATGTAGTTCTTCTTACCACGCTTCTTATTCTCAAGAATATCTTTGATCAGTGCTTTCTCATCATAGTCCTTTTCCTCTGGCATGAGAATTTTCTCGGCTCCGTTAGCAATACCACACCACAGTGCAAGATATCCTGCATCACGTCCCATAACCTCGATCACACTACATCTTTCATGAGATGTAGATGTATCACGAACCTTATCGATTGCTTCCATTGCTGTGTTAACAGCTGTATCAAATCCGATTGTGTAATCTGTACATGCAATATCAAGGTCGATTGTTCCTGGAATACCAATTGTATTTACTCCCAGATTTGCCAGCTTCTGAGCTCCTGCAAAAGATCCGTCTCCACCGATTACTACCAGTCCGTCGATTCCGTACTTCTTACAGATCGCAGCTGCCTTCTGCTGACCTTCTTCTGTACGCATTGTCTTACAACGAGCTGTCTGGAGAACTGTACCACCACGCTCAATGATATCAGACACGTCACGTGCTGACATATCAATGATCTCTTCCTTCAGAAGTCCATGATAACCTCTGCGGATTCCGCGAACCTTAAGTCCTTTTGCAAGTGCACGTCTTACTACCGCACGGATTGCTGCGTTCATTCCCGGAGCATCTCCTCCACTTGTCAGAACACCGATTGTACGGATGCTGTCTTCGATTTCATCAAGATATTTTTCTTTATCGACTGTTTTATTTTCTGCCATGTTTTAGTCCACCCTTTCTCTGAAATGTCTGATTACTGCCAAAACCAATCATTGTCAATTTTTTATCAACTCCGCCAATATTCTACCTTATTTAGAATATGTTTTCAATAGGTTTTTCCACTACTTTTACTCTCTTCTCACCGAAATGATTCATCAATCTGCTTAAAATCTGTTCATTTATACCGATATTCCTGTTTTTCGGCAGTTTTTTCACCGCACGTTCCTTCGCACAGTAGATCATAACTTCATCATCTCCGTCTGAATCTGCCAGATATCCATAGACAATCTGTTCCTCATCCAGAAATGTCGCCTTATCAGGAAACTGAATCCACAATTCCTTTTTCGTCCGTTCAAATGGGATAATTTTCTCACAGATCATCTTACTCGGCTTATCATCTTCTTCCGAAACTCTTCCGCGAACAAATACCTTGCTATCTACTTCCAGATAATCTCTGTTCTTCTCATAATCTCGCGGGAACACAACAACCTCTACCGTTCCCAAAAGATCTTCTACCGTGATAAATGCCATCATCTGATTCGTCTTTGTGTGCTTTATGGTCTTCTCTGTGATCATTCCACCAATAATTTCTTTCGCCCCATCATGCACTTTTGTATGACCGATCTCTTCATCCAGCTGAAAGTCCGCCGTTGTCGCAGAAATGGATTTCTTCCACTTCTCCTCATACGCCTCAAGCGGATGTCCGCTGACATAGATTCCAAGTACTTCTTTTTCAAATGCGAGAAGTGTTTCTTTGGAGTATTCTCCCACATCAGGCATCCTGATCTGAAATTCTTCTTTCTGATCTTCGCTCACCAAGTCAAACAATGTCATCTGACCAACCATAGAGTTCTTTTTCTCCTGGGTTACATGATCTACGATCTGTACATAGATACTCATGAACTGTTTTCTTGTTCCACCAAGCGTATCCAATGCCCCCGCCTTGATCAGATTTTCTATCGTACGTTTATTTAATATGTTCTTTGCTGAAAGACGGGTAATGAAATCTTCCAGGTTCTGGAACAACCCAAGCTCTTCTCTGTCTTCCACGATTGCTTTGATCACCGGCCTTCCGATACTCTTGATTGCAGCAAGTCCATAACGGATATCCCCGCCATCTACAGAGAAGTTTGCTTCACCTTTATTAATATCCGGCGGCAGGATCTTAATATTCATCTGACGACATGCATAAATATACTCAGATACCTTAGACGGATTATCAATGACTGATGTCATAAGCGCTGCCATATATTCTACCGGGAAATAATATTTCAGCCATGCAGTCTGATAAGAAACTACTGCATATGCAGCCGCATGAGACTTATTGAACGCATATTTTGCAAAATCGATCATTTCATCATAAATCTTATTTGCAGTCTGTTCATCAATTCCATTCTTTATACATCCTGGTACGCCTGTCTCCTCATCGCCATAAATAAAGATCTTACGTTCTTTCTCCATGACTGCCGCCTTTTTCTTTGACATCGCACGACGCAAAAGGTCGCTTCGTCCAAGTGAGTATCCTGCAAGATCTCGTACAATCTGCATAACCTGCTCCTGATAGACGATACATCCATAAGTAGGGGCAAGGATCGGCTCCAGTTGTGGGCAATCATATGTGATAGAAGAACTGTCATTCTTTCCTCGGATATACTGAGGAATGAAATCCATCGGACCAGGACGATACAGCGAAATTCCGGCAATAACATCTTCCAGGTTATGCGGCTTCAGTTCCTTCATGAACCCTTTCATTCCAGCACTCTCAAGCTGGAACACACCATCTGTCTTACCGGTTCCGATATAATCCAGCACCTTTTGATCATTGTAATCTATCTGATTGATATTCAGTTCCGGCTGCTTTCTTCTTGCAAGCAGCACTGCATTCTGTATCACAGTCAATGTACGAAGGCCCAGGAAGTCCATTTTCAGAAGTCCAAGTTCCTCAAGCGTTGTCATAATAAACTGCGTTGTGATTGTTCCGTCTGCTGCCCTCGAAAGAGGTACATACTCATCAACCGGCTTCTGACAGATAACAACACCGGCGGCATGCATAGAACAATGTCTCGGTAGTCCTTCCAAACGCTTCGCCATATCGATCAGATTTGTCACCGTCTCATCTGTATCATATAACTTTTTCAGATCCGGATTCATTTTCAGAGCTTTATCAATTGTGATTCCAAGCTCCTGCGGAATCATTTTGGAAATAGAATCCACATAAGCATATGGCAGATCCATTACACGTCCAACATCACGGATCACACCTCGTGCTGCCAGGGTACCGAATGTAACGATCTGAGCCACACAGTCTTTTCCATATTTTCTTGTAACGTAATCGATAACCTCCTGACGTCTCTCATAACAGAAGTCAACGTCGATATCGGGCATGGATACACGTTCCGGATTCAGGAAACGTTCAAACAGCAACTGATAACGGATCGGATCGATTGTCGTGATCTCAAGGCAATAGGACACGATACTTCCTGCTGCGGATCCACGTCCCGGTCCTACTGAAATTCCATGATCTTTTGCGTATTTAATAAAATCCCACACGATCAGGAAATAGTCTACATAGCCCATCTGATGGATTGTTTCCAATTCATAAGCCAAACGATCTTTCAATTCTTCCGAAGGATCACCGTAACGCTTTTCCAATCCTTCATAGCAAAGCTTCTGCAGATATTCCCAGGAAGTATAACCATCCGGCACATCATATTTCGGAAGTTTTGTTACACCAAATTCAATCTCGACATGACATCGGTCCGCAATCTTCTGTGTATTCTCCAGCGCCTGTTTCGCATAAGGGAACAGACGTAGCATCTCTTCTTCTGACTTCACATAATACTGCCCGCCGTCATACCGCATACGATTCTCATCTGAAAGCTTCTTTCCGGTCTGAATACAAAGTAGAATATCATGTGGCTTCGCATCTTCTGCATATGTATAATGAATATCATTCGTAGCAACCAGCTCAATTCCTGTCTCTTCAGACATTTTGAATAGCTGTTGATTAACAAGTCCCTGCTCCGGTATTCCATGATCCTGCAACTCCAGAAAGAAATTCCCTTCGCCGAAAATTTCCTGATACTCTAAGGCTGTCTTCTTCGCCTCTTCATATAATCCCTTCGTCAGGAATCTTGCCACCTCACCTGCTAGGCAGGCACTTAAAGCAATGATACCTTTATGGTACTTGCGCAGAAGTTCCTTATCCACTCGCGGTTTATAGTAATAACCTTCCACAAATCCCTTCGAAACAATCTTCGTCAGATTCGCATATCCTTCCTCATTTTCTGCCAGAAGCACAAGATGATAATATCTGTCATCTCCTCCTGTGATCTCGCGATCAAAACGAGAATTCGGAGCCACATACACTTCACATCCAAGGATTGGATTGATTCCCTGCTTCTTGGCTTCCCGATAGAAATCGATCACACCATACATAACACCGTGATCTGTAATTGCCGCACTGTTCATCCCAAGTTCTTTGACCCTGGACACGTATTCTTTTATCTTATTCGATCCATCCAGCAGACTAAATTCTGTATGGACATGCAAATGTGCAAAACTCATAGTTCACCTCAATGATCAAATTTTAACTAAGAAAAGGGAAGGCTCTGACTTGATACACAGGTCAGAATCCCTTCCCTTCATTTTACACTCTTTATGGAAATTTTAAAATGTTAAATCTTATTTATTTCCACCATCTATCATGAACTGGATCAGCTTATCTGTATCTTCTTTCTCGTAAGCGATAACTTCCAGCTCCGGAATCTCTCCGTTAGAGAAAATGTTAGCCATAGATACATACTGGGAAAGTTTAGACTTCAGGTTCAGTCTGTCTCCCTCACCTGTTACTAACTCTACTCTTCCTTTACAAGAATCTACTACCTTAAAAAATCCTTCAACATCTGTAATATTCTGAACTTTCATTCTAAATACCCCTTTCTTTTAACAATTTAATTATAACTTTACTTCCTAAATTCATCTGGGAATGATATTACCTATCATTTTCTCATTCCTAATGTTATTATAACGTATTTAAAGTATATTACAAGTAGGAAGAATCACTATTTTTCTCATTTTCAGCATATAAAATCTCACACTTTTTTCTATTTGAAGCAACACTTCCTACAAGTCATAGTCACTTTCTCTAACGCGTAACGGTTCGTTTGCAGATTGCTTTTACAAACTATAAATACCGTCCTCTTTGATTACGATTTTCTTCTGTTTCAAGAGTCTTCCAACTGCACGTTTGAACGCAGCTTTGCTCATTCCCATCTCTGCTTTGATGCGCTCCGGATCTGCTTTATCTGTGAATGGAAGTTTACCCCCACAAGTCTCAATGCATTCCAGGATCAATTCTGCATCTTTGTCCATCTGCTCCGGAATCTTGCCACGGACACTCAGATCCAGTTTTCCATCCTCTTTAACTGCTGCCACACGTGCTTCAATCTCCTGTCCCGGATACATTCTTCCATACATCTCTCTCTTCGGAATCAATGCAGAATACAGATTATCTACTGCCACGAAAGCTCCCAGATCACGATTCACCTCATAAACTGTTCCGGTTACAATATCATCCTTTTTATAAGGAGAGTCTGTCTGCAGAAGATGATAGATCTTCATTGTCGCACAAAGTCTCTCGCTCTTATCTACATAAAGACTTACCAGACAGCGGTCGCCCTTCTCTACCTTCTCTGTCTGTTCCTTAAATGGAAGGAACAGGTCCTTCTCAAGTCCCCAGTCAAGAAAAGCACCCATTCTGCCCACATCTGCTACTGTCAGGACAGCCAGCTGTCCAAGAGTGATCTTTGGCTCATTCGTTGTTGCGATCATACGATCGGAAGAATCTTTATAGAGGAATACCTCGATCGGATCTCCCAGTTCGATTCCGTCCGGAACCTGTTTCTTTGGAAGAAGAACACGCTCCTCGTCACTTCCAAGATATACTCCAAAATCTACCAGCTTTACTACCGTAAGTACCTGTTTTACTCCTAATCTCATCTTTTCTCCATTCTGCCGCTGGCTTACGCGGCCCATTTTTTAATATGTTTTCTATACCTTAAGGTATTTTCTATGCTGTTGTCAATCGAATCTCATCAATTTCTTTGATTCTTTATTTGATATTTTTTTAACATATTCTTTCTATGAATTGATTTACCTTTCTGAATTATGTATAATTACTTCAATGTGAGAGCAATCTTTCTGCCTACAGCCTGTCTGAGGCAGTATTTTTAAGAGAGGATATTAGTATGAGTGCACAAAATCTTACTTTATTGACAGACCTGTATGAGCTTACTATGATGCAGGGATATTTTGAAACACAGGAAAATCAGACTGTTGTATTCGATGTTTTCTTCCGTGACAATCCGAACAAAGGCGGATATTCCGTCATGGCAGGACTGGATCAGGTCATTGACTATATTAAAAATCTGAATTTTTCTTATGAAGATGTTGATTATTTAAGAGGGCTCGGATTGTTCAGTGAGGATTTTCTTCATTATCTGAGCGGATTTCATTTTAGCGGAGACATTTATGCGATCCCGGAGGGAAGCGTCATCTTCCCAAGAGAACCGCTTCTGAAAGTCGTAGCTCCGATCATGGAGGCTCAGCTTGTTGAGACAGCAATTCTTACAATTCTGAATCATCAGTGTCTGATCGCTACGAAAGCTTCCCGTGTTGTTTATGCGGCACAAGGAGACGGTATCATGGAGTTCGGACTTCGCCGCGCCCAGGGACCGGATGCGGGACTGTACGGAGCAAGAGCTGCTGTGATCGGTGGATGCGTCGGAACTTCCAATGTACTCGCCGGCGAAATGTTTGATGTACCGGTTATGGGAACGCATGCACACAGTTGGATCATGACTTTCAAAGATGAATATACTGCATTTAAAGAATATGCAAGATTGTATCCTGATGCATGTACACTGCTTGTCGATACTTATGACACATTGAAATCCGGTGTTCCGAATGCGATCCGTGTTTTTACCGAGATGCGCGAAGCAGGCATCAAACCGAAGAGCTACGGTATCCGCCTTGACTCCGGTGATCTCGCTTATCTTTCTAAAAAGGCGCGTAAGATGCTGGATGACGCCGGATTCCAGGATGCTGTCATTGCCGCTTCCAACGACCTGGATGAATTTCTGATCCACGATCTCAAGATGCAGGGCGCTGCAATTTCTTCCTGGGGCGTCGGAACAAACCTTATTACATCAAAAGACTGCCCGTCCTTTGGCGGTGTTTATAAACTGGCCGCTATTCAAAACGCAGATGGAGAATTCCAGCCGAAGATCAAGATTTCTGAGAATATTGAGAAGATCACTAATCCGGGAAATAAAACCATTTATCGTATTTACGATAAAGAAACCGGTATGCTGCGCGCTGATCTCATCTGCTTCGCTGATGAAACATTTAACACAGAGGAAGAAGATCTGCTTCTCTTTGACCCGAATGCAACATGGAAGAAAACACTTCTTCCGGGTGGAACCTACACAATGCGTGAACTGCTTGTCCCAATCTTCCAGCATGGAGAATGTAAGTATGAGTCCCCATCTGTAAAGGAGATTGCAGAATTCTGTCGTCAGGAAAAAAAGACGCTTTGGGATGAGACAAAACGTCTCTTCAATCCACATAAGGTATATGTGGATCTTTCCCAAAAACTGTACGATACAAAAACCAAGCTGCTGAATGAAGCACATCATTAATTACTGTCACTATATAACGAAATGGAGTTTTAATTATTATGAAATACCAAGTGATTGTACTTGATCTAGACGGTACACTGACCAATTCAAAAAAAGAAATAACGCCCCCTACAAGGGACGCTCTGATTGAAATTCAACAGAATGGAAAAAAAGTAGTCCTCGCCAGCGGTCGCCCGATCAACGGTGTCGCACCTCTGGCAGAGGAATTATATCTAAAAGAATACGGTGGATTCATGCTCTCCTTTAACGGTGCGAGAATCACCCGCTGTTCTGACAATGCAATTATTTATAATAAGGTTATCCCACAGGAAGTCATCCGTCCGATTTACGAGGCGGTAAAAGAATATCCTGGATTGGACCTTATCTCTTATACGGATAAAGTAATCCTCTCCGGTATTAAAAGTAATGAATACACTGAGAAAGAAGCCGCCATCAACAGCATGGAGATCTGTCCGGTTGAGGACTTCCCTGCCGCACTTGATTTCCCGGTCAATAAAATGCTTATCCCAGGTGAACCTTCCATCCTGGAAGACCTGATGCCGAAGCTGCAGAAACAATACCACGGACTGCTCAACATCTACCGTTCTGAGCCATTCTTCTTAGAGATCATGCCTCAGAATATCGATAAAGCACACTCTCTGCAGAAGCTTCTGAACAGTATCGGTCTCACTGCCGATTCCATGATCTGCTGCGGCGACGGCTTCAATGATCTGTCCATGATCGAATATGCCGGTCTTGGTGTAGCAATGGGGAATGCCCAGCCGGTCGTCAAAGAATCTGCTGACTTTATCACAAAGTCGAATGATGAGGACGGGATTCTTCACGTTGTAAATCTCTACATGAGAGATTAGACCTTCTCTCCGGAAGCTGCGCAAGAATCACAGCCGCAAATACAAGGGCACATCCAAAAAGTTCCCTTGGAGACAAGGTTTCTCCAAGAATCACCCAGCCTGCAAGTACTGAAAATACAGACTCAAGACTTAACAGCAGAGATGCAACTGTCGGGTCTGTATTTTTTTGTGCAACAATCTGCAAAGTATATCCTACCCCACAAGACATGATTCCTGCATAAGCAATTGGCTTCCATGCCTGCAATATAGAATAAATTTCCGGGTGCTCAAATAAAATTGTCGGTATCATACATAAGATTCCACAAACAAAAAACTGAATACAGGACATCTTCACTCCGTCTGCCTTTGGTGAAAAATGATCGATCACAAGAATATGGAATGAAAAAGCAACAGACCCCAGTAAAATATAAAAATCTCCTTTTGCAATGGATAATCCTGATGTCATACACAGAAAATACATTCCGATCACTGCAAGTACCACACCAATCCATACTTTAATTCCGGCCTTTTTGCCAACGGCCAGCCCCAGGATTGGAACAATCAGAATATATAATGCCGTGATAAATCCTGCTTTTCCCGCCGTTGTATATTGTATCCCAATCTGTTGCAAGGAACTTCCCAGCATAAGGAAAAATCCACAACAAATACCACCGATGATAAGTGTTTTCTTATTTTGTATAACTTCTTTTCCTTGTGATATCTCCTCCTTTCTCTTCTTATCCAATACATAAATCACCGGAATCAATACGATTCCACCAAGTATACTTCTGGCACTGTTAAATGTGAATGGACCGATGTAGTCCATCCCAGCACTTTGTGCAACAAATGCTGCGCCCCAAATAAGCGCGATTATCAGAAGTATTAAATTGTTTACATACCTCTTTTTCAATTTTTTTACCTCTTTTACAATTTTTAGCCACTCTCTAGTATACAAAAAAATCTGCCGATTGGCAGATTTTTTTGATTTTTTCTTATTACTTTTCTTAATAGTGCATAATTACTGGATCTCCAACCTGGATCAACTCATACAATTTCCCGGCATCCGAATAGCTCATATTGATACATCCATGAGAACCTCTGTAGGTATATACATTTCCTCCAAAACTGCTCTGCCATGTTGCATCATGAAAACCAACACCGGAATACGTTACACGCATCCAATATTTTACAGGAGTTTCATACTCTCTTGTTCCATCCGGTCTTAAATTACCGCGCAGTACTTTATTCTGCATTCGTTCCAAAATCGTATAAACTCCTGCCGGAGTACTTCTTCCGCCTTTCGGAAGTCCGGTCACTACATCTGCTGACATTAAAACTTCTCCGTTTTTGACATACCACATTTTCTGATTCGTCAGATCGACTTCTGCATAAGTGGAGCCCCAATCCTGCGCACCATGCGATGCCGCAGTCTTTCCTTCCTCATAAACCGGCTCTCGACTTATTGTTTCTCCGCTTTCAACATTCGCGAGAAGTGTCTCATACTCTGCCTTTTCATTAATCTCCCAACCGTAAGTTCCACCGGAAACTTCGGTTGCTCTTCCATCCGGTGTAGTGAATTGTCTGGTCTTTCCTGCAGTATCATACTGCTGTGCAAACTGCGTCACCCATTCCTGTATAAGTTCCGGATGAAATGTCACCACATAATTCTCATCTGCTGTCACCCACTGTGAAATAATTGTTTTATCAACCACAACCGGTGTATCAAGTCCCATCTCATAAGTTACACTCGCATTCAGGTATGCATTCATCGCATCGCACGCCTGCTGAACTTCCAATGACTCCTTTGTATATGGCGGCTGTACATAACATCCTGCTTCATCAAGATTCAACTGCTCTTGCAGTCCCTCTATCGCTTGGACTACCGCTTTCTTCAATGCATCTGCATCGATTGCCGTCCCTTCCGTAATGTCTCCCGGAACAAACTTTTCTCCGTCAAACACCGGCATAGAAGATATCGGCTGTACCTGTTCTGTTGTCATAGCTGTCAGACTTGCAATCTTCGCATCTAATGCTTTCTCATCATAATCTGCACTTGCCGTGATGGACAATCCTTTTCCCTCTCCCGACCATGCTGCCGGCCACAGAAAAACGGACTGCTCCTTTAATAGTTTATCTATCATTCCATTCTCTTTATATTCAACAGAGATCTCTTTTCCTGTAATGCTATCAGAAAGTCCCGCATGTTCTGTAATCTTCAATTCATACTTCTTAACTTCTGATTTTAGATAATCTGCCACATCTTCTTCCTTAGCATATGAAAAATCTTTCCCGTTAACCTTTGTATTTGGAAGAAAATGACTCATAAAATACAAAGCGGTTCCTATGTACCCTAAAACCAATATTCCTGCAACTATTCCGAGGCTGATCCATAGCCATTTTTTCTTGTTGTCCCCCATCAAATGACTTCTCCTTTGTAATTACTTTATCGCCTGTCCTTCTGTAGTATTTCACTACTGACAAACCGCTTTTATAGCTTACACATTCTCTATTATGACAGAAACGCAAAGATATTTCCTTAATTTTTTCTTATTTTAGTAATATTTTATTCCTTTGGATATAAATTAAGAGGGACACTACAATAAAATAGTATCCCCCTTCACTCACTATAACAAAGTACAGTCTATAATTTATTCACATTTTGTAAAGTACATAGAAATTCCCTGTCCACCACCAATACACATACTGATCATTGCATCTTTCTTATCTGTTCTCATCAACTCATACATTACTTTTACAGTAAGCATAGCTCCTGTTGCTCCAATCGGATGTCCAATGGAAATTCCACCACCATATATATTTACTTTTTCTGGATCTAATCCAAGATCACGACTTACAGCATATGCCTGGCTTGCAAACGCTTCATTAATTTCAAACATATCAATAGACTTCAAATCAACACCTAGTTTGTTTGCAAGTTTCTCACTAGAGAACTTTGGTGAATATCCCATCAATTCTGCATCAAACCCTGCAATTGCATATCCTTCAATTTTCATCTTTGGTGTTACACCAAGCTCTTCTGCTTTCTCTTTAGACATTACAACAACTGCTGCTGCGCCATCGTTTAAGCTGGATGAATTTGCTGCTGTAACTGTACCGCCTTTCACAAAACATGGACGAAGTTTTGCAAGTTTTTCCATACTCTGTCCTTCTCTTGGACCTTCATCGGTATCAAATATTGTTATATTTCCCTTACGATCTTTCAATTCAACTGGAAGAATCTCATCTTTGAATTTACCTTCTTTGATTGCCTTGCATGCTCTCTGATGGCTGCGTACTGCGAACGCATCCTGTTCTTCTCTTGTTACATGGTATTTCTCTGCTACATTTTCTGCTGTCACACCATTGTGGTTTCCATCCAGAGGCCATGTCAGGATATCAATCACTCCATCCTCGAATACCTTATGTCCCATTCTTGCTCCCCAACGTGCATCATTTACATAATATGGAAGTCTGGAAATGTTCTCTGTACCACCTGCAACAACAACATCTGCCTGTCCTGTCTGAATCTCCATAACAGCCTCTGCAATAGACTGAAGTCCTGATCCACACTGACGGTTTACAGAATATGCTGTTGTCTCTTTTGGCATTCCAGCTTTTAAACTGACTGCTCTTGCAATGAAGCCATTCTCTGCAACTTCTCCAACCTGTCCAATTACAACTTCATCAACATCTGATGGCTGGATTCCTGCTCTTTTCACAGCTTCTTTAACTACCATAGCTCCCATATCGATTGCTGTGATATCCTTTAAGCTTCCACCATAGCTTCCTACTGGAAGTCTTACTCCACTTACAACAACTACTTCTTTCATTTTTATATCCTCCTGTTGTTCTGTTTTTTGCGGTTCTCTCTCGTAAGCAAGAACCGCCTTTGATACTATATTTATTGAATCTGTAATTTTATTTTTAGAAGTTAGATCCGATCTTATTTCCTTTTTCATCGTATTTGTAGAATCCCTGTCCTGTCTTCTTTCCAAGCATTCCTGATTTGACCATTGTCTCAAGAAGTGGGCATGGACGATATTTGCTGTCATGGAATCCGTTGTAAAGTCCTGTCATTGTTGCAAGCATTGTGTCGATTCCAACAAAGTCTGTCAGCTCGATTGGTCCCATCGGGTGGTTACACCCGAGCTTCATTGCGTTGTCAACATCTTCCGGTTTGCTTCCTTCCATTACCATGAAGGCTGCCTCGTTCTGCATTGGAACAAGGATACGATTTACCATGAATCCAGGAAACTCTGGAGCATCTACTGTTGTCTTTCCAATCTTTCCTGCAAATTCTTTCACTACATCATATGTCTCATCGGATGTTACAAGTCCACGGACCAGCTCAAGAAGCTTCATAACCGGTGCCGGATAGAAGAAGTGTGCTCCCATTACTTTGTCCGGACGGTTTGTAACAGATGCTATCTCAGAGATACTCAATCCTGATGTGTTAGATACAATGATTGTCTCTGCATCTGCAAGCTCATCTACTTTCTTAAATGTATCTTTTTTAATCTCAATCTTCTCAGGTACTGCTTCAACTACAAGAAACGCACCCTTTACATCTTCGAAGTTCTGGCTGTATGTCAGGCGTCCAAGGATTTCTGCTTTCTTCTCTTCTGTCATAGATCCTTTTGCTACTTTACGGCTGAACAATTTTTCTACTGTTGCTTTTGATTTTTCGATTGCAGCTTCGAATGTATCAATATTTACTACATCGTAACCTGCTGTCGCACAAGCCTGTGCGATTCCATTTCCCATCAATCCTGCTCCGATAACTGCTACTTTGTTTTTCTCCATGTTTTTGTACCTCTTTTATGTTAATTTTAATTGTTACCCGTTTGATTATTTCTCTTTAAGCTGTAATCCGAATGGTCCGTTCTGAATGAACAGGGACGCATCCATTTCCCTTAGTTCCTCGCTGATGATCGGCTTAAAATCCATCATATCTAGAATCTGTGTATGAAGGTCGATACCTGGTGCAATCTCAATCAGCTTCACACCTTCTTTGCAGAGCTCGAAGACTGCACGTTCTGTCACGATCATAACCTCCTGACCTTTCTTTCTTGCCATCGGTCCGTTAAAGGAAAGCTGTGCTACATTTCTCACCATCTTGCGGATCTTGCCTTCCTGAAGAATGTTCAACTTACCATCTTTGAATTCATATTTTGCACCGCTTGCAGTAAATGTTCCAAGGAATACGATCTTCTTCGCATTCTGTGTAATATCAATAAATCCACCGGCTCCAGTACATCTTGTTCCCATCTTTGTGGAGTTGACGCTTCCGTCTTCTCCCAGTTCTCCAAGCCCCATATATGTAATGTCTACACCAGCTCCGTTATAATAATCCATCTGCTCATGATGGCCAATCATTGCCATCAGATTCTGGCCAATTCCGAAGTCAATTCCGCCGGCCTGAACACCACCATAAATACCAGACTCTACCGTAATAACAACATCATCGGATACCTTTTCCTCATTGCAGACCTTTCCGATCATGTCATTTGGAATTCCTGTTCCAAGGTTGATGACTGCTCCTCTATACAGTTCCTGTGCTCCTCGTCTTGCAATAAACTTTCTCTCGTTGAACGGTGCCGGTGGAATATCTCCTGCCGGTACTCTTGCAAGTCCGCAGTAGGATGGGTCATAGTACCAAGATGAAGTCTGTCTGTGATCTTCCATTGGATTCTCACATACAACAATATCATCAATAAATACTCCCGGAACCGTTACATCCTTTGGATTGATCGTTCCTGACTGTACCACCTGTTTTACTTGTGCAATAACGCGTCCACCATATCTTTTAGCTGCCAAAACTGCTGGAAGTACTTCCAGTTTCATTGCCTCTTCTGTTGTCGTAAGATTTCCCATCTCATCACATACCGTTCCTCGAATCAGAACAGTATCAAGCGGGATCTCTTTATAAAACATGTACTCTTCTCCGCCATATTCGAGAATATCCACAATATCTGAAAGTGGCTTTGTACGGTCATTCATCTTTCCTCCTTCTACTCTCGGATCAATGAAAGTACCAAGTCCAACCTTAGACATCTTACCTGGAAGTCCACATGCCATACTTCGATAAAGCTGTGCAATCTGTCCTTGCGGCAGACAATATGCTTCTACCTGACTGTTGGCAATCATCTCCATCCATCTCGGTTGCAGACCCCAATGGGATCCAACAATTCTCTTGACAAGCCCTTCGTGCGCCAAATGCTGAATTCCATCTTTTCTATCACTCTGTCCACAGGAATGAACCAAAGTAATATCGGCAGGATGACCAACCGTTTCAAATCTCTTTTCAATTGCTTTCAAAATTGATTCACTTGCACTGACCAGTGTCATTCCTATCGTGCATAATGTAGACCCATCCTGGATCTTTTCTGCTGCCTCCTGTGCAGTAATAAAATTTGCTTTTAACATAATGCCTCCTCTTCTATTGAAAAAGTGTTCTGATATACTTCTTATCTGTCTTAAGTCCTGGTGTCTTCGGAATTGCATCCAGAAAAAGAATCCGCTCCGGCACCTTGAATCTTGCCATCTCTTTTAACATTTCTTCTTTGATCTGTTCCTCTGTAAGTTGTGCACCCTTTTCAAGAACTACAACGGCTGCTGCAACCTCTCCGTACTTCTCATTAGGAATTCCGACAACCGCTGCATCTTTAACCCCCTTAAATGCGATAAGTTCATCCTCTACATCAGTACACCAAATCTTCTCTCCACCACGGTTAACCATATCTTTCTTACGGTCTACGAAAAACACAAATGCATCCTCGTTCTGATATCCCATATCTCCCGTATCGAGCCAGCCATCTTCTGTAAATAACGGTGATTCCATCTTATAATAGTATTCCACTACATTAGCTCCACGGATATAAACTGTTCCGACAGTTCCCGTCTCAACCTCGTGTCCATCATCATCAAGAATTTTAAGTTCCAGTCCTGGAACAGGTCTTCCGGAAGAAGATGGATAAATACTTAAAGCCGTATCCGTCGGAAACAGAGTTCCCGGGCTTGCTGTCTCTGTCATGCCAAATACAGTACGAATCTCTGTGGTCGGCAGCCATTTATGTAACTGCTTTAACTTCTCCACCGGCATATAACTGCTTCCGCACAACATCATACGCAAGGAAGGAAGTGCCGGATACTCTTCTTTCAGATCCATCAAAAGTCCAAAAACTGTTGGCGAACCATGCATGAATGTGATCTTATTCTTTTCAATACATTCCAAAATACGATGTGCTTCATATCTTCTGTATAAATAAACAGTTCCACCAGAATAAACAAACAGTCCTAACAATGCAATCAACCCCGTTACATGATAAATCGGAACTGGTATGATCGTCTTATCTTCCGGTGTTATCTCACATAATCGGTGATATACCATCGTCGCATGAATGACATTGTAATTCTTCATCACAACACCTTTACTGACCGATGTCGTTCCCGAGGTAAACATCAGAATCATCTCATCTTCAAGCTTTCCCTGTGAACCGCCTCTTTTTCCTTTCGGCAGTTCAAGATGCCGGAATCCATATCCTTCTTCCTCGTCAACAGAATAGACAATTGGAAATTGTTCCTCATACTTTTTCACCCAGTCTGTAAATCTTTCTGCTGCCACCAACAGATCAATATCTGCTTTTTCAATCAATGCCTGTATCTCGTGCTCTCTATATTTACTTGGAAATGGAATCACAACAGCACCAATCTTGCAGATTGCATAGAAGTAAGCGCTGAGCGCCCTCCATATTTCCGCAAAAGTACTTATCGGGCATTTAAGGCTAACAAGCGGTTGTTCTTGGGGGTTAAGAGGAACCTTTTCTTTTGAGAAGATGATTTCGTTCTTTGTGTGTATAGTACTTCCCCCAAAAAACACTATATACAGAACGTTCCGCCATTCCTTATTATAGTTCAATATTACCAAACAGATACAATTATTCGAAATGGGCAGTTAGAGCAATAAGAAATAAATAATAGGACTTTCAAGGTGTATGGAGTTTACTATAGTCTTTTCTCTTATCAAGCATAGTTTTACATCTTTTTAATTGCCAAAAACTTGCATGATTCAAAAAATAACC
>OGYY01001456.1_pt1 | contig 20551 bp, 13 predicted proteins | sample 1576671 | NCBI WGS metagenome assembly OGYY01 (sample SAMEA3541593, study PRJEB24748) | human gut metagenome | biome: human gut; feature: human-associated habitat; material: faeces | place: China | collected 2012 | reverse complement strand
CCCCGCAGACCGCGCCCCTGCGCGAGATCCAGCCCGATGGCAGCCGTCATCCGTTTGACCAGTTCATCGTCGCCAAGACCCCTGCCGCGCGCTGGGGTGAAGCCGAGGACCTGGGCGGTCCCGCTGTGTTCCTCGCTTCCGAGGCTTCCGACTTTGTCAACGGCCTGATTCTTTACGTTGACGGCGGCATCCTGGCTTACATCGGCAAGCAGCCGGGGTAAGACATTGTTCCGACGCTGTTCTGAGCCTTTCTGATTTTGTTTCTGGTTTAGCTGCTTCGTCCATCAGGATTTTCTATAGCCTTATGCGCTATCTTGAGAAATCCTGGTGGACTTTTTTAATAAAAAGCAGTTCATTTGTGCAGAGTGAATCAAAACTGATTCACTTTTTCGAGTCAAGATTTTTGGATGAATCTAAACTGATTCACTCTGGAGCATATACGAATTTGTATGCGCATCCGCTTTGATTACCCCCCCCCGCTTTGAGCGGGAACGTGTTTTGCTAGCATAGCATGTGGTCATCCACATGCACATTTCTGGGGTGTACCCCAGACCCCCGCGCTGCTCTTGTGTGACGGTAGTGACGCAGATGACGCTTGTGACGCTGTTTTGAGGATATCCCTATACCATATCCCAGATTCAGCGTCATTAGCGTCATCTGCGTCATTCTGATTTTGTATTTCTCGTAGCATCATTGTTTTTGTTTCGAGCAGTAGTAAACTGCAAGCGTCATTTCACTATAAGCGTGACGGTGGTGACGGTCTTTCTTGCATACCCCTACCCATATCCCATAAACATCGTCACTACCGTCACCATCGTCACTTAAAACAGGCAAGCCGTTTTAATCTGCGGCTTGCCTGTTTTATTTTGAGTAATGTGGCAGGGTCTTTGCCCCATTGCCTGTTAAAATGGATTTAGATATTTTGTAAAAGTGCAAGGGTTTTTAGCACAATGGGTGATATGCTGTTTTTGAAGTGTAATTTTGGCGTTTAGGCCAGTTCTTGAGAAAAAATTCTTCGCTTTACATCTCTAAACTTGCAGGAATCCTGCAAGTTATACTGTTATACTGAAATTTAATGAAAAAATTCCATTATTTTTTCAGCGAGCGTTACCTTTTGCCTTTTCCCAGTGGCTATATAGTAGAGATAATTTTTTCAAAACTTTTGAGGACAGTTGCAAAAGTTGCGACTGCCGGTCTGTATGATATGATTTGGAATCTCTCTAAAAATTTGAACTTTTTCTAAACAGTTAAAAAAACCTCGTAATTTTCGCCGTTCTCAGCGGCTATATAGTGAAGAACTTTTAATTTTATCTACATAGGAGGAACCCATGAACACGGAATTTCAAAATTTACCCAATGTTGTAAGTCCCAAAGAGGTGCAAACTTACTTCGGTATCTCACGCTCGACTACCTATCGGATATTTCATGACGCGACTTTTCCTGCGTTCCACATTGGAAACCGACTGCTGGTGCGGCGGGATGAACTGCTGGGCTGGCTGGAGCAGCAAAAGGTCAATAAAGCCCAAAACGAGAACCCGAAGATTGTCGGGTCTGATGAATAGCTTTCTCCAAGTACCTGTGGTAGTCTTTGTGTCACGAAAGGAGACGATGCAACGCGAACGACACATCTAAAAAAGCCCTGCGCCGCGGGCATAACGAGGGCAACATCCGTCAGCGAACAGACGGGCGGTGGAGGTTCGGCTATCCACCGGAATCGACTACAAGACAGGTAAGCCCAGACGCACATCAACCTGCTGTAACACGCGGCAGGAAGCCATTGCCATTTTACAGCAGCAAGCCCACGAAGTCCGCACACAGGGCTGGCGCGATCCGATGTCGGTGACACTGGGCGAATGGTATGAATACTGGCTGGACACCTATATGAAGGACACCGTCAAGCAATCTACTTACGCCAGCTACCGCAGTTATCTCAACAAGCACTTTTGTGTACTGGGAAAGATTTTATTAAAGAAATTAGAACCACACACCTTGCAGGAGTTTTATAACTACAAATTCCGCGAGGAAGGGCTGTCGCCCAAGACGCTTCGCAACTACCACATGGCATTACACAAGTGCTTACAACAGGCCGTAAAGGAGCGCTTATTAGTGTACAATCCCTGCGATGCCGTGACCTTGCCCAGCGGAGAAAAGCCCGAAATCAGCGTATTTACCAACGACCAGCAGCGGGCACTGGTGCAAGCCAGCTACCGCCACCGCTATGGCGTTTTTATCCGATTAGACTTGTGTACCGGATTACGCATGGGGGAGTTGCTGGCGCTGAAATGGGAAGATATTGATTTTTCCACCGCCCAACTCCATGTACGCCGCACCATCAACCGCCTTGCCAAGTACGAAGCCCACGACGGCGAGAACAAGACCGAAATTGTATTTGGTACACCCAAAACGAAAAACTCCCGCCGCACGATTCCGCTGACCCGCACAATGGCAGACGAGCTTACCCGCTGGAAACAACAGCAAGCGCAGGATAAGATTCGGGCAGGGGATAAGTACACCGACTATGGCTTCATCGTCACCAACGAGTTTGGTCACTACTTTGAACAGAAAACCTTCAAGGATTACTACGACCGCCTGTTGAAGGATGCCGACATCGGGCACTTTACCTTCCACGCCCTGCGCCACACCTTTGCCACCCGTGCGCTGGAGCGCAGCATGGACTACAAGACCTTGTCAGCCATCCTCGGTCATTACTCCGTAGCGTTCACAATGGACACCTACGTCCACAGCATGGACGAACATAAGCGGCACGAAATGGACAAGATGGACGATATGTTCGGGATGCAGTACAGTATCTCCGTTGAGAACCAGCCTTACCCTGTGCTTTGCACACTCTCGGCTGACGGCTGCACCGCCCATGTTCCTGACTTCCCCAAAGTTACCGCACAAGCGCCAACACTAGACGCCGCCCTGCTGGAAGTCAAGCAGCAAATCCAAAAAGTCCTGCGCCAGTACAAGAACCCGCCCATTCCCACAAAACAAGAACAAATTGTCGTACCGCAGAACAGCGTGTTGGTACTCGTCAAGGCAAGCTGACTACGCTGACCGCTCGTATTTTTACCTGCCAACTCCGCAAAATTTATCCACAAAAAGCGCCCGGGCGGTTGAAAAATTCAGCCGTCCGGGCGCAGTCATTTTGCCGTTTTGGGGTCATTTTGGGGTCAAAGTTACCAGCTTGTTACCACTTTTTCCATGATGTAGAAAAAAGCTCGTTGAAACTTGTCGTTTCAACGAGCTTTTGTTGGTTGCGGAGACAGGACTTGAACCTGCGACCTCCGGGTTATGAGCCCGACGAGCTACCATCTGCTCTACTCCGCGATATATGACACACACGCTGTTTCGCGGTGCTTGATTATAATACCACAGCACGGCGTGTGTGTCAATAGTTTTTACTAAAAAAGTTTATGCAATTTTCCCCGGGAGTTCACCCGGCTGTCTGCATTTGTATCAGACAATGCCCTGGCTCATCATGGCGGAGGCGATCTTCTCGAAGCCGGCGATGTTCGCACCGGCAACCAGATTGCCCTTCATGCCGTAGCGCTCGGCGGCGTCGGCAGCGGTCTTATAGATGTTGACCATGATGTTGTGCAGGCGCTCGTCGACCTCCTCGAAGGTCCAGGACAGGCGCAGGCTGTTCTGGCTCATCTCGAGGCCGGATGTGGCAACACCGCCCGCGTTGGAAGCCTTCGCGGGGGCAAACAGGATGCCGTGGGCCTGCAGATAGGCGATGGCCTCGGGGGTGGAGGGCATGTTCGCGCCCTCGGCGACGGCGTAGCAGCCGTTGGCGACCAGAGCCTCGGCACCGGCCAGGGGCAGCTCGTTCTGGGTGGCGCAGGGCAGGGCGATGTCGCAGGGGACCGTCCAGATGCCCTGGCTGCCCTCGACGTACTTGGCAGTGGGGACGTAATCCAGATAGGTCTTGATGCGGGCGCGCTTGACCTCCTTGATCTCCTTCATGACCTTGTAGTCGATGCCATTCTCGTCGACGATGTAACCGTTGGAGTCGGACATGGCGATGACCTTGCCGCCCAGCTGGGTAGCCTTCTGGTTGGCGTAGATAGCAACGTTGCCGGAGCCGGAGATCACGACGCGCTGGCCCTCAAAGCTCTTGCCGGCGTCGGCCAGCATCTCCTTGGCAAAGTAGCACAGGCCGTAGCCGGTAGCCTCGGTGCGGGCGAGGGAGCCGCCGAAGGGGATGCCCTTGCCGGTCAGAACGCCGGTGTACTCGTCGCGGATGCGCTTGTACTGGCCGAACAGGAAGCCGATCTCGCGGCCGCCGACGCCAATATCACCGGCGGGCACGTCGGTGTCGGGGCCGATGTGGCGGTACAACTCGGTCATAAAGCTCTGGCAGAAACGCATGACCTCGGCATCAGACTTGCCGTGGGGGTCAAAGTCAGCGCCGCCCTTGCCGCCGCCCATGGGCAGGCTGGTCAGGCTGTTCTTGAAGCACTGCTCAAAGCCGAGGAACTTGATGATGGAAAGGTTGACAGAGGGATGGAAGCGCAGGCCGCCCTTGTAGGGACCGATGGCAGAGTTGAACTGCACACGGTAGCCGCGGTTGACCTGGACCTTGCCAGCGTCATCGACCCAGGGCACACGGAACATGATGATGCGCTCGGGCTCGACCAGGCGCTCGATCAGGCCGGCCTTCTCGTACTCGGGGTGGGCAGCCACAACGGGCTCCAGGCTCTCGAGGACTTCCTCAACAGCCTGCAGAAACTCCTTCTGCTGGGGGTTGCGCTTTGCAAGGCCCTCATATACGCCCTGCAGGTAAGCATTCTGAATTGCCATAAAACGACACTCCTTTATATAATTTCAAACACCGCTTTCATGTTACCACCATAAAAGCAATTTTTCAAGTAGTTTTGGTTTACTTTTCAAAATTTTGTTTGCAGTAGGCGTGCCGGTGTTCTTGTCCTGTGGACAAATCGGCATTTTTGCGCATAATTATACAACCGTTCATTCTGTCGCATACATCGTGACCCACGCGGCGGGCTGCCCGTCGGCCAAAAAGTCTGCCGGGTCCCAGAGGGCGTAGAGGCTGTACTGCGGGTCATAGCTGTCGCGGGGGTTGGCGGTTGTCAGCCATTGGCCCGACGCGGTGCAGGCCAGCAGCAACGCGGGGCGGCGCACGCCCTCCGCCGTGACCGCGGGGGCCGGGAGGACGTCGCCGGTCTCCATGTCCAGCAGGCAGTCCGCGTAGGCGTCCCCGGCGTTCAGCACGCGGAGATACCGCTGCGGCACGCCCGCAAACGCCGGGCTGAAGGGTACGCACACGTCGATGCCGTAGGTGTCAAGCGGGATGCCATCGAGCAGCGTTTTCTCGGTGCCGTCGGCGGTGTCAAAGTACAGCAGGGCGGCCTGTTGGCCGGGGGTGTCGGCATTGCGGAAATTGCCGGTGTAGTAGATCCTGCCGTCGTAATAGTTGTGGAAATAGCCGTCCGCGTAGGGGCGCGTGCAGATTTTCTCCCGCGCACCGGTGGCGGGGTCGAGCCAGGCGTAGACGTAGACGGCGTGCGCCAAAATGGCTTTTTCCTGCTCGGTGCTGCCGAAATTGGGGAACGGCTCGTTCGCCTCGATGCGGATCGTCAGGAAGCGGCTGCCCTCGCAGGCGATGATCTTCTCGTCGGCCAGCATCGGGATGGTCTGCACCGTGTCATTTTGCCAGTCCCAGCGGTAGAGGGTGCCGGGCTGATGACTGGCGGCGAGGGGGCAGCCGTACAGGGCGTACTCGTCGCACCATTGCAGCTGCATGTGGTGGGGCAGGGCATCGGGCACCGCGGCCACGGGCGTTTTGCCGGCGGCGGGGTCGATGCGGTAAATCTGCGTTGGGGCGACGTTTGTCAGCTCGCCGGGATAGGTGTAGACCGTGCCGTCCACGGCCATGACGCCGACGCAGAAGTCGCTGGCCAGGTAGGCCGGGCAGGCGTCGGAGTCGTGGGTGCAGCCGGGAATATCGCAGTAGACGGACTGGGTCAGGGCCGCGTAGTCGGTTTTGAGGACGAGGGCCTCGGGGGTCATATTGCTGGCGTCCCGAAGCTCATAGAGCGCGTCGCCGGTGTTCCAGACGGGGCCGCTGTTTTGGTTCTGGGGGAGGGTGAGAAGATGGCCGACGGGGAATTTGGGGGTAAGCGGCGGGGCGGAGGTTTCGGCGGCGGGCTGTGATGGGGAGGACGCCGCGGCGTCAGGTTGTGCCGGGGAGGACGCTGCGGCGTCAGGGGAGGTCGTGGCGGCGGCGGGTTGTGCCGGTACGGCGGACGCGCAGGCGGTGAGCAGGAGGGCAGCGGTCAGGATGAGCGGAAGTGTGCGGTTCATGTGTGGGATCCTCCTTTTTAGGTAGTATAGAGATGAGTGGGATTATCACCCGGTAGGGGCCGGGCATGCCCGGCCCGCAGGTTTGCGTGGGCGGATGTTTGCGGGTGGTTGCCCGGGGGATGGCCGTTGGCGCAAGGTTTCGCGGGGCGTCGGGGACGCCGCCCCCTGCGGTTTGCCCGGGAATGGGCGGCAGCGGGAGCCTGCCCCTCATCCGGCCCTGCGGGGCCACCTTCCCCCAAGGGGGAAGGCAAGGGCTGTTGTTGGCGGCAGCGCAAGCCTCCGCGGGGCATCGGGGACGCCGCCCCCTGCGGTTTGCCCGGGAATGGGCGGCTCCCACGCCTCACCCCGCCCACATCTCCACCGACGTATAGTCGGTGCTGCCGTCGGCAAAATCGTTGGGGGCGATCAGCCCATAGGCCAGATGCGCGTTTTCGTCGTTGGATTCGGTCCAGAAGAGCCAGCGGCCATCGGCGGTCTGGGCCAGACGGGACGGGGGTATGTCGTAGGCGTAATTTTTCATCCGCTGGGTGATGGGCACAAGCTCGCGGGCGGCGGCGTTCATCAAATAACAGCGGTTGCCGCCCACCGCGCCGTCGGTGCCGTACAGCCAAAGCCAGTCCTCGGCCCGGCTGCCCCGGGCGGGCAGGACGTTCGCATAGGTGTCCTGATAATCCCACAGGTTGCCAGTCGGGGGCGCGTCCCACACCGTGGCGGTACTGCCGTCGGCGGGGTCATACTCCTGCAAGGCGCCGCGGTTGTAGCCGCCGTCCTGCAGAGCCTCGCGTTCCTCAAAGTAGAGCTTGCCGTTGTGGGTGCCCAGATACCCGGAAAGCCGCTCATCCGCGATGTTGTAGGGGCGCTCGATCAGCTTGCGGCGCTCGCCGGTGCGGGGGTCGTAGCGGTCAAATTCAACGGTGGCGCTCTGCACGGCGGCCCGGAACTGCTCAAAGTCGTCGGGCAGGGGCGCGTCGGTCACATAGCGCACCGTCAGCAGCGCGCCGTCGTAGCAGGTCACAAAGTACTCTGTGGGCTCCAGCGGCACGGATTGCAGCGCACCGGTGGTCAGATCAATGCGGACGGCCTTTGTCTCCTGGCCGTTGTTGCCGGAGGTCGTCGTCCCGTACAGGGCCGCGTCGTCACAAAAATCAAACACGTAATCCACACACTCGGCGGGCAGGTCGATGCAGGTCTTGCCGTCGTCGGTCAGCCTGTACACCTGCGGCGCGGCGCTTTCCTGCTGCCACCGGCCGTAGTAGTGGGCCTCCAGCTCCTCGGGCGTGAGGTCGGTGCTGTCCAGCTGAGGCGTGAGGTGTTCTTCACGGTATTCCTCCCAGGTCTGATCCGTGTGGAATAACGTCGCGTTGAGCACATAGACCGCGCCGTCCGCCGTGAAGGGACAGTAGTACCTGTACCGCCCCGGGAACCAGGCCGGGCAGTCGGCGCTGTCGTGGGTGCAGCCGGGCACGGTGCAGGCGACGGTCTGTGCGGCGGTGGCGTAGTCGGTTTTGAGCAGCAGGCCGCCGTGGTTGCGGTAGACCATTTCATAGTAGGCGTCGCCGCTGTTGAAGCTGCTGTCGTGGCGGTTCAACCAGGCGAAGTCTCCGGCGGCGGGGGTCGGGGTGGCTGTGGCGGTGGGTTCGGGGGTTGGGGTGGTCAGGGGTGCCGTATCCGTGGCGGACGCACAGGCGGTGAGCAGAAGCGCGGCAAGGGGAATGGCGGCAAGATGGCGGTTGCGCATGGTGGGAGCCTCCTTTTTAAGTAGTGTAGAGATGAGTGGGATTATTACGCGGTAGGGGCCGGGCATGCCCGGCCCGGGGGTTTTCCCGGGGATGGGCGGTGACGGGAGGTTTCCGGGGCGTCGGGGACGCCGCCCCCTACGTAGGTGGCTGCCCGTTGACGGGTAGCCGCGCGAACTTGCGGCGGGGTGCGGGCACCCCGCCCTACGGATGGAATTCACGTAAGCGCTGTAGGGGCCGGGCACTCGTTGATGGGTCGTCCGTAGGGAGGGGTCTTGACCCCTCCGTGGGCGTTTATGGACGGCATGGGGCTTGCCCACCGCCGCGCGGTAGGGGCCGGGCATGCCCGGCCCAGGGGGTGTCCCGGGGATGGGCGGTTTCCGGGGCGTCGGGGACGCCGCCCCCTACGTGGGTGGGCTGCCCGTTGACGGGTAGCCGCGCGAACTTGCGGCGGGGGGTGGGCACCCCGCCCTACGGATGTAATTCACGTAAGCGCGGTAGGGGCGGCCTATATGCCGCCCGCGAGTTTGTGCGGGATGCCGTTCGCCGGTTGTTGTTTTTCTTTCAACATTGGGCTGGCCATACGGTTGAAAATGTATCCTCGTTGCCGGGCATGGACGTTTGATAACCGACTGCATCCCACTTTGTTTTCGGTACGGCTACATCTGTGTTTTTAACAACATTTCGGACTTTTCCACCGCGGGGTTCTACAACTATAGGCAGTTTTCAACATTTTCAACAGGAAAATAAGGTCTGCAGCGAGCCTTTCGCAAAAAGTTCCGCTCTTTTTCTTCGAAACACCGTTATTTTATAGTTTTCCACAGTTTTCACGAGTTTTCCACAGGGAAAACTCCGGGAAACGGTGGAAAACCGGTTTTCCTGTGGAAAAGGGGTACCTGTAGGGGTGCCGGGCCGTGGTTACGCCTATATCTTGTTTACAAACGGTTCATTTTTGCCCCCCGTATAGCCGGTTGTGAACGGTGGAAAAATAAGAGTTTTCAACATCACTGTGGAAAACGGTGTGGAAAGCGTTCAGAGGGGGAACAGGAGACTGCGGGAGGCCCGTCAAAGCCCTTCCGGCCTACACTTCGCTCGCATAAAAACCAAAAAGCAGCTGCCCGCACAGGGGCAGTTGCTTTTTCAACACTGTTGTTTAAAACTCGATCTTACCGAAGGCGAAATCGTCACCGTCGTGGATGCGCTCGGTGGTCTTGGGTGCCATCGGTTTGGCTGCGGGGTCGCGCGGGGCATCCGCAAACTCGCGGGCGGGCACGCTGGAGCGCGGGCCGCCGTAGCGGGGGCCACCACGGCTGTATATTTTGTCTTCGGTAATGTCTTAACTTCAATTCCTGTTACTTTCGGCTCTTCCTCTTTTGGATTAACCTGAATGATAATGTCTGCTGTTTTACCTTTATATGTAACAGTTACCTTCGTATTATTTGTAGTAAGCGCTGTATTCAATGCCGGATCAAATGTGAACTGTCCTGCTGTTTCAGCGTTATATTCTGCTACATCTTTCACTTCACCATTATCATATTTAACTCCGACTTTAAGTCCTGTCGGATCGAATTTTTCACCTTCTGTATAAGTTGTCTTCGTCGGCTGATTCTGGATTACAAGTTCTGTCGGCTTTGGCTCCGGTACTACCGGTTCGTCCTCTGCTAATTTCACACGAATCTCAGCCGCGCTCATAAACTTGTTCTCCTGACCTCCGTCACCATAAGTTTCAACACCTGTAAAGCGGATAAACTTCGCCTCAACCGGCTGTACAAACTGAGCGATTTTCCAATCTGTTCCGTTTGCCCACTCTTGTGTTGAAGGAGTAATCTCTACCTTTGTCCATGAATCATCAGCACCTGTCATGCTTACTTCTACAGTATATGTCTTCACACGACCGTTCTGATCTCCTCCTGTAAGATTACCACCCTTCGGCAAATAACGGATTGCATCAATCTTCTGTGCCTCTGCAAGTTCCATAGTTACATAAAGGTTTTCGTTTGTTGTTGACGGATTCCAACTTGAATGCCAGAACGTATCATTCTTTTTATCAAATGCTTTGTCAATATCAGTTCCGTTATTAGGCTGAGTGCTTCCCGCCGACGGAGTGATAACTCCTGTGTAATCCTTGCTGTCATCTGCCGGATCTGCCACGCCGAGGTTGATCACAAATGTATTCTGTGTTTTATGATCTTCTGATTCGATCAATATTTTTACAGCATTATTCTTTGCCGGAAGTATTGTTACAGCCGCATTGTCTTTTCCTACTGCTGCGATTTCTTTCACTTCTTTTGCCGAAACATTCCATGATCCTGCTGTAAGCGCTTCTGCCGGAGCCGCTTTACCATCTACAGTCAGGCTCTGCAGTTCCGCTGTTGTGTTTGTTGCAAAATCTGCGGTTTCTGCTTTATACAATTCCGCCTCAGCAATCGCTGTACATGTAAATCCTGCCGGTTTACCGGTTGCATTAGAATTCACCACACGAATCTTAACAAACACACCGCTTGTCGGCGCAAAATCATATTTATACTCTTTTACTCCGTTATTATCTTGTTGTGCAATAGTCTCTGTAGTATCAACTAATGTCCACGTATCTGCTGCACCTGTATCTGATACGAAAATCTGTGTTGTCTTCGCATCCGGATATGTTGCTGAGTAACTATCCTGTCTAAAGAAAATCTTGATCTGATTAAAGTTCATCTTTGTTGCATATTCAAACGTAATCTCTGCATCTTTATCATCTCTGTTTTGATTAGAATTATCATAATTACTCCAAAGCGTCGTATTTGCTCCACCGCTTGTATTGCTGGAAACTTCTCGGCTGCCGTCGCGGATTGCTTCAAGTGTATCTGAAGTAACTGTGAGGTCCTGTTTCAAAGTCAGTGCATCTTTTGCGATATTAGCACCAACTGTAACTTCCGCTTCCTGAACTCTCACAGATGCCGTAACATCCATTGATTCCCCGAACACATCAGCCGTTCCTTTTACTTGTACAATTCCGGCTGTATTATAACCGTCTTTTGGTTTTTCCCATGTCACCGGGAATGATGCCGTAAGTATTGTTCCATCTTCCATGACAGCAGGTCTTGATGTCGGAAGAATCGGTTCTACTCCAACACTTGTTGTTGTTGAATAATTTAACAACGCTGCTACTGTATCAATCATATTTACATTAACGGAAACCGTTTCTGCTTTATCGACACCTTCAACTGTAATTGTTCCTGTCACGCTGAATGTACCTGACTGATTGACCTGATCTTCTGCAACGTCCTCCCATGTTACCTTTCCTTTTGCTTCTGACTTATCATTAAGAATAACATCCAGTTCTGCCGGAAGCTGTGGACGATTACCCACTTTTACATAGTAGTTTTTGGACATCTCAACGCTGCTGATTGCTTTTTCTTCAGTTGTTCCATCTGATGATGCCTCTGTTTTAATCTGCACCGTCTGATCTTCCATTCCATCCGCTTTGACTTTCACAGTGATTGTTCCTGCCGATTTTGTGGAACGAACGATACCTACAAGCTGTCCGCTGAATGCTTTTCTATTGTCATCTCTGTAGGACTGATGATCTATAGGTCTTCCGTTATCTATACCTGCAAGCACACCATCGCCGCTCACTTCAAATGTCACCTTATTTTCCGCATTCGGCACAATATTTCCGTTTTCATCTGTAACATTCACTGTAAGATAAGAAAGATCTTCACCGTTTGCTTTAATCGTTTCTCTGTCGGCTTTTACTTGAAGTTTCGCCGCCGCTCCTGTCGTAGTTACCGATGTGCGTCCTTCGATATTTTCTGTTATTTCTTGACCGTCTTTATCCCACGCTTTTGCAGTAATTGTTCCGGCTTCATATGGAACCATCCATGTCATGTACAAATTCTCATGTTCTTTACTGCTCTTTCCTTCGCCTTCATACATCTGATATGTATATCCTGCAGTCGTCGTTTTTTGTGCAAATTCCTTTTCGCCAAGCGATCTCTTCTCACCGCCATTTGCCGGAGTGAAGAACAATTCTACTTTTTTTGCATCGCTGTATACAACTACCGGAACTTTATTTCCTTCTTTTTTGTACACAACATCTTCATTCCATGCCGGAAGAATATGCAGTGTATTCACACTGTCATTCCACTGACTCTGGTAGAAGTAATAGCTGTCCTTCGGAAGTCCTGCCGTATCAACAATTCCAAAATAAGAATTTTTCGGAAGCGGCCATGTGCCACCTTGTCCTAAACTTCCATATGGATCATTCCACGGAGTCGGTTCTCCGATATAGTCAAATCCTGTCCATACATATTCACCGGCAAGGAAATCTCTTTTAATTACTTCATACCAAGCGCTGCTTGCCGTAGCTCCCCAGCCTACTGCCGATGTATCATAAGACGTCAAATCATGATTTCCATAATTATGCTGACTATTCATGCCTTTATAAATTCCTCGGCTGTTAACTGCTGATGCCGTTTCCGAACCATATAACGGCCATTCTGAATATTTTTTGTGAATTTTGTCATACTCCGCGCCGCTTGCATAATTCATTCCATGGATTCCCGACGCTTCCTGTAAGCCATTAGCGAGAGTAATTGAGCCTTCCTCTTCGCCTTTTAGCTTATTATCTCCGGTTGTTACCGGTCGTGTAGTATCCGCCGCCTGTGCCCATTTCACAAGATTGTCCTGAGCAGTCTTATAAGCAGCACTATATCCGCCTGTTCCTTCCCACATCTCGTTACCGAGCGACCACATAATAATCGCCGGATCATTCTGTCCACGCTCGATCATTGCTGTAAGATCAAACTGCGCCCATGTCATATTGTCCGCAGCGCCCATGATTTCATTATCAGATTCAATTTCTTTATTAAACCATTTTGCATAATCGTTTGAATTGCCGTTTTTCGGAGCTACCCATCCGTCAAATGCCTCGTCGATCACTAAGATTCCATGCTTATTACATGCATCGATCAATTCGTCTGACGCCGGATTATGTGTCACACGGATAGAGTTACATCCCATCATTTTCAGGATCTCTACCTGACGCTCTGTAGAGCGGTCATTTGCAACCGAACCAAGCGCGCCCTGATCATGATGCATACATACTCCCTGAAGTTTCATCTTCTGACCATTCAGAGTGAATCCATTGTTTTTATCAAATGCAAAGTAGCGGAAACCATAATCTGTCTCGTATGTATCAACTGTAGCACCGTCCATAAGGACTTCTGTTTTCACAGTATAGAGATTTGGAGTTGTTGTACTCCAAAGCTGTACGCCTGATGCTGTAAAATCTGCAGATACGTCTTTTGACTTACCTTTTTCTACAGCAACTGCCTCTTGTGACTCAAACGTAGCAACTGCCTGCTCTGCCGTTCCGTTTTTCGGATAGATCGTATGTTTTACTTTTACAGATGCATCCCTCTCGGATTCATTTACAACAGTTGTTTTTACTTTCACCGCAACATTGTTTCCATCTACATGCTCTTTCAGATCCGGTGTCTCAATCTTTGTTCCGTTCTTATCTACATGAACTGTATCGGTTACAACAAAGTCTACGTCTCTGTAAATACCGCTTCCTGAGTAAAAACGGCTTGACGGTGTCTGGTGATCTACTTTAACGGCAATCACGTTTTCTTTTCCGAACTTCACATTATCTGTAATATCGAAAGAGAATGGTGTGTATCCATACGGATGTGTACCGAGCTTTTTACCGTTTACATAAATAGTTGCATTCATGTACACGCCGCCGAAGTCGATACTGATACGTTTGCCCTCAAGGCTCTTATCTACAGTAAAGCTTTTCCTGTACCATCCTGTACCGCCCGGAAGATATCCACTCTCTCCATCCATTGAACGGTTATATTTCTGGTCAATACTGTAATCATGCGGCAGGTTCACCTGATCCCATGAGGAGTCGTCAAATGCCGGAGTCTGCGCTCCGCTTGCGTCTCCTAAATAGAACTTCCAGTTATCGTTGAAGTTCTGCGTTCTGACCGTTCCGCTGTATTTGTTAAGGAACACCTGCTCCGGCGCTGTGTTTGTCTGCGTCGAAGTTCCCCCTTCCAGTTGAACGATCTCACCCTGTGCGTAGGCTGTTGCCGGCAACACCATGCTTCCTGCCAAAGCTGTAGCAAGAACTGCCGAACCTGCTTTCTTCCACTTGAGATTTTTCATAAACTTTTTCGCCCCTATAGTTCCGGAGCACTCCTTCGTTCTGAATTTTCACGCATATTCCATGAAACGAAATAAAGAAAAACGACCTTTTTCTCCATGTTACTATGCGTAATATATAAATTATACAAAACTTTGTTTATTTTGTATAGATTACCGTAACATTTTTGTAAGGTCGTTTTTGCTTTTTGGCATTTTTACTATTTTTATCTTGCCGCTTCACATATTAAAGGATATTTTTTGTGCAGATTTTCATAGTTCTTCCAATAACATCATCAGTTCATCTAATGTCTCTGTCTCATTTACTCTGCGCCGGAGATCTGCCGCTCCTGTCAGTCCTTTCGTGTACCAGGCTACATGTTTGCGCATCTCCCGCATTCCCGCAAATTCTCCGCGATACTGAATCTGAAGCTTTGAATGCCTGAGGATCATATTCCGTATTGCCTCTTTATCAGGTCTGGGCGGAGTTACTCCGTTTTTTTCCTTGCCGATCATTTCCGAAAAGATCCACGGGTTTCCCTGTGCGCCTCTTGCGATCATAATTCCGTCGCATCCTGTCGTTTGAACAAGTTCTTCTGCTTTTTCCGGTGTAGTGACATCGCCGTTTCCGATTACAGGAATGGAAACCGCCTCTTTCACCTGCCTGATAATGTCCCAGTCCGCCTCTCCGCTATAATACTGCTCTCTCGTCCTTCCGTGAACCGCAACCGCCGACGCTCCCGCTTCTTCCGCCGCTCTTGCGACTTCGACTGCATTTACATGCGCATCGTCGAACCCTTTTCGGATTTTTACCGTAACGGGCTTCTCTATTGCTTTAACGATCGCGTTTACAATCTCATAAACAAGAGAGGGGTTTTTCATCAAAGCAGACCCCTCCCCGTTTTTTACAACTTTCGGTACCGGACACCCCATATTGATATCGAGAATCACAAAAGGACGTTCTTCAATTCTTTTCGCCATCTCGCTCATAATCTTCGGATCAGAACCAAACAACTGCAAAGATACCGGCTGCTCTTCTGGATGTATTTCCATGAGTTTCTCTGTATTTTTATTTTGATACAAAATTGCTTTTGCACTAACCATTTCCATCCCTAAAAGACCCGCTCCCTGTTCCTTGCACAGCAAACGAAAAGGCAGGTCTGTCACCCCTGCCATAGGTCCTAATAGGTATCGGTTTTCCAATTCTACATTTCCTATTTTCAGCTTCTTCATCTTTTTTTCTGCACTTTCTCATGAATCATTCGCAAGCCGTTCAGTGTAAGCTGTGGATCATACAGATCTATGCATTCTGTTTCATCGGCGATAATTTTACCCAGCCCGCCTGTGGCAATCACATAGGCATTTTTATATCCCGACTCTTCTTTCATTTTTTTTACTATATATTCCGTCTGTCCGATCGCTCCGTATACAAGTCCTGCCTGCATTCCGCTAATCGTCTCCGATGCAAGCACGGATTCCGGTCTTCGGATCTGAATCGCCGGAAGCATCGCCGCTCCGTCCCACAGAGAACGTCCTGCCGTTTCAATGCCCGGGGCGATCACACATGCTTCAAGCGTACATTCAGGACCTATCAAATCATACGTCGTAGCCGTTCCGAAATCAACCACGATCGCAGGTCCTCCTGCAATAGCATACCCCGCTGCCGCATTGACGATTCTGTCCGGTCCTGTCCGCGTCGGATTTTCAGTCACAACACGAACTCCTGTATCTGTCTGAGAAGATACGATCATCGGTTCCGTTCCTAAATATTTGATAATACCGCTTGTAAAAGAGTGCATAATGTCGGGGACAACCGACGCAACGATCACCGAATCGATCTGCTTTGAGTCGATTCCTCTGTGCTCCAGTATTCCGCATATGGTGAATCCGTATTCGTCTGATGTCCTCGCCCGTTTTGTCGTCATACGGAACATACCGAGCAGGAACTCTTCCTCGAACACACCCATTGTAATATTTGTATTTCCTATATCAATCGTAAGAAGCATTGTCTTCTTCCTCCCGCTGTACCGAATCTTTTCATCGGTATTTTCCAAAAATATATTCAATATATATTTTCGATTTTATCTGATCGGCCGATCAACATTCTGCCGTCAATATTTCATAACTTTGTTCAAAGCTCTCTCCCGGCTTCACTTTATTGATATATGGTTTTTCCGAAAGTTCTTTGTCAAAGCCGACATCGTCGCACCGTCCCATCCACGGTTCAAGACAGACGAAAGGAGCGTCTTTCACAGACCAAATGCCGAAATTCGGAAATCCTTTACATTTCATGCCTACATATGGTTCTCCACCTTTGTGACAGAGCCATACTTCGTCAAACTGACCGCCGTCAAAAATCAGTGCGTCGTGTTCAAACATTTCCTCATTCAAAGCGCAGAATCCATCTTCCAGCTCCAGCTTGTACACTGTGCCGGGATCGGCTACACATTCGGAGAGATCTACCAGAATATATTCAAGTGCCTTTTTATCCGGAAATCTCAACTTATAATCCGTCTTTTTCTCATCCGCTTTTTGAAAACGGAAAGCCGGATGCCCACCGATCGTAAAATACATATCGTCGTCTCCGGTATTGTGCACTTCCCATTTCACGATCAGGCTGTTTTCTTTGAGAATATATGTAACGATCAGTTCAAAATCAAAGGGATATACTTCTTTTGTTTCTTCCCCTGATGAGAACAAAAACGCTGCCTTATCGGGCTTTGTACAGATGCATTTAAAATCGTTATCCCTTGCGAATCCGTGTCCTGACGTCGGATAAGATATTCCGTTAATCTTTACTTTATTTTTATAGGTTTTTCCTACGTTCGGGAAAAGGATCGGGGAATGTCTTTTCCAATACGTGGGATTTCCCTCCCACAGAAGTTCCGTCTCTTTCTTTTTATCATATATACGGGTAACCTCAGCCCCATGCTCTGAAATCTCAATACAGAGCCGTTCGTTTTCCATTTTCATTGCCTCTGTCTCCTTTTCCCTGAATACTTTCTTTTGCTTTTACACTGCCCGATCCACATCCGGTTCAGGCAGCGCATGTCCTGCCTTCACATATCTCATTTACCGGCATCCGGCACAGATCTTATTTACTGCTGTCTTCCTTGTTATTTGAATTACTGTCGGCATCACTGTCTGAATTTTCTACCTGAACACAATTATCCACAAGGTAATCAAGCACAGCGTCTCTTAAAATCGCAGCTTTCAGCACATCTTCTCCAACCTGTTCTACATAAGCATCCACATCGGCTCCCGCCTGCTCTGCATATTCTTTGAATTTTTCTTTGTATTCTTTTTCTGACGGCTCAAGTTTCTGCTTTTCCGCGATCAGTTTAATTGCCTCGTCAAACACCGCTGTCTGCTGTGCGCTTTCTTTTACTTTTGAATTAAACTCATCTTCTGTCATCTGCAGATATGTCGTGATGAACTCAGACAATTCAATTCCGTATAATCCTGCCATCTGTGTATAGTAATCTGTCATCTGCTTTTTCTGTTCTTCCACAGCGTCTTTCGGATATTTTTTCACATCGATCTCTTCGAGAAGCGCTTCCTGGATCTCTGATTTTAATGTTGTCTCATTTGCTGTCTCCGCGCTGCTTTCAATCTGTTTACGGACTTCTTTGCGGTATTCGTCCGCTGTTTTTGCCGTCTTGCTGTTGCTTGCCACCCACTCGTCTGTCAATTCCGGAATGTTTTGTTTGTAAATTTCATTCAATACGATGTGGAAACGTGCAACTTTTCCTGCCACATCTGTTCCCGGATAAGAATCCGAAAACTTCACTTCTATATCGAATTCTTCTCCTGTACTGTGTCCGATGATCTGATCTTCAAATCCGGCATAACCGCCCTCTGCTCCGATAAAGCTTCCGCTTCCGAGCTCCAGATCGGATCCCGTCGCTGTTCCCCCTTCAAATGCCACATCATCGATATATCCTGTATAGTCAATGTTTACCCAATCGCCTTTTTCCGCCGCACGATCTTTGATCGGCTCTTTTTCTGCCGCCGCATTTAAGTTTGCCTGAACAGACTGCTCAACCTGCTCATCTGTCACTTCAACCTTTTCTACCTGTGCAACTTCAAGACCTTTATACTGCTTTACCGTTACATAGTCGTTTGACAATGTTTTACTTCCGCATCCTACAACGGAAAGAGCCACCATTGCCGCAAGCATCATTGATACAATTCTTTTTTTCATAATAATCTCCTTTTTTGTCCGCGTTTTATACGCGTCTTTTATTTATATTTATTTTTACTGCATGCATATTTGCCGTACGTTTTTTTGATTTTCACGTACGAGTTCCATCTATATACGCCTGATCTTTCCTTTATCATCCTTTTACAAAAGCGGGGAAAGCAAGCGCGAAAACTGTTCTTTCGCTTTTATGACAAGTCCTCTTTCATCATATACTTTCCTTGTCACCTGCGTACACAGCGTCATATCGTTTTCAAACGCACGTTCCAATCTTTGTACTGTACGCTCGCTGTAAATCACTGCGTTCACCTCAAAATTCAACCCAAAACTCCGAAAGTCCATATTTGCCGTTCCGACACATGCGACCATGCCGTCGATACTCAATGTCTTAGCGTGAAGAAATCCGTTGTTGTACACATAGCATTTTGCTCCGGCGGCAACCATCTCTCCGATATAAGAGTAAGTCGCCCAGTAAACAAACGGATGATCCGGCTTGCACGGTATCATGATCCGCACATCAACGCCTGATTTTGCGGCGATTTTCAAAGCGTCCAAGATCGAATCGTCCGGTATAAAGTACGGCGTCTGGATATAGACATGATCCTGTGCCCTATGAATAAGTCGTAAGTAATTGTCGTGGATCATCTTCGTTTTCGAGTCCGGTCCGCTTGATATGATCTGCACCGGATCTCTTCCGTTTCTCGTATATTGCGGAATTTCAAACAATGAATCTTCTAAAAACAAGTTTTCTTTCGCCGCATAATTCCAATCGAGAACAAACCGGACTGCCAGCGACGTTACCGCCGCGCCTTCGATACACAGATGGGTATCCCGCCAATAACCGAATTTCTTATCCCGTCCGAGATACTCTCTTCCGACGTTAAATCCTCCTACAAAACCGACTCTTCCGTCAATAACAACGATTTTTCTGTGATTCCGGTAATTCACACGAAGCTGCAGCTGCCCAAGCAGCGCCGGGAAGAATTCCGCAACTTGAATTCCTTCTTTTTCGAGGCGCTCCCAGTCACGGTTTTTCATCGTTCTGCATCCCATACTGTCAAAAAGGACACGAACTTCCACGCCTTCTCTCGCTTTTTGAATAAGTACCTTCTCTACTTCCTGCCACAATTCATCGTTGCGGATAATGTAATACTGCATGTGGATATATCTCTTCGCCTGCTTCATCTCTTCTATAAGCGCACGGAACTTCTCTTTTCCGTCCGTATAAACGCGAATATCGTTATTATCTGTCAGAACCGCTTCCCCGGCTTCCAGATTATAAAGAATCAGATCTTTAAACCTTGACATCTCCGGATTCGCCATGCGAAGCCGTTTATAATAAATCGTCTCCTCCTGCCGCCGGACTGCATATTTTAGTTCACCTTCGATCTCTTTTGCTTTAAACATCCTGCTCTTGTGGAAATCCTGTCCGATGATCAAATACATAACAAATCCGAGGATCGGTATAAAATAAAGCAAAAGCAGCCATGTCCAAACAGTCTGCGGGGATCTGCGCTGAAAAAAGACGATGACCAGCGCAAGGAAAATATTGATCAGAACAATATTATCCATAATAAAATTATAGACACTCACCGCTGCGTTCCAAATCATTTCTGCCATAAATAATATAACTCCTTTTTATGTACTTTCATGTACTATAACAGTATACTCGTTCACCTACTCAAAAGTAAACCCCTTTTTACTTGCACTACACAAAAAACAATGTTACAATGATATTTGCGTAAATGCGGAAAATAACATTATACAGTAGGATTTAGGAGGAGTTGTCATGAGTACATTCACCATTGTGATGATCGTCATTCTCGTGATATTGATCGGGGTGCTCGTCGGTCTTTACATTTTCGGAAAGAAGGCCGAGAAAAAACAGGCGGAACAGCAGGAGCAGATGGCAGCGGCGGCACAAGTTGTCAGCATGCTCATCATCGATAAAAAGAAACTAAGATTAAAAGAAGCGGGACTTCCGCAGATGGTCGTAGACAATACGCCGAAGTATCTTCGCCGTACAAAAGTTCCGGTCGTAAAAGCAAAGATCGGCGCAAAGATCATGACTCTTATGTGCGAGAACAAAGTGTTTGAAGTTCTTCCGGTGAAAAAAGAAGTCAAAGCGGTTGTAAGCGGACTCTACATA
>OGYY01001445.1_pt1 | contig 20671 bp, 14 predicted proteins | sample 1576671 | NCBI WGS metagenome assembly OGYY01 (sample SAMEA3541593, study PRJEB24748) | human gut metagenome | biome: human gut; feature: human-associated habitat; material: faeces | place: China | collected 2012 | reverse complement strand
GGTCCTCATGGAACGGACAGCTGCACATCCCGTTTCGGTTGACTTGCAGCCCATAATGCTCCGCTGCATCTGACACACTAATCTTCTGCTTTACCAGTTCAAACAGTGTCATTGCTGCTTCCTCCCTTCCAAAAGAAAATGCTGGGTGACGTTTTTACCATAGAACCTCTCTTTCTTGCGCTTCCGTCGCAGTCGTTGTACAATATTCGTGTGGTTCCGAAAAATGTAATCTGATTTAAGATTACCCTTTCGCTAATAGGAGAAATCCGGGGTGTAAAACGGAACTGTTTTTGAAAAAACGCAAAATATTTTTTGAAAGAGGTGAGGTCATGGCGTATCTGTCTGATGACGAGCTTCTGGATACCGAGGGTGGCTTCACCGCATGGGATGATAAAATAGGCGCTGGATCGGCGGAAGAAACACTGGAACTGGCGCTTGCGGAAGAACGTCTGGCAGAGCTGGAAAGCGTGCTGGAGCAGGACGAGCATCCCATCGATTATGATGTCGAACTGGAAACTGAGGAGGAAGAAGCTGCTCCGGTCAGCGAAAAGCGGCTGAAACGGGAGATTCGGGCGGAAGCTGTGCGGCGGCTGGAGGAAGCGGCCCGCAGCGAAAAGGATTTCCGGGTCGTGGTGGAGGAGTGGAACAAGCTGGACCGGAATCGGGAACGCAGGGAGCGGGACCACGAAAATCTCCGTGGGGATGTGCCGCTGGAATATCAGGCGGTGCCGGAACCGAAGCTCATTCCCCGATGGATGAACAACCCCGCATACCGGCAGCTGATGGCCGGGAACTTTCTGGACATCCTGTTTGACTGCCCCTATGAGATGCACAACCTGACCGCCGATGCCTTTGTTTCCCGCATGGTGGAGGAACTGAGTGAGGAACACAAGGAAGTTTTGTATTTCCTTTCTTTGAGACTGTACAGCACCACCCGGCTTGCCGCTGTGCGTGGGCAGTCTGACCGCAACATCCGCAAGCTACGGAAAACCATCCATAAGAAATTGCAGCGTCAGATGTATGACCACCTGTGTGGCAAACAGGAGCATGGCGGCAGCTTGACCTTGCGGGAGCGCCAGTTTTTGGAGGAATACTTGAAAATCGCAGAGAAGCAGGGCAAGGACGCCGTGATCCGGCGGGAAAACAAGACCAAGCGCGGAAAAAAGAAAAAACGCCCCTGATGACAGGGGCGATGGAGCAGAGAGGGTGTGTATGATGAAAAATTTATTTGAACAGTCCCGTTCCCATTGGGTTCGGTACGATCACTATGAGATGAAAACAGCGGAAGATGGCAAACGGTACATCACCCCCGGCAAGAGTGCAAAACCGGATGTCTACAATCCGCTGAAAGAGGTCCCGAACATTGTGCTGGACGCACTGAATGTGGGCATGCTGATGATGGGACGCAAGCCGGAAGCAGAAGTGGAAAAGGCAATAATGGAGTTTATCACCCGGTACGGCCTGTTGGGACTGATGACCGCCCTACCCACCACACCGTCCTTTATGGACTATGAGGCGGTATACCTGCCAAAAAACCACTTCATTAAGGAAGAATCCATGGCGACAGACAAATATCTGTCCCTGTTTTACCCCTTTGACCAACTGGACTTGGTGAAGAAAGGCATTACATCTACGTGGAATGTGTCCGGTGACCGGACGATGATTGCCCTGACCATGACTTTCATGGACGAGCCGATGGCGAAGAACATGAGCTTCCAGCGGGAATATGCGGAACGTTATGACTGGGTTGCACAGCAGTTCAAGGACTGGGCATTCACCCTGTCCACATCAATCCTGTACTACAACGATTATGACTCCATTGATGAGGACGTACGGGGATTGTATCGCAAGGCCATGGCTGCGTTCGGCGGAATCGCTCCCAGCTATCACATCGAGCTGCTGGATAAGCCCACCATCTACTGGGATTTTCACTCCCTTCTGTTGGGTATCCAGATGATGTTCAGCTTTATGCTGGTGGACGATGACCAGCCCTTGCGCCTGTGCAAGCACTGTCAAAAGGTGTTTCTTGGCAGCCGATCCAACGCTGCATTTTGCAGTGCCCGGTGTAAGAATCAATATAACGTCTACAAAAGCCGTGAGAAATCCAAAGGGGAAGCAGACTAATGAGGGCGTTGTCGCTGCGGCGGGACGAGGGGTTGATATACCTTTGCTTCCTTTTCCGGTCAGGCGGATTTTGCCCTGTGTGCAAATCCTGATTTGGTCCGTATCCGTACAAAATCCGCCTGCTCTACTGCTGCCAAAAAGCGTCTGCCCGCTGACCATCTACCCAAGTCGCAGATGCCACAGCCAGCCCTTTCCCGGCGTCAGCCGGAAGCAAAGGTATAACACACTAGACTTTCCTACGGAAAATCGTGTGCCAACAGGGGTGCTGCTCGCCCCTATTGGAAACCCAGAGCCAAAGGGGCTATGCCCCTCTGGACACCCCACCTGTCCGTGCAGTGGCTATCCATCGTACTCCCGCACGTTGGATACGCTCCTACCCGAACAGGTAAAACAGGCACAGAGATTTACCCGAATAGCGGGCAGATTTCTGTGCCTGTTTTTGTTCAGCGGCGGCTGGGAGAAGTGAACCGAAAGCCTTGCCGACTGATAAACTTGAGTTGGAGATTTTCGTATTGGGATGCGAAAATCTGTTGTTCTGTATTTCACCATCTGGTATAATAAAACTATTGATTATTTTGCCGGAGGTATCCATATGGCTATTTCTTATAACAAGCTCTGGAAACTGCTCATTGACCGAAAAATGAGTAAGGCAGATTTGCGCCGGGCAACAGGAATTGCACCTAATACGATGACAAAGCTGAATCGTGACGAAGAAGTGACATTGGAAACATTGGGAAAGATATGTGGTGTTCTAAAAGTTAATGTCGGAGATATTGTAGATATTTTTCCTGACTGTCAAGCGGAACAGAAGGAGCAAGAATTATGACTACCTTTGAAACAATAATGGCGATTCTTAATCTGATTGCCGTATTACTTATTCCTGTAATTGCTGTAATAGTTGGACAATATCTTCAAGAGAGAACCCAGAAACGGAAAGATAAAATGCAGATTTTTCAATGCCTTATGACCCGTAGGGCTACTGGTTGGGCAGGAATTGAAGCTGTTAATGCATTGAATTCGATTGATATTATTTTTGCGGATAGCAGTAGTGTGCGAGGTCAATGGAAGATCCTTTTAGAAAAGTCTCGCCCAGACATTACCGCTCAGGATTATTATTTAGAGCAGTGTAAACTTTTAGAGCTAATGGCAAATGATTTGGGATACAAAGACAAGATTACTTGGGAAAATATTCAAAAGCCATACTATCCCCAGGGATTAGATCAGCAGATAGCGATGAATACCCAAATCATGAATGGACAGGTAGAGTGGGCCAAAGCAGTGGGGCTTTTTTCGCAGCAAATGGTTGTACCAAAAGAAAAACCGGAAGGTACAAACGAATCCAATACTTAAGCAAATTTGGCCACAAGGGAGCAAGAATACCGTGTACAAAAAATGTGACAAGGCAATCAAGGAAACAAGCCCATATTCAGGAGTTATTACAAGAGAACAATTTCTTTTTTATGAAATGCGCACAACCGCAAAACTCGTTTCTCAGGGACTAACAAACACACAGGTAGCAGATACGATCACCGAAGAGAACCTGTTTCAATACCCCACGGAAAAATCTGTGCGCAAGATGGCATTTACCTGCATTCGAAGACTAAATGCATTAAATGATTCTGGGCTGGTTTCTGCGATAGCAACTCAGCCAAGCGGTGTAGCAAAACAAATCTGCCTATATGCTATGATGAAACAGTACCGCCTTGTATGGGACTTCATGATTACTGTGATAGGGGCAAAGTTTCAAAGCTGTGATTTATCCTTTGGCCGGGCGGACCTGAATGTCTTTATGATGCGATTGCAGGAACAGGATGATTGGGTAGCATCCTGGAGCGATAGCACGATAGTAAAAATCAAGCAGGTTCTCGCCAGAGTATTGGTAGAAAACGAGTACCTGGACAGTATAACGGCTGACCACCTGAATCCCGTTCTGCTTTATCCTATTCTGGAAAACGCGATTCGGAATAGTGGTGATACATCGGCTCTGGCCGCATTTAACTGCCTTGCCTGAAGGAGACATGAACGATGAGTAAATTAAACGAGCGGCTGGACCTGTTGCGTGAAGAAATTCAGAAGGATGACTTTCTAGATGGAAAGGGCCTGAGCAACGAGGTCAACATCCGTATTTTTTGTTACAACGCTGCCGAAGAAATCATGGTGACGCATTTTCTCGATCAGCTTAGGACCGACCCGGCGCTCCGGTGCCGCCTGATCGAATGTAATCTCTACAAAATCTTTCTTACCATCTGTGATGATCTGGATATTACCGATGCGATTCCCGAGATGGAAGAAAGCGAAGGCAGCGACTTTCTTTTGGAGCAGCTGCATTCCGCCATCGGCGAAGCCGAATTCATCGAAAAAATACAGTATACACCACATCGGCGCGGAGATGTTCTGTTGCTCACCGGGGTGGGCGATGTGTTCCCGTTTATGCGGGTCCATTCTTTACTGGAAGCTTTACAGCCGCATTTTTCGGATATACCCATTCTGGTGATGTATCCTGGCGAGTTTGACGGCCACTATTTGAAGCTGTTTGGCAGGCTGAAACCCAACGACTATTACAGGGCATTTAATTTCTTCGCGGAGGAGGACACGAAACAATGATGATCCGTAATATGTTTGCCGAGGACATCAACCGGAAAATCAATGGCGTTATCAAGGTTGATCAGGATACAACGGATGTAATCGAGCAGGAAGTGCGGGAATATGTTATCACCAAAGAGCTGAAGAAGCATTTCATCTCCTTCTTTGACTATTACAGTGACGCCTTTGACAAGCCCACCGCCGACATCGGTGTGTGGATCTCCGGCTTTTTTGGAAGTGGTAAATCTCACTTCCTGAAAATGCTGTCCTATATCCTTGAGAATAAATCCATCGGCGGCATTCCCACTGTAGAGAAGTTCCGCCAGAAATTCGCAGACGACCCCGCCACCTTTATGCTGATCGACCGCGCCACTCGCGGCAAGACCGAGACCATTTTGTTCAACATTGACATTGAAGGCTCGATCAACAAAGACAAGACCGCAGTACTCCGTGTCTTCGCGAAGATGTTCTATACCCACCTGGGTTTTTACGGCGAAAACTTGAAAGTGGCCATGCTGGAGCAATACATCGACCAGCTCGGTAAAACGGAGGAGTTTCGCCGTGTCTTTGAAGCAAAGAAGGGTAAGCCTTGGACCGAGCAACGTAAGGCATTTGCGTTTAACGGCAAGTTCATCGTCCCAACCTTAATGGAAGTGCTGGACATGAGCGAGGAAGACGCAAGGCGTTGGTTCAATGACAAGACAGCTGTCGAGTTTTCCATTGCCCGGCTGGTGGAGGACATCAAAACCTATGTGAGCAGGCAGCCGGAGAATTTCCGTCTTCTATTCATGATCGACGAAGTGGGGCAGTATGTGGGTACCGATACCGATATGCTGCTGAACCTGCAATCCCTGACCGAGAAGATTGGCAGCGAGTGCGGCGGCAAAGTGTGGGTCATGTGTACCGGCCAGGAGGCTATCGACGAGATCATCAAGGTCCGCGCCGATGAATTTTCCCGCATCCAGGCTCGCTTCAAAACGCGCCTCAGCCTGTCCTCCTCTTCGGTGGATGAGGTCATTCAGAAGCGTATTCTTAAAAAGAAACCGGAGGCAGAGCAGAAGCTGGAGACACTGTACCAGGAGAATGACTCCGTGCTCCGCAATCTGTTCAGTTTTACTGGAAATGCAGTCAGAGATATAAGAGGATTTTCTGGCGCAAACGAGTTTGCGGTGAATTTCCCCTTTGTGCCCTATCAGTTCATCATTATGCAGAAGGTGTTTGCTGAGATCCGCAAACATGGCAACTCGGGCAAGCACCTGTCCGGCGGCGAACGCTCCATGCTCTCCGGTTTCCAGGAGGCCGCCCAAAAGATTCAGAACCAGGATGAGCATGCTCTCGTCCCGTTCTTCCGCTTTTACGATACGGTCCATACCTTCCTGGACAGCTCCATCCGCCGCGTGATCGAGCGATGCCAGAACGCAGCGGATATTGGAGCCGGTATCCAGCCGCAGGATGTGGATGTGCTCAAGCTGCTGTACCTGATCCGCTATGTGGATGATATTCCTGCCAACGTGGACAACATCGTGATCCTGATGGCGGATGATATTCGCACAGACAAGATCGTCCTTCGGGAAAAAGTAGGCGAATCACTGGGACGCCTGATGAGCCAGAACTACATCGGGCGGTCTGGCGAGACATACAACTTCCTCACCGATGAGGAGCAGGATATTCAGCGGGACATCAACAATACGGTTGTGGATACTGCCTCCATTGTGGAGCGCATTGCCCAGATGATCTATGCCGACATCTACCAGACTAAGAAGTTTCGTCGGGATAAATACGACTTCGACTTCGACAAAATGGTGGATGGCGTCACCACCGGAGCTGTGACCGGCGGCATGAAGCTGCGTTTTTTGACTGTCGCCACCGATGCGGTGGAAAAATCCGAGCTTCGCCTGATGACGGAATCTCACGGGCAGGCTATTGTGGTGTTGCCTGGTTCTTCCTACTACGAATCGCTGGAAAGCGCCATGAAGATCCGCAAGTTCGTCAAGCAGCGAAACGTGGCCCAGCTGCCCAAGTCTATGCAGGACATCATCCGCGACCAGCAGGATGAAGCTACCCGCTATGAGCAGTCTGCCATGGAGGACTTGAAGCAGGCTATTGTCAACGCCGCGTTTTATGTGGATGGTGAGCACATCGAGATCCGCGGCGGTGACGCCAAATCCCGCATCGACCAGGCGCTGGACTACCTGGTCACCCATGTTTACAGTGAGCTGGACCTGGTCAACAAAAACATGGAAACGGATGAGGACGTTGCGGAGATCCTGACTGGGAATTTCTTGCCCGGCGCAGAGCCAAACCGGGACGCCGCCGCCAAGGTCGAGGAATTTTTGGTGGTGCAGGATCGTACCAAGCTGCCCACCTCCATGTACGACGTGCAGAGCCGGTATCAGGGCATCCCCTATGGCTGGCGGGAGATCGACATTGCTGCCGTGGTGGCCCTGCTCATCAACCAGCAGAAGGTGACCATCAAGTACGGCGGTGCGACCATCCAGCCGGATGACCCCAAGCTGCCGGATATGCTGCGGAAAAAGAACGAAATCGGCAAAACTAGCATCTCCATCCGACAGGCAGTGACTGCCGTCAAGATGAAAGCGGTGAAGGAGCTGCTGCGGGAGTTCTTTGACGTGATGGACGTTCCCGACGACGAGGACGGCCTGGTCGCCTACATCGTCAGGAAATTCGAAGAACTGAAAACCCACTACGAGACCCTGAATCAGCGGTATACCACCGGGCGCAGGTATCCTGACCAGGGCAAGGTGCAGCAGGCAATGCAGCTGGCAGCCGATGTCCTGTCCCAGAAAAAAGACAACATCGCGCTTATTGACCGGGTGCTGAAGCTGGAGGATCAGCTGTTTGACAGCAAAGAGGACCTCCAGGCTGTGGAGGGGTTCTTCAAAAACCAGGTGCAGGTGTTTGACGCCGCTGCCCAGATGGAGGAGGACCTGCGCAACGAGCTGGACTACCTCTCCCACGAACCGGCTGCCAACGACGCGCTGAACAAGATTCGGCTGATCGTTGCTGTGCAGGGCGGGTTCAGCTATCAGAAAATTCCCGAACTGAACAGCCTGATGGCCACGGTCCGGGAAGGCCACGGCCGCTTGCTGGATGCCAAGCGGGCGGAAGTGGGCGAGATGATCACCCAGTGCATGGGCGCGGTGCATCAGGCCGCGAACGGCGACCTCAAGGCAAAAGACCTGATCGCCCGAGCGGATGAATTCTACACCCAGCAAAAGCAGAAGGTGCGGGACTACCAGAGCTTGGCCTTGCTGGATGGCCTGATCCCGCCCATGCTCCAATACAAGGACGACGCGCTGGAGCGGATCGAGACGCTGCTGGCTCCCCCCGCACCGCCCAAGCCTCCGGTCCCGCCTGCGGGCAGCGGCCCTGCACCGGCTGCCAAAAAGGTGATCCGGCCATACAACCGTTCCATCATCTTCCCGGCGAAAAAGCTGGAGACGATGGAGGATGTGGACGACTATGTGGAGAAGATTCGGGAACAGCTCAAGCAGCTTTTGAAAAACTGTGACGGCATCCAGCTGAAATAAAGCGAGGAATCAAGAATGGACAAAAACGCGATCAAAAAATACGCGGTCTGGGCCCGGCGGGAGCTGATCTCCCGCGTCAGCCAGCGGGCGGCGTATTTTGAAATTACAGAAGCCGGGTTTGGCGACCCGGCGGCGGACAGCGTTCTGGGCCGGGTCCTCTCCACCGAGGAAAAGGCCCAGCGGCAGGCGCTGATCTCCCAGATTCGGCAGAAAGGCTACCAGCAGGTGATGGAGGAAGTGGCCTATACCTGGTTCAACCGCTTCATCGCCCTGCGCTTCATGGAGGTCAACGGGTATCTGCCCTCCCATGTGCGGGTGTTCACCGACGAGGCCAACCAGTTCAAGCCCCAGATCCTGGCCGAAGCCATCAATATGGAGCTGGACGGCCTGGATATGCAGAAGGTCTATGCCTGTAAGAACGCCAATGACGACGATGGCTTGTTCAAATATATGGTCATCGTCCAGTGCAATGCCCTTTCGGCCATCCTGCCCGGAATGTTTCAGCGAATCTCCGACTACACCGAGCTGCTTTTCCCGGATAACCTACTGCGGGAGGGCAGCGTCCTCCAGCAGATGATCGAGCTGATCCCCGAGGAGGACTGGAAGGACGCGGTTCAGATCATCGGCTGGCTGTACCAGTATTATATTTCTGAAAAGCACGATGAAATCGTGAACATAAACAAAGGTGTAGTTAAACAGGAAGACATTCCAGCGGCGACGCAACTCTTCACTACTGATTGGGTCGTTCGCTATATGGTTGACAATTCACTTGGCCGTTATTGGATTGAACGGCATCCCGAAAGCAATCTTGCGGAAAAGCTGGATTTCTTGGTGAAGTCCAAAGAAGGTAAACTTCTGGCCGTAAACGAACCCGTAACTCCGCAGGATTTGACATTCTTTGACCCCTGCATGGGGAGCGGACACATTTTGGCGTATGCCTTCGATGTTCTGATGGAGATTTATCGGGAATACGGTTACACCGACAGAGAGGCCGTAGCCGAAATTATCCAGAACAACCTGCATGGATTTGACATTGATGAACGCTGCACTCAACTGACGTATTTTGTCGTGATGATGAAAGCCCGGCAGTACGATGCAAGATTGTTTAGACGCGGGCTAGCTCCGCAGGTTTATTGTCCAAAAGTGGATAAAGAGTTAAAAGCCTACGGTTCCCTCCTTCAAGTTGACGCTCTGGAAGAAAAGCCCAAAGAGCCCAAAGAGATTACCCTATTCGATATGGATTACGTGATTCAGCTGAATGACTGGAATTGCCGTCGCCTGCTTTCTCAAAAATACGCGATAGTCTGTACCAACCCACCGTACCTGAACAAATACAATGATAAACTGAAAAAGTTTGTGACAGAGAATTACAAGGATTACTCTGGTGACTTATTCAGTGCATTCATCTACCGGAATTTTGCGTTCTGCAAAAAAGAGGGCTACTCCGCGTTTATGACCCCGTTTGTTTGGATGTTTATCAAGACTTACGAGAAATTGCGGGAGTACATCATTAACAACAAATCCATTACATCCTTGATTCAGATGGAATACTCCGCTTTCGAAGAAGCGACTGTACCCATTTGTTCCTTTGTGCTGCAAAATTGTAAGAGTGAAAACAACTCTCTTTGTTTTCGTCTGTCAGAATTCAAGGGCGGCATGGAAGTGCAGAAAAAAAAGATTTTGGAGGCACTCCAAAATCCAGATTGCGGGTATTTTTATGAAGCCCAGCAATCGAACTATGTTAAAATACCCGGTAGTCCGATAGCATATTGGCTTAAGAATTTTGAGTTCTTCGACTTTTCATGTTTGTATGAGCAATTACAATCTGGCGGAAGAATAAAAACTCATGATAATAATCTGTATATACGAAATTGGTGGGAGCCAGAAGTAATAAGTGAAAGATGGGTTCCTTATGCGAATGGAGGAGAATATCGTAAGTGGTATGGAAACCACTTTGATGTTGTTGACTGGTCTGAAGATGCTCGAATTTTTTATGGCTCTCACAGTGGTTTGTGTAAGGAGGTATTTTGGTTTAAGGAAGGGTTAACATGGGGAGCAATTACATCTGGTGACAATAGTTATAGAGTAAAACCCAAACAATTCATGTTTAGCTCTGCGTCGCCAACTATTTTTTCAAGAGATTTTAAATGTGATTTGTCTGTACTAGCATTCCTCAATTCAAAGGTGGCTAAATACATTTCCAGAGTAATAAACCCAACATTAAACCAAAACGTTAATGATACGCTCAGACTTCCATATAGTGGATTTAACAACATTGCTTCTGATATTACTTCGGAATGTATTGAAATTTCAAAAAAAGATTGGAACGCTTTTGAAACCTCTCGGGACTTCAAGCGCCATCCGTTACTAAACTATGGTATATCGATTTACAGCGGACTGGGTGACGGAGCTAATCCTCCGACATCTTATCTTGGTGTTGACCAAAACGAAGCAACCTACAGGATTTACGAGAAAAATACACCGAAGGCATATACCCTACAATCTACATTTGAAATGTGGGCAACGGCGTGCAATGGTCGCTTTTACCAGCTCAAGGCCAACGAGGAAGAACTCAACCGCATCTTCATCGACATCTACGGCTTGCAGGACGAGTTGACGCTGGAGGTGGCCGATAAGGACGTGACTGTCCACTATCTGGTGGATACCAAAGAGGACATTCCCGCATCGTTGCAGGGCTCCAACTATGTGCTTACCCGGCGGGATGTCATTGTGTCCCTGATCTCATACGCCGTGGGCTGTATGTTCGGCCGCTACTCTCTGGATGCAGAGGGGCTTGCCTATGCCGGCGGCGCGTGGGACGGCAACAAATACACCACCTTCCAAGCGGACAAGGACAACATCATCCCCATCTGTGACGACGAATACTTTGATGACGATATGGTGGGCCGGTTTGTCAAGTTCATCGAGACGGTCTACGGCAGCGATACCTTGGAGGAAAACCTCAAATTCATCGCCGACGCCTTGGGCGGCAAAGGTACGCCCCGTGACGTGATCCGTAGCTATTTCCTGGGGGACTTCTATGCCGACCACTGCAAGACCTATCAGAAGCGGCCCATTTACTGGCTCTTTGACAGCGGCAAGAAAAACGGTTTTAAGGCGTTCATCTATATGCACCGCTATCGGCCGGACACCATCGCCCGCATTCGCACCGACTATGTCCACGAGCAGCAGAGCCGTTACCGCACCGCCATTGCCGACCTGGAAAGCCGCATCGCGGCGGCGTCCACCGCCGAGCGGGTGAAGTTGAACAAACAGCTGAAGAAATTGCAGGAGCAGAACACCGAGCTGCGGACCTATGAGGAAAAAATCCACCACCTGGCTGACCAGATGATCTCCATCGACCTGGACGACGGCGTTAAGATAAACTATGCAAAATTCCAGGATGTGTTAGCGCAAATCAAGTGAGGGGGTAATGTCCTGTGAGCGATGAATTTCACATCACCATTTCGATACCTGCCGATGATGAAGGATATGTCATCTTGCAGTGCGAACATTGTGGGGCATTTTTTAAGGCAACTCCCTTTGATATAGAGGATGATGGAGTGCTGCATATATTCTGCCCCAGCTGTGGATTAATCAGCGATAGCTATGTTACGGCAGATGTGATAGACCTTGCAAGGCGGATGGTTAAAAACAAGGTCAATGACATGATATATGATACATTCAAGGACTTGGAACGCCATAACAAGCAAAACAGTTTCGTTAAGTTTAAGGCTGGAAAGCGCCCAAAACATGAGACGGAAGATCCTATTCGATCTGGAATAGAAACATTAGAGGTAACGATGTTTCCATGCTGTGGTCGTACTGCCAAAATTAAACCATTATTAAAAATGACAGGGGCATATTGCCCTTTTTGCGGGGTGAAAAACTATGAGACTGAATAGGAGAGACTTAAGAAAAATCCAGTACGATTTTAATAGTTTTTCCAATCGTCTGTTGCAAGCCGATTTTCAGGACTATACGGATGTGCTTGGGAAATTTCTGGATTTTATTAATAGCACACCAATTATTTCCGACTATATTGCTGACTGTGGTCAGTGTGAATGGGACTTGGAGGATGAAGTTAAACAAGTACAATCTTCTTATGGGAGAATGATTTTCTCTACAGGAAATACCGATGAAGAAGAAGTCCGAAATGTTTATGCAGTTTTACAATATATCGTGGAAAAATCCATAGAGGTACAGTATGGGATCGGTATGGGGTATTCTTCCTCAAATAAATATCAGGATAAGATTAAAGCGTTTAATGAACGCTTTGTTATGGTGCTGATTCGACATATTGAACGATATCTTACGAAAGTGGGAATTGATATGGGATTGGATGAAAAAGTTGTATACAATGTAACGGTTCAAAATGGCCAAGCAATTATTGCAAACGATAATGCTAATGTGACTGCCACGGCAAATGTGGGGCTTCATACAGATGAGTTAAAACAGTTGATTGATGCAGTACGCGCAAGTGCAAATACATTTGAGGCAGAAGAAAAAGAAACTGTTTCTGATAGTTTGGAAGTCATCGAAGCGGAAGTCACAGCAGAAAAGCCCAAAAAAGGAATGCTGAAAACGGCGATTGCGGCGTTGAATAATGTAAAAGATACCGTAAAATGTGTTGCCGAGTTTGGTACCGCCGTTACTGCTTTGGCTCAGTTTGTCGAACCGTTACTTAAATGAACCTATACATAAAAAGGAGGTGGCTGCATGGGGATGGATATTGATATGGTTAATCAAGATTTAATCCGCAGATTTGCTGCACCTTTACCGGAGTTTTACCAGCGTAGAATCATCTTCTGGTACGATGAGGAACGGGAGTTTGAGGACCAGATCGGGGATTTGTCCCTGGATGGCGTCACTGTTGTGACACTGACCGGCAGCAACACCTTCGCCGTCAAAAAGCAGCTCTGCGAGGACGACCTGGCCTCCAACTACCTTGTCTACGACCCGCGCCCCTTCACCAAGGACGATGACAATTGGCTCATCAATGTGCAGTTGTACAGCGAGGAGTTCCGCGCCGACCTCAATTCCATTTGGGTGGACGAAATGGGCCTGCCCGCTACTCCTATTATCCGTAACCAGGTAAAGCGGTACCGGAAATTCTTCCGAGCAAAAGACCGGCGCGACGCCGTAAAGAAGCTCAGCGGCGGCGTTTCCACGGCCTCTCAGATGCACTTGGCAGTTATGGCGGCGCTCAGCGGCTGCGGCAGTCTGCAGCCGAGTGCGGTCCTCCGGGCTGTCCTCAACGCCGGGCTGGACATGGAGACGAACAGCGTCTATCAGAGCTTTGTGAGCTACGGGGCGGATCAGGCGTTCTGGGTCATGGTGTCCCAGGGCACCGGATACAGCGAGGGAGAGGGCAGCAGTCTGGGCAGGCTGGTCATCCACCTGCTGCTCACCGCCGCCACCCGTACCATGCATACCGATCTCCTGGCCGGGTTGGAAGCCTTTGTGTCTGTCCCCCATCAGGCGTACTGCTACGATTTCGTCTCAGACTGGCTGCACAGCGAGGACACCGCGCGGCTATATGAGACCGCACGGTATGTGGAGCAGGAAGCCCGTTTGCCCCATCGTTTCTCCAAGCTGTCGGCGGCCGATCTGGTGGATACCGCCTGCTTCCCCTGTATTGATGAGTGCATTCTGACCAGCCTAATGAAAGAAATCAGCGACCACATTATACAGGTGGAGTCAATCCGCCTTGTGGTGGAAAAGCGCCGCACCATGCCCTGGTACCAAAGCATTGCCAGCTACTACGATGGCTTGCTCCAGGTGGCCAATATGCAGGCGTTCTTTACGGAGCACTCCGCTGGTTTCCACACGGTGGAGCCGCACCGCATCTGGAGGGAATATACCTCCGACTACTACCGGATGGACACCTATTACCGGCTGTTCCATCTGTGCTTCCAGCGCAGCCTGAGGGAATCTCATCCGCTGCTGGATGATCTGTTCAAGCAGGTGGTGGACAAGGTAGAGGGGCTGTACACCCATTGGTTCCTCGGCCAGCTGGGCCAGAACTGGTCGGATGCCTGCGCCGAAAACCTGGAAAGGCACGGCTATATCCTGGAGGTGCCCCAGCAGACTGATTTCTATGCCCAAAAGGTGCAGTCCAGTGAAAACCGAGTTTTTGTCATCGTGTCGGACGCCTTCCGGTATGAAGTGGCCGCATCTCTGGCAGAGGACCTTCAGCGTGAAATGCAGTGCAAGGTGACCCTAGGAAGCTGCGAGGGTCTGTTCCCTACCGTGACCAAGTATGGCATGGCCGCACTGCTGCCCCATAAGAAGCTGGAAATCAAGCCCCGCCCCGACGGCACCCTGGCTGTGCTGGCTGACGGTGATCCCACCGACGCCGGATACCGGGACAAGCTGCTGAAAAAGGCCAATCCCGCCAGCGTGGCGCTGAAATACGAAGACATTCTGCTGCTGAAACGACAGGAACGGCAGGCGCTCGTCAAGGGGATGAGTATCGTCTATATCTACCACGACACCGTGGACAAGGCCAGCCACACCTCCGACAGCGCCGTCTTTTCCGCCTGCAATGAAGCCATCAGCCAGATCAAGAACTTGGCCAGAATCATCGTCAATGATTTTGGCGGAACCAATATTCTCGTCACCGCAGACCACGGTTTCCTCTACACATACAGCGCGCTGGGCGAGGACGACAAGGTGGACCGCACCACCCCTAACGAACAGGACGTGGAGATTGACCGCCGGTATTTGATCACGCAAGAAGGCGCACGGCCCAAGTATCTGCTGCCGGTCCAGTTGCTGGACGGCAACACCGGCTATGAGGCTTTCGCGCCGAGAGAATATGTCCGTATTAAGAAAAAGGGCGGCGGACTCAACTTCGTGCACGGCGGCATCAGCTTGCAGGAAATGGTGGTCCCGGTGCTGGAATTCCAGTTTCTGCGCAACTCCTACAAGGCGTACCAGCGCAATCGGGACAAGATCGACACCAAGCCGGTGACGGTCAGCCTGCTGTCTGCCAGCCGGAAGATCAGTAACATGATCTTCTCGCTGAACTTCTATCAGAAAGAAGCCGTGGGCGGCAATCGTGAGGCAACCCAGTATCTGGTGTACTTTGTAGATGAGAATGGACAGAAGATCAGCGATACCGGAAAGATCATTGCCGATAAGACCAGCGACAACGCCCAGGAGCGAACATTCCGCTGCAATTTCAGCCTACGCTCCCAGAAGTACAGCAACCGGCAGACATATTTCCTGGTAATCGCGGACGAGAGCGGACTGCAAGCGCCGGTTAAGGAAGAATTCCAGATCGACATAGCCTTTGCAGTGGATGATTTCAATTTCTTCTGAGATGCGTCTCTAAGGAGTAAAAACAATGGATGAGTTTGAAGCGAGCGTGGATACCCGCGAGGCAATCAAAGAAAAGCTTCGCCAGAATTTTGACGGAAAGATCGTCCGCAAAGACCTGACCAAGAAAATCAAAGAAGGGGCAAACGTCCCCACCTATGTTCTGGAATTTCTGCTGGGACAATATTGCAGCACGGACGATGAGGAGATCGTCCAAAAGGGTGTGGAGACCGTCAAGCGAATCCTAGCGGACAACTATGTGCGGCCGGACGAATCGGAAAAGGTGCTTTCTCGGCTGCGCCAGCGCGGGACCATGACCATCATCGACCAGGTAACGGTGGAACTGAACCTGAGATACGATTACTACGAGGCGAGATTCTCGAATCTGGGCCTTGGCGGCGTTCCTATCACCGAAGAATACCCGGAAAAGTTTGACCGGCTTCTGTGTGGAGGCATCTGGTGTATCGTCCAGCTCGAATACAACAACGAGCAGGAATCCGATATTATCCTTCAGGACCGGAAACCAAAAAAGAAAAACGAATCTCTCATCAGCATCCGCAAGCTGACGCCGATCCAGATGCCCCATGTGGATATTGACGACTTGAAAAAGGGCCGCAAAGCTTTTACCAAAGAAGAGTGGATCGATGTGCTGCTGCGCTCCATTGGCATGGAACCGGATCAGCTGGCCTATCGGGAAAAGTGGTTGCTGCTGTTGCGCATGGTGCCGCTGGTAGAGAACAACTTCAATCTCTGTGAGCTGGGGCCGCGCAGCACCGGCAAATCCCATCTCTACAAGGAAGTTTCCCCAAACAGCATCCTGGTCTCCGGTGGCCAGACCACTGTCGCCAACCTGTTCTACAATATGGGCAAGCACACGATGGGGCTGGTAGGCCTGTGGGACTGCGTGGCCTTTGACGAGGTAGCCGGTATCCGTTTCAAGGATAAGGACGGCATTCAGATCATGAAGGACTATATGGCGTCCGGTTCTTTTGCCCGTGGCAAAGAGGAAAAAGCGGCAAACGCCTCGATGGTATTCGTGGGCAACATCAATCAGAGCGTGGATGTCCTGCTGAAAACATCCAGCCTTTTTGACCCCTTCCCGCCGGAAATGGGGACGGATACCGCTTTTCTGGACCGTATCCATTGTTATCTTCCGGGCTGGGAAATTCCCAAATTCCGCCCGGAGCATTTCACTGATGACTACGGCTTCATCACGGATTATCTGGCCGAGTTTCTGCGGGAGCTCCGCAAAGAGCAGTATGGGGATGCCCTGGACCGGTATTTCCGCCTGGGAAAGAACCTCAACCAGCGTGATACCATTGCGGTGCGGAAAATGGTTGGCGGGCTTGTCAAGCTGATATACCCCGATGGCGTTTTTGCCAAGGAAGAACTGGAGGAAATTCTCCAGCTCGCGTTGGAGATGCGCCGCCGGGTGAAGGAGCAGCTGAAAAAGTTGGGCGGTATGGAGTTCTACGATGTGAACTTCTCCTACCTGGACAACGAGACCTTTGACGAGCACTATGTCTCTGTGCCGGAACAGGGCGGCGGAAAACTGATCCCCGAGGGCCTGTGCAATCCCGGTCAGGTCTACACGGTGAGTCGGGGAAGATCCGGTATGATCGGCGTGTTCCGTCTGGAGAGCCAAATGCTGCCGGGAAGCGGAAAGTTCGAGCGCACCGGAATTGGTTCCGACCGGGATGCAAAGGAAGCCACCAACACCGCCTTTAACTACTTAAAGGCAAACGGTGGGCGCATTAGCGGCTCTATCAGCACATCCACAAAAGACTACATCATCAACTACCAGGACCTGCAAGGGATTGGTATGACAGGCAAGCTGGCGCTGCCTACGCTGATCGCGCTGTGTTCTATCGCTCTTGGCAGGCCGGTACTGAGCTCTACCGCTGTTTTGGGTGAGATCAGCATCAGCGGTACAATGATCAAGGTGGACGAGTTGCCCAACGCTTTACAGGTTTGCCTGGACAGCGGAGCCAAAAAAGTGCTGCTGCCCATGACCTCCGCGACAGAGTTAGGGACAGTTCCTGCCGATCTGATCGGTAGCTTCAACCTGATTTTTTACAGCAGTGCAGAAGATGCTGTATTCAAAGCACTTGGCGTAGAATAAATGATAATTGCCCGCCGATCTTTATCAATTGGCGGGCAATTTTTAGACTATTTGAAAATATATTAACACACCGTAATATTGTATTAAAATCCAAATATTGAGTTGAAATTGATTCAATACATGCTATAATAGCAGTGAGAGGATGTGGTTGACATGAAGTTGATTGGAAAACGCCTACGTATCCTTCGAGAAAGTTTATCCCTTTCTCAAGCAAAGCTGGCAGAACTTTTAGGCATCACTCAGTCAAGTCTTAACCGCTATGAAAACGGACAGTCAACTCCATCGGTTGATCTACTGCGTAAGTATGCGGACTTCTTCGATGTTTCCATGGATTACATCTTTGGACGCTGCGACGAACCCCAGGGGAAGCTGTACCAATATCAGCCGAAGATATGGAAGAACGCCGCCGAGATGAAGCAGTTTGTGGAAATGTGCTTTGATCCCAAATCACCATACTATAACCGCATGAAAGAATCCGTTTTAAGGATGTTTTCGGAAACCGCTGACGAGTAAGGAGGTGGCAATGTGAACGCAGTAATCTACGCTCGTTATTCCAGCGAAGGACAGCGAGAGGAGAGCATTGACGGTCAGATCCGAGAGTGCATGGAATATTGCAAGCAGAACGGTATGACTGTGGTGAAGGAATACATCGACCGTGCCCTTTCTGCTAAAACGGATAATCGCCCCGATTTCCAGCGGATGATTAAAGACAGCGCCAAAGGATTATTTGATGTGGTTGTGGTCTGGAAGCTGGATCGTTTTGCCCGCAATCGTTATGACAGTGCCCATTATAAAGCTGCCCTTAAAAAGAATGGTGTGCGGGTGATCTCAGCTAAAGAAAATATTGCCGATGGGCCGGAGGGTATCATTCTGGAATCTATGCTGGAAGGTATGGCGGAGTATTATTCCGCAGAACTTTCTGTGAAAGTTATCCGTGGCCACACAGAAAATGCACTCAAATGTAAGTACAACGGCGGCACTCCCACATTCGGCTTTGCCATTGATGCCAACAAGCAATACCAACCAGACCCAGTCACTGCTCCGATTGTCCTGGACATTTTCAAGATGTACGATACCGGCTCCACTATGAAGCAGATTATGGATCACCTAAATGCTCTGGGTGTCACAACCGTCCGAGGCAAACCGGCAGACTTGAATTTCATCTCTGGGATTCTGCATAACCGGAAATACATTGGCGAATATAAGTATCGTGACATCGTGGTACCGGATGGTATTCCGGCTCTTGTACCGACAGATTTATTTGAACGAGTGCAGGAACAGATGAAGAAAAACAAAAAGGCCCCAGCCAGACACAAGGCTGAGGATGACTATCTGCTGACCACAAAATTGTTTTGTGGTTCCTGTAAGGCGATGATGGTGGGCGAATCCGGGACGAGTTCCAGCAAGGGGCAGGTATATCATTATTATCGCTGTGTAAACAGCAAGCGGAAAAAGACCTGTAAAGCCAAACATCGCAGTGTTCGAAAAGACCCGCTGGAGCGTGCTGTTGTTGCATCCGTTATGCGGAACATCATGGACGATGCTTTTGTGGAGTATTTTACCGACCAGGCGTTGGCGTTACAGGGGCAGGAAAGCAACGAATTACCCGCTCTGCGTCGGCAACTGGCAGATACCGAGAAGGCTATCGACAATATGCTAAACGCAATCCAGGCAGGCATTTTCAATGCCTCTACCAAGCGCCGTTTGGACGAGCTGGAAGCCACCAAAGAAAAGCTGGAGCTGAGCATCATCAAGGAAGAGATGAAAAAGCCTCAGTTCACCAGAGAGCAGATTCAGTTCTATATTCTCCAGTTCCGCAAAGTGGACACAAATACTTTGGAAGGGCGCAGACGACTGATTGATGGCTTTGTTAATAGTGTGGTCGTATACGATGATTACATCCTTGTGACCTTCAACTACAAAGAAGGGGCGGAACAGATCACATTTGAGCAGATCGAGCGTTCGGATTTATCATCCCTCGGGGGACCAAAAAAGCCTGTGACGCAAGTCACAGGCTTTTTTCTTATCTAGAAGCCGAGTCCTGCCTGCCGGTGGGGCTCGGCGTTTTCCATTGGTCGGCACCACACCTCCTTTCTCCCTAATTGTTTGAAAAATAATATACGAGCGATTGACAATCCTCCATTTCTAAAGTATCATTGTGTTATACTGAATTCGTTCTTGACGGAACTGCACGAAAGGGGGATATCCCTATGAAAAAAGACGCCCCGGTACCCACCGCTGCCCGGAAAAAAAAGAAGGCCTCGCCCAGCCGGTTCCAGGTGTCTATGAAGAAAGCCACCACAGAGATGCTCACCCTGTTCCTCCTGCGCCAAAAGCCCATGTACACCTATGAGATGATCCAAAGCATTGAGCAGCTCAGCGGCGGCGTCATCTCCTTCCACAACCTCTACCTGGCCACCTACCGCCTGCAGGACGACAAGTACATCCAGGAGGCCTACCAGGAGCTGTCGGAGGACAACCGCACCCGCATCTACTTCTCCATCACACCAGAGGGGTCCCAGTACCTGGACCAGTTGATCCAGGAGTACCGCACCTTCACCCAGACCATTGAGGACATCTTCCAACGGGAGCCCATCGACTTGGGGGAAACCCCTCCCCTGCTCACCACACCGCCGAAATAGAACAGGCGGCGAAACCACCTCGGCGACGGTTCCGCCGCCTATTCTCCAGAAAAAACAAATTGCTTCCTTGACGCCAACAGAGGCGGGGCCATTTGGCCCCGCCTCTCAGCTTGTCAAAAAAGCCTCGCAGAGTTCGCGTCCGCAGACGCGAATCAAAGGAAATCCGTTTTTTCCGGCGGCGTGTACGTCGGAAAAAACACTTCTCGCCCCGCAAACGTGGGAGTTGTCCGCCTTTGGCGGACGACGAGTGCGATGCAGCGGGGCGCATCCCCTTGTCGGAAAACCCCGAAGGGGTTTTTCGACAGTCTCAGAGGCGGGGCCAAATG
>OGYY01001444.1_pt1 | contig 20673 bp, 25 predicted proteins | sample 1576671 | NCBI WGS metagenome assembly OGYY01 (sample SAMEA3541593, study PRJEB24748) | human gut metagenome | biome: human gut; feature: human-associated habitat; material: faeces | place: China | collected 2012 | reverse complement strand
AAACAGGCGTGAAGCCTTGAAAAATCAATGGTTTTTGAGGATTAGATAGTTAAATTCAAATTTAAGTAATTTATTCATAAAAACAAATGAGGGGCTACTTAGATAATTAAAAAGCATATCTCAGTGGCCCCTCAAATCAACAAACAATTTTATATATGATTATTCTCTGATTTGTTTTTTACTGTTATCACGTATCCAGCTCCAGGTAATGACCATGATGGCAAAGATAGATTACATATGCCTAAATTTTTTAATTCACTTGCAAGAAAATCATCATAATGAATACCACTAAACGATGAGAAAGTAGATGCAATAATTGAATATTTAGATTGAAAATCACCTTTAGGTATTACCGTAACCGAATACGATTTGCATGGAAATGATAGTCTGCTTGATTGGAAGAAATCTAAAGCCGGGCACTCATATCTTTGTTTAAAATAAATATTGCAAGGAATCTGATTAATGGGGATCGAATTACTTTGTAAGTGATATATAAATTGCCCTCTACTTTCATTTCTTTCAATTCCATAATTAAATTCCGAGGTATAATCAATGTTATTTATCAATAATTTTTCAACTTTCAACGTCTCCGCCTGTTGCTGAGTAGCTGCAAAATTATGTCCGAATGAACGCTTCTCTGGGTTTAAATAAGAGTAATTAAGAATTTGAGTAGTTGTTACTTTAAGCATTTTTTCATCAATAGGATCTAATTCTATAATTCTTTCAACTGAATCCAAAATCCCATTAAAGTTCATATTCTTATACAAATTATTCACGAAATGCTGTGTGAAATCATCAAGATTAATTGGCATATTTCTGGATATCAATTCTCTAATAAGTTCTCTTGACATTTCAGTTAGTTTATCATATCCGAAAACAGAAAAATTGTCTATCGTATTATCTCCTTTTACCCACCCAACAAATTGCTCTGGATCTTTTGATAAATAGTTGCTTAATTGACTAATAATAATTTTTTCAATATCAGAAATATTATCTGCATATCTTACTACCTTAGTTTGTACTAATGCTTTAAAATCTTGATATTTCTTTTTGTTTTTTGTCTCAAAAACTTCTTTGGATGTTTTCTCTGCCGCCTTCATATTTAACATTTTTTCCGATAATACGATAGCAAATGCAGGGATTCCCTTACTTAACGCGTATTCATATTCCAGATGCGTATAACTTAATTTTGAAGCTTTATCGATAGATCCATAACGTCCGCCAAGTATTAATAAGTAGACATCTGAATCATCAATCCACCTATATATAGTTTCTAATTGAGAATTTCCTGCTTTAAATAACTCCATACCAGCAGGAATATGTCCAGCGTCTAAAATAGCTTTTACGGCTGCTTGGCGTTCAGAAACTAGATCCTTGTTTGTTGATGAAATAAAGACTTGTAATTTTCTTTCCATAATATCCCTCCTCATTTGTATTAAATATCATTATACACTAATTGGAAAAATATGGATAACAATTTTAATTTAGATAAATATAATAGCTGCAGAATATTTCCCACAGCTACTCTTCTCTTATGCCTTTTACCTTTCTAAAAAATTTTTTCTATATAATTTTGCTATGTTTAGTTCATTCTTATGTGTTTGGTGTGATTTATTATAGAGACGGAGCCAGGTTCCGCTTCTACCCGTGCTATACTATTTTTTGTATTCTCTGTTCTTTAACAAACGGGGATATCTGTACCGTTCTCCCTGTACTCTGCTTATAAGCATAAAAATAAAGATTCTCCTTAGCGTGTGTCATCGCCACATAAAACAGACTCTTCTCCTCCTCAACCGCTTCCAAAGTTTTGGCATTTTTATGTGGACAAAATCCTTTTATGCAGTCTATGATAAACACATGCCCCTATCCGTCCCCACAATGCTATATCTCCGTTATCCATTGATTCATCCACTCCAGCCGTAGTATCACTTCTCACTGCCATACTAATAACAGAATATATTTCATCGATATCACCTGAACGATAAGTTGTAGTTTTTGATGGAGTTTTATTAATGAATAAATAATTGATAAAACCATTGCTATTTTCAGAAATGCTAATATTTACCTTTTCTCCTATGCTTTCAAGGTCTAAATCATTTATATTTTGTGCTGCTTTTATATTCGTTTCATAGGATATATCATCTGCATTGGCAATTTCTACTGATTCAATTGCTGTTTGACTGCACAAAGACAACAGCCTGTATAGGGCATCGGGATCCAAATAGGTTTGTATTCTCTCGGTGAAGTTACGCCCGGCTAAAAAATCGAAAATAGCAAGGCTTAGTAAAGTGCGCCCATTTTTAGGGAAAACCAGCAAAAATCTATTGATTTTTATTCATTTTCCTCTTGACATATCACCGCCGGACTATATACTTGTCCATTCCTATAAATATGGAAGATGGCAACCCATAAAAAAGCAAGGAAAACACCAGAGTTATTTGTTGGAGGTGAGTTACAAGAAGATTTCCTTTTGCAAGCTTTAGGAGAATGGAGCCCCGCCATTTGTGAGGTATAAAGCGCAAAAATTTTACTTCTTTTTAACTTAATCTTCATTGGGTAATTACAAAAATGTAGTAATATCTAAACATCTTCTAGTCCGGACTAAATTAAATTAGAGGAGAATTAAAGGAATGAAGAAAAATATTATAAAAGCAATAGCTATATTATTGTGTACATCTAGTATCATTAGCTATGCCGGACCTGCAACTGTTATGGCTGCTGAAGAGACGCCAATCGTAGAAAACGCTGATGTTAATCAAACTAGAGAAAATCTTACCATTGAAGAAGGAAGTTTTAATGAAGGAAGCTATGTATACACATACGATGAAAATGGAACGCATTATAAAGTAGTGGAAGAAACAGATGCTTCTTTTCAAAATGTGACAAGCTACACTTACACCGTAAATGAACAAGGTGATTGTTCTTTAGTCAAAACGGTACAATCCTATATTGATGGTGGAAATGTTATCATAGAGACAACTACTCCAGACGGACAAACTAACGTAGAAACTATATCTCCCCAACCAGCTAGGATAATTCCTTATTCTGATGGCACAACAGGAGAATGGGTTACTCAGACTTTCGATTCAAAATTATATATTAAGGGTTCTCCTATCGCTACAATTGCCCAGCTCCTCTTTATGGCTTTAGGTGTAGTTTTAGCCGAAAAGTTACCATCTAAGCTCTTGGTTATTGCTGAAGCTCTTTTCAATAGAAATTCAGAATACGTTTATACTCATGAAACATACAGCTATATGTTAAGTGATACGAACCAGTTTGTAATTGTTAGAGAGGCAGTATCTGCAATGTACTTCTTAGATAGTGCTCATAAATATTATCTTGATTCTTACTACGATGAATTTGACGGACGCGGTGTAATAATTTCTTAAATTATACAAAGGATTGTCTTCTGACAATCCTTTGTACTACTATGGGGCGTAGCCCTGTTAAGCTCACATTCTGTTGAGCATATAGTTTATTAACGGGCTATTATAATTTAACGAAAAAGTGTTGGGAGTCACAATATAATGGTAAAAAAGTATACAAGTTTTTTTTACAAAGTATTCTATGTGGTATATATAATAATAGCGATTCAATGTCTGGCCCTTTTTATTCTAATTATTCTATCTTCTCTTTTACCTGTTATATCTCCATCTCAATTTGAAAAGGGAATGATTGCCTTAAGACAAGTAATGCCTAATCTCTCTTATCCTTTTTTCATTCTTTCTCTTATCCTTTACTTAGTCAAACTATTTTTTTTCTTAATATTTTCTAAATGTTCAAAAAGATTGTTTAAAAATATAATGGAAAAAGATAGTCCTTTTATATTTCAAAATAAAAGATCACTTAAATGGATTAGTATTTCTTTCTTTTTATATTATGTCATACCAATATATCCATTTGAATCTTTAGAATTATACCATATTACAACTGGCTTTTTGGTTTCGTCTCTTTTGTATCTTTTTTCTTTAATTTTAGATAAATCTTAAATTACCATTTTATAGTCGCTCCCACCCGTAAAACGGGCAATGTCGTCAACTTAAAATATATCAAAAATAAAAAATGCCTAAACACACTTGACAAAACGTTCAAAAAATGTTGCCTCGCATTGATTACATTTTCAATGCGAGGTGTTTTTATGAATACAAAACGCATCGGTAATGCTTTTACACATTCAGGGAAGCTTCCTTTCTCCAACCTGATTTGCTTTGTGCTCCAGTCGGTTCATAAATCCATTCCCATAAACTATTCCCGATTTTTAGATACGTTTCCATCTGTGGTTCCTCCATTTGTATCAAAACAGGCTGTTTCAAAGGCAAGGCAGGGCATTTCGCATAAAGCGTTTCTTGAATTATTCCGTCTTTCTGTGGAGCAGTTCTATTTACGGACAGCAGATTTACGCACATGGAATAACTTCCATATTTACGCTGTTGACGGAAGCACAATACAGATTCCAGAATCAAAAGAGAATTATGAGGTGTTTGGAGGCACCCAAACAAGACAGGATTAGTGTCACCCCTTGCTTCCGTATCCGTTCTTTATGATGTGTTGAATGATATTCTGATTGACGTTTCTCTTCACCCCTATCGTTACAATGAACGGGAATCGGCAAAATCCCACGTGGATTTTTTGCCCGGGTTTTCAAACAGCTTCATACTTTTTGACAGGGGATCCCCTTCCGAGGACATGCTTCGCTATCTAAACTCCAAAGGAGTCCTGTTTGTTATGCGTGTGCCAAAAACATTTAAGAGAGCCATAGCAGAACAGGAAGACACTTTATTCACATATCCTGCTTCCCGTGATAAAGAGTCCCTTACTTTAAGGAGTGTTCACTTTTTACTGGAAGACGGAAGCACCGAATATCTGGTGACAAATCTGACGCCCGAACAGATGGATGCGGAGAATTTTCTGGATTTATATCGACTGCGTTGGGGAGTTGAAAGCAAATACAGGGAGCTTAAGAACCGGCTTGAGATAGAAGCCTTTAACAGCATTAAACCTGTCAGTATCCGGCAAGAGTTCTTTGCAGCGATGTATTTATCTAATCTGGCTGGGGTCATAAAGTCGGAGGCGGATTCAAGGATCATTGTGTCAGCCGACAACAGGCATGATTACCAGTCTAATCGCAGTTATATACTAAACCGGATAAAAAGCTGGATCATACGTCTTTTGCGTCGTCCTTGCCCATATGCAACGAGATGCTATGCCGGATAGTGGAAGAATCTTCCAAAATATATTCCATTATCCGCCCTGACAGAAAGTTTGGCAGATACCGAAAACATACACGCCGGAGATATTACAGCCATATGAAAAGCTGTATTTAAATATACCCACGACCAGCAGGATATAGGACTGTTTAGAAATCAGCAGTCCTATTTGTGATGCGATTATTTGCAACAATAAACTCAATTATGTGGTATCATGCTGTTTTTTGAAGCAAATACTCTTAAGTTGACGACATTGCCCGCACCGCAGGTGGGTTTTAGTCTCAAATAAATGCACGCTGCACATTTATTTGAGACAGGCTAAAGCCTAATACGCAAAAAAGACGCCCGAGGGCGCCTTTTTATTTTATGTGACTTTTTTGAATTTTCCTTTCTCGATGGTATATACAGAGTCAGATAAAAACTCTTCAGGGGAGACTTCTGTTCTGTTAACATTCTTGACCATGGCTTTGCATGTTTCCGGGGACACCTTATCTTTAAAATATAAAGGTTTCCATGTGAAAGAAGGGCAAGAAACATCCTTTCAGATGAACCATCAATACTTTTCTCAAAATAGTTTTCATCCACATTTTTCATTGCTAAATCAAATGGTGAAGGCAATCCTACATTATTCCGTTCTTCTGAAGCAAATGCTGCCTTAAATACCTGTTCTTTTTCCATATCCTATAATTTTAGGATATTCTTTGTCACCTTAAAACTCCTACTATCGTTCAGTACAACAACCGGATAAAGGATACGGTCTTCCTCGCGCCGTGTGATGATATGATGAGCCTTCAGTATTTCTTTAAATGACTCATTCATAACACCGATGGAAAGCTTATCTTTTACTTCACTAAATGACGCGGGAAGATGAATTTCATCCAGTGGGCATGCTCCACGCATTTTTCCGATCATAGCCAGTATTTCATTTATTACCTTATCATTATCCGTTTCACTGCTATTCGGATGATAGACCGCAGATACATTTTCGCGAAAGGTAACCGAAATACCAGTAAGTTCTCCTCCATTTTTTACGGCCGTGACTATCTCTCCCTTAAGGTTTGGATAGTTCTTTTTAAGATACTGTATTACCTCGTTCAAATTAATCATCGTTGTTTCCTTCTCTTATATTGATTTTTCAGAGGAATATGATGAAAAGAACATATTTAAATTTTTTAGCTGCTTAAAATAGTAATAAATTTTTTCTTTTGCAGTTTTCTTTCAAAAAAAGGAAACTAAAGATCCAAGAAATTTCTGGTTAGGGTAACTATTCCCATTTCAGCAAAATAGAAAAGATGGGTATGTATCGCAAACCCATCTTTTTCAAGGAATTTTAGGAGAGCTGGAAATCGGACTTGAACCGACGACCCCTTCATTACGAGTGAAGTGCTCTACCGACTGAGCTATTCCAGCAAACTGTAAATGTCATTTTCAAACCAGTACGCATTCAAGTATAGCTGTGTGTCGATCGTTTGTCAATAGATTTTTAAAGGGGTATTGTCTTTTTTCTCAAATTCACAATCCGTATAAACGGCAACGCTATCTGACTTCTGTCATCCTGCCTGCGTCCATCTCCCAGACATGATCTGCAAGAAGTGTGATATCTTCACTATTATGGCTGGTAAGAAGAATCGTCTTGCCTTTCTCTTTCCGCTCCATCAGCAAGGAACGTATTTCTTCCACCCCTTTCTTATCTAATCCATTAAAAGGTTCATCCAAAATAAGAAGATCCGGATCCTCCATGATCGCTTGAGCGATTCCCAGTCTTTGCTTCATTCCCATAGAATATTTGGCTACTGCTTTTTTTGAGGAAGGATCCAGTCCTACTTTGCGGATTACCTCCTTAATCTGCTCGTCTGTAACGCACCTGCGGATCCCTGCCAGCAGCCGGAGATTTTTAAACCCTGAGATTTGTGGAATAAATCCTGGATGCTCAATGATCAGCCCGATAGATTCCGGGAAATCCACATCTTTTCCAATCTGTTTCCCATCTACTGTAATCTTCCCTTCTGTTGGGGTAAGAAAACCGCAGATACATTTAAAAAGCACACTTTTCCCTGAACCATTATTTCCAATTACCGCATAAGTTTTCCCTCGTTGAAACTCGCAGTTGATTCCCTTAAGAACCTCTTCTTCCCGGAAGGTTTTTCTTAAATTTTCTATCTTTACCATTATTTCATTCATCCTCCGCCCCTCCGTTTCTCTATGAAAATACGAACTGATATCGTCTAGCCAGCTTTCTGATGATAAAAATGTTTAACAGAATCCATAGGCCAAGGATCAGATAACTATGCCATAACCTTGGTAACAAATCATATCCGAAATTATGCATATAGTAGGTAGCGTGATTTAAGGGTGAAATCCATCCAGTGATCACATTGCTTTTATACTGCAGTATCTGTGGTATGTCCAGGATTCTCCCGATGATTTCTGGATTTAACAAAAGCCCATAAAGATTCAGGATAAATACACTTAAGACCCCTCCGAACTGATTTTTCAAAAGATTAAATATCATCATAATCGTCGCTGTCAGCAGCGTATATAGAGTCATCAGAAGAAAGATCTCTGCCATGCACTGATAAGGCTTTGACATTTCCATCGTTTTCACGGATGCCGGCAACGCTATATCCTCTCCCACGCCAGAATAACCAAGAAGCGCTCCTGTCTCACTCCACATATTTCCCACAAAAGACAAAGGTGCACACAAAATGCAAAACATTACCAGCACAAAAAACATGTAAAGAAATGTTACCGTTACAATATACAGAATTTGTGCGCCCATCCAGGCCTTTCGTCCGCTCCTCATCAGATAATAGGGCGTGGCTTCATTGAGAAAAGGCATATCCATAAAGAAAAAAATCAGAAGAAAAGATGCCAGCAAAATGGATTTCCCACCACTAAACGCCCACACAAAGGGTTCAAAAATCTGCATGGTAGTCTCATATGTACGTGCAAACATAATGGCTTTGGCTGACATCATAACGCAAAATACAAAGGCCAATACAAAAGCCAGCATGATTCGGGGATTTTTCTTCCATCCCAGGAAATTCAGTTTAGTTATGGAACATACAAGACGAAACTCATTCATGGGTCCACCTTCTTTCCATGACGAACAGATAGCACGCTGCCGCCAGCACGTTAGCAACGGCCAAAACCACTACAACCTGGCACACCGGGGAGATCCGCAGTAATATCCACTCTTTGGGATTTAAAAGCGGATAGTCTGAAAGATACGCCTGAAACAGTGTGGATATCACATAGTATAGAATAAAAGGAGCCGCATATGCCATATAACGATTATTGGAAGTGCCTGCAATTGCTCCTCCAAGCAAAGCATATAAAGAGCTGTTCATACACAAGATTACAGTTCGTTTACACAAATATACAAGACTTTCCATTTGAAAGTTCTGTATTTCCATTTTATCCGTGTGAAAAATAAGCATAAACACAACCATAAGAAGCAGAACTGTCGCAAGAACAGTCAGGATTCCAAATGTAATACAACTGAGTATCTTACTGGTGTAGTATCGTTTCTTTGTTGTTCTAAGAATACTGTAATACAATGTCCCACTCTGTAAATCTTCTATATACATCCCGCTTGCTGCCAGAGTACATGCGATTGGCAGTACGTAAGTCAGAGCGTCTGTATGAAGGGCCAGATAAGCTGCAGAAAGGAAACGGATCTCCCCTTCCGGCAGCACTGTTTCAGAAATGTATTCCAGCATTTCTCCCATACCAAACGCTCCGGCTAAAAAGCACAGCACAATCCCCACATAAAAACCTGTGGAACACAATCCACGCTTACAGTCTACCTGATACATTCTGTTCATGATTCTTCCTTTCAGAAATTAGTCTACCGGAATCCGAGAATCAATATTAGGCTGGATATACCCTCCGTCAATGGCATTTAAAACAACTATCATATCACTAAAAGGAGTGATTCCCAAAGTTCCAAAAGTCACTTCGTGTCCCACAGTAAAGACCCAAACCGGCACAAGCCACGCTCCGTCGGGATTCTCAAATGCCGGGACATTTGCTCCGCGAAGCTGGACATCTCTAATCTCATAATAATAGATATCTCCATAGTCCTCCTCCCCATACTTTGCCAGAGAAACATACAGCAGATGATCATATAATTTTTCTTTTATTTCATCAAAAGATAATAATTCAGTATTCTCTGCTATCGTCCCTGCCTTTTGGGAAAGATTATCCCATTCAAACTGCATGATCCCTTCCCCGGTCACAATAATACGGATTTGCTCCGTAGCAAAAGGAGGTGCATAAACTTCTTCCGGCAGATCATTGAAAGGCTGCTGAAACGGCTGTTCATATCCTGCAAGCTCTCCCGCCTTCCGATTGTAATAAATGGAGAATCCGTAATCTGTGATTCCCTCATCCTGATTCACGCCTGCCATACTCTCACCCTCTGCATTTCCAACCGTCCTGCAGCATCCCGTCATCGTGTAATCATTAAGTCCGAGATCTTCTAATACTTTTCCGCACATCGCAACTGCTTCTTCCTCCGAAATTGTAAAACGGTCTGTATCGTTCATCTCTGTTTCTATCCACTGAAGATATTCCAGATAGTTTTGACCGATCTGCAAAAGCTCACAGTTTTTCAATTTTTTTGCCAATTCTTTTTCGTCTATAAAATTCCCCTGCTGAAAAAGAAAATTTGTGGTACTTCCAACGTCCTCATCATAGTCGATCGCATAAATCAATGGATCCGTTTTCTTCCCGCAATCTACCCTTGCCCGAAATCCGATCTTCTCATCTGTATCAAAATAAAATTTACTGTATCTCGGTGCTATAGAACCGCTCTTTGTCTGTATCCGTTCGTACTCTGTCTGGCGTGGCTTATCAAGTTTCACCTCCACAGACTCTTTGCTCTCTTTTGGCGGCGCATCCTGCAACAGTTCATCAATCTGGTCTGTTTTGGCATCTATGATCTCCTGATCGTCAAATCCCCACTCTCCTTTGCCTTGCTGAAGAATTTCCTTTTCTTCCTCAAGGCGCGCTTTGCTCATCTCCGGCTCCTTATACAGCGGATTTCCGTCCGAAAAATACTCACAAAGCTGCTCCAGCAGTTCCCCTGTCATATGCTGCACTTCCAACTCATATACCGGTGCATTATAAATCTGCGGAAGATTGATCTGACAGTCCGCCTTGATGGATACTGCTATGTTTCCTTTTTCTACCGATTCCTGCCACTGATCTGGCGCTCCAAAGTCCTTGGGTATTTGCGACTCCTTTGGAAGAATACTATCCTTTGGCAGTCCCTTAGACTTATCAAGCACAATCTCCTCTTCCGGAGTCTCTTGACAGGCAGCTAAAGATAATACCATACATAAAACGCAGCAAATGGATAATATCTTTCTTTTCATACATTTATCCTCCACACCCATATCTTCTTCCTTTTACAGGACTATTTATATATTGTATTGTTGATATTATTATAAGATAAATTATCAGTATATTCAATCATATGTTAATCTGTTTTTTGAATTTTCCAACTCTCTTACAAATAAAAAACAGCAGTACCCGTAAGATACTGCTGCACACATTTTTCTTAAATATCATAATGATACCTACAAGCCAGAATGTAAACATTATTTTCATCTATTCTATATACCAACCTGTCAGTGTCATTTATTCTTCTGCTCCAGAATCCAGACAGATTCCCAACCAACGGCTCTGGTTTTCCTATGCCTGTATTCCCATTTCTTGATATGTCATCCAGAAGGCGATTTATTTTCTTCAATGTTTTCCGGTCTTCTGTCTGCCAATATATATAGTCTTTCCATCCATTTTCTGTAAAAACTTTATTCATCGCCCGCCTCATCCAGATTGTGCATGGAAACCATTCCCTGTTCTAATTGTTTCTTAGACTCCATCAGCCAGTCATAATTTGTCTTATTCCCGACAAGATGCAGATTTTCCATCATATTGTTATATGATTCTTCCGAAATCATAACCACATTTTTATTGTTTTTTCTGGTTACGATCAGCGTTTCATAGTCATCTGTAACTTTATCCATACAGCTTTTCATATTTTCTCTAAGCATAGTATAATTAACAGCCAACATATATCGCACCTCCAGACATACTGTTTTCTGTATTTACATTATAACGTACAATATTTTGTACGTCAATTCTCTTAGTACAATTATATGTACTCATCTGCTCTTCTATTCTAAATAATTTTCATTTTTCAAAATTCAGCTGTTTCAAGCCGCCTCGAACTGTATCTTAATGGGGCAGATCTCCGCTTTCGTTCCAACCCGCATATTCGGCCCGAACAGTCCTACGCCGGAAGTCACTATGTTGTGCATGTCGCCTTTCTTAAGATAACCGCACGGATTTTCCCACAGAAAATCCATGACAAGATTGCCGGGGAACATCTGCCCGTCGTGGGTATGTCCGCACAGATCTACATCCACGCCGGCCTCGGATAATTCTCCAAGCTGGCTTGGCTCATGGTCTATCACAAGGATCGGTTTATCCTGATCCATATCTTTTGTAATCTCCTCCGGCTCTGCCCGCCTGGTAATTCCTCTTCCCGGGCGCTTTTCATCCGGACGCCCATAGAGATAGAAGCTGTTGTCGATCAGCACTCCCTCATCCCTAAGAAGAGTGATTCCTGCTTTTTCAAGAAGCTCGTCCATCCTGGGATCACTGGCTTTTTCTCCTTCCCTGCTTCCGAAAGTAAAGCCTGCCAGGATCTTTTCCTGAATATCATGATTCCCATAGCAGGCAAACACACCATATTTACTCTTGATTCCTTTCAAAATGGAAATCAATCTTTCCGGATCGTCCAGCGCCTCATATTCGTTGTCAAAAATATCTCCCGCTATCACAACCAGATCCGGGTTTTGTGCATTGACTTTCTCTGTCATCTGTTCCATCTGACGGCATCCGATATTATAGCCCAAATGCAGGTCTGCAAGAAGCACCACATTCAGTTCATCCAGATTGCCTCCGTTCTTTTTTACGGTAATCTCATACTCTGTTGTCCGTATGATTCTGGCATTCACTACCCCCCAGACAGAAACGGCCATAATGATAAGAAGGGCAGCTCCTCCTCCAACGGCCAGCGTCCTGCGGGAGCGAAGTTTATCCTGATCGATCCTCTTTACCCGCCGCAGGATCAATCGTATCACATCTGCAATGACAACTGCCAAAACCGCATACAAAAGTACGCCGAGCCAGTAATTTCCCAGTGATTTGAAAAATCTCTGCAGATTGCCCGCCGGAAGAAGGAAGCCGATCAAAAGGGAAAGGGCCAGGATAAAATAAATCACGGCCATCCCTGCTTTCATCCATTTCTTCTGAAAGAAGTGATGGCAGGCCCCCATCCAGCGGAGCAGCCAGCGAAATAAGTATAGATTAACCAGTATATAAATTGGGGATAAATAGATTGCAATCATATGTATTATTCTCCTGTATATGTATGTAAATCTTGTTTTCCTGATTCCAGTTATCTGTTACCGCTCTACTTTCATAATCCGTAATTCCCTTTCCGGTATTTGGATATTTCATAGAATAAACGGTATCTGCCGCAAAGATCACTGTGAGCACCACACAGAAGGGGGCCAAAATCTGAAGAGGTATCTTCTGGATCACATTGTCCAAAAGAGGCGCCAGGACATAGACCAGACCTATACCCCCAATTCCGAATACAAGAAGTCCCTCTGCGCAGATCCTCCCGTGCAGATTCAGAAAATATCCGCTGTAATCCCACCATCTTTCCCCGTTGTGAGCCATTTCCAGATAATAGGAGGAAAAATATTCCACCGTTCCGCAGAGAAGAATAATTCCCACAAATTCTGCCAACGGCCTGTTTCTGATCTTGTTCAGCAGTAAGAGAATGAGAACCCCTCCGCCCCCGTAAATCGGCAGCCATGGTCCGTGAAGGACTCCTCTGTTCACAAATTCTCCGTCCTGCACCAGATGAAGGCTGACCTCCCACAGCCATCCCATGAAGGAAAAGACAAAAAATAAAACAATGACAGACCACACTGAATAATGACGGAGATAATGGATCATTTCCACCTTTTTTCGCTTTTCTTGCTCCGGAAGCGCCGACAATCGGCTGGGATATGACTTTCTGTCCACTGCGTCTTTTAAAAACTGCATTCGCATATGAAGAGCCTGCGTCTCCTCATATTCTCTTTCTTCTTTTGTATTTGTCAGCAGGATACCCAGATAATCAGCAAAGAATTTTCGGATCCCCTTCAATTTCCTTCCATCTCTTTTCGGTCTTACCAGCGCTGAGATCACATCTTCATAGGCAAGATAGATCATCTCATCTTCTGCCTTTTCAAAAAGATAAGTATCATTCAAATACTGACTTCCCTTTATACGGGCCTTTTTTGCTTCCTCCCGAAGCTGTGCATAGTATTCACTGAAGGAAGCTGCCCGGTAAGGATTAGAGTAAAATATCTCAGACAGCCCTGCTGTAGCCGCTCCCAAAAATGTCCACGGCAAAAAAGAAAGCTCATAGACAAAGCATTCCCATTTATGGCCCTTCATCATCCTTCTGGAAAGACGAATCGCTTCCCTGGAGGAAATATCCGGATTCTCCGCCACAATATAGGACACCAGGTAATATGAATAATACTTGATGATTCCTCCGATAATTGTAAAGGACCACAGGAACTGAAAAAAGGCGGTCAAAAACATGGTACAGCATGCTTTTACCCACTTTTTCACCCGCAGCAAAAACAGGCACCTTTGAAAAGGTACCGTTTCATAAATCCGCCCTTCCAGAAAAATTCTCCTGGCAATCACGGATACAACATTAGTTATGAAAAACCAGACAGAAAACAGAAATGCAATTCCAAAAAGTACCAAAACCAAAATTGCCGCATTCTCTGATCCCAGCAGCGAATGAAGCGCGCCCACTAAAAAGACCAGCGCTGATCCTGATGTAATATTGTTTACAATACCCGCAAACACTCCCCGGGTTCTTCCAAATACCGGATTCCCCTCCAGGGATCTTTCTTTCTCCTCTTCCTTGATCTGACTGGAGAGCTCCTGCCCGCCTTCCTGATCGCCCGCCAGCAGATCTGCAATAACATCGATCAGCCCGTCGCTGTTTGCGCCGATTCTCGTCAGGCGCTCTTCATCCTCCATGCGGTATACTTCCTCTGCCGGAGTGATATCCAGCACATTGAGAGAAGAGGAAAATTCCACTCCCATATATGCCATGATAAGACATACTGCCACATAGAGAATATAGTGCTTTTTCACAGCCTTTTTGGCCTTTCTTTTCATCTCTTTTCTTGTCGTCATCTGTTTTTATCCCTCATCAGTACTCTTATGCACCATAATCTGCGGGTAAGGAATGACGATTCCTTCCCGGTCAAAACTAAGTTTAATATCCTCCAAAAATTTCCACCGTACTTTCCAGTATTCATCCATGCCTGTCCATGCCCTGACGCCCAGACGTACTCCGCTGGCTCCCAGTTCATCCACGAACACATTCCTCTCTTTATCCTTCATGATTTCCGGTGTGTTCTCCAGCAGATTTTCAAGAATATCCTTGGCTTTGCGCAGATCAGATTCATAAGAAATCTCTATTCGAAGATCCAGCTGCCGCTCGTCCCTCGCTGTCACATTCGTCAGACTATTGTTGGTCAGCATACCGTTCGGCACAACAATGGTTTTATTATCAACCGTTGTCAGCTTCGTATAAAAAAGCTGGATTTCCTTTACCGTACCTTCATTCTTATTGTTATCCTCAATAATATAATCTCCTACCACAAAAGGACGAAGCGTCAGGATCAGCACGCCTCCCGCAAAATTGGAGATCACGCCCTGCAGTGCGAGGCTGACTGCCACGCCTGCCGCCGCCAGGATGGTCGTAATAGAAGAAAGATTCACGCCAAAACTAGTAATGATCAGGATGACCAGCACCGAGTACAGCCCAAATTTAATGATGGAATCGGTAAACTGCTGTACTCCCTTGTCCGCATGGGACCGTTCAAATGCTTTTCCTGTCAGCCTTCGCACCATCCGGATCACACATTTTCCTATTACAAATACAAGAATTGCCAGAATAATTTTGATCCCAAATCCGATCAGATCCGGAATATGGTCCTGAGCATATTGAATAAAAAGGTTTACATTTTCCACTGTTTCTTCTGTTGTCTGTGCAATTTCTTCTGTATCCATCTTTCTGCCTCCTTATTCTTTATCCTTCAGTGCAAGAAATGCACACAAATTCCCTCTGTTCCATCCCTGGACTCTGTGTGAAAATAAAATCTTCGGATTACAGCAGGTACACACATTTGTCACTGCAATATGTTCCGGAAGCACGCCTGCCTCCTGAAGATTGATCTCATTTGCCTTCCACAGATCAAGCTGAAATTTCCCGTTTTCTTTTTTATAAAATAAATCTTTCCAGTCTTCCTCCCGAAAAGCCTCTTTAAAACGGCTGGTCACATCTTCACTTACCTTATAGCAGTCCTGGCAGATAGAAGGTCCAACCGCTGCTATGATATCTTCCGGCCTTGTTCCAAAGCATTCCTTCATTTTTTCCACAGTAGCCGCCGCCATCTTTCCTACGGTTCCCCGCCATCCCGAATGGCTAAGTCCGATCGCCCGTCTTACCGGGTCCACAAAATACAAAGGAACGCAGTCAGCATAAAACGTCACCAGGCAGATACCGGGGCTGTTTGTCACAAGGCCGTCTGTCTCTTTAAGCGTACTGCCTGCATCCTTTTTGGACACAGCAGCAACATTGGTTGTATGAGTCTGCTGTGTATAGACCATCTTCTCCTTTTCCACACCGATGGCCCGGGCAATCCTCTTTGTATTTTCCTCTACTGCTTCCGGACTGTCTCCCCTGCTTAAGCTTAAATTCATTGAGGAATACCCGCCTTCACTCACACCGCCAAGCCGGGTGGAAAAACCATGAGAGACGATACCGGTATTTTCCAGAATCGGATAGGAAAGAAATGGCACTCCCTCTTTTACCTTTTCTTCTATTACATGGTCATTATTTTTATAGATCAATCCAATACTCATAGGCCTTTCCTCTCCTTCTATCGCTTTATCATTTGTCATCTTATTCCGTAATCTTACTCCATATAGGGAAATGCATTGCGGATCAGTTCGATCTTTTCCCCGCTTCCGGTAATTCCCGCCACATCAAAACGGCAGGCTTCTTCATCCAGTCCTCTTTCCATAATATAAAACATGGCGCACCTGGAAATCGTCCGCTGTTTTTGCAGCGTCACCGCTTCCAGAGGTGTGCCTTTTTTATTGTCTTTCCTGTATTTCACTTCACAGAATACAAGGTATTCTCCATCCCTGGCTACAATATCAATTTCTCCTGCCCTGCATCTGTAATTGTATTCCAGGATTTTATAGCCTTGTTTCTCCAGGTATTCCCCTGCTTTTCTTTCATAAAATGTCCCTGTTTGTCTCCGATTTTCTTCCCGCTTTCTCATTTCACAAAATTTCCGATAAAGCTTCGTCTGTGTATCACACATGGTCCCAGTGTCTTCAGCGCCTGGATATGCGCCTTTGTCCCATATCCTTTGTTGGATGCAAAGTCATATCCAGGAAAAATCTCCTCATATTCCTTCATCATCCGATCCCTTGTCACCTTTGCGACAATGCTGGCTGCAGCAATGGAAATACTCTTGGCATCTCCCTTTACAATAGGAACCTGGGAAATTTCCACACCAGGAATCGTCACCGCGTCATTCAGCAGAAGATCCGGACGCACCTGAAGCTTATCAATAGCCATGCGCATTGCCTCATAAGTTGCCTGAAGAATATTGATCTCATCAATCCTGGCCGGACTGGTCATCCCTATGCCGACAGCGACTGCCTTTTCCATGATCTCATCATAGAGCGCTTCCCGCTTCTTCTCCGAAAGTTTCTTAGAATCATTCAGATATAAAATTTCTGTATCCCTGGGAAGAATGACCGCTCCTGCCACCACCGGGCCTGCAAGCGGGCCTCTTCCCACCTCATCAATGCCGCATATGGCAGAATAGAAAGCATACTGCTTTTCATATACACTCATCGCTTCCAGGCGCTCCCGTTCTTTTGCAAGTCTGGCAGCCTGTTTTTCCATTCTTTCCTGCTCTTTTTTATTCATGACGGATCACTCCCATTTGGTCAAACGGATAGATTCTGACCCAGGCTCTTCCCAGCAGATCCTCCCGGTGCAGGATTCCTACACTTGGATCCCTGCTGTCCGAGCTATGATTCCTGTTGTCTCCCAGAACAAAATATTCATCCGCTCCCAGGGTAATAGGCTCTGATGCAATTCCTCCGTCCGCCATAGGCTCCGCCCCATAAATATCACTTTCCAGAAGTTCTCCGTTAATATATACATATCCTCCTGTCACCTGCACCGTCTCACCCGGCAGCCCGATGATCCTCTTGATATAATATGTATTTTCTTCATATTTATAAGGGAATACAATAATATCATATCGTTTGGGATCCCGGAACCGATAGGAAATCTTGTCCACGATCAGGTTATCCCCGTCACTTAACGTTGTCTCCATCGATGATCCACTGACCCGCGTCCTTTGTCCTACATAAGTAATAATCAGGTAAGTCAGCCCAATGATAATCAGTATATAGATGATCCAGCCCAGCAGTTCCCGGATAATTCCGTGTTCCTTCCGACGGCCTCTCCTATATCTAGCCATATGTTTATCCTCTTTTCCTGTCGCATTCTGTCTTGATTTTATCATATCCTGTCCGGATATTCCAGAGTAAGCTCTCCCAGCCGTCCACTGCGGAAATCATCCATCAGAAGGGCCGCTGCCTTTTCCACATCCAGCTCATTTCCCCGCACAATACAATGCCGGCTTTCCGCAATCCGATTCAGCACTTCATAAACGTCTCCGCTTTCTTCTATATTATATTTCCCGGCAATGATTCCCGGATAGTGCTGCTGCATAAATTTCAGAAATTCCGCCGCCAGTTCTTCTGTATTTAAGATCTCATCTTTGATCGATCCAATGAAGGCAAGCTTCATTCCCACCTGCTGATCTTCAAATTTCGGCCAGAGGATTCCCGGCGTATCCAAAAGCTCCACCCCTTTATTGAGGCGTATCCACTGCTTTCCCTTGGTCACTCCAGGCTTATTGCCCGTCTTTGCACAGGCCTTTCCCGCCAGCGTATTAATAAAGGTAGATTTTCCCACATTGGGAATCCCCACTACCATAGCGCGGACCGGCCGGTTTAAAATTCCTCTCTTCCTGTCTCTTTCAATCTTCTCTTTGCAGGCTTCCTGAATGACAGACTGGATATTTTTGATCCCGCCGCCCTTCTTAGAATTAACCTTTACTGCAAGATAGCCTTTGTCTTTAAAATATTCTATCCAGGCATCATTCCACTTATTTTCCGCCAGATCCGCTTTATTCAGCAAGATCAGTCTGGATTTCTGCCTGCCCAGTTCATCAATATCCGGATTCCTGCTGCTTAAGGGAATCCGGGCATCCACCAATTCGATCACAAGATCGATCAATTTTATATTTTCCTGCATCATACGCCTTGCTTTGGTCATATGTCCAGGATACCATTGAAAGTGCATCTGTTCTCTTCTCCTCTTTTATTTCAAACATGTTATCTCTATGATCTGACAAAGCCAAAATTATTTCCCGGCGAAATGACAAACCATACTTTCCCGTAAATATAAGATCTCTTCACATTCCCAATATCCGCCATCCTGCTGTCCTCACTGTTCTGACGGTCATCCCCCAGCACAAAGAACTCATCGCCGGCAAGTTCTATTTCCTTGTCCACAATTCCCACATCTGTGATCTCCGTTGTCTCGTAGTCTTCTTCCAGCCTTTCACCGTCAATATAAACTTTTCCCTCTATAATCTCAACGGTTTCACCCGGAAGGCCTACAATTCGTTTGATATAGTAATGGGAATTTTCATTTCCTTTTGGCTTAAATACAATAATATCGCCTCGTTTTGGCGCTGTAGCATCATAGACAATACGATTTACCAGTGTAACATCTCCATTTTCCAAAACCGGCTTCATGGAATCCCCGACTGTCGCCACCCTCTGTCCGAAATACCACACAAACACAAAAGCAAACAGACAGACAAGAGCGATTTTTCCCGCCCATACCACAACCGGCTTCAGCATTTCAATGTGAAATTTTTTTCTTCTATATCTTCTTCTGAATTTTAATCCTCTCATAATCAGCTGTACCTATATATAGCAGAGAGTTACTATTCACAGCCGCTCCACCTACATGGCACTCGTCGCGCTTATGCACTTCACTTCCGCCCCTTACGGGCTAAGACTGTGAATAGTAACAAAAAGGGACAAGATACAATATGTATTTGTCCCTTCCTCTTGTGTTTTCCTATTTTACTAACTCTTTTACCTTAGCAGCTTTACCTACACGGTTTCTTAAGTAGTTCAGTTTCGCTCTTCTTACTTTACCGCGGCGAACTACTTCAACTTTCTCCACATTAGGAGAATGAAGCGGCCAAGTCTTCTCAACACCTACACCGTTGGATGTTTTCCTTACTGTAAATGTCGCTCTTGTGCTTCCACCCTGTTTCTTCAGGACTGTTCCTTCAAAAACCTGGATTCTTTCACGGTTTCCTTCTTTGATCTTACCGTATACTTTTACGGTATCGCCTACGTTAAACTCCGGCGCATTCTCTTTGAGCTGTTCTGCTTCAATGCTCTTAATAATTTCGTTCATGTGTGACCTCCTTGTTATTCGGACGTTCTTAATACATTTTTCTATTCCCGCCTCAGCGCGGAAGCGTATCAGAGGACCATCTCTTTCTTCTCACAACGCATTTTATCATAGCATATGTACAGGAGAATTGCAAGGAAAATTTCCGCCATCTTCCCCTCTTTTTAGGACATTCTCAAGGACCCGCATCCGTCGGACCTGTCAGAACGGGCCATAGCCGATGCCGTGTGCCACCATGATCAGGATAAAGGCACTCACTATGAAAGAGAGATAGATCTTCCAGCAGAATCTGATCCAGGAGCCATAGTCCACCCCGCACATGGACAGCTGGACAAGGGAGCTGCCCGGCCAGAAGCTGTTGGTAATACCGTCGCCGTACTGGTACGTGAGCACCAGCACCTGCTGGTTGATATGCAGGATCTTTCCAAGCGGCTGGAGAATAGGCATGATAATGACCGCCTTTCCGCTTCCCGATACTACCAGGAAATTAAAGAGGGTCACAAACACAAAGATGATCAGCAGCGCCAGGATCGCGCTCTTGTTCTCCAGAAGCTCTCCCATGGCGTGGACAATGGTGTCCATGATGCAGGCCTGGTTCATAAGCACCACTACTGACTGGGCAAGGCCCACGGCAAAGGCCGCCGCGAACACTCTGGTGGCGCCTTTACAGAAAAGCTGGCAGGCCTCACTTGGGCTGAACCGGAAAATAACGGTCAGCACAATGCCAAACATGACATAGAGAGCCGCGATCTGGGCAAAGGACCATCC
>OGYY01001443.1_pt1 | contig 20673 bp, 17 predicted proteins | sample 1576671 | NCBI WGS metagenome assembly OGYY01 (sample SAMEA3541593, study PRJEB24748) | human gut metagenome | biome: human gut; feature: human-associated habitat; material: faeces | place: China | collected 2012 | reverse complement strand
GATTTCATCTGGTTGGTGGGCCGGGAACGGATGTCCCGCAGGAAAGGCTTACAGAGAGGCCATCTGTGCCGCAATATCATCCTCGCAGGCCCGCATGGCCTGCAGCGTGCTGTCCAGAAGCCTGTCCAGCTCCCAGCCAAGGCGTTCCGCGCCCTGGCGGATGACGTCGCGGGAGCAGCCCGCGGCGAATTTTTTGTCTTTGAATTTTTTCTTCAGGCTGGAAAGCTCCATATCCTGCACGCTCTTCGAGGGGCGCATCAGCGCGGCCGCGCCGACAAGGCCCGTCAGCTCGTCCGCGGCAAATAACACTTTTTCCATTTCCAGCACGGGCTCCACATCGCTGCACAGGCCGTAGCCGTGGCAGACCACGGCGTGGATGAAGCGCTCGTCGCAGCCGGCGTTTTCCAACAGCTCGCGCGCCTTCAGGCAGTGCTCCTCGGGCCACTGTTCAAAGTCCACATCGTGCAAAAGGCCGACATTGGCCCAGAAATCCGCCTCATCGCCATAGCCCAGTTCGCCCGCGAAATAGCGCATCACGCCCTCCAGCGTGCGCGCGTGGCGCAGGTGAAATTCGCCCTGGTTGTACTGCGTGAGCAGCGCCCACGCCTCGTCTCTGGTCATGATATCCTTCCTTTCCATCGAATCAGCAGCAGAAGAAATAGCCCCCGCGCCCGCAGCAGCAGCTCAGAAGCAGGTTGCCAAGGCACAGCCACGTGCAGGTGTTGTCCAATCCGGACATGCCGTAGCGCCGCCCGGTCTGGCGGTAGGTCTGGCCGGCGTATTGCAGGCGCTGCAAAAGCTGGCGGTATTCGAGGTTGTTCGGCTCGCGGCTGACCGCCTGCTGCGCGTAGTTGAGGGCGGCGACGTCGTTGCCCAGCCCCATGTGGGCGTTGGCCATGTAGAAATACCAGCGCGCCGGGCGATCCTGCATCTTTTCCAGCAGGTTGAGGGCCTCGCGGTAGTGGCCGGAATTGATGAAGTTGCGCGCCGCCTGCAGTTCGGGCGTGTCCGCGCTGCTGAAGCCCGGCCCGCTCTGCTGCTGGTAGCCGCCGAACCCAAACCCAAAACCGAACGGGTCGAACCCGAAGTCCCAGTCGCCACCCTGCTGGCTGTAGCCCTGCTGGCCATAGCCCTGCTGATAGCCGCCGCTGTAGAAGCCGCCATAGCTCTGCTGCTGGCCGTAGGGGTTGCCGTAGCCGCCGTTCTGGGGGCCGGTCTCCCCCTTGGTGATGGCGTCATAGGCCGCCTGCACTTCCTTGAAGTGCTCTTCGGCCGTGGGGTCGTTGGGGTTCAGGTCGGGGTGCCAGCGCTTGCACTTGGCACGATAGGCTTTTTTGATTTCTTCCTCGCTGGCTCCGCGCTGGATGCCCAGCACCTCATAGGGGTCTTTCATGGATCAACTTCCTCACGTCTCTACGAACTTGCGCGGCCTTGCTGCCGCACGAACAAAATTAAGTGTACAGGACAACGCCTGAAAAATCAAGAGAAACCGCCTCATTCGGCGGTTCTGGGGGGATTTTTTGCATGTTTGCAGTTGTATTTGAGCCAGACGCCGGAGTAGAGGATGTTCCGCAGCAGGTCCACATCCTCCACACAGGGCAGGCGCTCAAAGCTGCAGGCACAGTTGGCGAGCAGCAGCTCGAAGATCTCCCGCATCTCTTCTTCATAGCCGGGCAGCTGGTGCAGGCTGCGCAGCGGGTTGTAGGCTCCCTTTTTCAGGTCGCGGTCCAGGTCGTCGTAGGCATCCAGCAGGTAGATGTATTTGCCCAGATGAAAGCCGATGCTGCGCAGCTCCGGGGACCAGTGGTCCTGCTTGTAGTCGAACAATTCCGCCATCAGGTCGCCAAAGCAGCCGGACACGGCGTCCAGATCTTCGCTGCCCTCGGCCTCGTACTGCGCCAGCCGGTCCAGACAGGCGCGGATGGCGCTGCACTGCCGTGGCCAGCGTTCGGCGGCTGCCGCAGTGGGGGCGGCGAGCAGCGCCTCGAACCCCAGCCCCAGCAGGCTGCGGTCATCGTTCCACTTGTCCTGTGCGTTGTAGTAGTGGAGCGCAACGCTCAGGTCGGCGCAGTAATCGGTTGGCCCGCTGGAACGCCAGCCCACCTTCCGGATGGGGTGGATGGGGCAGTGGTCTGCGCCGGTGTGCAGCGCGGTCTCGCCATCGTACAGGCTGGAGAGCAGCAGATCCAAAAAGGTCAGGTCATAGCTCAGGGTCAGCCGCCCGCGCAGGCCGTGCAGCGCACCGATGCGGCGGCAGAGCCCGCAGTAGGCTGAGCGGTACCGCGCCTGCGCTTCCGGCGAAAGCGCAGCCTGATTCGGGATCACATATCCGAACATGGCTCAGCTCTTCTTGATGAACTGGGTGCCGCAGCGGGGGCAGGAGATCTGGATGCGGCCGCGCCCGCGGGGCACACGGAGCTTCTGGCGGCACTGGGGGCAGCGGTAATAGTGGTAGACCTTGCGGTTGGCCCACTGCTCTTTCAGACCCCGGAACTTGTTGTCCACCCGGTCTTTGAGGGTGTAGAACTTGTAATTCTCTTCGGTCCGCTTCGAGATGTTGCGGCTGAAGGTGCGGTAATAGCAGAAGCCCAGCAGCACCACACCCAGCCAGGTGAACAGGCTGATGCGGCTGACGATGGCGATGAGCAGCAGAACCAGAGAGGCGATGCTCAGAAACTGGTTCAGGCCGTCGGTGCCGTAGCGGCCGATCATAAAGCGGCGAAGTTTTTCTCTCATAATCGTACAGTCCTTTGTCCTCAAACTCTTCAAAAGGGGACGGCCGAAGCCGTCCCATAAACTCTTTACACCCATAGAATATCAGCCAAACATGATAAAACTTTGAACGGAGTGCAAATCTATCATGAAAGGACGGGATTTAAGAACGCTTGCGCACCGTGAGCACGGCTTCGGTGTCCAGCGCGCCCTCCATTTTGCAGTGGAGCACGGCGCGGCCTGCCCGGCCGGTGGTGGCAAGGTAGGTGCCCGCCATGCCGCCCCGCAGCGGCACGACGCTGGGGCCGAGGATCTTGACCGGGCCTTCCACGCTCAGCTGAACAGCCTCGCCGCAGTAGGGCAGGAAGTTGCCGTTCTGGTCGATGGCCCGCAGGCTGACGGCAGCGCAGTCCCAGGTGGGGCCGTCTGTCAGCAGGGGATTGTAGACCGTGCACTCCAGCCGGACGCTCTGCACCGGCTCCCGCACCACGGTGCGGACGGTGCGCCCATGCCACACGGCCTCGAACCGGTAGACGCTGGAGGGCGAGCCGAGGACGCCGATGTACTTGTAGTACATCCGGAGCAGGTCATTCCAGCTCAGCCGCAGCGAGAGCAGCCGCGCCCGGCTCAGGGGCGAAAGGCTCAGCGCGTCCCGGCGCATCTCGTTGAGGATGGCGGCCACCTGCGGCGCGACCACGGGGTCCAGCCCCTCATACTTTTCGAGCAGGGAGCCGACGAAATCCTGCACCTCGATGGGCGGATGGGGCAGCGCCGCGAACCGGCCCCGGCGGTCCGGGCTGAACTCGGCAATGAAATCGTTGCCGCGGTAGAGCCGGACGCTCTCGGCATTGGTGAACACCCAGCAGGCCCCGGCAAACCCGCCGGGGTGGTCGCCCAGCGCCATGCTGGACGAAACTTCCAGCACGATGTCGGAGGGGGAGCGGGGCGTCTTCTGGCTGGCATAGACGGCGGCGGAGAGCTTCGGGTTCCGGAACGAGTCGAGCACACCGTGGTAGCAGATGCGGTCGCCGCTGCCGAACTCCCGGTGGGTGTTGTAATCGGCCATGCACCAGCCAAAGCTGCCCGCCACGCCCGGCTGGGCGATGGCATCGTTCAGGACGGCCGCGTGGTGGAGGGCCTGGGCTAGCCGGTGCGGCTCGTCGTCAAAGGTCTTGGCCGGGAACTGCTGGCCCCCGAACTCGCTGATGAGGTAGCCCTTGCGCAGGTCGGGCGTGACGGCGGAGCGGTTCTCGCAGCCAGCCCCCCGCCCGGTGTAGGAGTAATCGTTGTAGGCGTAGACGTCTTCCAGCAATTGGTCTTTGCGGCGGATGTGGGCACCGCCGGTGGGGCGGGTGGGGTCCAGCCGCCGGACGGCCTCATTGGTGCGCTTGTAGAACGCTTCATCGTCGGGGCTGCCGTTGACCCGTACGCCCCACAGAAAGACGCTGGGATGGTTGCGGCACTGGCAGACCATCTCGCGGCAGTTCTGCAATGCCTGCGCCTGCCAGCTCTCGTCGCCGATGTGCTGCCAGCCCGGCATCTCCACAAAGACCAGAAGCCCCAGCTCGTCGCAGGCGTCGAGGAAGGCTTGGCTCTGGGGGTAGTGGCTGGTGCGGACTGCGTTGCAGCCCAGCTGCTTTTTCAGAATCTGGGCATCCAGCTGCTGGATGCTGTCCGGCATGGCGTAGCCCTGATAAGGGTAGCTCTGGTGGCGGTTCAGGCCGCGCAGCTCCACCCGCTGGCCGTTGAGGTACAGCCCGCCCGCCACGAACTGGAGGGTCCGGAAGCCGAACCGGGTGGATTTTTCGTCCAGCACCCGGTCGGGCAGGCCGCTGGTGCCGGGGCGGATGAGCCGCACGGTGAGGGTGTACAGGAAGGGGTGTCCGATGCTCCATGGGTGGACGCCGTTCAGGGTGCCCACGATGGGCAGCGACAGCTCGCCGCTGTAGAGCGCCCGGCTCCCGGCGGGGCTGCGGATCTCGGCCTGCAAGGTGCAGCCGACCGTCTCGCCCACGGTGGAGGTGTAGATGCGGAAATCGCCCTCGGCCTGCGCCTCGATGAAGATGTCCCGCAGGTAGGCAGGCTCCTTCACGTCCAGTGAGACGGCGCGGTAGATGCCGCCGTAGGTCAGGAAATCGATCTGCCCGCCGAAGGGCGGGATGTTCAGGTCTTCCCGGCTGTCGCACCGGACGGCCACGACGTTCTGCTCCCCCAGGCGGAGGGATTCGGTCAGGTCCACGGTAAAGGCCGTGTAGCCGCAGCCATGGTGAAACACCCGGCGGCCGTTGCAGAAGACGGTGGCGTCGTGCGCCACGGCCTCAAAGGTCAGCAGGACCGTGCGGCCCTGCCACTCTTTGGGTGCAAAAAACTCCCGCCGGTAGCCGCAGAGCCGCTGGTAATCGTTCTCATTGCAGTAATTGTAGGGCAGCGTCCTGACCGTGTGCGGGATGCGCACCGGGGTCAGGGGCAGATCCGGACATTCCGGCCGCACGATGGCGGGGTCGAATACCGGGGTGAAGGTCCAGCCGTCGTTCCAATCGTAGTGTTCCATAGCCTGCTCTCCGTCATGGTAAAAAATACTTATCTTCATGTTACCACAAAGTTATGAACGAAAAAAGGATGCAGGCGCTGTTTCTGCGGGATTTCTCACTTTTTCTGGAACAAAAGCGGCGGATGGCAGCAGAAAAGCCCGGCCGGGCAGTGCCGGTCAGGCTTTTTGGGCGTGGCTGCTTATCGGATGAAATTCGTCATGGGGCGGCGGGGATTCTCCGGGTGCCGGATGCCGGCGGCCTTGCCGGCCTCGATGCACTGGAGCAGCCAGGCCATGTTCCGGCCCAGTTCCCGCATCACGGCGCAGCCCTCTTCGTCCTGCAGGACCTGAGCGGGGTTGGAGCCGTGGACCATGGCCCAATAGGAGCCGTTGACCAGCGGCATGTGGAAGAACTCCGGGTACTTGACCAGCTGGTCCAGCGTGGTGGTGGTGCCGCCGCGGCGGGCCGAACAGCAGATGGCGGCGGGCTTGTAGGCCAGATACTTGCCGCCTGCGTAGCTCAGGCGGTCCATAAAACTGGTCATGTTGCCGGAGGCCGAGGCATAGTGCACCGGGCTGCCGAAGACGAAGGCGTCGGCGGTCCTGGCTTTTTCGATGGCCTCGTTGACTACGCCGCCAAAGACACAGCCGCTGCCTGCAGCGCAGCCGCCGCAGCCGATGCAGCCGCCGACGGGCCGGGTGCCGACGTTGAAGATCTCGGTCTCGATGTGGGCGCGGTTCAGCTCCTCCGCGATGAGGGACAGAGCGGTGTAGGTGCAGCCTTTTTCGTGGGGGCTGCCGTTGATGAGCAGGACTTTCATACGTTGAATCTCTCCTTTTGACCATGCGCCCCGGAACAGGGGGCGCTCTGCCCTGATTTTAGCACACTTGCGGCCGCAGTGCAACGCGGGCCTTGACAAAGTACGGTGTCTTGACAATAATATAAAGATACATAAAACGGAATGCAAAAGGAGGCAACCACATGCGAGTCATTGCAGGAGACGCACGGGGCAGACGGCTGGAGGCCCTGCCCGGCACCGATATCACCCGCCCCACCCTCGACCAGGTCAAGGAGGCGATGTTCAGCATCGTTCAGTTCGACCTGCCCGGCGCACGGGTGCTGGACCTGTACGCAGGCAGCGGCCAGCTCGGCATCGAGGCCCTCTCGCGCGGGGCAGCACGGTGCGTGTTCCTGGACGAGAACCGCGAGGCCGTCAACATCGTGATGAAGAACTGCAAGGCCTGCGGCGTGTTCGACCGCAGCCGCGTCAACATCGGCGAGGCGGCGCGGTATCTTTCCGCCTGCCGTGAGCAGTTCGACCTGGTTCTGCTGGACCCGCCGTTCCACGGTGGTACGCTGGAAAAGATCCTTCCCAGCGTGGAAAAGGTGCTGGCGCCCGGCGGCATCGCCCTGTGCGAGAGCGAGACCGGCCTTGTGCTGCCTGCCGAGGTGGGCAGCCTGACGCTGAAGAAACAGTATAAGTATGGCAAGGTGCTGCTGTGGAAGTACACGAAGCCCATGCAGCCTGCCGGAGAGGAAGATGCGGAATGAACGTGAACGAGCTTTTGGATACCATTGAGGACACGCTGGAAGAGAGCGCCGGGATGCCCCTTTCGGGCGGCAAGCGGATCGTGGACGTGGAGCAGATCCGGGATTATCTGGACGAGATCCGCCAGAATCTGCCCGTGGAGCTGCGGCAGGCACAGTCCATCGTCAGCGACCGCGCCCAGCTCATTGATTCGGCCAACGCCCAGGCCCAGGCCATCGTGAAAAAGGCCGAGGACCGCGCCCGCATCCTCGTCAGCGAGGCGGAGATCGTCAAGGCGGCCCAGCAGCGCGCCTCCGAGATCGTCTCAGCCGCCCAGACCGAGGCCCGCACCGTCCGCCAGACCGTGACCGACTACTGTGATAATATGCTCAAGACCACCGAGGAGACCATGGCAGAGAACGCTGCGCAGGTCCGGAACGTCCGCGCCAATCTGCGCCAGACGCCCCGGAAACCCCAGTGAGCGGAGTTTGTCGGAAAAACCCATTCGTCCCTGCCAGCAAAATCGACGGCTTGCAGGGGCTTTTTTTGTGACATTTTGAGAGAAAAACCAGCCCGAAAAGCCTTGCATTCGCAGGGCGGTTTTGTTACAATAAAACTGTATCAGAGAGATGCCTTGGGGCAGTGTGTGCCTGCGGGCAGAAAAACACGGCGAAAAACGGAAAAAACAGCGTGAAATCGCCGGATGATACGCAACTTGAAACGACAGAAAGGAGGCTGGGCCCTATGGGCAGTGAAACGATCGGACAAGCCTTTGACCCGGCCTCGTTTGAGCATGTGCCTGTGCTTTTGAACGAGTGCCTGGACGGCCTTGCCATTGACCCGGCAGGCACCTATCTGGACGGCACTGCAGGCGGTGCGGGACATTCCCGCCAGATCGCGCTGCGGCTGGACGCGGAACAGGGCGGCAGGCTCATCTCATTGGACCAGGACCCGGACGCGGTGCAGACCGCGCGGGCGCGGCTGGCCGGGCTGCCTGCCACCGTGGTGCAGATCAACTTCCGCTATGCGGGACAAGCTCTGGAACAGCTGGGCATCGACAAGATCAACGGAGCGCTGCTGGACCTCGGCGTTTCCAGCCACCAGCTGGACGATGCCGCCAGAGGCTTTTCCTACCGGGCAGACGCTCCGCTGGACATGCGGATGAGCCAGGAGGGTGAGACCGCCGCCGACCTCGTGAACACCGAGAGCCGGGAGGAGCTGGCCCGCATCCTCAAGGATTACGGCGAAGAACCCTTCGCCTGGCAGATCGCGGGCAAGATCGTCGAGGCACGGGAGACTTCCCCCATCGAGACGACATTGCAGCTGGCCGACATCGTGGCCAGCGCCATGCCGGCGGCCGAGCGGCGCAAGAACAAGAACCCGTCCCGCCGCACCTTCCAGGCGCTGCGCATTGCAGTCAACCACGAGCTGGACGCACTGGAAGAGGGTATGGACACCATCTTTGAGCATCTGGCCCCCGGCGGGCGGCTGTGCATCATCACCTTCCACTCGCTGGAAGACCGGCTGGTGAAGAACAAGTTCCGCCGCTGGGCCACCGCCTGCACCTGCCCGCCGGAGTTCCCGGTCTGCGTCTGCGGCGGCAGGGCCAAAGCAAAACTCATCACCCGCAGACCCATCGAAGCAAATACGCAGGAGCTGGAAGAGAACCGGCGCAGCCGGTCGGCACATCTCCGCGTTCTTGAAAAAATTTAACCATTGCGGAGTATCAGTGAGGAGGAGAGTACCATGGGCCAGGCAGCATATGATATGACAGAGGTGCGCCGCAGAAGAGCACCCCAGACGCAGCGGAACGTTCCGCTGCGGGTGGAAAAAGGCGGCAAGCCCCGGCTGAACCCGGTGCGCGCTGCCATGCAGCACGCATTGCAGCTGCTTTCGGCGGCGCTGCTGGTGGGCTTTGCCGTCAGCCTGCTGTGGAGCGAGTCCCAGTTGGTGGAGCTGAACAGCAAGATCCAGAACGCCAAGGCGGAACTCGTCAGCGAGCAGAGCCAGTACACCTACTACAACAGTGCACTGAACAACCGCACCAACATCACCAGCGTGGAAGAGACGGCCACCCGCCTCGGTCTGATGAAGATCGACCAGAGCCAGATCACCTACATCCGCCTGGACGAGGGCAGCGTCCTCGTCCGCAAGGAGTCCGCTGTGCGGCAGTGGACCGACCTGCTGCACGACGGTGCCATGATGGTCATGGGCCGCGTGAACCGCGCAAACTAAAATAAAACAGGAAAAGCGTGCGGCAGCGCACGCTTTTTCGGTTTCTCAGGAGTCAAACCAACATGCAGGAACCATCCTCCAAGAACAAAAAAGGGCTTTACCGGCTGCGCCGCGCCGACCCCCGCGAGCGGCTGAGCGCACGGCTGCGGCATTTCAGCTTTGGCGCAGCGGTGGTGTTCGTCGTGGCAGCGGCAGGCATCGTCATCCACAGCCTGTACAATATCCAGATCAAGAACGGCGCGACCTTCCGCCAGTATGCGGCCCAGCAGCAGCTGCTGGACAGCACCATCCAGGCGACCCGCGGCGAGATCTACGACACGTCCGGCATCACGCTGGCCTCCACCAGCGTGGTTTGGACCATCTGGGCCGACCCCAGCTACAGCACGGCCCTGTTCACCAGCAGCAAGAACGACGACACCGGCGAGGTGACCAGGACAGCCGACCCTGCCGCATTGCAGGAGGTCAGTACCCAGATCACCCTGCGGCTGCTCTCCGGCGACGGCGAGAGCCTGGACAGCGTGGATACCTCCTCGGCGGCCTACCAGACCCAGTATCAGGCGGTGTACGATGCTCTGTCCAAGAGCGACTCGGCCTACCAGACGCTGGCCACCAAGGTGAACAACGCCATCAAGCTGTCCATTGAACAATACGTCACCGCATACAACAAGGCCCACAAAAAGGCCGATGCCGACAAGGGCATCCGCAAGGGCCGCATCTCTGTCTCGTCCACCAAGAGCTTCCAGCGGGATTACCCCTACGGAGCCTTTGCGGCGGCAGTGCTGGGCTTCTGTGATGCCGACGGCTACGGCACCTACGGCCTGGAAAAATCCTACGAATCCACGCTGGCGGGCGTCAATGGCCGCACCATCACCCTGCGCAACGCTTACGGCAATGCCATCGCGGACGAAAACGCCACCACCTACGCTGCCAAGGACGGCTCCAATCTGGTGCTGTCGCTGGATGTGAACATCCAGGAGGTGGCGGAGCGCTACCTGAACGAGGCCATTTCGGCCAACAACGTCGAGAACCGCGGCGCGGCCATCGTGATGAACGTCAAGACCGGTGCCATCCTGGCCATGGCCTCCAAGCCGGACTTTGACCCCAATAACGCGCTGGATTACACCGCCAACGAGGCCTATCTCAACGAGCTGGTCCACGCCGAACCGGAGCTCTACGGCATCTACCTCAAGAATGAGGACGGCAGCTATGTCACGGATGCGAACGGCAACAAGGTGCTGGACCCGGAGGGCGATTATTCCGGCTATTACCGCGACATCCAGTGGAAGAACAAGACCATCACCGAGCTGTACTACCCCGGAAGCGTCTTCAAGGTCATCACGGCGGCCATGGGGGTGGACTCCGGCAAGGCGACCATCAACACCACGCTGAACTGTTCCGGTGCCTATGGCGTCGCCAAGGAGACCTATCACTGTGCCGGCAAAAAGGCTCACGGCGTCCAGAATCTGGCCGAAGCGCTGCGGAACAGCTGCAACATCTACTTCATCCAGCTGGGCCAGCGCATCGGTTCCAGCCTGTTCTATGATTACTTTGACGCCTTCGGCTTCACCGAGCGCACCGGCGTGGACCTGCCCAGCGAGACGAACTTCATGCAGTATTACAGCAAGAGCCGCCTGGGTGAAGTCGAGCTGGCCTCGTCGGCCTTCGGTCAGGCCATGGCGGTCACGCCGCTGCAGGTCTGCACGGCCATCTCCGCTGCCGTCAACGGCGGCTATCTCGTCACCCCTCATGTGGTGGATAAGATCACCGACCAGAACGGCAACGTCATCGAAGAGGTGGGGGCAAATGTCCGCCGCCAGGTCATCAGCGAGAGCGCCAGCAAGGCCATCCGTCAGATCATGGAATATGAAGTGGCGGACGGCACCCAGGGCGGCGGCGGCCGCGCCTACGTGGCAGGCTACCGCATCGGCGGCAAGTCCGGCACGTCCGAGCAGCTGAACATGGACCGCCGCAGCGATGGCGACTACAAGAAGGTCGCTTCCTTTGTGGCGGTCCTGCCCGCCGACGACCCGGAGATCCTCGTCTACGTCATGCTCGACGACCCCAACAACGCCAAAACGGACTACTCGTCCATTCTGGCTGCGCCCGTCGTCGGCAACATCATCAGTGAGATCGCGCCCTACCTTGGCATCGCCACCGACGGCACTGACCGCAGCGGCACCACCGTCAAGGTGCCCAACCTCATCGGCAACGAGTGGAGCAATGCGCAGGTCTCGCTGAACATCAAGGGCCTCAAGCACCAGCTGGCCGAGAGCGACGCCAGCCAGGCGGGCGCGGTGGTCACCTACCAGTACCCGCGCGCAGGCGCGGAGGTGCCCTACGGCACCACGGTGTATCTGTATACCGATACATACGAAGGCAGGCACACGGAGGTGCCGGATGTGACGGGCAAGAGCGCGGATTTTGCCCGCCAGATGCTGGCAGCAGCCGGGCTCAACTGCATTGTGGCCGGCGACGCGAATGGCCTGGTCCAGGAGCAGAGCGAGGCGGCGGGGGCCAGCGTCCAGCGCGGCACCCTCGTGACCATCACCTGCGGGTAAACCCTCTCAGGCGCTTCGCGCCAGCTCTCCCCAAGGGAGAGCCATTGGCAGCCGGGGAGTGAGGCACCGACTGGCTGGGGGCTGTTGGTAAGAGGAACGGCATCTCGTATGGAAGATGATCGAGTGATATCAGGAAAAGGGAGAGTATCGTATGGAAAAGATCAGAGCAAGCATTCTGCTGAACGGCCTTGCGCCGAAAGGTTTTGACACCGGGGACGCCGAAGTGTCCCTTGTGACCACCGACAGCCGCGAGGTCTGCCCCGGCTGTATCTTTGTAGCCTTTCCGGGCGAACGATTCGACGGCCACGACTTTGCAGCCAAGGCGCTGGAAGCCGGGGCCTTCTGTGTGGTGCTGAACCACCCGGTCGAGGGCGTCCCGGCGGAAAAGGCCGTGCTCTGCGCGGACAGCTACCATGCCATGATGGTGATGGGGGCCAACTACCGCAGCCAGTTCCACCCCAGAGTCGTGGGTGTGACGGGCAGCGTGGGCAAGACCACCACCAAGCAGATGTGCTATGCTGCCATCGAGGGCTTCGGCAATACTATCAAGACCGAGGGCAACCAGAACAATGAGCTGGGTCTGCCCCGCACGATGTTCCGTATCGGAAACGAGACCGAATATGCCGTCGTCGAGATGGGCATGAGCCACCTGGGCGAGATCGAGCGGCTGAGCCGCTGCGCCCGCCCGGATGTGGGCATCATCACCTGCATCGGCGTGTCCCACATCGGCAACTTGGGCAGTCAGGAGAACATCTGCAAGGCCAAGCTGGAAATCTGCGCCGGTCTGCCGGAGGGCGCTCCGCTGGTGCTGAACGGCGACGACCCCTTCCTGCGGAAGGCAGAGCTGCCGGAGCATGTCCGGCCCGTCTGGTTCAGCCTGGGCGACGAGGGGGCGGATGTCTGCGCCCTGTCCATCCAGCAGGAGGCCGACGGCATGAGCTTTGTGCTCGAAGACCACGAGGAGGGCACCTTTATGGTGCACATCCCTGCGATGGGCCGCCACAACGTGGCCAATGCACTGGCCGCTTACTGCGCCGCCACCCGGCTGGGCCTCGATGCCCGGAAGGTGCTGCGGGGCATCAGCAACTTTGAGCAGACCGGGATGCGCCAGAAGATCGTGCACAGCAACGGCGTGGATGTCATTGAGGACTGCTACAACGCCAACCCCGACAGCATGAAGGCCGCGCTGGCCATGTTCCGGGAGTACCCCTGCAAGCGCCGCTTTGCCCTGCTGGGCGATATGCTGGAGCTGGGAGACCTGAGCCGTGAGGCCCACGAGGAGGTGGGCCGTCAGGCGGCGGAAAGCGGCATCGACACCCTCATCACCTACGGCGAGCAGGCCCGACGCACGGCCGTGGTGGCTGCGGCCAAGGGCCTGACCACCCTGCACGCCAACACCTACCGCGAAGCCGCCGACGCCCTGCTCCGGCTGATGCAGCCGGGCGATGCGCTGCTGGTCAAGGCCAGCCGCGGCATGGCGCTGGAAAAGGTGCTGGAACTCTTCTACAAGGAGCAGCAGTGATATGATCCGTTTTGCCTTGATCGTCGCATCGACACTGGGGGTCGTCCTCACGGCGGCGATGGGGAATCTGATGGTGCCGCTGCTGCGGGCCTTCCAGAGCCGCCAGCAGCCCACCCGCCCGCCGGAGCCGGAACGGCCGGACGCTGCGCCAAGCCCGGACTCGGACGAAGCGCCGGAGCGCCCGGCCCAGCCGCCCACGATGGGCGGGCTCTGCCTGATGGTGGGGGTGCTGGCTGCCGTGGGTGTGGGCTGGACCGCCGCCTGTGTGGCCGAACCGCAGCTGCTGGGCACGGAAGGCCTGCTCTCCACCCGGCTGCTCATCGCCCTGTTCGGGGCGCTGCTGTTCGGCGGTGTCGGCCTGGCCGATGACCTGGCCCGCATCCGCCGCCGTGCCCCGCTGGGCCTGCGCCGGGGCACCCGCCTGCTGCTGGAAGCGGGGGCCGGTGCCGTGGTGCTCCTGCTGCTGGGGGCCAGCCGCTGCCTTGCCACCGGGCTGGCCCTGCCGGGCCTGGGCTATGTGGAACTGGGCGTTCTGGCTCCGCTGGTCTGGGAAGCGGGCCTTGTGGCGCTGGCCGAGAGCGTCCGCATCGCGGACGGCATCGACGGCCTGTGCTGCGGCACCGCATTTGCGGCCCAGCTGGGCCTGATGCTCTGCATGACCATCCTCGGCTGGTTCCCGCTGGCCGTCTTCCCGGCGGCGCTGGCCGGTGCGCTGATGGCGTTCCTGCTCTGGAATTTCCCGCCTGCCCGGCTGCGGCTGGGCAGCGTGGGCAGCCTGTTTCTGGCCGGGGCACTGGGCTGTGCGCCGCTGTGCATCGGCTGGCCGGACCTTGCGCTCCCGCTGGGGCTGCCCTACTGGCTGGAGGGCGGCATGGTGGCGGTGCAGATCGTGGTCTATCAAACCACGCATGGGAAAAAGCAGCTCTTCCGCACGGCCCCGCTCCACCGCTGGATGGAGCTGCGCGGCAGCAGTGCGGTGCAGATCTTTTATACATTCTGTGTGCTCGCCCTGCTGGGCGCGGCGCTGGCCCTGCAATGGGCAAAAATCAGTTGAGGAGGTGTGCAGATGGCAACCATCCGCCGAAAAAAGCCGGAGCCGTTCGCGCTGCTGCAGCGGGACCCCGGCCCCTGGTCTCCCATTCTGCTCTACTGGCTGGCAACGCTGGGCATCATCATCGTATTCGGGCTGGTGATGCTGTTCAGCGCCAGCTATACCACAGGCTATCTCCGCTTTGGCGACAGCCTGCACTACATCAAATCCCAGGTGCTCTGCCTGGGGCTGGGCCTTGTGGCCATGTTCCTGTTCTCCTATGTAGACCACCGTCTGCTCCGCAGGCTGGTCTGGCCGGGGTATTTCCTTGTGCTGGCGCTGCTGGTGCTGGTGCTGTTCAGCACCCCGCTGAACGGCTGCAAGCGCTGGCTGCGCGTGGCCGGTATGACGGTGCAGGTCTCGGAGATCGCAAAGTTTGAGATGATCCTGCTCACGGCCCACATCGCGGCCAAGGCCCCACGGCTGGAAAAACTGGACCCCAGCCGCAGCGGCCAGGTGCCGGTGGGGCCGTGGCTGCAGCAGCGGCTGGTGCGGGAGCTGCTCCTGCCGCTGCTCCCGCTGCTGCCGGTCATCCTGCTGCTCGTGATGGAGCCGCACATGTCCGGCATCGTGCTGACCACCGCCATGGTGGGCACCATCCTGCTGCTGGGCGGCAACGGCGGCGTCATCACCTGGGTGGGCGGTGCAGCCGGCATCTTTCTGCTGGAAACGATCTTGCAGCACATCGACTCCATCCCCTACTTACAGAGCCGTCTGGACGGCTGGACGCAGGACCTGACCAAGATGACAGACCAGACCCTGCAAAGTCTGTACGCCATCGGCTCCGGCGGCGTGACGGGCCTTGGGCTGGGCAACAGCATCGAAAAGCAGCTCTGGCTGCCCGAAAGCACCAACGACTTCATCTTCAGCGTCGTCTGCGAGGAGCTGGGCTTTGCGGGGGCCGTGCTGGTCATCGTGCTGTTCGTGGTCTTCCTCGTGCAGGGGTTCTGGCTGGCCTTCCACGCCGAGAACCGCTTCTGCACGCTGGTGGGCATCGGCATCATGGCGCAGATCGCGTGGCAGGTGTTCTGCAACATCGCGGTCGTCACCAACACGCTGCCCAACACCGGCATTTCGCTGCCTTTCTTCTCCTCCGGCGGCACGAGCCTGATCTTGCTGCTGGCGGAGATGGGGGTCATGGTCAACATTGGCCGCAACGGTGAGCGCATCCGTCAGGAGCGCCGCCGCGCCCACGAGGAGCGGGAGGCCCGCCGCCGGGAAAAGACCATCGTGCTGGATACCGCGCGCAGGGCGCGGACCGAATCATAAGGAGGAACCAAGATGCGTGTTCTGATCGCTGCCGGCGGCACGGCCGGCCATATCAACCCCGCACTGGCGATTGCCGGTGCACTGAAAAAAGCAGACCCGACGGCTGAGATCCATTTTGCCGGCCGCAAAGAGGGGATGGAGTACCGTCTGGTGACCCAGGCGGGCTATCCCTTCCACCACATCGAGATCACGGGCTTCCAGCGGAAGCTCTCGCTGCACAACATCAAGCGGAACCTCATCACGCTGTGGAATCTGGCCCTCTCCGGCCCCACGGCCCGGAAGATGATGCGCGAGGTGCAGCCCGATCTGGTCATCGGCTGCGGTGGCTATGTGTCCGGCCCGGTGGTGCGCTGCGCCGCCAAAATGGGCATCAAGACCGCCCTGCATGAGCAGAACGCCTTCCCCGGCGTGACCAACAAGCTGCTGGCCCCGGATGTGGACATCGTGTTCGCCGCTGTGCCCGCTGCCGTGGAAAAGCTGGGTGCCCCCGAAAAGACCCGCGTGGTGGGCAACCCCGTGCGGCCGGAGGTGTTCGCCCAGGCCGGGAACCGTGACGCCATCCGCGCCGAACTGGGGGCAGGGGACCGCACGGTCATCCTGTCGTTCGGCGGCAGTCTGGGAGCACGGCGGGTCAATGAGGTCGTGGCCGACCTCTGCGCCTGGGAGCAGAAAAATCAGAAGCCGGTGCTGCACCTGCATGCCACCGGCCAGTACGGCGTGGAGTTGTTCCAGAACCTCGAAAAAGAGAAGGGTTTTGCCCCCGGCGACAGCCTTGTCGTGAAGGAATATATCAACAACATGCCGGAGCTGCTGGCTGCGGCAGACCTCGTCATCAGCCGCGCCGGTGCCCTGACGCTGGCCGAGCTGGAGGCTGTGGGCCGCGCTGCGATCCTCATCCCCAGCCCCAATGTGGCCGAGAACCATCAGTACTACAACGCCATGGAGCTGCAAAAAGCCGGGGCTGCGGTGGTCATGGAGGAAAAAGACCTGACCGGCGAAGCACTCGTGGCCACCGTGGCCGACCTGCTGGCCGAGCCGGGAAAGCTGGCGCAGATGGGCCAGAACGCCCGGAAGCTCTCGGTGGACGACAGTCTGGACCGCATCGCCAATGCCCTGCTCCAGCTGGTCAAGACCCCGTAACAGAACGTGAAATCCAAAGGAAAGGAGGTGCGGCCCAATGGCAGACCGACCCCAGAACCGGAAGAAAAATGGGAAGCGCCGTCCGGTCTACGATCAGGCGCGGGACGCCCGGCCCAGCCGCCCGGCGGACCGGAGCAATGTGGGATACCCCAGCTCCACGACGCCCGGCAGACACCCGGTAACCAACCCGAACTATGACCCCGATGCGCCCCGGCCCAGCCGCTATGCGGCGCGGGATACCGGCTCCGGCAGCTACCCGGACAACAGCATCCAGTTTCCCACCGGAGGCCGCCCCGTCCAGAAGCAGAATCCCTCCCGGAACCGGGCACCCAATGCGCCGCGCCAGAACCAGCGGAGAACGAGCGCGCCGCAGAGCCAGCGGCCCCGCAATGGGAAGGCCCGGCCGCAGAACCCGAACGCCCGGCGCCCGGCCAGCGGCCAGCGGCTCCGCCCTACGCAGGCGAACCTGCGGGACCCCGCCCGCCGGGAAGGAAAAAAGAAACGGAAGATGACCCGCAAGGCCCTCCGACGCCGCAGAGCCATCCAGCGCCTGACCGCGCTGGCCATGCTGCTCTGCGTCATCGCGGCAGGCATCTATTTGACGGTCACCATGCTGTTCAAGATCAACACCATTGAGGTGCGGACGGCGGACGGCGTGGTGAGCGAAGCGGGCGGCTACTCCAGCGAGCAGATCCTGCAGGCGCTGGGCGTCCAGAAAGAAGAGAACATCTTCAGCTTTGACCCCGCTGCCAAAGCCGCCGCGCTGGAAAAGGTCTTCCCCATGCTGGAGGACATCCGGGTGGAGCGGGACTACCCCAGCACCGTGGTCGTGCGGGTGGCGGAAGCCCAGCCCGCCTACGCCATGCAGACGGCAAAAGGCTGGCTGACCCTCTCGGCCGGGCTGAAGATCCTGGCGGCGGACTCCGCCCAGCCCACCGGCCTGCCTACGCTGTACGGCGGCGAGCCGGTCTTCTCGGACCCCGGCGAGCAGCTGTGCTTCGAGGAGGAGACACCGGCAGACAGCAGCACCGCTTCGGAGAGTGCCTCCGACCCGGCCAGCGCCTCCGCTGCCGTGGAAGAGGAGGCGGGCGACAAGCGCCTGGAGGCTCTCAGCACCCTGCTGACGGCGCTGGATACCGCCGGGATGCGCGGGGATGTCACCCGCATCGAGTTCGCTGACCCGGAGGAGATGGCGTTCCTGTATCAGGACCGCATCAGCGTCCGGCTGGGCACCCTGAACGAACTGGACTACAAGCTCAAGCTGGCCCGGCATGTGCTGCTCAATGAGGACGGCAAGGGCTGCGCAGCCACCGACACCGGTACGCTGGACTTCACCCACATCAGCATGTCCAGCACCCGCAAATTCACCTTTGCGCAGGGCGAGCCGGAGCTGCCGTCCGGCTATGTCGTGCCGGAGCCGACGACACCGGAGGAAGCCCCGGCAGAGGAAACGGCGGACAGCACCGCAGAGGGTGCCGCCGATGCGGCAGCGTCCCCGGCGGACGCCGCTGCACAGCCTGCGGACGATGCCCAGGCTCCGACCACAGAGACAGACCCGGCTCCCGCCGCGCAGGATACGGCAGGCACCGGGGCTGCAAACTGAAAAAGTGAGGTTCATGTATGAAACTGGAACAATTGATGGAAGGCGTCCCCTTTGACCTTGTGCAGGGCAGTCTGGAGACCGAAGTGACCGATATCATCTACGACAGCCGCAAGGCAGCCGAGGGCATGGCCTTCGTCTGCATCGTGGGCACCCAGCGCGACAGCCACGACTTCGCGGCCGACTGCGCCGCCAAAGGCGTGAGCGTACTGGTCATCCAGCATGACATCGACCTGTCTGCCATGCCGGACGTGACCGTTGTGAAGGTGGAGAACAGCCGCTATGCCATGGCGCTGATGAGCTGCAACCTCTTCGGCAACCCGGCCCGGCAGATGACCGTGATCGGCGTCACCGGCACCAAGGGCAAGACCACCACCACCCACATGATCAAGAGCGTGCTGGAAGCCGCCGGCAAAAAGGTGGGCATGATCGGCACCAACGGCATCTATTTCATGGGCCGCCATCAGGAGACCGCAAACACCACCCCCGAAAGCTACGAGCTGCAAAAGACCTTCCGCCAGTTCGTGGATCAGCGATTTTCCTGAAGAAATCGAATATGTTGAAGACAAAATCGAAGGGTTTGATTTTCCGGAGGAACCTGAAGAAGAATTTGAATTTGATTCAGACGAAAATGAAGAATATGTAGTTGATGATGAAGATGAAATCGATAAGTCAATGATTACAAATGAGAATAAGAAGTTAAACATTATTGCTATTGTAGTTTCAGTTGTAATTGTTATCGGAATTGTAATTGCAGCAATTATTCTTACAAAATCATTTGGAAATGATAACAATAACAACACAGTTGAAACAACAGTAGAAGTAACTACAACAGATGATAGCAGTAATGATGAAACAACAGATGCTGTAACAGATGACAGCGATGACGACAACAATGATAATGCCAATTACACAACAACCTACAAAAAGAGTAGTGATGAAACAACAAAGAAAAAGGTGAAAGAAACAACAAAGAAGGATAAAGCGCCAACAAAGCCTAAGACAACAAAAGCACCAAAGGCTACGCCAAAGCCTACGGAAGCACCAAAGGCAACAGAACCACCTGCAACAGAACCACCTGCAACGGAGCCACCGGTAACAGACGCCTCGGCAGATGAGAAGGTAGAGTAAATAAAAGATCCGCCAGGCTGATAAAACACGCAAAAGTGTTAATAAATCCGGCGGATTTTTTGCGTGAAGATTACTACTTTTGTTTATTTTATTAAAAAATCACTTTACTTTTTAGTAAAAAGTCCCAGTTGTTCCAGTAAAATAGGGACTTCCCTTTTTTTAATAATTTAGTATAATAGAGTGGTACAGTGAAATATATATTGAGACAGGAGATAAAAAATGGAGAAAAAAAATGACTTTAAGCCATTTATCCCCGCAGACAAGGTATTACCTGAGTTTACAGTAACTTCAGTAATTCTTGGTATGATTTTAGCGGTTATATTTGGTGGCGCCAACGCTTATCTCGGATTAAGAGTTGGTATGACTGTATCAGCCTCAATACCGGCGGCAGTTATTTCAATGGGTGTTATTAGAGTTATTATGAAGAAAGACTCAATCCTTGAAAATAACATGGTACAGACAATTGGTTCAGCAGGTGAATCATTGGCAGCAGGAGCAATTTTCACAATTCCTGCTATTTTTATTTGGGCTTCAGAAAAAGGAAGCGGAATTAGCACACCTTCATTCGTTTCAATTGCATTAATTGCACTTTGTGGTGGTATTTTAGGTGTACTTTTCATGGTACCTCTTCGTACAGCTCTTATTGTAGAAGAACACGGAACACTTCCATATCCTGAAGGAACAGCTTGTGCAGAAGTTCTTTTAGCAGGAGAAGAAGGTGGAAGTAAGTCAAAAGTTGTATTTGCAGGACTTGGAATTGCAGCAGTTTATAAATTTATTGCAGATGGTTTAAAACTTTTCCCTAGTGAAGTTGATTTCTCAATGCAGGGCGAATACACAACAGCAGTAGGTATGGATGTTCTTCCAGCCTTAGCAGGTGTAGGTTACATTTGTGGTGTTAAGATTTCAAGTTACCTTTTTGCAGGTGGTGTGTTATCATACCTTGTTTTAATTCCTGCAATTGCTTACTTCGGTGGCGAATCAGCATCAAAAGTTGTTGATGATGCCGGAAAAGCTATTGCATTTAATAAGTTGTCAGCAAGCCAGATTTGGAGCAACTATACAAGATACATCGGTGCAGGTGCCGTTGCAGCAGGTGGATTAATTAGCTTAATTAAAACATTCCCAACAATGATTAGAACATTTAAACATGCAATCAAGGGATTTGGTAAGAAGGGTGACAGCCAGTTAAGAACAGAACAGGATATTTCAATGAAGTTAGTTCTTGGTGGTTCACTTGTAATTGCAGTTTTAATCTGGTTATTACCAGAGATTCCAGTAAGCTTCTTGGGAGCAGTGATGATTGTTGTATTTGGTTTCTTCTTTGCAACAGTATCATCTAGAATGGTTGGTATCG
>OGYY01001441.1_pt1 | contig 20704 bp, 18 predicted proteins | sample 1576671 | NCBI WGS metagenome assembly OGYY01 (sample SAMEA3541593, study PRJEB24748) | human gut metagenome | biome: human gut; feature: human-associated habitat; material: faeces | place: China | collected 2012 | reverse complement strand
AGGAGAAAGCACACAAGGCAATGTCAGAACTGTTGGAAAAGATACTGTCCAAAGACAATATGAACACTGCATACAAGAGAGTCTGTGCCAATAAAGGCGCAGGAGGAGTAGACGGTGTATCAGTCGAAGAACTTGGCGATCATATCAAAGAGAATTGGGAAAGTATCAGGAATCAGATCAGGAACAGGGAGTACAAGCCCCAGCCAGTCAAGAGGGTGGAGATACCTAAGTCAAACGGCGGAATGAGAAAACTCGGAATCCCTACGGTAATGGACAGGGTAATACAACAAGGCATCGTACAGGTGATAAGTCCAATGTGTGAGCCTTTGTTTTCAGAGTGGAGTTATGGTTTCAGACCGAGCAAGAGCTGTGAAATGGCAATCAGGCAACTGCTCGTATATCTAAACGAGGGATATGAATGGATTGTGGACATCGACTTGGAGAAATTTTTCGATAATGTACCGCAGGACAAGTTGATGAGTCTGGTTCATGACATTATCAACGATGGCGATACAGAATCCTTAATCCGTAAGTATCTGAAAGCAGGAGTCATGACAACGCAAGGATATGAGGAAACAAAACGCGGAACCCCGCAGGGAGGATTATGTGGAGCTCCACATAATCCTCCTTATGCGGACACTTTCATTATGCTGAGTCAATCAGCATAAATGCGATGTTTCCGGCATTTTATTATAAATCACTCCGCATAATACCGCCTCCAACCTTTTAGTATGCAGGATAAATCCGTTCACTATAAGACTGATAATTCATTGGTTTTTTTGCTATGCTCTACCTATCAACGAACAGGAAGGAGAAGCTGCCATGACAATGAAAGAGATTACGGATGGATTAAAAAATCTTTTGTTAGATAACCACTATAATCCAGTGACCATCCAGTTTTATGAACGTGAATGGAAGAAGATCCAATCGTTTCTGATGACAGAATACGGAGATGAAGGATTCGATATGGAGCGAGGGCTGGCCTATCTGGAAAAACAGTATGGATTTCAGACCAAATATAATGACGGAACTCTTTCACAGCAGCGGGTACAGCTCCTGAGAGTCGTACATATGCTGGAAGATTACCGTCTCCACCAGGTACTGACCCGGAGATACTATGCCTCGAAAAATCCCATCCGGCTGAATCCGTATTACGCTGGTATTCATACGGGCTATTGCAATGCGCTTTCAAGTTCAGGACTCTCAAAGAGTACGATCGGTCATTATACATCTATCTCTATGGTATTTATGGATTACCTTTCACAAAAAGGAATACGACCGGTCAGTGCTGTCTGCCTGGATACCTGTAATGGATATCTCAGAACATTGGCTGGATACAGTTTTAAAACGGTGGAGCAGAATGTCTGTGCGATACGCCACTTCCTCCGCTATCTCCAGGAAACTGGAATGGTTTTCGCAAACCTGGCCTCAGAGATACATATGCCGGCGGTATCCAAAAAGTCAAAGATCCCATCTGTCTGGACAACAGAGGAGCTGCAGGAGCTGCTGCATGCAGTTGACCGTTCCAGTCCGATCGGGAAAAGGGATTACGCTATGATCCTGATGGCATGTATTCTTGGGCTGAGGGTCAGCGATATCAAAAATCTCCGGTTTGGCAACTTCGACTGGAGCAATAAAAAAATCTCCATGATCCAGCATAAAACGCATAAGCCGCTTTCCCTACCTATACCGGATGCCGTAGGCTGGGCGGTCATTGACTATATCAAAAACGGGCGTCCGAAGTATTATGATACGGATGTTGTTTTTATAAAACATATGCCGCCTTTTGATCCGCTTTCAGATAACGATCATCTGGTAAACCGGATCATCTGCCATATGCGCAAAGCAGGCATCCGCAGGGATAAGGACCGTCATTCAGGGTTCCACTCCCTGCGTCACTGTGCAGGCTCCATGCTTCTTGAGATGGAAACACCGCTCCCTGTTATCACTTCGATCATGGGCCATTCCGATACAGATGTAACAGGCATCTACTTAAAGACAGATCTGAAAAAGCTTTCGGAGTGCGTCCTTGCCCCACCAGTGAACGCCTATGGATAATTCAGGATTCAACAGCGTTTTTCGGGATGAATTCTGTGGATTGATCGTTTTAAAACAATCCCTGGGATTCAAATATGAAGCCGAGGCTGCCGCATTCCGCAGGATCGATAAGTTTTTCTGCCAGCATCAGCTCACTGAAAAGAGGATTTCCCAGGATCTCTGTGATCACTGGTGTCAGAAACGCAGCTACGAAAGTGCGGCGAATCATGCCCACAGAATCAGCAGCCTCCGTGTATTCTGCAAATATCTCAATGGTATGGGGATACCTGCATATATACCTCCTCATGGACTGACAAGGCATCCGGAGAAATATGACGCACACATCTACACCCCGGACGAATTGGGACGCTTTTTTGCTGCGATTGATGCCAGTCAGTCTGTACCATCCGAGTGTCCCTACCGGGCCCTTGTCATGCCAGTGTTTTTCCGGATCCTTTATACAAGTGGAATGAGGGTATCCGAGTTACGGCTGGCAAAGATCCGTGATGTAAACCTCGCAAATGGCTATATCCGTGTCATTTCAGGAAAAAATCAGAAGGACCGGCTCGTACCGATCCATCCGGATCTTGTTTCCAGATGCCTGGAACTGAAAGATCAGATCCACAGCAGTTCATCGGAGAATGAATTCTTTTTCCTAGTACGGCCCGGGCGTGAAATGACGCTGCAAAACCTGTACCATAACTTCCGGCGGTATCTGGACAAAGCAGGGATCCCTCATACAGGACGAGGTCCCCGCATCCATGATTTCCGGCATACTTACTGTGTGAACCTTCTCTTAAAGTGGTCAGAAGAAGGGAAAGACCTGCTGGCATATCTTCCTTACATGCGCACCATGCTCGGGCACGAAAGTTTTGAAGAGACCGCTTATTACCTGAAACTGACGTCTGCAGCATTCCCGTTTGTCCGGGAACATCTGGAAGCGGCCTTTCCGGATATCATCCAGGAGGTGGCGTTCCATGAACACGAATTCTACTGATTTTGCGCAGTTGGTCACAGGGTTCCTGACAGATTTTCTGCCGTTGCAGAGAAACTATTCCAGGAACACGGTTCTCAGCTATAAAGATGCCTTAAAGCTGTTTGCTGTTTTTCTGACTGAATCCAAAAAGATCCGGCTTACAGATTTCACGATGCAAAGATTTAACCGTGTCCTCATCATAGAGTATCTTGAATGGCTGAGGAACCGGGGATGCAGTGTTGCCACAGCGAATCAGCGGCTGGCAGCTATTAAATCTTTTTCTGAGTATGCCGGTGTACAGTGTTTAGAATGTCTTGGACCACTGCAGCTTGTGCAGGGGATCAAATCCCAAAAAGCCTCAATGCGTGAGATTGCTTTCCTGTCAACCGACCAGATCCGGGAATTGATCAACTGTCCGGATATCAATACGGAAAACGGGCTGCGTCACCGGGTAATCCTGACACTCCTTTATGACAGTGGATGCCGTGTGCAGGAACTCTGTGATATAGCAATCCGGGATATCCAGACTGGGAGCAATCCCACAGTGCGTCTCCATGGAAAAGGGAATAAATATCGTACCGTAGCGATTGCCCGTAATACGGCAAAACTGGTTTCTGAATATATCAAACGGCAACGGAGGACTGTTGCGGCTGATCAGCCTCTGGTTGTCAACCAGAGGCAGGCGAAGCTGAGCCGTGATGGAGTCAACTATATCATCCGTAAGTATGTACATGAAATCCAGCGTAAGGATCAATCATTTCCTGAAATCCATGCACATGGCTTCCGGCACAGCAAAGCAATGCACATGTTGGAGGCTGGAATTAACATCGTTTATATCCGGGACTTTCTTGGCCATGAGGATATCTCCACCACGATGGTCTATATCCGGGCGGACAACCGTTTGAAAACAGAAGCAGTCAATAAACTTGCCCCGAAAGTAACTGGCGAAACAGAATTCCCGGATTGGACGAAAGATACAGATCTCATGTCCTTCCTGAATTCATTTAAGTGACGTATTATGCTGAGTCAAAAAGGTATAAATACCGAAAACATGCGGTGTTTTGCCGCTGACTCGGCATAATCACTCGCTCGGCATAAGGAGGAAATCTGTCGCCATTGCTGTCAAACATCATGTTAAATGAATTGGATAAAGAACTGGAAGCAAGAGGACTGCGGTTCACAAGATACGCAGATGATTGTGTGATAGCGGTCAAAAGCGAATCGAGTGCAAAAAGAGTCATGGGGACGGTATCGGACTGGATACAGAGGAAACTGGGGTTAAAGGTCAACATGACCAAGACCCACATCACAAGACCGATGAAGCTAAAGTATCTAGGTTTTGGGTTCTACAAAGACAGCAAGACGAAGGAATGGAAGTGCAGACCCCATCAGGAATCTGTGAAGAAGTTCAAAGACAGATTGAAAGGATTGACCTGTAGGAAAATGCCGGGAACAGTCACGAGTAAGATTGAGAAAATCAATCAGGTGACAAGAGGGTGGATTAACTACTATGCCCGTGGCTCTATGAAAACAGCAATGACAGAGATAGACGCACATTTAAGAACAAGATTCAGAGTCATCATCTGGAAACAGTGGAAAGTGCGGAAGAAACGCCAATGGGGATTGCAGAAGCTGGGAATCGGAAAAGACCTAGCAAGGCTGACGGCGTATTGTGGAGACCGCTATTACTGGATCGCGACAAAGACATGCGTTGCCAGGGCAATCTCAAAAGATGTATTAACCAGAGCAGGGCTTATAAGCTGTCTTGACTATTACAAGGAGCGTCATGCTTTGAAGTTATGTTGAACCGCCGTATGCCGAACGGCATGTACGGTGGTGTGAGAGGGGAGAGAAAATCTCCCCTACTCGATTGGCTGGGCATCTGTTTGTTTTTTGGCTGGTTTGTGGGAAATAGTTGGACATTACGGTCATAACGGTTATTTTCAAAAATTCGACCGTACAATGCCGAAAAGGGCACGGTCGAATCAGTCATTTTTGAGAAAACAACCGTACAATTAAAGATTCATATGGTTATGAGGGCGATGACTTATCAAATTCTTCGTAAAAGAAAGGCTGAATCTCAAAGTGGAGTAGTTTCCCGGTAGACGGATGGAGAAAGTCAAGCTGACAGGCACAGAGATAAAGCCTGCTGACCGGGATTCCATCCGGGTTATATTTGCGGTCTCCGAAAAGCGGGCATCCGGCATGGGAGAACTGAACCCGGATCTGGTGGTGCCGTCCGGTCTGAAGCTGGATTCGTAAGTGAGAAAGACACTTCCCGTTCGTCTCATACTGTGCCAGAACTTGGTATTCCAGCACTGCTTTTTTCGATCCCAAGGTGTCCGGGGAGCAGACGGTAGAGCAATTCGTGCGGCCGTCCCGAATGAGGTAATCTGTCAGCGTGCCGGAGGCGGCAGGAGGAGTACCCTCGGCCATGGCCTCATAATATTTTTTAAAACCGTTCCTCGTAAGCTGGCGTGTTAAAGAGGCGGCGGCATTTTTCGTCTTTCCAAACACCAGAATCCCCTCTACCGGCTGATCAAGACGATGGATCACAGCAAGATAAGGCGCACTGGTTTTTGGGCCTTTTACTGTTTCTTTTTTTCGCATTTCCAATGCAAGATGATTTTTCAGGATACTCACCATGTCCTGGGCAGAAAAAGAAGCGGTTTGGACAGCGGTTCCGGCAGGTTTATGGCAGACAAGGATTTCTGCATCCTCAAATAAAATCTGTGGTTTCATCATGTACTCCTTTTTATTGTTTTCATTTGTTCCCTTATCATACCATATTGGCATCCGGTTAGCAAAAGAGATCCGGTTCTATGGTTATTTTTGTGACACAAATCGTTCAAATGGAGGCAGGGAACAGAAAAATGAGTAAAATATTTGTCCTGCCTTGACAGCCCCGCTGATTTCGGTTAAAATACGAATAATTTCATGGCGAGAGCCGAAGAGATGGGCGATGATGGGAGATAGTAAGTTCTGGAGAAGTCTCAGAGAAGAGGCGGATGGTGCGAGCCTTTGACAGATCCCGACCGAACCGGGCCCGGAGCTTCTGTATGAAAAGTGCAGCGTTTTATCAGCGTTAATGATCAATGAAGTGAGCCGCGGGGTTTGCGGTTAATGAGGGTGGTACCGCCGGACATCCGGTCCCTGATGGGACGGATGTTCGGCGTTTTTGTATTCAATACAACAGATCTTACCTGATCTTTAGGGGGGGGGGATCAACTGTTTGAGAGAACGGAAGTCCTAAGAAGATGTGAAAAATATATTGATTGAGAGGAGAATGTGATATGGCAAAGGACAACAAGAAACTTGTACAGTCCATCACATCCAGAGAGGAAGATTTTGCTCAGTGGTATACGGATGTGGTGAGAGAGGCGGAGCTCTGCGACTATTCCAGTGTGAAGGGATGTCTGAACTATCTGCCGAATGGCTATGCGATCTGGGAGAATATTCAGGCGGATCTGGATAAAAGATTTAAAGAGACGGGAGTGGAGAACGTCTATCTGCCAATGCTGATTCCGGAGAATCTGCTTCAGAAAGAGGCGGATCACGTGGAAGGATTCGCCCCGGAGGTTGCTTGGGTGACACATGGAGGTATGGAGAGATTACAGGAGAGACTTTGTATCCGCCCAACGTCGGAGACCTTGTTCTGCGAGCTGTGGAGCCGTACAGTACAGTCCTACAGGGATCTGCCAAAGGTATGGAACCAGTGGAACTCTGTTTTGAGATGGGAGAAAACGACCCGTCCGTTCCTGCGCTCCAGGGAGTTTTTATGGCAGGAAGGGCATACGATTCACGCCACATATGAAGAAGCGGAGGAAAGGACGCTGATGATGTGGAAAGTATACCGCGATTTCATCAGTGAATCTCTTGCGATTCCGTTTGTAGCGGGAAGAAAGACAGAGAGCGAGAAGTTTGCAGGCGCACAGGACACCTACACCGTGGAAGCGCTGATGCACGACGGGAAAGCTCTCCAGGCCGCAACAAGTCACTTCTTCGGAAACGGATTTCCGGATGCATATGATATCAAATATTTGGATAAGAATAATGAACTTCATAGTGTGTACGAGACGTCCTGGGGACTGTCTACACGTATTATCGGAGCGATTATCATGGTACATGGGGACGACAGTGGGCTTGTGCTTCCGCCAAGAATTGCTCCGAAGCAGGTTCGTGTCATTCCGGTAGCACAGCACAAGGAGGGCGTACTGGATCGCTCTGAGGAGCTGCTTGCGGCGATTCGGGCAGAAGGATTACGAGCGGATATTGACGAATCCGAGAAGAGCCCGGGATGGAAATTCAGCGAGCAGGAAATGCTCGGAATTCCGGTTCGTGTGGAGCTTGGACCAAAGGATATCGAAAACGGTCAGGCAGTTCTTGTAAGACGTGATACGAGAGAAAAGACAGTGGTATCCATTGATGACGTACCAGCTGTATTGAAGGAGCTTTTGGAGACAGTGCAGCAGGATATGTATGACAGGGCGAAAGCATTTCTCGACAGCCACATTGATGAAGCACAGACCATGGATGAAATGAAAGCGAAGTTTACAGACAACAGAGGGTTCATCAAGGCAATGTGGTGTGGAGACGAAAGCTGCGAAGAGATGATCAAGACAGAGACAGGCGGGGCCGGATCCAGATGTCTGATCGAGGATGAAGAGCCGATTTCCGATCGCTGCGTATGTTGCGGAAAACCGGCTAAGTATAAAGTTTTCTGGGGTAAAGCATATTAAAATGGGACAGATAACAATCAGACTGCCAAGGCAAGTACAGTGGATCATTCAAAAGCTCAAAGAGCAAGGGTTTGAAGCGTATGCCGTGGGAGGCTGCGTCCGGGATTCTATTCTCGGAAGAGAGCCGGAGGACTGGGATATCACAACGTCCGCGAAACCGGAAGAGATCAAAGAAATCTTCCGGCGGACGGTGGATACCGGGATTGCCCATGGCACGGTCACTGTACTGGCAGAAAAAGAGGGGTTTGAAGTAACGACATACCGGATCGACGGAGAATACGAAGATGGGAGACACCCGAAGGAGGTCTGGTTTACAGGAATGCTTGCGGAAGACCTGAAAAGGCGGGATTTTACTATCAACGCCATGGCTTATAATGATGAAGACGGACTTTGCGATCTCTTTGGCGGGCAGGAAGATCTGAAACAGGGGGTTATCCGGTGCGTAGGGGAGGCCAGGGAGCGTTTCACAGAGGATGCGCTGCGGATTCTGCGAGCTGTTCGTTTTGGCGCTCAGCTTGGATTTTCCATGGAGGAAAAGACAAAAGAGGCGGCGGGAGCGCTTGCCGGGACGCTGAAGAAGATCAGTGCCGAGAGAATTCAAAACGAGCTCGTGAAATTGTTGGTTTCACCTCACCCGGAGGAGCTGCTGACTGCCTGGGAGCTTGGTATTACCAAAGTGATTCTTCCGGAATTTGACCGGATGATGGAGACAACCCAGGAAACACCGCACCATATGTACAATGTAGGTGTTCATACGGTGGAGGCGCTCAAACACATCCGCGCTGACCGGATTCTCAGGCTTACGATGCTGTTTCATGATATGGGAAAGCCGGAGTATAAGACGATGGACCCGGACGGGACGGCACATTTTAAGAAGCATGCCATTGGAAGCGAGCGGATTACCAAAGAGATTTTGCGGAGATTGAAGTTTGATAATGAAACGATCCGCAGTGTGACCAGGCTTGTCTACTATCACGATTACCGGATGCCGCCGGACAAAAGATCGGTACGGCGGGCAGTAAACCGGATCGGAAAGGAGCTCTTTCCATACTACCTGGAAATCCGGATGGCGGATACTTTGGCTCAGAGCGCCTATCGCAGGGAAGAAAAGATAGCTGATATCCGGGGGGTAGAACAGTGCTTTTACAAGATTCTGAGGGATGGCGAATGTGTTTCCCTAAAAGAGATGGCGGTGACAGGCAAAGATCTGATCGGCGCAGGTATAAAGCCGGGTCCACAGATGGGGGAAATTTTGAATACCCTTCTGGAAGAAGTGTTGGAAGACCCAAAGAAAAATCAAAAAGCATATTTGCTTGAGCGTGCATTAAACGTATATGAAGAAAAATAAGATTGTGCGAAAGCGCAATCTTATTTTAATATTGGAGAAAGTCTTCTGCCCGGTTCTATTTGTTTTTAAAATCTCATAAGCTAGAAAGACGATTGAATTCAGAAGGCAGGGGGCAGTTATGGGCGATTATGATTTGGAGATACTGGAACAATATCCGATACAAGTGGACAATGTCCGCAAAGTAAGGGGTGCTTTCCTGTGCGAGACGGATCGGGGTCTGATGCTGTTAAAGCAGGCGGCTTTGTCTAAGCCGCGCATGTTGGTTATGAATGAAATCCATAAAGCGATGAAAAAGCAGGAACATCTGAGGTGTGATGAACTGATTCCGAATAGGGAGGGGGAATTTCTGACAGCTACGGAGGACGGGACGACCTATTACCTGAAAGCATGGTATCCAGGGAGAGAATGTGACGTCCGCAAACACGGTGAAATTCTTGAGGCGGCAAGACTACTTGCCAAAATTCACAGACTAATGGAATTGCCGGGGGCGCGGGAAGGGTTTCGTAGTTCTGATCTTCTGGATGAATACCGCAGACACAATCGGGAAATGAAAAAGGTCTGGTCCTTCATACGTAAAAAACCAATCAAAGGAGAGTTTGAAAGTCGGTTTTTGGAGTGCTTTGAAGACATGTATCGGGTGGCGGCGGCCGTGGAGGAGCGTCTGGGCAATTCGTCCTACCGTAGACTTCAGAAAGAGGCAAAAGAGCGAGGAAGCTTCATCCATGGTGAATACAATTATCATAATATCCTAATTACGCCGGAGGGCATGACAGCGGTCAATTTTGAGCATGTAGGAAGAGATTTACAGGCTGCGGATCTCGCTTATTTTTTAAGAAAGGTTATGGAAAAGCACCAGTGGAATGAAAAGCTGGGAGCAGAAATCCTCAGAGCGTACTGCGCCGTCAATCCGCTGTCAGAAGAGGAAAAGGAGTACATTGCACTCCGCCTTTCCTATCCGGAAAAGTTCTGGAAGTGCGCCAATACATATTACAACTCCAACAAAGCATGGATTTCATCGAAAAGTGTTGAAAAACTGCGGATTTCTATTGAACAAAATGAGATCAGGAAACGCTTTTTAGAGCAGATATTTGCTTTCCATTTAGAAAAGAGTGGTGTATAATAAACAACATAGAAGACCAATCAGGAGGTACTAAGATATGGGATATCGTGAAAAATACGATGAATGGTTAACAAGTACATACTTTGATGCTGACACAAAAGCAGAATTAAAAGAGATTGAATCCAACGAAAAGGAAATCGAAGACCGCTTTTATAAGGATCTGGAATTTGGTACCGCAGGACTCCGAGGTGTGATTGGAGCCGGTACTAACCGCATGAATATTTATACAGTCCGCAAGGCGACGCAGGGGCTTGCTAATTATATTGCCAAGAAAGAGGCAAAAGCGCAGGGTGTTGCTATCGCTTACGACTCCAGACGGATGTCTCCGGAATTTGCGGACGAGGCTGCGCTTTGTCTAGCGGCGAATGGAATCAAGGCTTATGTATTTGAGAGCCTGAGGCCGACTCCGGAGCTTTCTTTTGCAGTCAGAAAGCTTGGATGTATTGCCGGAATCAATATTACAGCGAGCCACAATCCGCCGGAATACAACGGATACAAGGTATACTGGGAGGACGGAGCACAAATCACACCTCCGCACGATAAAGGCATTATGGACGAAGTAAAGGCAGTGACCGATTTTGCGACAGTCAAGACAATGGCCAAAGAGGCCGCCAAAGAGGCTGGGCTCTACGAAGTGATCGGAGCTGACGTTGACGACGCTTACATTGCCGAGCTCAAAAAGCAGGTGCTTCACCAAGACGCCATTGATCAGGTACAAAAAGATCTTAAAATCGTATACTCTCCGCTTCATGGTACCGGAAATATCCCGGCCAGAAGAGTATTGGGGGAACTCGGATTTGAGAACGTATATGTAGTAAAAGAGCAGGAGCTTCCTGATGGTGAATTTCCGACAGTATCCTACCCGAACCCTGAAGCTGAGGAGGCTTTTGAGCTTGGTTTGAAACTTGCGAAAGAAGTGGACGCGGATCTCGTACTTGCAACAGACCCGGATGCGGACCGGCTTGGAGTTTATGTAAAAGATACAAAATCCGGAGAGTACAAGGTGCTTACAGGGAATATGTCAGGGTGTCTTTTGGCAGAGTATGAGATCAGCCAGAGACAGGCCCTTAAGGGACTGCCGGATGACGGCTGCCTGATCAAAACGATTGTTACAAGCAATATGGCTGACGCCATTGCAAAGGCTTACAACCTCAGACTGATTGAAGTTTTGACGGGATTTAAGTATATAGGGCAGCAAATTCTGGGATTTGAGACGACAGGAAAAGGCGAGTATGTTTTCGGATTTGAAGAGAGCTATGGTTGCCTGATCGGAACACATGCAAGAGATAAGGATGCGATCGTAGCGACAATGGCATTGTGCGAAGCTGCAGCTTATTATAAGACACAGGGAAAGACATTGTGGGATGCTATGATTGATATGTACAATAAATACGGATACTACAAAGACAGCATTCAGTCTATCACAATGAAAGGAATTGAAGGTCTAAAGAAGATCCAGTCTATTCTTGAGACATTGAGGAATAATCCTCCGGTCAAAGTGGGAGAATATGAGGTATTAAAAGCCCGCGACTACGAAGCAGAGACGATCAAAGATCTGGCGACAGGCGAAGTGACGACGACAGGACTTCCGAAGTCCAATGTCCTTTACTATGATTTGACAGACGATGCATGGCTTTGCGTAAGACCATCCGGAACCGAGCCGAAAGTGAAGTTCTACTATGGAATCAAAGGCGTTTCTCTGGGGGATGCGGATGCGAAATCAGAGGCACTTGGCAAAGCCGTTCTTGAAATGATCGACAAGATGCTTTAAAAAACCTGTGAAGTTTGTGAAACCTGCGGAAAATGGGGCTTTAGGAGTATAATTCACTTGACAAACATACAAGAAACCGTTATAACTTTTAGTGAAGCGAACCCAAGGGAAATCAGGGGTTTTGGTAATAAGATCTAATAGATCAGGGAAATACTTTATAACGGCAAATAGGAGGATAAGTATTTATGAACAAAACAGAATTAATCGCAGCAGTGGCAGAGAAGGCAGAAATTTCCAAAAAAGATTCTGAGAAAGCATTAAAAGCATTTATCGACGTTGTGACAGACGAGTTAAAGAACGGCGAAAAGATTCAGTTAGTAGGATTTGGTACTTTTGAAGTAAGTGAAAGAGCAGCAAGAGAAGGAAGAAATCCTCAGACAGGTAAGACGATGAAAATCGAAGCTTGCAAGGCTCCGAAATTCAAAGCCGGAAAAGCTTTAAAAGACGCGATCAACGCATAAGATATCTACGACACGAAATAGAGGGCTTTTAAGCCCTCTATTTTTTGCGATGGTGTAAGCAAAGTATGGGTTTGTCAGAGACTTTGGAGAGCGTTTATTACCCGGGAATATCCGGTTTGGAACTTCGGGTGATTGACGAAAGAACAGCAGGGAGGCGAAAGAGCGATGAGATTGGACAAGTTTTTAAAGGTATCCCGTTTGATCAAGAGACGCAGCGTAGCGAATGAGGCCTGTGACGCAGGCCGTGTGCTGATTAACGGTAAGCAGGCCAAGGCGTCCACCAATGTCAAAAAGGGTGATGTGATTGAAATTCAGTTCGGTATGAAGACCGTTGAGGCGGAAGTACTGGACATTCAGGATACGACGAAGAAAGAAGAAGCGAAGAATCTTTTCCGTTATCTTTAAGCAAAGATAGGATCATAAAAGGAAGTGGCATAAAGACAGGATGCGGCTCATAAGATATCTCAGAAGCACGTTGGAAGAAGCAGACAGGCTGACAACGAAAGAGAGGTTGATAGAAAATGATGATGAGCAGCAGCATGATGAGCGTAACAGAGGAGACACAGGTCAGGAAATCCCACAAACTGGTCGTCAACAACAGAAAGACAAGTCTTGTGACAGGAGTGCTTGATGTGTTGTCTTTTGATCTGAACGAAATTCTTCTGGAAACGGAGCAGGGAATGATGATGGTAAAGGGGAGTGATCTCCATGTCAACCGGTTAAGCTTAGAGAAGGGAGAGGTCGATTTGTCTGGCAATATTGACAGCATTACCTATTCGGATATGAAGCAGACGGCGAAGCAGGGCGGCAAGCTCCTGGCGCGCCTCTTCCATTAGGAGGCGGCGATGAGCGGCCTGGGGATTGAGGCGGAGGCATTTTTACGGGCATTTTTTACGGGGATGCTTCTTTGTGGAATCTATGAGGCGCTGCGAATTTTCCGGAGGCTCATCCGGCATCATCCGCTGTTTGTTTCTGTAGAAGATTTTATTTACTGGCTCTTTGCGGGTTTCTTTCTCTTTGGTGAGATTTTTCAGACAAGTTCCGGGGAGATCCGGTGGTACTTTGTTGTGGGTGTGGCAGTAGGGGCGGTATTTTTCTTACTCCTTTTGTCAAAAACCGGAAAGTTCTGCGGAAAACTTTTCGAGAAAAAAACTGGAAAACACGGGAAAAGAGTTGATTAATCTCTGGAAACAGGGTACTATTATATGTATAATCCAAAATCACCAGAATGTTCGACGAGGTAAAGATGAAGATTTTTAAGAAAAAGTCACGTGGCTCTCGGAAGGGGCCGCGGTTTTCCAGATATAGAGGAAGCATCATGTTTATATCCTGTATTTTACTTGTGCTTGCGGCCGTGACGACCGTACACAGTATTTCTCTTGGAGCCCAGTTGCGGGACAAGACAGCGCAGATTTCAGACTTGGAGAAGGAGAAAGAGCAGGAGGAGCAGCGCACAGAAGAGATCGAAAAGTACAAGGACTATGTTGGCACAGACGAGTACGTTGAGGATACTGCAAGAGACAGACTCGGCATGGTAAAGGAAAATGAGATCCTTTTCAAAGCCGAGGAATAGAGCACGATATGACACACAGAAGATAGCTTTGGGAACGAACCATTTCCAAAGCTGTTTTTTATTCCGCGGGAAAATCCTTCCCGGTAAACACAAAAACGTCAGGTGAACGACGCCATGGCGTACAGATCTTTTCACTACACGGATATAAGAAGGGGCATAAGATGGAAAAGAATAGTTATATGATGAATCCCTATGTGGAGCAGATGGAAAAATTTGGAAAGTCGTTGGAGCATTTGGCGGACACTTTTTTCAGGATGGAAGAGAGAAAAGGACAGTTTACATCCGGGGAGGTGGAGGAGATGTTCTCCAGAGTCTCTGGGGCAGTCTGTAAGAACTGTGAAAACCGTTCCTGGTGTCTTGGTGAAAATCAGGTACGGACAAAGCAACTTGTATATGAAATTTTAAAGACAGCCGATGAGTACGGCGCGGAACTGAATATGGATCTGAAAAAACGGCTCCAGAGATACTGTATTCTGGCGCCGCGCTTTCTGCGTGAGACGATGGAGACCTTCCAGAATGCGAAACAGGCGATGTTCTGGAATAACCGGATCGTCCAGAGCAGGGAGGGGTGTGCCGTGGAGCTGGATACGTTTGCAAGGTTGATCCGACATGCCACGAGAGAACTGGACGCGAGTATTTTCTCTGATGAACGGCTGGAGAAAAAAATCCGAGCAAAACTAAAAAGCGAGAATATCCGAATTCTCAGTATGGTCTTTTTGATGACGCCACAAGGAAGGTATGAGATTCATCTGACCGGAAGAGCGGCCAAAGGTGAGTGCATCAGTACAAAGGAGCTGGCGAGAATTCTTTCGATATGTACTGGAAAGATCATGGAGACGGCAAAGGATGAGAGGCGTTCTCTGGGGCCGGAGTACGCGACAATTGTCTTTCTTGAGATGCAGCATTACTATACTTTGCAGGGTGTAGCCAGAATCGGAAAAGGGTGTGCCGGAATTTCCGGTGACAGCTTTTCCATGATGGAGTTGCCGGCCGGTAAGCAAGGAGCGGTGCTTTCTGATGGCATGGGCTCCGGGGAAGAAGCATACCGGGAGAGCGCCATGGTGGTGGATATGCTGGAAGAACTTTTGGAGGCCGGTTTCCCTGCCAGGACGGCGCTGGAAATGATGAATACAGCGCTGGTGATCGGGAGGGAGGAGATCCGTTTTTCCACCATTGATATCAGCATTTTTGACCTGTATGAGGGGACAGTGGATATTTTAAAAGCCGGAGCGTCAACGACTTTTATCCGGCATCAGAACGGGGTGGAGCGGATCTGTTCAACCAATCTGCCCTTGGGCGTAGTGCAGGATCTGGAGATTCAAAGCGTACATAAGCACTTGCAGAACGGTGATTTCGTCATTATGATTACGGATGGGATCATGGATGCCCTTCCGGTGGGCGAGCAGGAATTTCTGCTGGATACCATCATCCGGGGGACCAGTCTTAATAATCCAAAAGAGATGGCGCACCACATTCTGGAGCAAGTGCTGGAATGGACCGGGGAAGATCCGATGGATGACATGACGGTGCTTGTCATCGGAATCTGGCGGATATAGCTTGCTTTTTGCGGGATGATTATAGTAAGATGAAGAAAAAAGATACGGGAGAGAGAAGTGTGGCAGAGAAGAAATGGGAAGGATTGCAAAAAAAGGTGGAATCCTATCTGAAGCGATGGAATATGATAGAACGAGGGGAGCATATAGTTGCAGGTATATCCGGAGGAGCTGATTCGGTATGCCTGCTTTTTGTACTTTTAAGACTTCGAGAGACGCAGGGGATTCAGGTAACAGCCGTCCATGTGAACCATTTGCTTAGAGGAAAGGCGGCGGACGGGGATGAAAGCTTTGTGGCAGAGCTTTGTAAGCGGCATGATGTCCCATGTCGTGTTTTTCGTATCCACGCTGCGGCAGAGGCCAGGAAGAGAAGCTGTTCTTTGGAGGAAGCAGGAAGGGAAATCCGAAGGGAATCTATGAAGTCGGTGCTTGAGGAGGTCCACGCAGATAAAATTGCCTTCGCCCATCACCAAGGTGATAATGCGGAGACCGTGTTGATGAATCTTTGCCGCGGAAGCCAGGTGAAAGGGATGCGGGGGATTCTGCCCGTGGCAGGTGAGTTTATCCATCCACTCTTGTGTGTGGGAAAGTCAGAGATCGAGGAGGCTCTTTCGGAACGGGGCGTGTCCTGGCGGATTGACGCTACTAATTTCGAGAATGACTACACGAGAAACCGCGTCCGAAACCAAGTTATGGGGGAACTTCTCAAAATCAATCCGGCAGCCGAGGAACATATTTGCCGAATGGCGGAAAAAATGTCCGAGTTGTGGGAATATATGGAAGATGAAACGGGAACATATATAAGAGAGTGTGTGGAAGAAAAAGGAAACGGGACTCTCATCCGGAAGGAAACATTTCAGAAAATCCCGTATGTATTCCGGGAGGAAGTCATCCGGGCGGTACTTGCGGACGTCTGCGGCAGCGAAAAAGATCTGATGGCGGTTCATGTCCGTGACATCTTAGAGCTGATGGAAAAGCAACCCGGAAGGAGACTCTCTCTTCCTTACGGAGTTCGGGCATTTCGAGGTTACGAGGGTGTGCTGCTAAGGAAGGAAAACAGACAGGGGAAGCCTGAAGCCAAGCAGGAAATGCCAAGGTTTCGGATGCGTGTGTTTGAGCGCCGGGGGGGAGAAAAGTGGCCGAATACCCCCTACACGAAATGGTTTGATTATGATATAATAAAAAATAGTCTTATTATGCGGACGCGGCGGGAGGGGGACTTTCTTACCATCACCGCGGACGGCAAAAAGCAGACGATCAAGAAATTTTTTATTAATCAGAAGATTCCGTCAGAGGAAAGAGACACGGTTCCGCTGATCGCGGATGGAGACGAGATCGTCTGGATCGTCGGGTACCGCCAAAATCAGGCGTACCAGATCACAGAGAAGACAAAACACATAGTAGAAATAGAGGTTTACGGAGGAGAAGAAAATGGCAGAGACAATTAAGGTACTGGTTCCGGAGGAGCAGGTCAATCAGAGGATCGAAGAGCTGGGCAGGAAGATCAGCGAAGACTATGCCGGCAGGCACGTACATCTGATTTGCGTGCTCAAGGGCGGGGTCTTTTTTATGTGTGAACTTGCAAAGAGAATCACCGTTCCGGTTTCCATGGATTTTATGAGTGTCAGCAGCTATGGATCAGGCACAGAGTCAAGCGGCGTTGTGAAGATTGTAAAGGATCTGGATGAGCCGTTGCAGGACAAAGACGTAATTATTGTGGAGGATATCATCGATTCCGGCCGTACCCTGTATCATCTGATGAAGATTCTGGGTGAGAGAGGGCCGAAGAGTATGCATATCTGTACCCTTCTGGACAAACCAGAGCGGCGGGTAAAGGATGTCCATGTAGATTATGTGGGATTTAACATTCCGGATGAATTCGTGGTGGGTTACGGCCTGGACTACGACCAGAGATACCGGAACCTTCCGTATATCGGAGTGGTCGAGGGAGTAAAATAGAAAGGAGAAAAGAGAGATTGAACAATAAAAAGAACAGAAGCTTTGGCGGTGTATCAGCGCTGATTTTGATCGTACTGATCTTCCTTGTGTTCTGGATCACAAATCAGTCCCAGCAGAGAAGCAGGATGTTCACTTTGGATGAATATCATGAGTCAGTGGACAGTAATCAGGTAGAAAGCGCCGTGATTTATCAGGATAAGGCGGTTCCGACCGGACAGGTAGAACTTAAGTTGAAGGATTCCGGGGAATACCGGTATGTCAATGTTTCTAATGTTCAGAATGAGCAGGAATACCTGGAGGATGCGGGAGTGCGGTGCGAATTAGACAAAGTACCGGGGGAGAATGTGTTTCTGACGTCGATCCTTCCGACCATCATCATGGTGGCGGCGATCCTGTTTATCTTTGTGTTTATGCGAAGACAGAGCGGCATCAGTGACGGTGGAGCGGGCGCAAAAGCCATGAGTTTTGGGAAGAGCCGCGCAAGAATGAGCACTGACAAGGATAAGAAAGTGACATTTGACGATGTGGCTGGGCTGAAAGAAGAGAAGGAAGAGCTGGAGGAAATCGTGGATTTCCTGAAAAACCCGCAGAGATATATTCAGGTGGGAGCCAGAATACCGAAGGGAGTGCTTCTTGAGGGGCCTCCTGGAACCGGTAAGACATTGCTTGCAAAGGCAGTGGCAGGGGAGGCGGACGTCCCGTTTTTCACGATTTCCGGTTCGGATTTTGTAGAGATGTTTGTCGGAGTAGGTGCATCCAGAGTGAGAGATCTCTTTGAAGATGCCAAGAAAAATTCTCCATGTATTATTTTTATCGATGAGATCGACGCAGTGGCGAGACGAAGAGGTACTGGTATGGGCGGCGGCCACGATGAGAGAGAGCAGACATTGAACCAGCTCCTTGTAGAGATGGACGGCTTTGGAGCTAACGAGGGGATTATCGTGATGGCGGCGACCAACCGCGTGGATATCCTTGACCCTGCGATCCTGCGTCCGGGACGGTTTGATAGGAAGGTGCTTGTCGGCAGACCGGACGTACAAGGCAGACTCGAAATTCTTACCGTTCATGCTAAATCCAAACCGCTTGGGGACGATGTAGATCTGCGCCAGATTGCGCAGACGACAGCCGGATTTACAGGGGCGGACCTGGAGAATCTGCTCAATGAGAGCGCTATCTATGCGGCCAAGCAGGCAAGAATGTTTGTTACACAAGCGGACATCCGCCGTGCCTTTGTCAAGGTCGGTATCGGAGCTGAAAAGAAGAGCCGTGTGATTTCCGATAAGGAGAAACGGATCACGGCATACCATGAAGCGGGCCATGCAATCTTATTTCATCTGCTCCCGGATGTAGGACCGGTTTACACCGTATCCATTATTCCAACGGGCAGTGGGGCGGCAGGTTATACGATGCCGCTTCCGGAAAAGGATGAGATGTTTCATACAAAAGGGAAAATGCTCCAGGACATTACGGTTTCTCTGGGAGGCCGTGTAGCTGAAGAGATCATCTTCGATGACATTACAACAGGAGCGTCACAGGATATCAAACAGGCAACGAATCTTGCCAAAGCGATGGTGACAAAGTTTGGAATGTCAAGGGAAGTGGGACTGATCAATTATGACAATGACAGCGATGAAGTATTTATCGGACGGGATCTTGCCCATACGAGAGGATACGGAGAGGCTGTTGCGGGTAAGATTGATGAGGAAGTGAAACGAATCATTGATGAATGTTATGAAAAAGCAAAAACTATGATCGAAGACCATATGAACGTATTACACAAGTGTGCAGCTCTTCTCCTGGAAAAAGAAAAGATTTCCAGGGAAGAATTTGAAGGTTTATTTACAGAGGGCTCTCAGGAAGGACAGATGCTGCCAGAGTAGATACGGGAAGAAAGGGAGTATGATTATGAACAAACAGGCATTATTTTGTGACGGGACGGGTGTATACGTCATCCCACCGGAGCCGGTAGAAGATCAGAAGATAATACTACGATTCCGAACGGCAAAAGATGACGTACAGGAAGCCAAAGTTGTCACAAGAGAGACCTGTTATTCAGATGAAGAGGGGTCAGATAAAGGAAAGACGATTTTCATGCAAAAAGAGCAGACGACGGACGTCTTTGACTATTATAACGTGAAAGTACAGATTGGAACGGAGGCGCTGCGGTATTACTTTGAAATCAAAGGGACTGATGGCGAGACCATATATTATAATCGTTACGGAGCCGTAAGCGAGCCGCTTGAGGCCTATGATTTTCTGTTGATTCCAAATTTTTCCACGCCGGGGTGGGCGAAAGGCGCTGTGATGTATCAGATTTACACTGATCGATTCTGTAACGGGGATTTTTCAAACGACGTGGTAACAGGAGAATACTATTATCTCGGCGCCAGATCTGAGCAGATCGAAGACTGGAACCAGAAGCCGGCGAAGACGATGGCGATCCGGGAGTTTTATGGGGGCGATCTGCAGGGGGTGCTGGATAAACTGGATTATCTGGAAGAGCTTGGAGTGGAAGTGATCTACTTTAATCCGCTGTTTGTGTCCCCGTCCAATCACAAATACGATATTCAGGACTATGATTACATTGATCCCCATCTGGCGAAGATCGTGGAAGACGGAGGAGATATTCTGCCGGAGGGCTGTACGGATAACAGTCAGGCGACAAAATATCAGATTCGTACTGCCGGAAAAGCGAATCTGGAAGCAAGCAACGCATTTTTCGCCCATGTAGTAGAGGAGATCCACAAAAGAGGGATGAAGGTCATATTGGATGGGGTGTTCAATCATTGCGGTTCTTTTAATAAATGGATGGATCGGGAGAAAATCTACCAGAAAGAGGGTAATTACGAGCCGGGGGCCTATTGTTCGGCCGACAGTCCGTACCGTGATTTTTTCCGGTTTTTCAATAATGATCCGGGAGCTTGGCCGGATAACGGAAACTATGACGGTTGGTGGGGGCATGAGACGCTTCCGAAGCTGAATTACGAGGACTCCGTAAAACTGGAAAACTATATTCTGGGGATCGGAAAGAAATGGGTGTCCTCTCCGTACAATGTGGACGGATGGAGACTGGATGTGGCGGCCGATCTTGGAACAACGAAAGAATATAATCACGACTTTTGGAAACGGTTCCGAATGGCAGTCAAGAGTGCAAATCCCCAGGCAAT
>OGYY01001439.1_pt1 | contig 20719 bp, 16 predicted proteins | sample 1576671 | NCBI WGS metagenome assembly OGYY01 (sample SAMEA3541593, study PRJEB24748) | human gut metagenome | biome: human gut; feature: human-associated habitat; material: faeces | place: China | collected 2012 | reverse complement strand
ATTTAAATCACGATGGAATTTACTCTTGCACTGGAATTTACTTTTTCAAGTCAGCTTTCACTCCAATCCATGTATGCTTTTTTTATTTCTTCTTCCATAACTTTTATTCATTTCCTCCAATTTGTCCAATGACCCATTCCACAACCTGCTGTTCATTATAATACATAGTATTATAAGCATTTTGAATGTACGTTCCTGCCGCCTGATACAAAAATGTCATTTTCTGCATATTACTGGCCAGGGATTTAAAAAATGCAAGCATCTCCTCTCTGGCCTCCCCCTGATATGTATCCTCTGATTCTATATTTTGTACACACTGTTCACTATAGGTATATGCCTCCAAAATCTTTGCCTAGATATTTCCCAATTCACTTATATAATCCAAAACACCGGCACCTATTTTTATTTCTTCTGAGGATCCGCTGCAGGCCGTATCTACGCTACTACGCATAATTTTTTACCTCCTCATCAATTGCCAGAAGTCTCAGTAATTCTCTTCTTACCTGTACTGCACCCACTTCTCTTTTTATCTGCCGATTCAGGTCATACTCAAATATCTGATTATTCTTCCAATAATAAAGCCATTCTTTTGTTAATGCATTATCCTGAAATTCTCCTATCATGATATTCTCTTTGCAGTCTTTTACTTCTCTAAAAAAAGAATCAATGTCTTGCAGCTGTAAAAGCTCCTTTTCTGATACTGTTCCAGTCTGTAATACCGGATATATTTTCAATAATAAATATAAGACAGCGACTCTCGGCAGCCGTAACATCTCATATTCTCTATTTTTCAAGGGAATAATCACTATCGCCTCTCTTTGTTCCAAAAGCGCAATATGTAAATAATTTATAATAATATGATTCCGGCTTTCCTTATAACATTCCAATGCTCTTGCCGGCAAAAATCCCATTTTCGTCAATTCTGTTTCAGATGCAAGCACACCCTTTTCTATCAATCCATTTATAGTTTTTTTAACTTCCTCTTCGTGACTTTTCTGTGTCCGGAATTTTAATGGAATTCCAAATACATCATTTCCTTTTGTAATACTATTAAAAAACACCATTTCATGCTCTGTAAATTTCATTGCATGTCCTCCATATCCTTATACTCCTGAAATTCATCATAAAAATCATCTACTCTGTCACCATGAGATTTTAATGCTTCGATTGCCTGCTGCACCGGATTGTCATCGTTAGCCTTTGAAAAACTTTTATGATATTGTTGCATCAGCCCCATATATGCCATAAAAGTAGTTTCTTCTTTCCCCTTCCACAATTTATCACTCTCAATACGCGACATAAGCCGGGTCAATTCATCGTAGGAATCATCTATTCTTTCCTTTATTGCTTTCATGTTAGTCAGCAGTTCATTCATATTGCTTCCTGACATTTTAAAATCCTGCATACATTCTCCTTTCCCATAACTAATCAATCTATGACGCTTCTCTTTTTCGCCTTGCCTCTTCCTCCAAAGCTTCTCTTCTTAATCTCTCTTCCTCTTCATAATATTGCTGCTGATATATCTTCATCTCCTCATCTTCACGTTTTGCTTCGTCACACCAGTAATTATATTCATTTCTTGCAAATTCCAATTTTGATTTTACTTCTGCAATTATTTCTTTAAAATCAGCCCCCAGTTTTTCTACTGCCTCGCGATTTTCACTTTCCTTTGTTACAAAAGTGTCGCTGAGTTTTCCCTGAGCAGAATCCGGATTCATCTCCATTGTATTGTAATCTGTTGCTAATTGAGCCATAACATCACTTAAATTGTCTGTTTTCTTTAACTCTTTTTCCAAATTCCTTACTACTTTTTTATATTTATCTCTCTGAGATTCTGCATAGGTTTTCTTTCCAAAAATATCTTCTATTATATATTTTAATCGTTCTAACAGACTTGCCATATTGCTTCTCCTCATGCTCTAATAAACTTTTGTAATCCCACACCACATACCTGTGGTGTGGGATTCAGGTTTGAAACCAAAATTACATGCTGAACTGATTTGCTATCTGTGTATCGGTTGACTCTACTGCCTCTGCAGTCTTGTCAAGTGCCGCTGCGATATCATCGATCAGCTCTTTTCCTTTTACAAATGAAGGTCTGAGCTCTGCAAACTTGTTGGCATATGCCTCTGATGCTGAGCCCTCCCACTCTGTGAGCAGGGTTTCAAGTAATCTGTCCATCTTGTCGATTACGCTCTGTACATTATCTGCTTCTGTCCTGTACTCTCCAGCCCTTCCTCTCATTGTGTCAGGTGTCATTCTGATCTGTCCTGATGCCATTTTCATGTTCCTCCTTTAAATAATATTTTATATATAATTGCTTATGCAATCATATCAGTTTTAATCTGAGACCAGTGGTATCCTTACCTTGCTGACCTCATCCTCGAATATATAATATGCATCACCCGGTTCGATTTTCTTTTGATTCTTTCTCTTTATAGCCAGCGGTATATCCACTATCTTGCAATTATCCAGGTTATCAAAAAACAGTATGCTTTTAGTCTCCTTCATCATTTTATATATATCAGGCGAACCATATGCTATCTGTGCATTTGGTACTGCCCCAAACAGGAGATACACATTTAATACCTTATATTTGCCCATAATATTTTTAAGAGCATTAAGAGCCTCCTTGCTATCTGATATCGCTGTATATACCTCCTGACTGTTTATTATGATCAGGGTGTTTTCTTTTTCCGGATTTTCCTGATGGATTAGTCTCTTATATTTTTCCTCTAAGAGCACCTCTATCATTGTTATTTTCTGTATAAATTCATCCGGATCCAGATCATAGCTTACATTTTCCTGACCGATATCAGACAGCTTGCGCCTGAAATCATCAGCTATATATATATGAGTATCTATTTCGCTGTTTAACATCTGCAACGCAAAATATTTTATAAAATTTGTTCTGCCCATATTATCAGCTCCGGAGATAGTTATGATATTACATTTATTATGATCTGTGTAAACCGGGGCGACTGTGTCGTATGCAATTCCTATAACGTTCTCATTATTTTTTCTTCTGAATGTGTGATCCACATAGTCCGGTGTGAGCAATTCAGGAATTTCCGGTATCTTGTCAGCAGTGATATCCCCATATACAGCATTTATCTGTTCTACAAATGCATGCATATTATTAACACGTTCAATTTCCTTAGTTCCCTCAAACGCTAAAAATGTCTGGCACTCGTATATTTCCCCATCAATTTCTGTCAGGCACCTGCCAGCAGTCTCATCCGGTCTGAGTTTACAGCTTCCATAAAGAGTCATATACTCACTTGATTCATTACAAAACATAGCTATTCTGCCGGAAAAGTTTGCCAGATACTTATATCCCAGTCCTGTTGTCTGTAAATTTGATATAATGAAGCTTATTCCTACAGAGCCACCTTCTCTGCACAGATTGAGCAGTATGTCACTATCCTGCAGATACAGTTCTTTTAATGCAGTATAATTGTCTATGAGTACCACTATCTGAGGTATATCTGTAAATCCCGCCTCGCGATATGATGTGTATGAGCTTACTCCCGCTTCGAGCAGTCTTTCACGCCTTTCTTCTATCTGTTCACTCAGGTATTTAAACAGATTCTTCAACCTTTCATCGTCAGATGGGCATACTACGCCTCCTACATGAGCCAGCTTCTCAAAATTTTTAAGTACCATTGATGCAAAATCAATAATATATATGCTAAGCTCTTCCGGTGAATAGTTTTCTGCCAGATTCCTCACTATCAATTCGAGAAGATTGGTCTTGCCAAACTGCGATGCTCCTATGATAATAGTATTTTTGTTACCTATCTCTATTACTGTCCTCCCCTGTCTCTGCCTGTCCGGATCGTCGTATATTCCTATTACAGCAGTCATGGAAAGAGGGGTATCATTATGTGCCAGTTCGGCATCATATACTATCACTTCTTCCAGCGCAGGCAGACATATATCCGGCAGTTTTTTTACTCCATCGGCTTTACAGTATTTATCTACATATTCGACAACCGCCTCCAATTGTGACCTTGACTGCTCTGAATTCTCGAGCTTATGCTTATATACCAAATTCTTTTTTCCCGAAAAATCAAGTTCATATATATCAAACGGTGTATCATCTTCACCATTTATGCTCTCGGGGCTGCCGGAATATCCCGACTGGAACAATTCAAATATCTCATTATTTCCGACCTGCAAATAAGCCCGACCCGGTTCTTTTATTTCTGCGGCTAAAGGAGATTTCAAGACTTCATTACTATCCTCCTGCGTCTGTACTTTAAGACACAATTTAAACTTTGAATTACTCCAAATCTGGTCATTAACCTGTCCTGCCGGTTTTTGTGTTGCCAGTATCAGGTGAACTCCCAGGCTTCGTCCTATTCTGGCTGCACTAATCAGCTCCTTCATAAATTCCGGCTGCTCTGCCTTTAACTCAGCGAACTCATCTACAATAATGACAAGATGTGGTAATGCCACTTTTGCTTGTCCCTCTTTATATGCCTTTATATATTTATCTATATGATTAACATTGAGCTGTGCAAACAGATTCTGCCTTTTCAGCAGTTCAGCCTTTATTGACCTAAGTGATCTGTCTATTGCCTTTCCATCAATGTTTGTTATGGCACCAATCAAATGAGGCAGCTTTCTAAACTGATTAACCATTCCTCCACCCTTAAAATCAATTATCACAAAACCTATTTCATACGGATGAAATAACGTTGCTGCGCCAAGTATAAACGTCTGCAAAATCTCACTTTTTCCTGAGCCTGTTGTTCCTGCCACAAGTCCATGCGGACCGTGAAATTTCTCATGCAGATTTAGATAAACAATCTCATCCTTCACATTTACTCCCAACGGAACTGCCATTGTTTCATATATTTTTGATGAATTCCATCTTTCCTTCAAATTCAATGCCTGCACCGAGTTGATTCCAAGCAGCTCAAACAAAGATATGTTCTTACGCAAAGAGCCTGCCAGGCTTATTTCTTCACACTCCACAGGTTCCAAAATGCTGACCGCCTTCTGTACACGCCAATCAGGTATATTCTCATACTCAAAATATTTCTTTTGCGTCTTATTGACCGAATCATATATCATGGCACTCTCATTGTCGAATATATCAATTATTCGGCTGCAATATAATGGCAGCAAAGACAGCTTTGATTCAAAAAATATAAAAACAGTATCAAGCTCTGATGCATGCTCTATAAATTTTGAAATAGGATGACTCTTTATGCCATAGTCCTGCATTACGATTATTATATTAAATCTGCCATGTACTTTTTCATCTTTACGTATGGAAAGCTCTTTATACAAATTTTCAAATACTCTGGTTTTGCTTTCCTGATCGCAAACTATATTTCTATTGCCATTCGAGCTATTCAAAGCTTTTATTCCCCTAAGCCAATTATACTTTCCGATATTATCATCAAGTAATGCATATATACAGATATCACCATAATACTGTCTGCTGATAATATCCATAATCATATTCTTCATCATCGAATACAGCGAATCCGCATCTCCGACAACCCCCACCGCATTAGCATCCTTCAGACTCATCACAACCGGGGCCTTTTCAATATCCATATATTCTCCTGCCACATGCTCAGGCAGACTGCTAAGATCATCTCCAACCTCAAGTTTCTCTTGTTTTTTATAGTCTACCTGCCGCAATGACTCAACGTTTCCCCTACCCAGATACACTTCAAGGAAATCTTCATCTGTAGATATACGATCAAATAATACCGGGTCAAAATTCTCTATATGTTCAATATCCTGCTCTATGCTATAATACTGGGCATTTAGACAGTCTAACTCCTCTCTTCTTGCAGCTTCTATCTCATTACGTTTTTTTGCTATGTATTCAAGATATGTGTCTCTACGTTTTACAAGGTCTTTCTTATACTTCTTTTGTTTATTTATAATACCAAATATGGATGTAAAGACTCCAACACCCATGGAACATATACTAAATGCAACAAAAGCTCCATTTGACTTGCTCATCACTCCTCTAAGCAGCACTACCAGAGCAAACATAATAATCGAAGGCATCAATGAAGTAACCAGATTGAGTTCCGGTTTTGTCGGAATAGTGCCCGGATCTAATATCTCTATTGGAGTTTTATCTCTTTTTGCCTGTATTCGCGTATTACGAATAAAGACAGGATATGTTGTATGTATATCCAAGCTCTCTGGTCTGACCTCAACTCCATTTGTTCTGATAGCTCCATAATCAAAGAAAAGTTTTCCATTATTGTAATATGCAGTAAAATCTCCTATTGATATGAAATCATGATTTTTTACTGTTGCAATCCTTTGAATACTTTTTCCATTTACTAATGTGTTGTATGACGAACTATATTCCGATAACATAGCACATGATATATCATCTTTCACCTGCAATCCTACTCTCACAGCTCTACCATATGCACTGTCAAGCTGTATATGTGCATCAGGTGCATTCCCTATTATCAGAACATATCCCGGATTTAATTCTATTGACCATCCATAATTTTCCATTTTCATTTTCTCCCAAATATAATTGTCGAACCATTCCTAACACCAAAATCCTCAAGCACCCTGTTTCCTTTCAAAAATGCAATGGGCTGCTCACAGGCCATATAACATTCATTCTCATTGGCTTCATCAATTTGCAGATTATATGCTTTGTTTAATGCAGTCACCAGAGCTTTGGCTGTTATATTCAGGGGGATTTCCAATTCATGCCTTTTTCCATTATTTTCATTCACAAAATTTACAATAACCTTTTCACTATCTTCCATTACGATGCTCCTCTCAGTTGTTTCTTTTTTTTAACTTAATGTTTCTTCATAATAAATTTTGCTTTCCGTATGCGTTGCATTCATGCCTATTTATTGTTATCTCCATATCCATGCCTAAATAATTGGCAGCTACTATCATATCCTGACTGAAAATTAGTAACTACATCCTTGAATGGGTTCGAACTGCCCTTTTCGTCATTATCGTTCTGTATTTGTTCCCATAATTTTCCAATCGCTTCATCAGAGGCTATATACTGCTCTAACGAATTATTCAATACCTCATATGTATTATTAAATAAATCCTCCACGGCAAATGAAATCGTTGTCAGAAAAGTATTTATGCTCTCTATTTCCGGCACGCTGTCTCCTTTGCTGTATATATGGGTTCCCTGTATTTCAACTATCTTATTAGTCAGCTCATTTCCTGATTTTAAACTCTCCATTCTCTCCAGCGCATAGCTAAATTCCTTAAGTCTTATTTCTTTACTGTCTCCGCTTTTTATCATGATCTTCCTTCCTCCTGTTAATGTATAAAATTATGGTCTTATTTTAAAAGCAGCTCTGCTGCTCTTGAAATAAAGCCACAATATATCTACTATATGACCACAATACAAATACAATTCCACACCACAGCCTGTGGTGTGGAATCCGGCATTGAATGAATTTTACATGCTGAACTGATTTGCTATCTGTGTATCGGTTGACTCTACTGCCTCTGCAGTCTTGTCAAGTGCCGCTGCGATATCATCGATCAGCTCTTTTCCTTTTACAAATGAAGGTCTGAGCTCTGCAAACTTGTTGGCATATGCCTCTGATGCTGAGCCCTCCCACTCTGTGAGCAGGGTTTCAAGTAATCTGTCCATCTTGTCGATTACGCTCTGTACATTATCTGCTTCTGTCCTGTACTCTCCTGCCCTTTCTCTCATTGTGTCAGGTGTCATTCTGATCTGTCCTGATGCCATTTTCATGTCCTCCTTAAAATAATTTTTATATATAACTGCATAAGCAATCATACCGTATTTAATCTGCAGCCTGTGAGCTTTCCTCTTTTTCGCTGCCCGGGAAAACTATCATCTGCTCCAGTTCTTCTTGGGGAACCGCCTGGTATTCTTTGAGGTAATCCACTGTATTGACTGTGGTTCCCTCTGTTCCCGGAGTGTCATATACAACTGTCTTGTTCTCTGTGAATTTATTGTCCGGAATAATATCATACTCTATCAGATTCAAATTATCTCTTACGCAGAATGTCATGTATGTTTTTCCATCCAGCTTTATCCTCTCAAATGTTCCAAATGATACTATATCTAGACTGTCCTCTTTCTCTGTCTGGTTCCATTCTTTACTTCCAGCATCCCTGCTATAAAGAGTTCCCTTTGAATACGAATACAGTGTCTCCAGCTGGGCATTATTTCCCGAATCATCTGTAGTGATTTCGCGCTGTACATAGCCTTCTTCTTCCACATATTTTTCATCTCCAAACTCATTATCATATCTTTTCCAGTTTCCACCATATGCGCCTATATTATATGTTGAATAATCCACTTTATTATGTATTATGTCACCAAGTCTGGTCTCCCCTCTGCGATTAGAGCTATTTCCATAATCGATAAGTTCTTTCCCATCATACGATATAATATTTACGTTTAAATCCTCTGTTATTTCCAAAGGAGTCTTTGACGGACCAAAATGCATCCTATATATCATTATCTTTCCTTCCTCTTTAATCCTCTGATCTATCATCTCTGATATCGTGATTTCACCTTCCGGCTCTGTGGTCACACGCTCTGCTGCCGTGCAATCTGTTTCTGTTGCCTGAGCTGCTGATGTGTCATTTTCCTTTTTATCCTTTTTTTCACATGCTGTCACCATACATAACATACATGCTGCTATCATAAGAACTGATATTGCTTTCTTCATAATAAATTTTCCTTTCTGTATGCGTTGCATTCATGCCTATTTATTGTTATCTCAATTTTCTATAACGTAATCAATATAGTTTGACACTCTGTTGCACAAAGCCTTATAGTCTTCGTCATCCTCTCTCTGATTTTTATCACCTGCTCCCCTGGCATAGTCCTCCAAGTCATCAATACTTACCTGCTGTTTCGGCTCTGCCTGTGCATTATATGCATCCACCATCTTCGTCACTTTCTCCACATCCGTCGTGATATTCTCACAGATATAGGTGTCACCTACCCTGGTTATCTCCATATCCATGCCGAAATAATTGGCATCTTCTATCATGTCCTGACATGTAAAGTCTGTTTCTGTCAGTCTGTCTTTTGCTTCATCAATTTCTGCATTATTTTGTACATTTTCATTATTTTCATCATATGCTGCATTTAAGTCATTCAAATAATTTATTGCTGCGTTAGCCTTGTTAATCTTATCTCCTACGGTTTCATTTATTATTACCGCTGAAAGGCCTATAGCTTCATCAATAATCTTACCTTTTAAAGTATTACTTGTTACATCAAAAAATACTCTGCATTCAGTCTTTTCCTCTTCCTTTTGATTTTCAAGATTCTGCTTTGTATTCTCAATCATGCCGTGTGGAAGTACATGGCTTACAATCTGATTATCTACCATTCCATACGCATCTATCTGATTGACCTTCTCATTTTCTTTTCCTACTTTTTCATTAATAGTTCCATTTGTTACCTTGACGTTATAATATTTGTCCAATATCTCCCTGTCATTGCTGTCTGTAATATTGCATATGCTTACATCAAACGGCAGCTCTTTCAGGCATACGGATACGGTCACATTTTTCTCTCTATCGGAATGTATTGTAAATCCATCGTTTTTTCCATTATATGCAACTCCTATTGTCGGGTAGCTATCAACCATTGCTTTAAACAGGGATGACACTCTGTACTGCTCTTTCATCTCTTCAAGCGCTTCATCACTAATCTCGTCGTTTCTGTATGCACATTTTTCGCTGTAATAGTCAATTATATCCATACTTGTCTTATATATATCCACCGCCCTCTTAAATGTATTCGTGACACTCACACTGTAATACTTAGGGTCTTCCAGATCTGCATTATCTATCCACTCATCATCCTTGGCGTTTCCATAACCTGCGCGCAGCATGTTCTCTATATTTGCTATGGTTTCTTCCTCATCATCTGTGGACAGCTTTGGAAATACTGATACAAGTGCCTGCAGCTCTGCATCTGGTACAAATTCCTTCCGCATCTCATAGTTTATTTCGTCCCAGTTCATAACTGTCTTTCCATTAGAATCCACTGAATAGAATCGCTCTTTATAATACTCTGTTATCTTCGAGTCCACTTTTGCCTGTATATTACCAGCTTTTGTTTTCAATGTCTGGCAATCCATCGTATATATATTCTCAACGGATCTTACATTAATCAGAGCTGCCAGTTCTTTAATTGCAGTGCTGAATCTTTCCAAATCCATATATTCGTCCCGAAACCTGGCTGCATATAGATCATCCACTCCATTTACATTATCAAACATCCTTCTTACACTATTGCTTGCCTCTTCATTTTGTCTCTGATATTCTGTTGCCGCGTTTCTTAGCTGTGATTCATAATCATATTGAAATATACCTTTGGTTTCCACTACACCGTAGGTTTTGTTTATTTCCTCCCACTGTTCTTCTCCTCCCATATAGCTTTGTATGTCATCGTATGCTTCCTGCGTAAAATCCTTAAATTTCATTATGCGTCACCCCTCCTTCTAATACGCTTCATATGTTCCTATACCATATATATCTCCATCTGCCTCATCTACATCTCTCACAAATTCATTAAGTTTTTTTGACATTTCCCTGAAGGATTCCCCCAGTATACTCTGATATGTATGAACAGCATCCTCGTACACTTCCAGCTTATCGTGCAATTCACCGCTTATAACTGCATTTGTGTTTATAATATCAAGTATCATCTGATATTCGTTCATCTGTCTATCTGCAATCTTTGCAAGTTCTGAGTATAAACGCACAAGTTCTGTAAATTCCTCCTGCTCAAACCTTAAATTGTACTGTCCCATTACTTACTCTCCATTCTTCTTTTTTTTATTCTCAGCTGCTCTATATTGTCCTCATATGTACACAGCTGCTGATTTATTTCATATATCCTGTCATTTCTGCTCCTGATTGCATTCTCTACATCTCTCAGCATTGAATCTATAGCATTCATCGCATTGGCTACATACGATTTTCCATCATTTAATGAATTAATACTCTTAAGTCTGCCCTTCAGATTTGTTATATTACGACTGCTATATCTGTCCATGCCGGCTATATTATCAACTCTGCATTTAAACCGGTTTTGCGCCTGCCATTTATATTCCTTTATTTTCAATGCTTCCTGATCCAAAGCATCTATTTCATTAAGCAGCCTGTTTTTCTCAAGCTGCAGATTTTCTACATTTGCCCGGTACCTTGATATTCTGCGACTTAATTCTTTTAGTTCCATAATAGTATTATTCTCCTCACCTTTTATATTTAAAGCTATTCATTAAATATAAATTCCTCATTAGCTAACATCAGACAGTCTCCCGGTAATATCTCTGTTTCCTGCCACGCCTTTATTATCCTTCCATTGATAAATGTGCCATTGGTAGAATTTTGGTCCATTACATAATAACGTCCGTTTCGCATGGTTATCACTGCATGCACCCTGCTGATATTCGTATTGTCTGCTACCGCATAATCTGACTTTTCCGGATTCTTTCCCAGCACAAACGATGGTTTGCCAAGCTCTATCTTTTCACCTGTTACCTGCCTTGTAAGACTTGCAAAATGATAGTTCACCGGTTGCATCTGCTGTATCTGCTGTACGGATATGCCATCATCAGACAACACTGTAGTTCCATCCATGCTGCCCTGCATTACCTGCTGCATTATCTGTTGCTGCATTGTCTGTTGCTGCATTATCTGTTGCTGCATTGTCACTGCTTTGTTTTTCAGCACGTTCACAACTGCACGCTCTTCGCGTGAGATATATTTTTCTATTGCATTGCCGTTGAAGCCATGGAAGCTTCTGACATAATACATAAATCTGGATATATAATTCGTATCCTCATTGATAACAGGTGTCATTGTATAAATTATGTTTTCTATAAACCCGACAATATCTGCACTTTCCTGTCCTCCTACTATCGGAAAATATATAAAGTACATCTCTTTTGTCATCTCGTTTATGTATACGTCATCCATATTAAAACGAACACTGTTTACGTTCAGTCCGTTATTGTATACATCCTCAACCATTATTACTATCTGCTCAATCATGAAAAAGAAATCATATTTGCTTATGGCTTTTTTCAATCTATCGGTAAGATTTATATTTGCAGGGCACGTATATATGACACTGTCTTTTTTTGTTTTTGTCACATGCATGATTCCACATGGTTTTATTCTGGCTAGCTGGCTTAGTTCGGTTTCATTTATTCTTTCCTTTCGTCCTGCCTTCATCATGGCAGTAACGGTCGATTTTTTTATGCTTACTTTTAATTTAGACATTCGCTATTTTCCATTCCTTATGAGATACATTCTGTCGTATGTATAAATTCTATTTTCTTTGTCACTTCAAACCTGATATTGGTTTTCTGCAGCTTTTCGGTTATATCTTCCAATACTGTGGTTTCATCCTGCAATACTTCTGTCGGTGCATCCAGCACAGTAGTTTCATCTATATTTTGTGTATATCCCGGCTTTTTCTTATTCTCCCCTGCCAGGTTATATGACGGTGCTATCGGACCGGACGATGTTATGTCAATATGTCCCGCTGTCTGCTTTTGTACAATTGCTGCAATTCCTTTCCGGGCAGATTTTCCGGTAAGTGCACCTATGACCTTAGGTATTTCAAGCACTATAAGTATGACTATTGAAGCTATAAGCATTATGGCAAATGCCGTGAAGGATACGTAAAATATCATCCTGTACTGATTATAAGTCATCTTTGTTTTCCTCCTTCACGCTCTGTGCCTTCTCAATTGTTTTGTCTATATTATCCTGCAATCCTGTTATCTGCTCGCGCATTATGGATTTATCCAGCTTTTCTGTTTTGTCCTTTATTGTCTGTAATAAATCCATAACTTTATCCTTATCTGTCACTGCTATAAATGATGTGATATTTGTGTCAACTATATCATCTATCTCATTCCATACCTGAATCTTTGCGTCTAAGCTGTCAAAATTCTCTGATTTTGCATATAGCTCATTTATTTGCTTCCATAGCTTTTTGTATTCTTCATATGTTTTTTCTGTCTGTTGTATCTTTGCTCCATCATACTGGCTAATCAATGTCAGACAATCTGATATCTCACAGTATATTCCTGCCTCCGGATGATTCTCCTTCGCTTCCTTGAACCACTGCGCCGCACTGGAGTATCTGTCTTTTTCCACATTGATTTCGTAGTAGAATAAAAAGCTTTCACCAATCTTATAGCATACATCCTCATATCCCTTTGGATTTTTTTCTTTCAGCTTTGCCATAACATCATATGTATGCACCCGGCCATTGTGGTCCTTGCAATCTATACCTACCATCAGCCTGTTCAATATCTGCGCCTCATCCCTGTCCAGCACAAAATCGTCTGTCAGTTTGTCATTCAGCTTAAGATATGCCTCCGTCCTTGTCGGGTCGGTGACTATAGCCGTGTAATATCCATTGTCATAATTGTCATAGGTATCCGCTTCTTTTAATATGCTATTATAGTTTTCATTTTTTTTGTGTTCTGCCGCACAATAGCTTAATACTGTACTTGTTCCAAGCAGCAGCGTCAAAGCTGATGTGGTGATAAATACCGCAAGCTTTCTCTTTAGATTCTTCCTATACATGTCATCAATCTCTGTATAGTGCTCAAGGTCATACATCAGCTCAGCTGCGCTCTGATATCTGTTGTTTGGATCCGGCTGTGTACACTTTGTAATAATACGTTCAAGACCACCTGACAATGTTGGGTCAATTTCTCTGATCGGCCTTATTTCGTAAGGTGGCTCACAGGGATTCATTCCAGTAACAAGATGATACATTGTGGCTCCCAGACAATATATATCTGTTCTCGCGTCTGTCTGCCCCATTCCACCAAACTGTTCCGGTGCAGCATATCCCATCGTGCCAAGACATGTCGTATCCTCTATGTTATTTTCCTTATATTCCCTTGCTGTTCCAAAATCTATAAGCACCACATTTCCATCAGGCTTTAGCATTATGTTTGCCGGCTTCATATCACGATATATGATTGGCGGGTTCTGTGAGTGCAGATACCCAAGAACATCGCATAGCTGTTTGGCCCACTTTATCACATTTTTCTGCGACTGGGCTCCGTACTCCTGCAATGCTGTCTTGAGAGAATTTCCCTCTATATAATCCATTACGATAAGGAATCTGTCATCCTCATCTATGACATCGACAATATCAGGAAGACTGGGATGGCTCAGTTTTTTGAGCATATTGGTCTCCGCAACAAGACTTTGCTTTACCACCTCAAAATCCTTTACTCCATCCTTTCTGACCTCTTTTATTGCCCACTGTTTGTTTGCCCTTTCATTCATAGCCAGGTACACAACGCTCATTCCGCCGTGTCCAACTTCGTTTAGTATCTTGTATTTTCCGTCAATTAAAGAGCCTATTTCAAGCATCTGTTCCTCCTACTGTGCCTTTATGAGCGCTGCTGTTATATTATCGCGCTCTCCTCTTTGCATGCTTAGTCTGATGAGCTGCTCCAGTCTGTCGTGCATATTCTGCCCGTCTACAGCTGCTGCCGGTTTCAGCATCTCATAGATTTCCTGTTCTGATACCTCATGCCTGAAGCCATCTGAACAAAGCAGAAGTGACATTCCATTTTTCATTGCCCCGGCCCTGTACTCCGGCTTTACCTCTGCTGATGCCCCGACACACTGCAGCAGTACATTCCTTCGCGGGTCTTTCATAGCCTGCTCCTGTGTCATATTTCCATTCATAATTTCCCGCTGTACATATGTCTGGTCTGTCGTAAGCCTTTCTATATGGTCTGAAAGGCTATATATTCTGGAATCGCCCACGTTTATAATGTAGTAGGCTTTTTGCGTGACAAGCAGCGCTACCACTGTTGTTCCCATGTTTACTGCATGTGCTTTGCCATATGCTTTTATTTTTTCGTTCTGCTGCTGTATTACTTCATCCCACTGTCTTTCCAGAATCAGACTGTCAATATCCGGGTTCGACGATTTGCAAAGCTCAGGCAGCTGCTCGTCACTCCATCTGTCAAATGCTCTGACTACAGTGGCACTGGCCAGCTCACCCTTCGATAAGCCGCCCATGCCGTCACATAATACTGCAAATGCCATGTCTCCTTTGCATGTTGAGAAGCACTTTACCAGCAGACTATCCTGATTAGTTTCTTTTACGATTCCTCTGTCCGTGTCAGCTGCTATTTCAAATCTCATACTCACTCCTCCCAGAATTCAAAATCTTCGTTGCCAAGTCTGCCTTGAAGGGCATGCGCTTTCGCGCATGCCACAGACATTGTTGTTTTTCCCACACCACCACATGGTAATGTAAATACATAGGTAATTATCTTATTGCTCATCATTGTCTTTCTTTTCTTTCATTTTTTTTCTCATATAATAAACGATTATCAATATCGCAATTATAAGTACAAATAATAATATTGCTCCAATTATATATACTGCCTTATCATTGTTTGTTTCTACTGATTTGACATCTGACGAATTTGATTCCATAGGTACATCATCTTCGGCAATCTCTGTATCTGCTTCTGTATCCTTACCATATATTTTTTTCACTTCATTGGTCTTTCCACCTTCGTCAACAGAACAGTCTGCACACTCTACCATAAGCCTTGAATCACCGTCTTTTGCAGAGAGCACCTCCTTAGGTACTTCAAACTCTATCTTTCCGTCATGCTTGTCCAGATAGTCAAGCATATCGTCTCCCGACATTTCCTTGATAACCTTTTTTTCTTTGTCATCCTTGCCCACTACAGTAATCTTTACACGTCCAAGCTTTCCGCCATCATCCTTCGGCATCAATACTGCATTCTTTGAGCCAATATAGTTTTCATTGTTTTTATCTACACCTGTCAATGTATATGTAGGTGCTGTCTTGTCCACAATAAATTCAATATTTACACTCTTCACATCACTGTAGGCAACTGAATCTGCTTTGTCCTTTGTCTCCACAACGATATTGTACTGACCCTCTTTTTCAAATACCGCATTTGATATCACATATTCGTACTTATGCCAACCATCGCTTTCACTTACATTATTCACACTGAAGTCTGTTCCCTGCTTAAGTGCTTTTCCATTTACTTTGACAGTACAGCTGGTAACTTCATCCGGATTTATCTCTCTGACTACCACATCATGGTATACCTTCTGCACATAGTAATCCTTTACAAGCTTCATCGTATTGTCATCCAGCGAGAAGATTGAACCGCCTTTGTTTATGGAGAAATCCATCAATTTTTCTCCCTGCCCTGCAGTCTCTGTCACCTGCTTTCCGCCTGCATCTATAATATTGACTGTTTCATAAGAATTTCCGGCCTTATCCTGTGCATGGCATGTCAGTGAATACACTCCATCCTCATTGAGATTTCTAAACTCTACACGTTGTCCGTTTGTAATTGATATCACATTTCCGGTAATCGTTTTTCTTACGAATCTGCTATTTTCATATACCTCAACTGTAAGCACCGGGGAAAAGTATTCAAGATTAGTATCTGTGCACTCTATTACAAATGACATATTTCCTGAATTATTGTTTACTGAGCCCGGGGTTACTCCGTTGATTGTTACAACAGGCTTTGTCGTATCTATGCAGAATTCCTGCTTTGCAAGGTCTTTTGCCTTATTGCCGGCTTTGTCTGTATATGCAAGTGACCATGTATATGTGGCATCCGCATCAAAGCTTAATGTTGCCGTATGTATATCACCATTATCTGACCAGCTTCCAAATGCCGGTGCTGCTACTGATTTTCCTGCATCCTGCGCAGTCATGCTCAGTGCTATTCTGCTTGTATCAAAATTGTGCTCTGTGATTGTCACAGTTGCTGTTCTCTTGTTATTATAATAGTTTCCGTTTGATGCACTGTTGTTATCATATGCTACCGAAATAACAGGTACTGTCGTATCAATTGTAAATTTTGTCGGTGCAAGCGAATTTGCATAATCCACTCCTGCTGCGGCATTTCCCGCAATGTCTTTTACTCCGATTCCAAATGTGTAATCGTCATCATGTCCGTAATATATTGTGGCAACATGTACTGTATCATCACCGTTACCGCTTCCACCTTCTGTGCTCCAGTCTGAAAGAGCAGGTGCCTTACCTGCTGCGGCTTTTATTTCCGCTGCTACCTTTGATGCATCAAAGTTACGCTCTGTTACTTTTACGGTTGCTGTTCGCGGTGCTTTGAAGTATGCTGTGTCTCCAAATGATGTATCTGCACTGTTATTGTCATAGCTTACCTGCACTGTTGGTGCTGTTGTATCTATTTTTATGTATTTTGTTACTGTGTATGCCGTTCCTGCATTGTCTGTTGCGGTAACATCTATACGCACTTCATTACTGTTGTTTGAAGCCGCGCTTATGTCAAATTGCTCTGTTACATGATTTTCCAGATCTTTTAAGCCCGCTGCTGTCTTATCATAGCTATATAATGTTCCATCCTGTGTCGGCTGTCCCATATTTGTTACCGTATAGTTTACGCTCTTTATTCCTGATGCAACTCCTGTGGCATTCTCATCTGATACCTCTATACTTACCGGCACATCTGCACTGTACACTCCTGATGCTGTCTCAGGTGTGATGACTGATATTGCCGGTGCGCATGTATCAACTACCAATCCATTTGTGCTGATATATGAAACATTACCGCTTAAATCTGTAACCCTGACATATACCACGCAGTTTTTGTTCTCGCATTCTATCGGTTCACTGAAGGTGCCATCCTCATTAAGGCTGTCAAGTGTCTTCCAGTCAGCCTCCTGAATACTGTCTACGTCAATTATTGCATCCTCTGCTGAAACGAAATACTCTGCTGACTTGATGCCGCCATGCTCATCTCCAAGCTGTCCGGCAATATTGACCTTCTTGGCAGCAAAGCTTGAAATCTCATATTTGTCTTTTGGCAGCAATAAATCCCACACGGTATCCATGCCTGTTGAAAGTCCGTCAAACCTGATATTTCCTGTCGGCGACTGTACGTCAATTACAAACTCTGCTGATTTGTCTCCTTCTATCTCAAATCCATTATCTGAATTACCACACAAATCTTTTGCACTGACACTCAGCTCATACTTGTGTCCTGCATTGAATACAAGCTGCTTACTGTAAACAGCTTCTGCTCCCTCGCCTGTCTTTACCCAGTATGACTTTTCAGACCATGCATCTGACTGTGTCTGTTCATTTCCATCAACCTTTACATTGATTTTTGTTTCATCGGGGTCAAAGAAAAGCTCATTCTCTTTTACCGAAATGGTTGCAATCCTGTTTTCCCTGTAATACTCAGTGCCTTTTACACTGCTGATGCACTGTGGATCCGGCTGCTCAGGTGTACCATATGTCACTGTTATTGCAGGCGCTGCCTTGTGAATATAAAATGGCTGGCTGCCGCTTGCTGTCAAATCCGCTACAGTCACGTTTCCTGCCTCATCAACAGCTTTAACATATACATCTGCCTTTTTATCCAGATAAGCCTCAGCCGATACATTTATGATTCCTGATTCATCAAGCTCCTTCCATGCCCCTTCATCATCCGATACTGACTGATCATCTGTCACTATTTGGTATTTTGCTGATACAACACCTGAAATGCTGTCAGTTACACTTGTTTTTATACGGACATCGTCATTGAAATATTTTCTGTTTTTGCCCGCTTCCGGCTCTATAATGACATCAGGTGACTGACTGTCCATGCTGAACTTGAAGCTGTCACCTGTAACCTCTGTCTTAAGTCCGGCATAATCAGTTGCCTTTACTGAAAGCATCAGATCCGTTCCGTTAAACTGCTCTGCTGCCGGAATGGTTATCCTTCCTTCCCCGCTTGCGTCAAGCTCAACAGTCTGTCCTGATACAATTTTCTTTTTCCCGTCAAATACAGTGTATTCAACACTCTTAATTCCTGATAAGCTGTCAGCTGCCTTAACGATATAGCTTATATCATCCTTATGCCAGCCTTTTTCATTGGCTGCTGTCATGGTATCCTGTGACACTGTAAGCTCCGGTGGCAGGGTATCAACAACCAGCTTCGATGTGGAGAAAAATGCTGCCTCGCCATTACAATTGTCCTGAGCCTTTACGTATACGTTATATGAAGTATCCTTCAGATCAGATGTATTAATCTTGTACTTATATCGGGCATCATATGTATCCTCGATAAGCTCTAACGGCTTCCATGCTGAATCATCAAGCGCTTTTACCTGCTCATCATTTAAAATACTGCCACTTTCATCTGATTTATTCACATAGTAGAATGCCTGCTTTATTCCGCTGATATCCTCCAGCTGTCCATATACCTTTGATGCCTGCTGACTAACCATATTCTGCTCGTCTATTAAATCAGCATCATATCCAATCGTACCTGAAGGTGCTTTTCTATCCACATAAAACGGCTGCTCTATTGAGCTTGTATCATTACACTCATGCTCCGCCTGATCCTTCGCATACATTCTGATTATCTGATATTTGTGTTCCTCATCCGCTTTTGTGCCGAATGTGATGCAGCTGCTATAATCAGCCCCTGTCACGGTCCAGTCACTATACTCTATTCCTGTATCAATCAGCTTTTGGGCATTATTGACATCAAATACATCGAATTCTTCCCGGTCATCAACCTTTACCCAAAGCTGTGTGGAACCATCATCCAAAGAGACATCGTGGATATTCATGTCTACTTTTCTGACATTTCCATAATAATCCACAGCATCCTTTGTGAAAGCAGGTTTATCATCCTCCTTTGGATTCAATGTTATCTTTGGAGGCTGTGTATCATATTTGTAGTCGAGCTGCAGACTTCCAATATCTGTGATAGCTCCGCTTTCCTTGTCCTTACGTGCTATTACAAGAGTCTGTCTGTTATCACCCTGCTGTGGCATAAGCTGATATTTATCAGCTTCAATCCATTCATCACCTTTTCTAACCACATATACCGCCTGATTGTCACTTGCCAGCGATAATGTAGGTGCTTCTACATAAAACTGTGTACCGTGCAGCATTGTCCCTGTCAGGCTGTTATTCATACTGCTGTAATCATATTCTTTGATGGTAACAGTATATTCTGCCTCTGCTGACTTATATTTGTCATCTTCTGCTTTTGTCACCTTTATCCTTACAGTTCCGGTATCCTTTGCTGTCCATATACCGTTTGATGCAAAGTCTGTATCCTTTTCAATCAGATTTTTGCCTTCTACAACAGTGTATTTTAAATTGTCAACGGCTGCATCCGCCCTGTCGGATTTTACCACCGGAACAACTTTGTTACCCACATAAATATCATCCGCCGGTGTATACTCTACCGTCAGCTGCTGTGGCTGTTTTTCCTCGGTGGCATTATTATCCGAATCCTGTTCATCTGGAATTTTACTGTCAGATATATCATCCGAAGCTGCGTCGTTAGATATATCATACTCTGAAGAGGGTGTATCAGCACTTACCGGTGTTGCCGGAAGTGATGTCGCACCCATTACAGAAGCTAGCATGATTGCTAGTAACCTGTTAAGTTTTTTATTAAACACTCTCATATCTCCTTTTCTATTGTATTTTTTATAACTATTCCGTTATGATTTTATTTATATTCCCACTCTTTATTCCATTATACAAAATAATGGTCACACAACGGTCACACAGCGGCCACACGGAGACAACTTTGTGAAAACTGCATAATGAAAGCGCCGAAAATTGCATATTTTTTATCAGCTTTTTGAACTGCAGATCATCCAGGGAGAGGCTTATATCAGCAAATTTGAA
>OGYY01001434.1_pt1 | contig 20808 bp, 30 predicted proteins | sample 1576671 | NCBI WGS metagenome assembly OGYY01 (sample SAMEA3541593, study PRJEB24748) | human gut metagenome | biome: human gut; feature: human-associated habitat; material: faeces | place: China | collected 2012 | reverse complement strand
AGAGCCTTATAGGCGCATTTGAAAAACCTCCGGCTATGCCGGAGGATATTTATTTGGTGGAGAGTAATTGGAGGATTTAAGAAATGAGTACGATAGCTGAGCTTGTCAGGGCTAATTTTCGTGAAGAGTTGGTGCGTTGGTATCGGTATCGTTCATCGTCAAGTTTGCCGCTTGATGAGTTGTATGAGCATTCACCTGCCGCACGACGCTATCCGCGTGACCGTGTTCTTCGGCGGTTGTTCAGACTCAACAATGAGTTTCAGCGCAACAGAATTATCCGGAGTCTGGATTTAAAGTGAAGGAGTGAGCATGAGCGACCTATCATTGACCCAGCCAAAGCTAAAAGAATGTCCGTTTTGCGGCGGTAATGCTCGTCTGTGGGTTGAGGCCGGAATAAATATTGATGTGTGGGGCTATGCAGAATGTGACCTCTGTGAAGCCAGGGGGGGCATGGGCACCATCAGTTGCTGCGGCGGCTGAAAAATGGAACCGGAGAGCAGGAGATGAAGCAAACCTTTCTGCTTCGCAACGAAGCAATCAGAAATAACGCCATAGACGCCATTCTCTCACTACCCATCGACGACAAGTCACCCCACGAAGTCCACGTTAAAGAACCCAAGCGCAGCAAAGCGCAGAATGACCGTATGTGGCCGATGCTGAACGATGTTTCGCGTCAGGTGCTATGGCATGGTCAACGGCTGGCACCGGAAGACTGGAAAGACCTGTTCACTGCCCTGTGGCTTAAGACCAAAAAACTGGAGCAAAGAAGTGTGCCTGGTATCGACGGTGGCGTTGTCATGCTTGGCGTGCGTACCAGCAAAATGCGAAAGGCCAGCATGACTGAGCTTATCGAAATCATGTTCTGGTTCGGCTCAGAGCGCAACGTGCGGTGGAGTGATGACTCCCGGCGAGAGTATGAATGGTCACAACGAAAAGGGAAGGCTGCATGACTATCAAATCAAATACGCCAGCACACGACAAGGACTGCTGGCAAACGCCGCTTTGGCTTTTTGATGCACTGGATATTGAGTTTGGATTCTGGCTGGATTCGGCAGCGAGCGACAAAAATGCTCTGTGTGCTCACTGGCTAACTGAGGCCGACGACGCGCTCAATTCTGAGTGGGTAAGCCACGGTGCAATCTGGAATAACCCACCGTACAGCAATATCAGGCCGTGGGTGGAAAAAGCCGCTGAGCAGTGCATACAACAGCGACAGACGGTAGTGATGCTTGTGCCAGAGGATATGTCAGTCGGATGGTTCAGCAAGGCTCTGGAGAGTGTCGACGAAGTTCGCATTATCACTGATGGACGGATTAATTTTATCGAACCATCGACAGGGCTGGAGAAGAAGGGAAACAGCAAAGGCTCAATGCTGCTGATTTGGCGACCGTTCATCAGTCATCGACGGATGTTTACTACCGTATCCAAAGCGGCATTGATGGCGATCGGGCAGGGCGTCAGGAGGGCGGCATGAGACGACAGCGACGAAGTATCACCGACATCATCTGCGAAAACTGCAAATACCTTCCAACGAAACGCTCCAGAAATAAACGCAAGCCAATCCCAAAAGAATCTGATGTAAAAACCTTCAACTACACGGCTCACCTGTGGGATATCCGGTGGCTTAGAGAACGTGCGAGGAAAACAAGGTGATTGACCAAAATCGAAGTTACGAACAAGAAAGCGTCGAGCGAGCTTTAACGTGCGCTAACTGCGGTCAGAAGCTGCATGTGCTGGAAGTTCACGTGTGTGAGCTCTGCTGTGCAGAACTGATGAGCGATCCGAATAGCTCAATGTACGAGGAAGAAGACGATGGCTAAACCAGCGCGAAGACGATGTAAAAACGATGAATGTCGGGAATGGTTTCACCCTGCATTCGCCAATCAGTGGTGGTGCTCTCCAGAGTGTGGAACCAAGATAGCACTCGAACGACGAAGCAAAGAACGCGAAAAAGCGGAAAAGGAAGTAGAGAAGAAACGACGACGAGAGGAGCAGAAACAGAAAGATAAACTTAAGATTCGAAAACTCGCCTTAAAGCCCCGCAGTTACTGGATTAAACAAGCCCAACAAGCCGTAAACGCCTTCATCAGAGAAAGAGACCGCGACTTACCATGTATCTCGTGCGGAACGCTCACGTCTGCTCAGTGGGATGCCGGGCATTACCGGACAACTGCTGCGGCACCTCAACTCCGATTTGATGAACGCAATATTCACAAGCAATGCGTGGTGTGCAACCAGCATAAAAGCGGAAATCTCGTTCCGTATCGCGTCGAACTGATTAACCGGATCGGGCAGGAAGCAGTAGACGAAATCGAATCAAACCATAACCGCCATCGCTGGACTGTCGAAGAGTGCAAGGCGATCAAGGCAGAGTGCCAACAGAAACTCAAAGACCTGCGAAATAGCAGAAGTGAGGCCGCATGACGTTCTCAGTAAAAACCATTCCAGACATGCTCGTTGAAGCATACGGAAACCAGACAGAAGTAGCACGCAGACTGAAATGTAGTCGCGGTACGGTCAGAAAATACGTTGATGATAAAGACGGGAAAATGCACGCCATCGTCAACGACGTTCTCATGGTTCATCGCGGATGGAGTGAAAGAGATGCGCTATTACGAAAGAATTGATGGCAGCAAATACCGAAATATTTGGGTAGTTGGCGATCTGCACGGATGCTACACGAACCTGATGAAAAAACTGGAGACGATAGGATTCGACACCAAAAAAGACCTGCTTATCTCGGTTGGCGATTTGGTCGATCGCGGTACAGAGAACGTCGAATGCCTGGAATTAATCACATTCCCCTGGTTCAGAGCTGTACGTGGAAACCATGAGCAAATGATGATTGATGGCTTATCAGAGCGCGGAAACGTCAATCACTGGATGCTTAATGGCGGTGGCTGGTTCTTTAATCTCGATTACGACAAAGAAATTCTGGCTAAAGCTCTTGCCCATAAAGCAGATGAACTTCCGTTAATCATCGAACTGGTGAGCAAAGATAAAAAATATGTCATCTGCCACGCCGATTATCCTTGTGACGAATACGAGTTTGGAAAGCCAGTTGATCATCAGCAGGTAATCTGGAACCGAGAACGAATCAGCAACTCACAAGACGGGATCGTGAAAGAAATTAAAGGCGCGGACACGTTCATCTTTGGTCATACGCCAGCAGTGAAACCGCTCAAATTTGCCAACCAGATGTATATCGATACCGGCGCAGTGTTCTGCGGAAAGCTCACATTGATTCAGGTACAGGGAGAAGGCGCGTGGGCATAAGAGAACTAAACCTCACCAAAGAACAGCATGAGTGGCTGAATGGCTGGCTTGAACTGTGGGGCGCATGGGTTTATTCAGGTCGTCTGGAAAAGCGCATGAGCAGCGTAATAGCGAAGTTCATGGAGAGCGTAGAGCTGGGAAGAGTTATGACAAGGCCAATGTGTAATGATGATGATGGAATGTTGATTTCTCAGGTCGTCGATTCCGTCATGTACATTGACAAGAAAGCCTTTGGCATCCTCCTCAGCTACTACGCCCATGGATCTTCCAAGCACGCCATTGCATCTTACTATCATCGCGTCGCAAGACCTCGCAAGATGTTATGCCGGGGCGGCGGGCGCATTCAAAAACCATCGCTCGCAACCTGTCGTCGGGAAGTTGACGAAATCCTCAATGCCTCGTTGTTTATGATTTACCCGGTTCTGGATAGTGCGTTTAAAAACCGGAAACGTGTAGAGAAAATTAAACATGTAGCATAGAACGTGTTGACATCATTGAGCAAATGAGCAACACTATTCGCATAAGCTGCCGTTAGTGACTCTTAAGTTGCAACGGTGGCTTTTTTATTTGCACAACAGGTAAGAGCATTGAACCCGCAGACCTCGCGGAATTGGTGAAAGGTGCCGCGCAGTGCTCTTATCGTTGTGGTGAAGCTCAATGGCGAGCTAGCAGATAGGCGATAGTGAAAATACTAGTCATGTAGCTGACCGCCGCGCGTACTGCAATCGGCAGCGCACCGATGGAAGCCGGTTCGATTCCGGTCGCCACAATCCAAACTGAGCCGTAGCCACTGGCTATCCTGAACTCATCAGTGATAGTTATGCTGCGGCCTTCTTTTTTCCCCTTCCCAATATAAGAACTACGCAATCCGTTACTGGCGGAGGCGTTGCTATGAAATCAATGGACAAAATCTCAACTGGCATTGCCTACGGAACATCCGCAGGCAGTGCGGGATACTGGTTTTTACAGTGGCTTGATCAGGTCAGTCCGTCACAGTGGGCTGCGATTGGTGTACTGGGGAGTCTGGTTCTGGGCTTCCTGACTTATCTGACAAATCTGTACTTCAAAATCAGAGAAGACAAGCGTAAGGCTGCACGGGGAGAGTAATTCAATGACTCAAAACTATAAACTGATTGTGAAAGGGATCCGCAATTTTGAGAATAAAGTTACGGTAACTTTAGCGTTACGGGACAAAAAACGCTTTGACGGCGAAATTTTTGACCTGGACATCTCGCTGGACCGTGTTGAAGGTGCCGCGCTGGAGTTTTATGAGGCAGCAGCCAGAAGGAGCATCAGACAGGTCTTCCTGGATGTTGCTGCCGGGTTATGTGAAGGGGATGAGCAGTCGCCGGAAAAGCGCCCCGTAATTTTAGAGGCGCAGAATGTGTGGATAACCTACAAAGGAAAGCTACCAGGAATAATTACTGGTTCTCTGAAGACTCCTCCGGAATCACAACATTAAGTCACTGACCGGAACAGATAAACCTGTCCGTGGGCAGAAACCGATAAATCCTGATAAATATCCATGAACGCAAAAATCAGATACGGCCTGTCGGCTGCCGTTCTGGCACTGATTGCCGTCGGTGCGCCCGCGCCTGATATTCTCGACCAGTTTCTGGATGAAAAAGAAGGTAACCACACAACGGCATACCGCGATGGTTCCGGCATCTGGACCATCTGTCGGGGTGCCACGATGGTGGATGGAAAACCCGTTTTTCCCGGTATGAAACTGTCGAAGGAAAAATGCGACCAGGTTAACGCTATTGAACGTGATAAGGCGCTGGCATGGGTGGAGCGCAATATTAAAGTACCACTGACCGAACCACAGAAAGCGGGTATAGCGTCATTCTGTCCCTATAACATTGGCCCCGGTAAGTGTTTCCCGTCGACGTTTTATAAGCGGCTGAATGCCGGTGATCGTAAGGGCGCATGCGAGGCGATTCGCTGGTGGATTAAGGATGGTGGGCGCGATTGCCGCATACGTTCAAATAACTGCTATGGACAGGTTATTCGTCGTGACCAGGAAAGCGCATTAGCCTGTTGGGGGATAGATCAGTGAGCAGAGTCGCCGCGATTATTTATGCTCTGGTTATCTGCATCATCGTCTGTCTGTCATGGGCTGTTAATCATTACCGTGATAACGCCATTACCTATAAAGAACAGCGCGATAAAGCCACGTACATCATCGCTGACATGCAGAAGCGTCAACGTGACGTAGCAGAACTCGATGCCAGATATACAAAGGAGCTTGCTGATGCTAACGCGACTATCGAAAGTCTCCGTGCTGATGTTTCTGCTGGGCGTAAGCGCCTGCAAGTCGCCGCCACCTGTGCAAAGTCAACGACCGGAGCCAGCGGCATGGGCGATGGAGAAAGCCCAGGACTTACAGCAGATGCTGAACTCAATTATTACCGTCTCCGAAGTGGAATCGACAAGATAACCGCGCAGGTTAACTACCTGCAGGAATACATCAGGACGCAATGTCTGAATTAATTTTTTTGCAAATCACAAAGTCCATTTAATGAGCCTCGCGATGCGGGGCTTTTTGCAATAAATGCGTACCGCAACGCATGTTTTTTACACCGAACCTGCCCCTTTGGAATGGGCCTTTGAGGATACCAGTTAGTGCTGGCGAGCCTCGGTGGGCTGGTTTCCTGTGCGGCAAAGGTTCATTTCAAAGAGTAGGTACACGCTATGAAATCATTAACCCTCTTCAATCAACCAATTCGTATCGGTGAAGATGGCATGATCTGCCTCACTGATATGTGGAAAGCCAGTGGTAAAAGTGAATCTGAATCGCCTTACCACTACCTGCGAAACAAGCAGACCAAAGAGTTCTTAGCCGAGCTGGAGAAAAACCACGAATCTGTGGTTTTTACTGAGCGCGGTGTACACGGTGGAACATATGGCGGGAAGTTTGTTGCTTACGATTATGCGGCTTGGTTAAACCCCGGGTTCAAGTACGCGGCCTATAAAGTCCTCGATGACTACTTCACCGGAGAACTTCAGCATCGCAACAGCTTAAGTGCGCAGCTCAACATGAAATGTCATGAGTTTGACCAGAAGAAAGACATGGCGAGCTTCTGCGGACAAGGGCTGGCAGCATGGCGCTATACGAAGCCAGTGTTGGTCGCTGAGATTAACTCCCTGGCTAACCAGCTGCAGATTACGATCCCCGGGCTTCCGGGATGAGTGATCGTGTTATTGAATGCGCCTCCAGAGCGGGGCGCGACTTCTCAGAGTTCATGAAAGGCGAGAAGGGCATGATGGAAGCATTGGCCTCGGTGGATGAGTTTGGCGAGCAGCTGCGCCTCAACGGCTGTGTCAATCATCACTTTGTTAGCTACATGATGCGGAACTCGATCATGCAGGCATTCATGGACATGGCAAAAGCCGAGAGGAAAGAAGAGCGCCGGCGTAAGCGAGCGGAAGCAAAAGCGAAGTAGCCATTACAAAGCCTATCTACGGGTGGGCTTTGATAATGGCTTATACCCTACACGGGATAACTTAACTGATATCCCTTTTAAAGGATAAAGGTATTCAAGCCTGACACATCATGCGCTGTATCGTCGCCGTATTCCCGTATTAACAGAGACCATAGCCCGACGGGGAACTCTTTCTGCGCGAGTGTGCGGGAATAATCAAAAACGATGCACACCGGGTTTTTACCGCGTTTATGGTTCGCGGGTTTGTCCCTCATGCTCGCCAGTCCTGTGCGAGGGTGGAAGAAACCGGATATTAATGCAAGTGATAAACATTCTCATTTTCTCGGGTCCTTTCCGGCGATCTGACAGGCTACGGGGCGGCAGGCGCGCGGGTTTTCGCTATTTATGAAAATTTTCCGGTTTAAGGCGTTTCCGTTCTTCTTCTCCGTAACTTCATGTTTTTATTTAAAACACTCTCTGAAAAGAAAGGAAACGACAGGTGCTGAAAACGAACTTTTGGGCCTCTGTCGTTTCCTTTCTCTGTTTTGGGCCGTGGAATGAACAATGGAAGTCAACAAAAAGCAGCTGGCTGACATTTTCGGTGCGAGTATCCGTACCATTCAGAACTGGCAGGAACAGGGAATGCCCGTTCTGCGAGGCGGTGGCAAGGGTAATGAGGTGCTTTATGACTCTGCCGCCGTTATAAAATGGTATGCCGAAAGGGATGCTGAAATTGAGAACGAAAAGCTGCGCCGGGAGGTTGAAGAACTGCGGCAGGCCCGCGAGGCAGATCTCCAGCCAGGGACTATTGAGTACGAACGCCATCGACTTACGCGTGCGCAGGCCGACGCACAGGAACTGAAGAATGCCAGAGACTCCGCTGAAGTGGTGGAAACCGCATTCTGTACTTTCGTGCTGTCGCGTATCGCAGGTGAAATTGCCAGTATTCTCGACGGGATCCCCCTGTCGGTGCAGCGGCGTTTTCCGGAACTGGAAAACCGACATGTTGATTTCCTGAAACGGGATATCATCAAAGCCATGAACAAAGCAGCCGCGCTGGATGAACTGATACCGGGGTTGCTGAGTGAATATATCGAACAGTCAGGTTGACAGGCTGCGGCATTTTGTCCGCGCCGGGCTTCGTGCCCTGTTCAGGCCGGAGCCACAGACCGCCGTTGAATGGGCGGATGCCAATTACTATCTCCCGAAAGAATCCGCATACCAGGAAGGGCGCTGGGAAACACTGCCCTTTCAGCGGGCCATCATGAATGCGATGGGCAGTGACTACGTCCGCGAGGTGAATGTGGTGAAGTCTGCCCGTGTTGGTTATTCCAAAATGCTGCTGGGTGTTTATGCCTACTTCATAGAGCATAAGCAGCGCAACACCCTTATCTGGTTGCCGGCGGATGGTGATGCCGAGAACTTTATGAAAACCCACGTTGAGCCGACCATCCGCGATATTCCGTCGCTGCTGGCGCTGGCTCCGTGGTATGGCAAAAAGCACCGGGATAACACGCTCACCATGAAGCGTTTTTCCAATGGTCGTGGCTTCTGGTGCCTGGGCGGTAAAGCGGCAAAAAACTACCGTGAAAAGTCAGTGGATGTGGCGGGTTATGATGAACTTGCTGCCTTTGATGATGATATTGAACAGGAAGGCTCTCCGACGTTCCTGGGCGACAAGCGTATTGAAGGCTCGGTCTGGCCAAAGTCCATCCGTGGCTCCACGCCCAAAGTGAGAGGCACATGCCAGATTGAGCGTGCAGCCAGTGAATCCCCGCATTTTATGCGTTTTCATGTTGCCTGCCCGCACTGCGGGGAGGAGCAGTACCTTAAATTTGGCGATAAAGAGACGCCGTTTGGCCTCAAATGGACGCCGGATGACCCCTCCAGCGTGTTTTATCTCTGCGAGCATAACGCCTGCGTCATCCGTCAGCAGGAGCTGGACTTCACTGATGCCCGTTATATCTGCGAAAAGACCGGGATCTGGACCCGTGATGGCATTCTCTGGTTTTCGTCATCCGGTGAAGAGATTGAGCCGCCGGACAGCGTGACTTTCCACATCTGGACGGCGTACAGCCCGTTCACCACCTGGGTGCAGATTGTCAAAGACTGGATGAAAACGAAAGGGGATACGGGAAAACGTAAAACCTTCGTGAACACCACGCTCGGTGAGACATGGGAAGCGAAAATCGGTGAACGTCCGGATGCTGAAGTGATGGCAGAGCGGAAAGAGCATTATTCAGCGCCCGTTCCTGACCGTGTGGCTTACCTGACTGCCGGTATCGACTCCCAGCTGGATCGCTACGAAATGCGCGTATGGGGATGGGGGCCGGGTGAGGAAAGCTGGCTGATTGACCGGCAGATTATTATGGGCCGCCACGACGATGAACAGACGCTGCTGCGTGTGGATGAGGCCATCAATAAAACCTATACCCGCCGGAATGGTGCAGAAATGTCGGTATCCCGTATCTGCTGGGATACTGGCGGGATTGACCCGACCATCGTGTATGAACGCTCGAAAAAACATGGGCTGTTCCGGGTGATCCCCATTAAAGGGGCATCCGTCTACGGAAAGCCGGTGGCCAGCATGCCACGTAAGCGAAACAAAAACGGGGTTTACCTTACCGAAATTGGTACGGATACCGCGAAAGAGCAGATTTATAACCGCTTCACACTGACGCCGGAAGGGGATGAACCGCTTCCCGGTGCCGTTCACTTCCCGAATAACCCGGATATTTTTGATCTGACCGAAGCGCAGCAGCTGACGGCTGAAGAGCAGGTCGAAAAATGGGTGGATGGCAGGAAAAAAATACTGTGGGACAGCAAAAAGCGACGCAATGAGGCACTCGACTGCTTCGTTTATGCGCTGGCGGCGCTGCGCATCAGTATTTCCCGCTGGCAGCTGGATCTCAGTGCGCTGCTGGCGAGCCTGCAGGAAGAGGATGGCGCAGCAACCAACAAGAAAACACTGGCAGATTACGCCCGTGCCTTATCCGGAGAGGATGAATGACGCGACAGGAAGAACTTGCCGCTGCCCGTGCGGCACTGCATGACCTGATGACAGGTAAACGGGTGGCAACGGTACAGAAAGACGGACGGAGAGTGGAGTTTACGGCCACTTCCGTGTCTGACCTGAAAAAATACATTGCGGAGCTGGAAGTGCAGACCGGCATGACACAGCGACGCAGGGGGCCTGCAGGATTTTATGTATGAAAACGTCCACCATTCCCACCCTTCTGGGGCCGGACGGCATGACATCGCTGCGTGAATATGCCGGTTATCACGGCGGTGGCAGCGGATTTGGTGGGCAGTTGCGGGCGTGGAACCCACCGGGTGAAAGTGTGGATGCAGCCCTGCTGCCCAACTTTACCCGTGGCAATGCCCGCGCAGACGATCTGGTACGCAATAACGGCTATGCCGCCAACGCCATCCAGCTGCATCAGGATCATATCGTCGGGTCTTTTTTCCGGCTCAGTCATCGCCCAAGCTGGCGCTATCTGGGCATCGGGGAGGAAGAAGCCCGTGCCTTTTCCCGCGAGGTTGAAGCGGCATGGAAAGAGTTTGCCGAGGATGACTGCTGCTGCATTGACGTTGAGCGAAAACGCACGTTTACCATGATGATTCGGGAAGGTGTGGCCATGCACGCCTTTAACGGTGAACTGTTCGTTCAGGCCACCTGGGATACCAGTCCGTCGCGGCTTTTCCGGACACAGTTCCGGATGGTAAGCCCGAAGCGCATCAGCAACCCGAACAATACCGGCGACAGCCGGAACTGCCGTGCCGGTGTGCAGATTAATGACAGCGGTGCGGCGCTGGGATATTACGTCAGCGAGGACGGCTATCCTGGCTGGATGCCGCAGAAATGGACATGGATACCCCGTGAGTTACCCGGCGGGCGCGCCTCGTTCATTCACGTTTTTGAACCCGTGGAGGACGGGCAGACCCGCGGTGCAAATGTGTTTTACAGCGTGATGGAGCAGATGAAGATGCTCGACACGCTGCAGAACACGCAGCTGCAGAGCGCCATTGTGAAGGCGATGTATGCCGCCACCATTGAGAGTGAGCTGGATACGCAGTCAGCGATGGATTTTATTCTGGGCGCGAACAGTCAGGAGCAGCGGGAAAGGCTGACCGGCTGGATTGGTGAAATTGCCGCGTATTACGCCGCAGCACCGGTCCGTCTGGGAGGCGCAAAAGTGCCGCACCTGATGCCGGGGGACTCACTGAACCTGCAGACGGCTCAGGACACGGATAACGGCTACTCCGTGTTTGAGCAGTCACTGTTGCGGTATATCGCTGCCGGGCTGGGTGTCTCGTATGAGCAGCTTTCCCGGAATTACGCCCAGATGAGCTACTCCACGGCACGGGCCAGTGCGAACGAGTCGTGGGCGTACTTTATGGGGCGGCGAAAATTCGTCGCATCCCGTCAGGCGAGCCAGATGTTTCTGTGCTGGCTGGAAGAGGCCATCGTTCGCCGCGTGGTGACGTTACCTTCAAAAGCGCGCTTCAGCTTTCAGGAAGCCCGCAGTGCCTGGGGGAACTGCGACTGGATAGGCTCCGGTCGTATGGCCATCGATGGTCTGAAAGAAGTTCAGGAAGCGGTGATGCTGATAGAAGCCGGACTGAGCACCTACGAGAAAGAGTGCGCGAAACGCGGTGACGACTATCAGGAAATTTTTGCCCAGCAGGTCCGTGAAACGATGGAGCGCCGCGCAGCTGGTCTTAAACCGCCCGCCTGGGCGGCTGCGGCATTTGAATCCGGGCTGCGACAATCAACAGAGGAGGAGAAGAGTGACAGCAGAGCTGCGTAATCTCCCGCATATTGCCAGCATGGCCTTTAATGAGCCGCTGATGCTTGAACCCGCCTATGCGCGGGTTTTCTTTTGTGCGCTTGCAGGCCAGCTTGGGATCAGCCGCCTGACGGATGCGGTGTCCGGCGACAGCCTGACTGCCCAGGAGGCACTCGCGACGCTGGCATTATCCGGTGATGATGACGGACCACGACAGGCCCGCAGTTATCAGGTCATGAACGGCATCGCCGTGCTGCCGGTGTCCGGCACGCTGGTCAGCCGGACGCGGGCGCTGCAGCCGTACTCGGGGATGACCGGTTACAACGGCATTATCGCCCGTCTGCAACAGGCTGCCAGCGATCCGATGGTGGACGGCATTCTGCTCGATATGGACACGCCCGGCGGGATGGTGGCGGGGGCATTTGACTGCGCTGACATCATCGCCCGTGTGCGTGACATAAAACCGGTATGGGCGCTGGCCAACGACATGAACTGCAGTGCAGGTCAGCTGCTTGCCAGTGCCGCCTCCCGGCGTCTGGTCACGCAGACCGCCCGGACAGGCTCCATCGGCGTCATGATGGCTCACAGTAATTACGGTGCTGCGCTGGAGAAACAGGGCGTGGAAATCACGCTGATTTACAGCGGCAGCCATAAGGTGGATGGCAATCCCTACAGCCATCTTCCGGATGACGTCCGGGAGACACTGCAGTCCCGGATGGACGCAACCCGCCAGATGTTTGCGCAGAAGGTGTCGGCATATACCGGCCTGTCTGTGCAGGCTGTGCTGGATACCGAGGCTGCAGTGTACAGCGGTCAGGAGGCCATTGATGCCGGACTGGCTGATGAACTTGTTAACAGCACCGATGCGATCACCGTCATGCGTGATGCACTGGATGCACGTAAATCCCGTCTCTCAGGAGGGCGAATGACCAAAGAGACTCAATCAACAACTGTTTCAGCCACTGCTTCGCAGGCTGACGTTACTGACGTGGTGCCAGCGACGGAGGGCGAAAACGCCAGCGTGGCGCAGCCGGACGTGAACGCGCAGATCACCGCAGCGGTTGCGGCAGAAAACAGCCGCATTATGGGGATCCTCAACTGTGAGGAGGCTCACGGACGCGAAGAACAGGCCCGCGTGCTGGCAGAAACCCCCGGTATGACCGTGGAAATGGCCCGCCGCATTCTGGCCGCAGCACCACAGAGTGCACAGGCGCGCAGTGACACTGCGCTGGATCGTCTGATGCAGGGGGCACCGGCACCGCTGGCTGCAGGTAACCCGGCATCTGATGCCGTTAACGATTTGCTGAACACACCAGTGTAAGGGATGTTTATGACGAGCAAAGAAACCTTTACCCATTACCAGCCGCTGGGCAACAGTGACCCGGCTCATACCGCAACCGCGCCCGGCGGATTGAGTGCGAAAGCGCCTGCAATGACCCCGCTGATGCTGGACACCTCCACCCGTAAGCTGGTTGCGTGGGATGGCACCACCGACGGTACTGCCGTTGGCATTCTGGCGGTTGATGCTGACCAGACCAGCACCACGCTGACGTTCTACAAGTCCGGCACGTTCCGTTATGAGGATGTGCTCTGGCCGGAGGCTGCCAGCGACGAGACGAAAAAACGGACCGCGTTTGCCGGAACGGCAATCAGCATCGTTTAACTTTACCCTTCATCACTAAAGGCCGCCTGTGCGGCTTTTTTTACGGGATTTTTTTATGTCGATGTACACAACCGCCCAGCTGCTGGCGGCAAATGAGCAGAAATTTAAGTTTGATCCGCTGTTTCTGCGTCTCTTTTTCCGTGAGAGCTATCCCTTCACTACGGAGAAAGTCTATCTCTCACAAATTCCTGGACTGGTAAACATGGCGCTGTACGTTTCGCCGATTGTTTCCGGTGAGGTTATCCGTTCCCGTGGCGGCTCCACCTCTGAATTTACGCCGGGATATGTCAAACCCAAGCATGAAGTGAATCCGCAGATGACCCTGCGTCGCCTGCCGGATGAAGATCCGCAGAATCTGGCGGACCCGGCTTACCGTCGCCGTCGCATCATCATGCAGAACATGCGTGACGAAGAGCTGGCCATTGCCCAGGTGGAAGAGATGCAGGCAGTTTCTGCCGTGCTTAAGGGCAAATACACCATGACCGGTGAAGCCTTCGATCCGGTTGAGGTGGATATGGGCCGCAGTGCGGCCAACAACATCACGCAGTCCGGCGGCACGGTGTGGAGCAAGCGTGACAAGTCCACGTATGACCCGACCGACGATATCGAAGTCTACGCGCTGAACGCCAGCGGCGTGGTGAATATCATCGTGTTTGATCCGAAAGGCTGGGCGCTGTTCCGTTCCTTCAAGGCCGTCAGGGAGAAGCTGGATACCCGTCGCGGCTCTCATTCCGAGCTGGAGACAGCGGTAAAAGACCTGGGCAAAGCGGTGTCTTATAAGGGAATGTATGGCGATGTGGCCATCGTCGTGTATTCCGGACAGTACGTGGAAAACGGCGTCAAAAAGAACTTCCTGCCGGACAACACGATGGTGCTGGGTAACACTCATGCACGCGGTCTGCGCACCTATGGCTGCATTCAGGATGCGGATGCATTGAGTGAGGGTATTAATGCGTCTCCCCGTTATCCGAAAAACTGGAAGACATCCGGCGATCCGGCGCGTGAGTTCACCATGATTCAGTCAGCACCGCTGATGCTGCTGGCTGACCCTGATGAGTTCGTTTCCGTACAACTGGCGTAATCGTGGCCCTTCGGGGCCATTTTCTCTCTGTGGAGGAGTTCATGACGAAAGATGAACTGATTGCCCGTCTCCGGTCGCTGGGTGAGCAACTGAACCGCGATGTCAGTTTGACGGGAACGAAAGAAGAACTGGCGCTCCGTGTGGCAGAGCTGGAAGAGGAGCTTGATGACACTACCGATCAGGATACCCCTATCAGCCCGGAAAATGCGCTGACCGGACATGAAAATGAGGTTGTATCAGCGCAGCCGGATACCGTGACTGATACGGCTGATCTGGTCACGGTTGTGGCACTGGTGACGCTGCATACTGATGCACTTCACGCCACGCGGGATGAACCTGTGGCATTTGTGCTGCCGGGAACGGCGTTTCGTGTCTCTGCCGGTGTGGCAGCTGAAATGACAGAGCGTGGCCTGGCCAGAATGCAATAACGGGAGGCGCTGTGGCTGATTTCGATAACCTGTTCGATGCTGCCATTGCCCGCGCCGATGAAACGATACGCGGGTACATGGGAACGTCAGCCACCATGACATCCGGTGAGCAGTCCGGTGCTGTGATACGTGGTGTTTTTGATGACCCTGAAAATATCAGCTATGCCGGACAGGGCGTGCGCGTTGAAGGCTCCAGCCCGTCCCTGTTTGTCCGGACTGATGATGTGCGGCAGCTGCGGCGCGGAGACACGCTGACCATCGGTGAGGAAAACTTCTGGGTAGATCGGGTTACGCCGGATGATGGCGGAAGCTGTCATCTCTGGCTTGGACGGGGCGTACCGCCTGCCGTTAACCGTCGCCGCTGAAAGGGGGATGTATGGCCATAAAAGGTCTTGAGCAGGCCGTTGAAAACCTCAGCCGTATCAGCAAAACGGCGGTGCCAGGTGCCGCCGCAATGGCCATTAACCGCGTTGCTTCATCCGCGATATCGCAGTCGGCGTCACAGGTTGCCCGTGAGACAAAGGTACGCCGGAAACTGGTAAAGGAAAGGGCCAGGCTGAAAAGGGCCACGGTCAAAAATCCGCAGGCCAGAATCAAGGTTAACCGGGGGGATTTGCCCGTAATCAAGCTGGGTAACGCGCGGATTGTCCTGTCCCGACGCAGGCGTCGTAAAAAGGGGCAGCGTTCAGCCCTGAAAGGTGGCGGCAGCGTGCTTGTGGTGGGAAACCGTCGTATTCCCGGCGCGTTTATTCAGCAACTGAAAAATGGGCGGTGGCATGTCATGCAGCGTGTGGCCGGGAAAAACCGTTACCCCATTGATGTGGTGAAAATCCCGATGGCGGTGCCGCTGACCACGGCGTTTAAACAAAATATTGAGCGGATACGGCGTGAACGTCTTCCGAAAGAGCTGGGCTATGCGCTGCAGCGTCAACTGAGGATGGTAATAAAGCGATGAAACATACTGAACTCCGTGCAGCCGTACTGGATGCACTGGAGAAGCATGACACCGGGGCGACGTTTTTTGATGGTCGCCCCGCTGTTTTTGATGAGGCGGATTTTCCGGCAGTTGCCGTTTATCTCACCGGCGCTGAATACACGGGCGAAGAGCTGGACAGCGATACCTGGCAGGCGGAGCTGCATATCGAAGTTTTCCTGCCTGCTCAGGTGCCGGATTCAGAGCTGGATGCGTGGATGGAGTCCCGGATTTATCCGGTGATGACCGATATCCCGGCACTGTCAGATTTGATCACCAGTATGGTGGTCAGTGGCTATGACTACCGGCGCGACGATGATGCGGGCCTGTGGAGTTCAGCCGATCTGACTTATGTCATTACCTATGAAATGTGAGGACGATATGCCTGTACCAAATCCAGTAATGCCGGTGAAAGGGGCCGGGACCACACTGTGGGTTTATAAGGGGAACGGTGACCCTTATGCGAACCCGCTTTCAGACGTTGACTGGTCGCGTCTGGCAAAAGTTAAAGACCTGACGCCCGGCGAACTGACCGCTGAGTCCTATGACGACAGCTATCTCGATGATGAAGATGCAGACTGGACTGCGACCGGGCAGGGGCAGAAATCTGCCGGAGATACCAGCTTCACGCTGGCGTGGATGCCCGGAGAGCAGGGGCAGCAGGCGCTGCTGGCGTGGTTTAATGAAGGTGATACCCGTGCCTATAAAATCCGCTTCCCGAACGGCACGGTCGATGTGTTCCGTGGCTGGGTCAGCAGTATCGGTAAGGCGGTGACGGCGAAGGAAGTGATCACCCGCACGGTGAAGGTCACCAATGTGGGCCGTCCGTCGATGGCAGAAGATCGCAGCACGGTAACAGCGGCAACCGGCATGACCGTGACGCCTGCCAGCACCTCGGTGGTGAAAGGGCAGAGCACCACGCTGACCGTGGCCTTCCAGCCGGAGGGCGTAACCGACAAGAGCTTTCGTGCGGTGTCTGCGGATAAAACAAAAGCCACCGTGTCGGTCAGTGGTATGACCATCACCGTGAAAGGTGTTGCTGCAGGCAAGGTCAACATTCCGGTTGTATCCGGTAATGGTGAACTTGCTGCGGTTGCAGAAATCACCGTCACCGACAGTTAATCCGGAGAGTCAGCGATGTTCCTGAAAACCGAATCATTTGAACATAACGGCGTGACCGTCACGCTTTCTGAACTGTCAGCCCTGCAGCGAATTGAGCATCTCGCCCTGCTGAAACGACAGGCAGAACAGGCGGGATCCAGTCTCAATCGACAGGTGAGCGTGGAAGATCTCGTCAGAACCGGTGCTTTTCTGGTGGCGATGTCCCTGTGGCATAGCCATCCGCAGAAGACAAAGATGCCGTCCATGAATGAAGCCGTTAAACAAATTGAGCAGGAAGTGCTTACCACCTGGCCCACAGAGGCAATTGCTCAGGCTGAAAATGTGGTAATGCGTCTGTCCGGTATGTCTGAGTTTGTTGTGAATGATGCACCTGAACAGGCAGATGACGCCGGGCCAGCAGAGCCTGTTTCTGCGGGAAAGTGTTCGACGGTGAGCTGAGTTTTGCCCTGAAACTGGCGCGTGAGATGGGGCGACCCGACTGGCGCGCCATGCTTGCCGGGATGTCATCCACGGAGTATGCCGACTGGCACCGCTTTTACAGTACCCATTATTTTCATGATGTTCTGCTGGATATGCACTTTTCCGGGCTGACGTACACCGTACTCAGCCTGTTTTTCAGCGATCCGGATATGCATCCGCTGGATTTCAGTCTGCTGAACCGGCGTGAGGATGACGAAGAGCCTGAAGATGATGTGCTGATGCAGAAAGCGGCAGGGCTTGCCGGAGGCGTTCGTTTTGGCCCGGACGGGAATGAAGTTATCCCCGCTTCCCCGGATGTGGCGGGCATGACGGAGGATGACGTAATGCTGATGACAGTATCAGAAGGGATCGCAGGAGGAGTCCGGTATGGCTGAACCGGTAGGCGATCTGGTCGTTGATTTAAGTCTGGATGCGGCCAGATTTGACGAGCAGATGGCCAGAGTCAGGCGTCATTTTTCCGGTACGGAAAGTGATGCGAAAAAAACAGCGGCAGTCGTTGAACAGTCGCTGAGCCGACAGGCACTGGCTGCACAGAAAGCGGGGATTTCCGTCGGGCAGTATAAAGCTGCCATGCGTATGCTGCCTGCGCAGTTCACCGACGTGGCCACGCAGCTTGCAGGCGGGCAAAGTCCGTGGCTGATCCTGCTGCAACAGGGTGGTCAGGTTAAGGACTCCTTCGGCGGGATGATCCCCATGTTCAGGGGGCTTGCCGGTGCGATCACCCTGCCGATGGTCGGGGCCACCTCGCTGGCGGTGGCGACCGGTGCGCTGGCGTATGCCTGGTATCAGGGTAACTCAACCCTGTCCGATTTCAACAAAACGCTGGTCCTTTCCGGTAATCAGTCGGGTCTGACGGCAGATCGTATGCTGGTCCTGTCCAGAGCCGGGCAGGCGGCAGGGCTGACGTTTAACCAGACCAGCGAGTCACTCAGCGCACTGGTTAAGGCGGGGGTAAGCGGTGAGGCTCAGATTGCGTCCATCAGCCAGAGTGTGGCGCGTTTCTCCTCTGCATCCGGCGTGGAGGTGGACAAGGTCGCTGAAGCCTTCGGGAAGCTGACCACTGACCCGACGTCGGGGCTGACGGCGATGGCGCGCCAGTTCCATAACGTGACGGCGGAGCAGATTGCGTATGTTGCTCAGTTGCAGCGTTCCGGCGATGAAGCCGGGGCATTGCAGGCGGCGAACGAGGCCGCAACGAAAGGGTTTGATGACCAGACCCGACGCCTGAAAGAGAACATGGGCACGCTGGAAACCTGGGCAGACAGGACAGCACGGGCATTCAAATCCATGTGGGATGCGGTGCTGGATATTGGTCGTCCTGATACCGCTCAGGAGATGCTGATTAAGGCAGAGGCTGCGTTTAAGAAAGCGGACGACATCTGGAATCTGCGCAAGGATGATTATTTTGTTAACGATGAAGCGCGGGCGCGTTACTGGGATGATCGTGAAAAGGCCCGTCTTGCGCTTGAAGCCGCCCGAAAGAAGGCTGAACAGCAGACTCAACAGGACAAAAATGCGCAGCAGCAGAGCGATACCGAAGCGTCACGGCTGAAATATACCGAAGAGGCGCAGAAGGCTTACGAACGGCTGCAGACGCCGCTGGAGAAATATACCGCCCGTCAGGAAGAACTGAACAAGGCACTGAAAGACGGGAAAATCCTGCAGGCAGATTACAACACGCTGATGGCGGCGGCGAAAAAGGATTATGAAGCGACGCTGAAAAAGCCGAAACAGTCCGGCGTGAAGGTGTCTGCGGGCGATCGTCAGGAAGACAGTGCTCATGCTGCCCTGCTGACGCTTCAGGCAGAACTCCGGACGCTGGAGAAGCATGCCGGAGCGAATGAGAAAATCAGCCAGCAGCGCCGGGATTTGTGGAAGGCGGAAAATCAGTTCGCGGTACTGGAGGAGGCGGCACAACGTCGCCAGCTGTCCGCACAGGAGAAATCCCTGCTGGCGCATAAAGATGAGACGCTGGAGTACAAACGCCAGCTGGCTGCACTTGGCGATAAGGTCACGTATCAGGAGCGCCTGAACGCGCTGGCGCAGCAAGCGGATAAATTCGCACAGCAGCAACGGGCAAAACGGGCCGCTATTGATGCGAAAAGCCGGGGGCTGACTGACCGGCAGGCAGAACGGGAAGCCACGGAACAGCGCCTGAAGGAACAGTATGGCGATAATCCTCTGGCGCTGAATAACGTCATGTCAGAGCAGAAAAAGACCTGGGCGGCTGAAGACCTGCTTCGCGGGAGCTGGATGGCAGGCCTCAGGTCCGGCTGGAGCGAGTGGAAAGAGAGTGCCACGGACAGTATGTTGCAGGTTAAAAGTGCAGCCACGCAGACCTTTGATGGTATTGCGCAGAATATGGCGGCGATGCTGACCGGCAGTGAGCAGAACTGGCGCAGCTTCACCCGTTCCGTGCTGTCCATGATGACAGAAATTCTGCTTAAGCAGGCAATGGTGGGGATTGTCGGGAGTATCGGCAGCGCCATTGGCGGTGCTGTTGGTGGCGGCGAATCCGCGTCAGGCGGTACAGCCATTCAGGCAGCTGCGGCGAAATTCCATTTTGCGACCGGAGGATTTACGGGAACCGGCGGCAAATATGAGCCAGCGGGGATTGTTCATCGTGGTGAATTTGTCTTCACGAAGGAGGCTACCAGCCGGATTGGTGTCGGCAACCTGTACCGCCTGATGCGGGGCTATGCGGAAGGTGGTTATGTGGGCGGTGCCGGAAGTCCGGCGCAGATGCGGCGGGCTGAAGGCATTAATTTTAATCAGAACAATCACGTGGTGATTCAGAACGACGGTACGAATGGTCTGCCAGGTCCACAGATGATGAAGGCAGTGTATGACATGGCCCGCAAGGGTGCCCGTGATGAAATTCAGACACAGATGCGTGATGGTGGCCTGTTCTCCGGAGGTGGACGATGAAAACCTTCCGCTGGAAAGTGAAACCCGGTATGGATGTGGCTTCGGCCCCTTCTGTAAGAAAGGTGCGCTTTGGTGATGGCTATTCCCAGCGAGCGCCTGCCGGGCTGAATGCCAACCTGAAAACGTACAGCGTGACGCTTTCTGTTCCCCGTTGGGAGGCCGCGGCGCTGGAGTCGTTTCTGGAAGAGCACGGGGGCTGGAAAGCCTTTCTGTGGACGCCGCCTTATGAGTGGCGGCAGATAAAGGTGACCTGCGCAAAATGGTCGTCGCGGGTCAGTATGCTGCGTGTTGAGTTCAGCGCAGAGTTTGAACAGGTGGTGAACTGATGCAGGATATCCGGCAGGAAACACTGAATGAATGCACCCGTGCGGAGCAGTCTGCCAGCGTGGTGCTCTGGGAAATCGATCTGACAGAGGTTGGTGGAGAACGTTATTTTTTCTGTAATGAGCAGAACGAAAAAGGTGAGCCGGTCACCTGGCAGGGGCGACAGTATCAGCCGTATCCCATTCAGGGGAGTGGTTTTGAACTGAATGGCAAAGGCACCAGTACGCGCCCCACGCTGACGGTTTCTAACCTGTACGGTATGGTCACCGGGATGGCGGAAGATCTGCAGAGTCTGGTCGGCGGAACGGTGGTCCGGCG
>OGYY01001433.1_pt1 | contig 20819 bp, 23 predicted proteins | sample 1576671 | NCBI WGS metagenome assembly OGYY01 (sample SAMEA3541593, study PRJEB24748) | human gut metagenome | biome: human gut; feature: human-associated habitat; material: faeces | place: China | collected 2012 | reverse complement strand
CGGACTTCCTTTTTCATTTCGTGATAACTATGAATTCATGATAACTGGTATTATCCAGAATTCGTGATAATACCAGCAAGCATCGCCTTTGTGATACCACAAAGGCCGCTTGTTAGGGGGAACGCCCCCTAATACCCCTTTTGAAAGGATGGAGGTTTTCATGGAAGGATTGTTTTTCGCCATTGGATTTCTGCTGGGCGGTGTGGTCGGCGTGCTGATTATGTGCCTGCTTCAAATCAACCGCATAGGCAGAAAGGAGGATTCGGAAGAATGAGAAAACGCAACGTACACGTCCAGTTCTGGCTGGACAAAAAAGAGGCGGAAGCCTTTAACAAAAAAGTAAAGCGCAGCGGCCTTTCCCGCGAGGCGTACCTGCGCCATCTGGTGAACGGCCTGGTTCCCCAGGACGCGCCGCCGCCCGCCTACTACGATTTTATGCGGGAGCTTCACCGGATCGGCGGCAACCTCAACCAGATCGCCCAGAAAGCCCATGTGCTGGGCGTCATTGATGAGCGCCGCTACGATGAGGAAATGCGGAAGTTTGACCAGCTTGTCCGGGACATCACCAAAGCGGTGATCCTGCCCAAGCCAATGGACACGAAGGGGTCCCCGCGAAGCCTGCTTCGTGGGGAGAAGGAGCACCCGCGCAGCGGTGAGCCTTTTGACGCTTGCGGCAAAAGCGGCAAGCGGAGCGCGGTGTGACGTGGCCACTACGTCCGTCTGGCGGGTGAACGGCTGGCTGGGCAAGGTCCTCATCTATATCGAGAATCCAGATAAGACCGAAAATCCTGATTTCTTTGAAAAACAGGATATGGATGGCAAGGAGGCCCAGGGCCTTGCGGATGTGATCGAGTATGCTGTCCAGCAGCAAAAAACAGGCAAGGCGGTGGAAAACGAAGGCGAAACGGTCATGCGGCAGTTTGTTTCCGGGGTGAATTGCAGTCCCTCTACTGCCCGCGATGAGATGATGGCGGTGAAAAAGCGGTTTGGAAAGGAGGACGGGACTGTGGCCTACCACGGCTATCAGAGCTTTGCCCCCGGCGAGGCCACGCCGGAGCTGGCCCATGAGATCGGCCTTGCCCTGGCAAAAAAGCTGTGGGGTGAAAAATACCAGGTGCTGGTGGCTACCCATCTGGACAGGGAAAATCATCTGCACAATCATTTTGTAGTGAACACCGTTTCCTTCATGGACGGAATCAAATACCACCGTACCGAGCAGGATTATTTCGATATGCAGCGGGAATCGGACCGGCTGTGCCGGGAGTATGGGCTGTCAGTCATTGAAAATCCCCAGCGGGGAAAGTCCAAGCACTACGGGGAATGGCGGGCCGAGCAGGAAGGCCGCCCCACCTATCTCTCCCTCATCAAAGCCGATGTGGATACTGCCATCCGCCAGTCTATGACGGAACGGCAGTTTTTTTATCGCCTGCGGCAGATGGGGTACGACATCAAGGTGGGCAAAGATATTACGGTCCGTCCGCCAAATTACCCCCGTGGACGCAAGCTCATGCGCAACTTTGGCGAGGAGTATTCCTTGGAGAACATCCGCAGGCGGATTTTAGCCCAGCGCCGTCCCCAGCGGGAACACAGGCCGGAACCGTTTCGGTGCAGGCTCCACGGGGATTTGAAACAGGCCAAAAAGGTGACGGGGTTCCGCGCCCTCTACTTTCACTACTGCTATCTGCTGGGGGTATTCCCCCAAAAGCAGAACCGCCCGCCCAGGCGGGTGCCTCATGCACTGCGGGAGGATTTGATCCGGGCGCAGGAGCTTACCGATGAAGCCCGCCTTCTTTCCCGGCACCGCATTGACACCCTGGAGCAGCTTAACGCCTATCAGTCCGATGTGGAATCTCAGCTTGCCGGCCTGACGGAACAGCGGAAAAGCCTGTACCGGAAACTTCGCACCAAGGCGGTTCTGGCCGACCCTGCCCAGCAGGAGCACATCCGGGCTGAGATCTCCAAACTGTCTGCGCAGATCAAGGAGCTGCGCCGGGAGGTGAAGCTGTGCGAGGATATTGCCCTGCGCTCCACTTCCATCAAGGATAAGATACAGGCCGCCCGTGAGGAAGTCTCCGGCAGGGATGAGAAAGCCCGCCAGGAGCCGGAGCAGGGCCGGGCGGCTCCCCCAGGAAGGAGATGATTTTTGATGTATAACTCAGGCGACGCGGCAGAGCAAGTGGTACGGATGAGCCTGGAGGGTGCTGAATTTGCCCTCAAAATCACCGGTTCTGCTGCTAAAAATCTGGCCGCCGCCCTTTACACGGTTTTGAAAGACCAGAAAAAGACCAAGGGCAAAGCCCGCATTGAGGCTATGCTGCGGGAAAAGCGCCCCTTAAAGGTTTACACCATCAAGAAGGAGGATTGCCCGGAGTTTGCTAAACAAGCCAAGGGGTACGGGATTCTCTATGCGCCTATCCCGGTGAAGAAAGGCGATGATACCATCGACATTCTGGTGTTCGAGGATGACGCCGCCAGAGCCAACCGGATCGTGGAGAAGTTTAAGCTCACGGTAGTGGACACGGCTTCGATCAAGGAGGATATTGAGAAATCCCGCGAACAGCGCGGCAGTGAACCCGCCGCCCCGGAGCAGTCCATGCCGGAAAAGAGCGAGGATGACCAGCTTTTGGACGAGCTGATGGAGAAGCCCGTCCAGAAAGAGAAGGCCCAGCCAGAGCACCCGGCAGCGGAGAAAACCGATTCTTTTACACCAGCGGCGGAAAAATCCCATCCGTCCGCGCCTATCTCCGAGAGCAGCAGCAAGTCCGCAAGGGGTACTTCTGATGGGGCCGAAAAACCTTCCGTCCGGCAGGAACTGCGGGACATCCAGGCCCAGCGGAAGAAAGAGGCGGTGGCTGCCAGGGCCGAGGAGCCGGCTGCGCCCCAGAAGAAGGCGGCTCAGAAAACCACACGGCACCAGCCGCCCCAACCCAAAAAGAAACCCAAATCGAAAGAGAGGTAATCTGTGATGAATAACTTTGATGATCTGTTTGAACAGCAGCCCCAGGCTGAGGCCGCGCCGCAAAAGCAGGAAAGCCAGAAAGAGCGCCCCAAGCGCCAGTGGTGGCAGGTAAAAGAGGAAAAGCAGCGAAAAGAAGCCTATGCCACTCTGGACCGGATTTTCGGAGAGTTCTCCGAGGGTACGGGCAGCATGGAGGCATATCTGGATGTGCAGAGCCGTTTTCCCTTCCACTCTGCCCGCAATGCGCTGCTGATTGGGGATAAATGCCCCGACGCGGTGCGTGTAGGCGGCTACAAGGAGTGGCACGCCCAGGGGATCGAGATTTTGGAGGATGAGAAGCGCCTGCCCATCATCATTCTGGAGCCGGGCAAAGCATACCGGCGTGAGGATGGCAGTGTGGGTCAGAACTTTTACGCTAAAGAGGTTTATGATATTTCCCAGACCACGGCGCGGGATCAGGTTCAGCCCCAGGTGCGCTACGATGACCGCCTGCTCTTAAAGGGCCTGATCGCCAGTTCCCCGGTGCCCATCCGGGCCGTGGAGGAATTGCCCCAGGGCCGTGGGGCCATGTTTTCTGCGGAGCAGAACGCCATCCTGGTGAAAAAGGGCATGGACGCGCCGGACATCTTCCGCTGTGTTTCTCTGGAGGTTGCCAACGTGCAGCTTGCCCAAAGCATGGACGGCTATTCCAGGGAAACGGACGGCTACAAAGCCTATGCTGTCAGCTATATGCTCTGCAAGCGGTATGGCGTGGACGCCAAAGAGTATGAGATTTCCAAATTGGACGGCGTATTTCAGGGGCAGGTCCCCAGGGAGGATATTCCTGCGGCTCTCACTGATATGCGGGACGCTTTCAAATCTCTCAATGGCCGTATGGCCAGGGCTATGGGCCTCACCCGCGACAGCAAGCAGAAGGAACAGGAACGGTAAAGGAGGAGTAGACCCATGGAAAAACAGGAAAAAGTCGTCCTCACCCTGGACAGCTATGAGCACGGGATTATGATTCGCGCCCTCAACGAACTGCGCAACGATATGCTGGAGGAACAGCGCGACCCCGGCCCGGTGGAGGATGTTCTGCTAAAAACCATTGACGCCCCAGCCCAAAAAGACAAGAAAGCGAAGCGCCGGGATGAAGCCAGATAACAAGGCGGGCGGCCCCTGGCTCTATGCCCTGGGGCTGGTCCCGGTGATCTGGTTCGCCCTGTTGATTGCGCCTGCCATTTCCGGGGGACTTTCGGAGATTGTCAGCGCCCTGCCTGCGGCAATGAACAATCCATTCAAAATTGCGTGGTGTGAGGACAGTGTAAAAACTGTCCTCATTTTTATTGCCGCCTATGGGCTGGGTATTGGCATTTATCTCTCCTCCCGGCGCAATTACCGCAGAGGCGAAGAACACGGTTCCGCCAAATGGGGCGATCCGCGGGCCGTGAATAAGAAATACCGGGACAAGGACCCGTTCAAAAACCGCATTTTTACCCAGCACGTCCGCATGGGGCTGGATGGCCGGAAACACCGCCGCAATCTCAACACTTTGGTGGTGGGCGGCAGCGGCGCGGGCAAGAGCCGGTTTTATGCCAAAGTGAACATCTGCCAATGCAATACGTCGCTTTTTATTTTGGACTGTAAGGGGGAGCTGCTCCGTGACTGCGGCGGTCTGCTGGAACGGATGGGCTATGAGATCAAGGTGGTGGACCTTCTGAACATGGAGAAAAGTCACTGCTACAATCCCTTTGCTTATCTGAAATCCGACAATGATGTGCAGAAGATGGTGACGAACCTGTTCAAAGCCACCACCCCGAAAGGGAGCCAGTCCAACGACCCTTTCTGGGACACGGCGGCCAGTATGCTCCTCATGGCGCTGGTGTTTTATCTGTGGTACGAAGCGCCGGAGGACGAGAAGAATTTCCCCATGATTATGGAGATGCTCCGAGCCGGGGAGGTGCGGGAGGATGATGATTCCTACCAATCCCCCCTGGACGAGCTGTTTGACCGGCTGGAAATGCGTTCCCCCGACCACATCGCCGTGAAGTATTACAAGGATTACCGTTCCGGCTCTGCCAAAACGCTGAAATCCATTCAAATCACGTTGGCGTCCCGCCTGGAAAAATTCAATCTTTCTTCGGTGGCGGCCCTCACCGCCACGGATGAACTGGACCTTTCCAGCCTGGGCGAGAAAAAAGTGGCACTCTTTGCCCTCATCCCGGACAACGACGCCAGCTTCAATTTTTTGGTAAGCCTGTTGTATGCCAGCACTTTCCAGGAACTTTTTTATTCTGCCGACCGGGTACACGGCGGGAGCTTGCCCACACCGGTGCATTTTTTGATGGATGAGTTCGCCAACGTGAGCTTGCCCGATGATTTCGACAAGCTGCTGGCCACCATGCGCTCCCGGAATATCTCGGTGTCCATCATCATCCAGAACATTGCCCAGCTCAAGGCGTTGTTTGAAAAGCAATGGGAATCCATCATCGGCAACTGCGATGAATTTCTGTATCTGGGCGGCAATGAAACGTCCACCCACAAGCTGATCTCCGAGAACTACCTGGGGAAAAGCACCCTCTGGCTGGACACCTACGGCAAAAGCACCGGGCATTCCGGCAGCTACTCCACCAACAACCAACTGACAGGCCGTGAGCTGATGACGCCCGATGAGGTCCGTATGCTGGACAACAATCTGGCCCTGCTCTTTATCCGTGGCGAAGCGCCGCTGATGGATGAAAAGTATGACCTTTTGAAACACCCCAACATCAAGTACACCACCGATGGCGGCGCAGCGGCCTTCACCCATGGCGGCACCGAAAACGCCGTGGCGGATATGGTCATTGGCCGCCTCACCCCCGGCGACCTTGCCAATATCCAAGAGCCGGAAACCCTTTACGAACTTCTGTCCGATGAGGACATGGAGAATATCTTTCAATTCAAGGAGGAAAAGCAAAATGAAACTGTTTAAGAAGGAAAGCAAGCAGAAGAAAGAAACCCGCAGCCTGCCCATGGGCAGAAAGAGCCGGAGCGCCTTTGCCGTTTATGCGGCCCTGGTGCTCATACTGTGCTGCTGCACCACCACGGCCTTTGCCGCCAGCGACCCGTTGACGGTTATCAACAACCTCAGTGATTTCATCTTCGGCCTGATCCGCGCCGTAGGTATGATCCTGCTGGGCTTCGGCGTGGTACAGATCGGTTTGTCCCTGAAATCCCACGACCCCAGCCAGCGGGCCAATGGTTTTCTCACCCTGGCCGGCGGCGTTGTGATTACGTTTGCGAAGGAGATTTTGACCCTGATTACCGGCTGATTCGAATAACGGCAGTGTGGGGGCAGGCCCATGGCGGCCTGCCCCTTACCGTTGCCGGAAAGGAGGTTATTGAATGTCCGATAACTGGGTTGTTCAAAATTTGCAAAACGCTTTAGATACCTGGAACAAGTACCTGTCCGAGATTTGGCAGCTCATTACGCAATCGCCGGAACAGTTTAAGGGCGGCTCCATCTGGGGCGTCATTGTCAACATCCACGACGCGGTGCGGGCCATTGGCCTTGCGCTTTTGGTGCTGTTCTTTGTGGTGGGCGTTATGCGCACCTGCGGCAGTTTTGCCGAGGTGAAAAAGCCGGAGCACGCTCTGAAGCTGTTTATCCGGTTCGCCATTGCCAAAGGCGTCGTGACCTATGGGCTGGAGCTGATGATGGCCCTCTTTAATATCGTCCAGGGTCTTGTCTCCACCATTATGAACGCGGCGGGCTTTGGTTCAGCCCAACAGACTGTGTTGCCCCAGGAAATCATTGACGCAGTGGAAAGCTGCGGCTTTTTCGAGAGTATCCCCCTCTGGGCGGTCACGCTCATCGGCGGGCTGTTTATCACGATATTGTCTTTCATCATGATAATGACCGTCTACGGGCGGTTTTTTAAGCTCTATTTATACACGGCCATCGCGCCGGTGCCTCTCTCCACCTTCGCCGGGGAGCCAACCCAAAACGTGGGCAAGAGCTTTATCAAGAGCTATGCCGCTGTCTGCCTGGAAGGGGCCATCATCGTGCTGGCCTGCATTATCTTTTCCCTATTTGCGGCGTCCCCGCCTGCCATTGACCCCAATGCGGCGGCAGTCACGCAGGTGTGGAGCTATATTGGGGAGCTGGTCTTTAATATGCTCGTCCTCGTAGGCGCGGTGAAAATGGCCGACCGCGTAGTGCGCGAGATGATGGGTTTGTAAAGGAGGAAGATTTTTGGAAGTCAAGATCAACCGGGAAATCCGCAACTACACCGAATCCATGTTTTTCGGTTTGAGTATGCGGCAGTTCATCTTTTCTGTTCTCGCCTGCGGCGTGGCCGTGGGCCTTTATTTTATCCTGCGTCCGTACTTTGGGGTGGAAACCCTGTCCTGGATGTGTATTTTGGGGGCGGCCCCCTTTGCCATGCTGGGCTTTATCACCTACCACGGCATGACAGCAGAACAATTCATCTGGGCGTGGCTGCGCTCGGAAATGCTGGAGCCGAAGGAGTTTAAGTTCGAGGACAGCAACTACTACTATGCGGCTCTGAAAGATACCATCGAGGAGCTGCAAACCGGGCGGCCCGGCAAGAAGCGCCGGCAGGAGCCGAAACACTTTAGCAAGCGAAAGGAGGCCAAGCATGATTAAGACCATCAAAACCATGTCCAAGCAGGAAAAGGAACGCTACACCGTCCCCCGGAAGGTGCAGGATGTGATCCCCGTCCGCCGTATCTGGCCGGACGGTATTTTTCTTGTGGGGAATAAGTTCTCCAAAACCTATAAATTCAGCGACATCAACTACCTGGTGGCCAGCCGGGAGGATAAGGAATCCATGTTCCTCACCTACTCGGAGCTGCTCAATTCCCTGGATTCCGGCGCGGTGACGAAAATCACCATCAACAACCGCCGTATGAACAAGGCCAACTTTGAAACGTCTATTCTCATGCCCATGCAGGGGGATTTCCGGGATGAGTACCGTAAGGAGTACAACCAAATGCTGCTGGATAAGGCCACCGGAGCCAACGGCATTACCCAGGAGAAGTATATCACCATCTCCGTGGTGAAGAAGGACATCGAGGAGGCCCGCGCCTACTTTGCCCGCGTGGGGGCCGACTTGATTTCCCACTTTGCAGCCCTTGGCTCCAAGTGCGTGGAGCTGGACGCCACCGAGCGCCTGCGTATCCTGCACGACTTCTACCGCCAGGGCGAGGAATCTGAATTTGTTTTCAATGCCCGCGAGATGATGAAGCGAGGTCACAGCTTTAAGGACTATATCTGCCCGGACGGGATCGAGAAAAACAGCGACTATCTGAAGCTGGGCGATAAGTTCTGCCGTGTGCTGTTCCTCAAAGACTACGCCTCTTATATTAAGGACAACATGGTGACTGAGCTGACGGATTTCAACCGCAATCTGATGTTCTCCATCGACATTGTGCCGGTGCCTACGGATGAAGCTGTGCGGGAGGTGGAAAACCGTCTGCTGGGTGTGGAAACCAACATCACCAACTGGCAGCGCCGCCAGAACGCCAACAACAACTTCTCTGCTGTGGTCCCCTACGATATGGAATTGCAGCGCAAAGAAAGCAAGGAGTTTTTGGATGATTTGACCACCCGCGACCAGAGAATGATGTTCGCGGTAATGACACTGGCCATCACCGCTGATACCAAAGAACAGCTTGACAGCGACACCGAAGCAGTGCTTTCCGTGGCACGAAAGCATATGTGCCAGCTTGCGGTGCTCAAGTTCCAGCAGCTTGATGGCCTGAACACGGCCCTTCCCATTGGGGCGCGGAAAATCAACGCCTTTCGTACCCTCACCACCGAAAGTTTGGCGGTGTTCATTCCATTCAAGGTACAGGAAATCCAGGATAAAGGCGGCATTTACTTTGGAGAGAACGCCATTTCCCACAATCTCATCATGTGCAACAAGGCGAACCTCTTGAACCAGTCGGCCTTCCTGCTGGGCGTACCTGGCGCGGGCAAGTCTTTCAGCGCCAAAGAGCTGATTGCGTTCCTTATGCTCCACCCAGATTATGCCAATGACGACATCCTGATTTGCGATCCAGAGGGAGAATTTGGCGCATTGGTCAAAGCCCTGGGGCGAGAAAAAGCGACGGTGGCCCATCTGGTGGCGGGCGGCAAGGACCGCCTCAACGCCATGTATATGGTAGAGGGCTACGGCGAGCAAAACCCCATCGTGGAAAAGAGCCAGTTTGTCATGTCTCTTATTGAGCAGATCGACAAGCGCGGCGTGGGGCCGCAGCACAAATCTATCATTGACCGTTGCACCGCCCTGGTGTACCCGGAGGCGGAGAAGATCGGACGGGTGGCCACCCTCTGTGACCTGCGGAATAAGCTGCTGGAGCAGCCGGAGGATAAGGCCAAAGAAATTGCCCTTTCCCTGGAGCTTTACACCACCGGCTCCCTGGACATCTTTGGTCGGGAAAGCACAGTGGATTTGAACAAGCCCTATGTGGTGTTCGACATCCACGGCCTGGGCGAGCAGCTAAAGCCTGCCGGTTCCCTGGTCATCACCGATACCATCCTGAACCGCGTCACCCTCAACTGGAAACGGGGCAAGCGTACCCATGTGTTCATCGATGAGTTTCATGTGATGTTTGAAAATGAGCAAAGCGGCATTTTCTTTAATTCCGCATGGAGGCAGTTTAGAAAGCGCGGGGCCTATCCCACAGCCATCACGCAGAATGTGGAGTACCTTTTGGATTCCGTCCAGGCCAGCACCATGCTCTCCAACTCGGAGTTTATTGTCATGTTGAACCAGGCGGCATCCGACCGGGCAAAGCTGGCGAAGCTCCTCAATATCTCCAATGAGCAGATGAGCTACGTCACCAACGCAGACGCGGGCTGCGGCCTTATCCGGTATGGCAGCGCCCTGGTGCCTTTCGTCAACCGGTTCCCCCGTGACACAAAGCTCTATGCTTTGATGACCACCAAGCCCGGTGAAGGTGTATTCGGCGGCGAGGAGGTGCCGGCATGAGCAATATTCGATTTGCGTCCCCGGAGCACCGGGATTTCTTTTTAGATATGATGAGTGAGGCGCGACAGAACGACTGTTACCACCGGTCCTTTTTCTATGTGATGGGGATTGCCCCGGAAACGCGGGCAAACATCCGCCAGATGTTTGATTTCAAGCAGGATTGCATTGAACCGGATGGTATGCACGGCGGCTGGCAGACCAGCGGCACCGTCCGGGTGTGCCGCCTTGCTTTCAATCTCTGGAACGGCTACACCGACCCGGAGCACAGCAACGCCTATTCCCCGGAGGATTTGTTCTGCTGCGAGTTTGCGCCTTACTTTATGGAGGGCGTGAAAATCCGTTACCCGGAATACTGCCGGGAGCTACCCCCTGCGAAAAAGCAGGTGGAACCGACGCGATGATACTTTTGAGAATGGAGGAATGAACAATGGCTGAACCAGCTCTTGCGCTGCGGGACCATCCGCAGATCATAGACCTGATTTCCGTTCTGGAACAGAGCGGGCTTCAAAAGCAGAAGGAAGAAGTGCAGGCCCTGGTGGGCTATATCGACGGTATGGAAGAAAAGCTGGCGCAGATGATGGACGAAATGAAAGAAATGCGTCTGGAGGTGGGCAAGCTCCACGACAAAGGAATCCGCGCCCGGTGCTCCCAGCTTGTGGACACTGTGGAGGGTAAAGTCCACCAGACCAAAGTGATGGTTTCCACGGCAAAAGAAAACCTCATTTCATCTGCAAAGCAGATGGTGCAGACCTTTCAGGAAAAAGGGCGCTCCGCCCTGTGCCATGCGGCCCAGACCCTGCGTATTCCCTCGGTTCTTTCCCGGATGGGACGGGGCTTTGCCCATGCGGAAAAAAGCATGGGGCAGCTCGCCGTGAGACTGGACGCCATGCGGGAAGAATTGCACCAGGCGGGCGGCCACATCAAAAACGCCGGGCTTGCCCTTGCGGGGAAGGAACCCCAGGAAAGCAAGGAATTATCTGCGGATAAGGGTGTGCTTGCCAAGCTGCGGAGCTTTGTGCTGTACTGCGGCAAGGCATTTTCTGAGATGGATCGTGACACGGCTCTCACTGTGGAGCGAATCAATGGCGGGCGCTCATCGGTAAAAACCGAGCTGCAGGGACTGAAATCAGCCCAGGCCGGGCAGCGCCGCCAAGCGGCCAGTAAAGAACAGGCACGATAAGTACAGGAGGGTGAAATATGAGTGACAAAGTTAAAAGCAGACTGATGATCGCGGGGGCGGCTCTTTGTGCCGCCCTTTTCCTTTTCTCCGGGGCTATGCTCTGCCGGGAATACCTGGATCAGAAACAGAGCGCCGAAGCCTTTGATGAGGTGGCCGGACTGGTCAAGGAAGATGTGGAGTTGCCCACGCTGGAGCTTGCCGATGACCCTGCCCAGGAGCCGGAAGAACTCACGGCCTTTGAGAAATATGCGGATGTGTACGCCCAGAACAGCGACCTGGTGGGCTGGATTTCCATTCCAGGCACCCGGATTGATTATCCGGTCATGCAGACCAAGGATAACCCCAACTTCTATCTGAAACACGCTTTTGATAAGTCGTACAGCAGCTATGGGGTGCCCTATATGCAGGAAAACTGCGACATCGGCATTTCCGACAACCTGGTGCTGTACGGCCACCACATGAACAACGGCAGTATGTTCTCCGACCTGTGCAAGTACGAGAGCGAGGATTTCTACCAGGAACACAAGACCATCCATTTTGATACCCTGGATAGCTTTGGCGACTATGAGGTGATCGCCGCCTTTAAGACGGTGGCCTATTCGGAGGAGGGGTTCAAGTATTACCACTTCGTCCGGGCCGAGCAGGAAGAAGATTTTGACGAGTTTATTGCCAAGTGCAAAGAACTGGCTCTCTATGATACGGGCGTGACTGCGGAATATGGCGACCAGCTCATCACTCTTTCCACCTGCGAGTATTCCCGGACCAACGGGCGGATGGTGATTGTGGCCAAACTGCTGGAGGAATAAGGGCGGCCCCGCCCTGGGAAGGAGGTGAAGCCCATGGGCAAGGGCATTAAAACAAGAGTTTCTGAGAAAAAAGGCATTAAAGCGATTGATAAAGCGGCGGTTGCTTCTGAACGGATGAAAGAGGCATATATCCGCACCAAGGATAAGGCCGACCACAGCCTGTATGCGGAGGAAAGCACCCCCGGTGAGTATGCGTCCGACCGCCTTTCCGCTGGGGTGGATAACGTCACCCATGGAGCGGTCCACCAGTTTGACAAACAGGGCCGCAAGGGGGTTCAGACGACTAAGGAGAACATCTCTAAGGTCAAGGAGAAAATCCAAAAGCGGAAAGCCGCAGCCGAACAGCCGAAAAAACAAGCAGAGAAACAGGCGGCTCGGCAGGCTGGGCAGCCCACCACACGCTGGAGTGGCCGTCAGGCAGCAGATACAGTTTCCGAGCCTGCCAAGGCGGTCCGGCAGGAACGCGGGGCCATCAAGACTTTGGACCACAGCAAGAAAGGTATTAAGACGGTGGACAGGAGCCGCAAAACCATCAAGCAGGCTTCTTCCACGGCCAAGGGGACGATAAAAACCACCAGCAAATCTATCAAAACGGCGGAAAAGACTGCCAAGGCCAGTATCAAGACCAGCCAGCAGGCGGCAAAAGCTGCCCAGCGGACTGCTCAGGCCACAGCGCGGGCTGCCAGGGCTGCGGCCTATGCCGCACGTGTAGCGGCCCGGACAGCGGTAGTTGCGGCAAAAGCGGCGGTCAAGGCTACGGTTGCGGCGGTGAAAGCCATCATTGCGGCTACCAAGGCGCTGATCGCGGCCATCGCCGCGGGTGGTTGGATTGCTGTGTTGGTGATTATTGTGATCTGCCTCATCGGTATGATTATCGGCTCCTGCTTTGGGATTTTCTTTTCCGGCGAGGATTCGGGCACCGGGCAAACCATGCAGACTGCCGTGCAGGAGATCAATACGGATTACCAGGAGAACCTGGATGAAATCAAGGCGTCCCACAGCTATGATGTGCTTGAGATGTCCGGTTCCCGCGCTGTGTGGAAAGAGGTTCTGGCGGTTTATGCTGTCAAAACCACCACCGACCCGGACAACGCCCAGGAAGTGGCCACCATGGATGATGAGAAGCTGGAGCTGCTGAAGGACATCTTCTGGCAGATGAATGAGATCTCGTCCAGCACGTCCACCCAGACGGAAACGGTGATTGAAACATCCGATGATGGTAACGGAAATATCGTGGAAACAGAAGTAACCGTCACCCGCACCTATCTGTATATCACCGTCAGCCATAAAACTGCGGAAGAAATGGCCGACCAGTTCGGATTTAACGAGGATCAGCGGGAACAGATGGCAGAGCTGCTGGCCGATGAGAACAATTCCCTTTGGTCCCAGGTGCTCTACGGTATTACCGGAGGGGATGGCGAGATCGTCACGGTGGCACTCTCCCAGGTGGGGAACGTTGGCGGTGAGCCGTACTGGAGCTGGTATGGTTTTGGCAGCCGTGTGGAATGGTGCGCCTGCTTTGTGAGCTGGTGTGCCAACGAGTGCGGCTATATTGAAGCTGGGGTTATCCCGAAGTTTGCGGCCTGTGCATCCCAAGGTGTTCCCTGGTTCCAGGAACACGGGCTGTGGCAGGACAACAGCTATGAACCGCGCCCCGGTGACATCATCTTTTTTGACTGGGATGATGGAGGCCAAGACGGGCAATCCGACCATGTGGGTATTGTGGAGAAGGTCGAGAATGGCCGTGTCTACACCGTAGAAGGCAACTCCGGCGACTCTGTGCGCCAGAACAGCTACCCCATTGGGTACTATGAGATTTACGGGTACGGCACCCCAGCCTATTAACTTCCTAAAAAAAGAAGAAACCCAGCCGCGTTCCGGCTGGGTACATAAGTCTGTATCCAGTATTCTCCGATCAGGATGGTTTACTCTATGTGCGGGGGACGAGTATGAATTACCACAGGCATATTAAAAATATCTTTTACAAATAGCAAGAAATATGTTATACTGGAAAGCAGATTTTAGAGGAAGGCGGTGAGCAGATGGCGGGCAAAAGCAAGTACACTTTTGAAAGTAAAATTCATGTGTATCGAGCATCCAAGCGAATGACGCAGCAGGAACTTGCCGATTTAGTCGGTGTGTCCCGCCAAACCATTATGCAGCTTGAAAGAAACCGTTATAACCCATCCATGCTTTTGGCATATAGCATAGCGAAAGTATTTGATGTGACGATTGAAGATTTGTTTGAGTTTCGGGAGGGAGAATAATGCAGAATTTTCTTGAACTATTATTCGATAGCCAAATTGCTCTAAGAGGTAATGTCATATTGGGATGTATATTATTAGCTATTTTCATTTTCTATTTTTTCTCTAAAGAAGGCCGTGATGAACGGGGACGAAAAATTATTGCAATCGCGGCTCTATGTTCATTTGTAACGCTTTTTGTTGTTCTCAATATGATACCTTTTTTTGTTACATGGATGATGGATAATGAAATTCGCCTTGCCAATGTAATACAATCCGCTTATACGATAGTTCTTTTAGTCGCGGATATAGCTATATTGATCGTGCGAAAACTGAAATTAAACTAAGAATTGAAACGCACACCCATAAAATCGGATTATTGGGTGTGCGTTTTATTTCTTCCTAAAAGTATGAAATACTTGACATACAGAAAGAAATATGATATATTTTGGGTATGGCATGAAAGGCCAATCTCGATTTTTGTTCAAGGAAAGGAGCGCACAAAATGGCTAAAGAGCGATTTGTAGAAACCTACTCACAAGGAGTAACCAATGTACGGAAAATCATCGTTGATACGGAAACCGGCGTGAATTACCTGCTGATTTCTTCCAATATGACAACTGGCTGCGGCATAGCCGTTCTTGTCGATAAAGATGGGAAGCCCATTGTTACACCTATTGATGCGGAAGATCAGTAATTTCAAAGAGAGTTGACGGTCATGGGGCGACAGCAAGGAGTGCTGCCGCCCCATGTGATTATAATGCAGCTCGTCTGCCATCAACAGGGTGTGTTGAGAAAAGGTGTTATCCTACCTCACACTAAAAAATGCCGGACACGGTGGCCTGTTGGCTCTGCGCCCGACATTTTTCAACCGGGCCATACCCGGCTACCACAACAAGATTGAGATTTGAAAACACAGGCGGAAACGCCTTTTCCATATCTTCACGCTTTGTCACCTCTTTTCCGACCTGTATTTTGCGTATTTCCGCAACGGCCTTGCGTGCATTATACGGAATTGTTTGTTGGATTTGTAGGACGCTCATTAACCAAACTGGCGCAGATCGTTGACATATTTTATCCGTCCCCCAAATAATAACCCCAAGCCGTAGGGGCGGGGGAAAATAAAGAGAGATACAAAATTCAAATTCGCACACTTTTTCTGGCAACGTAGTTCAGGTATAATATGAACAGGGGATTTTTCAAAAAAAGCCCCCTTCTCCACCTAAACTCCACCTTTGTATGTTACACTACCCTTGGAGGTGCAAGCGATGTCAAAAATGATTTTGATTATAGAGGATGAAACATCCATTCAGAATATCATCAAGGCGTTCCTGGAGGACGCAGGCTACACGGTGATCCTGGCCGCGGATGGCATGGAAGGGATCGAACAGTTCCGGGCGAACAAGCCTGACCTTGTGCTTTTAGACTTAATGCTCCCGAAAATTGACGGCTTTGCCGTGTGTGAGATCCTGCGGAAAGAGAGCCGGGTTCCCATCATCATGCTCACCGCATTGGATGATGACGACAGCCAGATGAAAGGATTTGACGCCCTGGCAGATGATTACATCACCAAGCCCTTTTCCATGCCGATTGTGATGAAGCACATCGAAGCGGTGCTGCGTCGGGCCAAACAGGGCGGCGCTGCGCCCAATAACGTGATCCGCTATAAGGAAATCACGGTGGATACGGACAGCCTTACCGTCCTTGTTGGAACAGAAAGCGTTTCCTTGACCACCAGGGAATTTGAGATTTTGAAGCTCCTTTTGGAGAACCAGGGCCGGGTGGTGTCCAGGGAAAGACTGCTGGACACGGTTTGGGGCTACGACTATATTGGCGACGAAAAAATCGTCAACACCCACATCAAGAATATCCGCAAGAAGCTGGGTGTGGACTACATAGAAACCATGAGAGGGGCGGGATATAAAATTGAGAAGGAAGATTAGTCAAAGCATTCAGGCCAAAACCTTCCTCAGTATGCTGGCGCTGCTGGTGGTCTGCTGCATACTCATTTACGGCATGGTGATGATCTTTCTGCCGAAAAATTACCATACGGAGCTGGAAGGACAGGTCACTTCCGATTTTTATGACTTGATGGCGGTTCTGGAACGAAACGGCTGGGAGGCCAGTTCGGACAGTCTGATGGAATTTTCCATGACGAACAACGCCTCGGTGGAAATCAACGATAATTATGGGAATAATCTGTTCTCCGTGAATTTTGCCGACATGGAGAACATGGTCACTTCCGCTCCCTCTATGAGCTGTTCCGCTACATTCCAGCAGAGCGGGCAAACCTACCATGTATTTGCCAATGCCGCCCTTGTCGCGGTGGCGCAGTCCTATGACATTCTGCTGAAGCTCATTCCCTTGATCGCCGTTGTGATTCTATTGATTTCCGTCATTGGGGCGGTGGTTTGTTCCCGGTACTATTCCAAGCCGCTGGTTAGTATCAGCAACGTGGCGAAACGGATGGCTACCCTGGACATGACCTGGAAGTGTGAAGTCAACCGGCAAGACGAGATCGGTGTGCTGGCCGCCAGCCTGAATGAAATGGCGGAGCAGCTTAACCATGCACTGGCCAGCCTGCGGTCGGCAAATTGGCAGTTGAAGAAAGACATTGAGCGGGAGCGCGAACAGGAAAAGCAGCGGGTGGAATTTTTCACCGCCGTGTCCCATGAGCTGAAAACTCCCATCGCCATCATCAAGGGGCAACTGGAGGGCATGATCTATCAGGTTGGCGAATACAAAGACCGCGATACTTACCTGCGCCGGTGTATGAAAACCACCAATGACATGGAGACGCTGGTCAAGGAGATTTTGTCGGCGGCCCGGATGGGCGGCAGCGACTTCCACCTGGAGCGCACCGACCTGGACATCAGCCCAATGCTGCGAAAGGTCTGCCAGCAGTTCCGTGGCCGGATGGAGGACAAGCAAATCGAGCTTCGCATGGACATCCAGCCGGAATACCACTACCAGGGGGACCGGCGGCTCATGGAGAAGGTGTTCACCAATGTGATCGGGAACGCCGTGGCTTATTCGCCGGTGGGCGCGGTGATTACTGTCACCCAAAAGGACGAGGTGTTTTCCGTGGAGAATACCGGCGTCCACATTGCCGAGGAAGATTTGGAGCGTATCTTCACGCCATTTTACCGGGTGGACAAATCCCGGAACCGGAACAGCGGCGGCAGCGGCCTGGGGCTGTATATCACCAAAACCATTCTGGATCACCACGAAATTATCTATAACATGGTTAATACGGAAAGTGGCGTGAAGTTTACGGCGTTTTTGTGATGAATACTTTTTCTGTTATGCTTTATTTGTAGTTGCCATATGGACGGCGCAAAAATTTTTGATGTAACATTTCACGGACATTTGCCTGATATACTATCCGAAAGGGAGGAGAAAACCAATAAATAAAACCTCTTTTAGTCGTTGAGGATGATAGCTTCTTAAATAAAATGCTTTCCGATAATCTAACTGCGGATGGATATGAAGTGCTCTCTGTTTTAACTGCAAGAGTAGCGGAAAAAGCTCTGGGGTTACAGGAATTTGATTTGGTTATATCTTAGCCTATAATCCTCACGGCAAATCATTTTTTCTTAGCAATAACAAGCTGAAATCTCGCAAACTTGTGACAATTAGAAAATCGGGAAAGCATTTTTTCGCTTTCCCGATTTTATCCGTTACATCATTCCTTACGAAATGGTGCTATTAAGAATATAACCATGACAATGAAATATGCGCCGTACAGTAGATAAGTCAATGAAATATCCAATGTAAAACTCATTTCCGGGTGCGTTAATGCAACGATGAAAAAGATCACTGCAATGACCAGCATAGCAATACCTAAAATTCTTGACCGTTTTTTTGTCATTCTTTCACCTCTATCTATATATTTTAACTTTGCTGCAATCGTTCCGTAACAGATGCTTTAATGTCCATGCGGAAAGTTAAAATAGGAACCGCAAGACAAATGGCAAGGACTATAAATGCTGCAATTACCAAAGGAATTATCGGATAGCTAAAAGCCGCATAGGAAGCAACTTGCCTAAAGGCTGCGTACAATGGAAGATATATTCCAGTTCCTAACGTGGCAAGCAGTAAAAAAGAGATAATCCAATAATACCCTCCCTCGAATAGTAAAACCTGGCGGATTTGCTTTTTTGTCATTCCGATACTTTCAAGAGTAGCAAATTCATGCTTTCGCGTATTAACACTAACAAACATCGTATTGATAAAGTTCATTATCCCAATGAGCAAAAGTACGGACGATAGCCCCATTGCCAAAACCCGTGAAGTAAAAAGATAACTTTCTATTTCTTTGCCGCGCTCATATCTTGATTGAATATCAATTCCGGAAGAAGAAGCCGTTATTGTTTGAAGTTCTGATAAAATCCTTTCATCGTTCTTGCTGTTGATTGTATCAAATGCTATGCGGAATATCTTTACTTCGGGTGAGAGCATCTTTAATGCTTGCTGGCTGATATACAAATCGGGGGCTGTTCCTCTTTCGTTGCCGCGTCCGCTTTGAAAATCCGCATCCAAAAAACCGCCTGCCACTGTAAAGGTATGTTCTCCTGTTTCACCAATCACAGTAATAGACTGTCCTGGCTGGATTAAAGGATTTCCATCTTCATCTGTCATAGCAGACAATAATACAACATCACCATTTTCAAAAGCATTCAGGTCAATAGGCGTTTCAAGGCTGCTATTGACTTCTTTTACATATTCTGTATCAATCCCATAGACACCGCCAAAAAAATTATCGGTATAGTTTTTCAATGTTTCTGCGTCTGAAAAATCAAGCCCGGACACACCATTGAGAGAGTCAATATATTTGCCGAATACATCTTGATCGTAGATAACAGGCATTGTCGTTTGCGGAGAAGCCGAGTATGTGACGCGCATATTTTCGATACCATCTATTGCCTCGATTTCTTTCAACATTTCATCAGTAATCAAATTTTCTTCTTCGTGAATACTGTAAGTTACTGTAAAATCACTTTCTCCCCATTGGCTGACAAAATTTTCCGCACTTAAACTCGACAAAAGACCCGACGCAATCAAAAATAGCATTAAACCCAAAAACAGAGATGTAAATGTCAAGACTGCACTTTTCGGATTTCTAAAAATGTTGCTCAAAGCCATTCTGGACAATCTTAATTTATGGGCTTTTCTCTTTTTCATATTCTTGACAGACACAGCATTGTATTGTGAAGCGGCGATAGGCGATATGCTCCCTGCAATTTTAGCGGGCTTCATACTGCCGATAACCGCAGTTAAGAGTGTAAAAATAGCTGCTCCGATGAAAATAATAGGCGAGAAAGACACTTTTACTCCAAGAGTGCTATTACCCGAATACATCATATTCATTGCAAAAGGTACAATGATTAACGAAACAAGCACTCCCACAAGAAGCCCAACGGGAATACCTATAACAGATGTTCTGAACACTTGCCAGCGAACAAGTTTTTTGATTTGCCTTTTCGTTGCACCTATTGTTTTAAGCTGCCCATAAAAACGAGTATCTTTTGAAATTGAGATATAAAGAATATTATAAATCAACAGATAACCGCTGATAATAATTACTGTAACAACAAAGGCCATTGCAACAATAATAGACGCAGAGTTGCTTTGGGCCGATGGGACGATTTCAAAAGTTTGTCCCTCTGTGAAAGTTATCTCATCTTTTAACTTTTCGCAGGAACGCTCAACGTCATCATTGCCGGAAAAAGAAAGCATCCCGCTGGTTATATCACTAAATGTAAGACCTGACTGCTCGGCAAAAATTTCGGATACATAGACCGAACCTCGGTTTCCTACACGCGAGACGGTATAATCTGTATAATAACCTGATAGCTGAAATTCGTCTGTTATATACTGATAATTGTTTCCGAGTTGATAAGACAAGGTTATATTCATCCCTATTTGAGGATTAGATATACCCATCTCGTTTAATGCCCAAACGGGCAGCATAACTTCGTTTTCAGCCTGCGGGTAATTGCCATACACATCTGATATTGTCGGGACACGATGTTGTTCCCATTCAATTTCATCTATCCATGAAATCCCCAGTAAAGCGTCCCCTATATCTGCTGTGTCAACACTTCCCAACCTTTGACTAATGCCAACGGCAGTTACTAAATCAGAGTGTTTTAGTTCTTCTATCTGGGCTTCTGTAAGGTTTGTAATTGCTACGTCTGCTGTTGTTCCCATAGAACGGGTTTGCTGCATTTGGAAAGTTTCAAAGTAACTGCACCCCAGACTAAATACCGATGTTATCATAAAAGCAGTCAAGGCCAGTGCAACGATAACAATCATATTTCTGCGTTTATTAGAACGGTAACTCTTTTTTGCAAGATGTTTAATGACCGTCTGATTATTGTTTCCAAATAATATGTCATTCATTTTCCAGCCCCCCTTACTCCGTAATTTTCCCATCCTCAATACGGATAATCCGATCTGCAAGCTGGGCAATCTCGTTATTGTGGGTAATCATTACGAGGGTTTGATGAAATTTTTGACTGGTGACTTTCAGCAGACCGAGGACATCACCGCTCGTCCGGCTATCAAGATTGCCCGTCGGCTCGTCTGCCAGCACAATCGCCGGTTTAGATACCAGGGCGCGGGCAATGGCGATGCGCTGCTGCTGACCGC
>OGYY01001430.1_pt1 | contig 20840 bp, 13 predicted proteins | sample 1576671 | NCBI WGS metagenome assembly OGYY01 (sample SAMEA3541593, study PRJEB24748) | human gut metagenome | biome: human gut; feature: human-associated habitat; material: faeces | place: China | collected 2012 | reverse complement strand
ACTCCCTCGTGAGCCCCGATACGAAATCCAGTATCTAAAAAAGCTTTTTTGCGACCAGATTCCTCTTATTTGTCATTATATAGTCAATTCTACAATCCGTGTAAGTATACCATAGAAGCTGCGCTGGCGCAAGAGATGAAGCTGATTCAAATCTATCTTTGTAATTGAATTTGCTTTGCCAGAGTGTATATAATATGATGACTGTCGATGAGATCGAGACATTTTTATATTAACATCTCCTGCTCGATTTCCATCTTATTTTCCAATATACACTGTTTCAGTACTTCTAATTTACCGGCATTCAATGCTTCTAACTTTTTCTGCTTTTTGCTGCATAGCTTAATTCCTTTTTCCTTTTCCAACGCTGCCTTATAAGAGGGAACGTCCATCTTCCATGGAATCAGATTTGGAAAAATATTCTTTTCATTATACAAAAAAATCTGTATTCCACCGTAATCCATATCTCCCCAGTGATAACACTGGATTTCTTCCGGTGCTGTCTTCATTAACATTTGCAAAAAGCGAACTTCTTTTGGCGAAAAGTAGCCATGACAAAAGAGATACAAAACTTTTGGATCATATTCCATGCTTTCATAATTCGCTTTATTCTCAATCACAATGATTTTTTCAACACCTTTTTGTAAAGTTGGAACGGCATGCTCTAATGTCTGTGCATTAAGTACTGTTCCATAATGATTCGAAGAAGTGTCAATTTTCTCCTCGCTCGCTGTGCCATTTCGATTGGTCAGGCAATACTCCACGGCACCTTTCCATTCTAATGTCTGGGAGTAACTTAATATTCCATGTGCTGCCAGTATCTCATCATCTGACATGCCTTCTTCATATTGCGGAGAGTATTTCAAAGCTTCGATAACTGCACCTTGATAAATGCGTTCGAAAACTTTAGATGGCGTGATATCATTTTTCTTTTCAAATACTTTGGAGCTGAACACGCGCTTCCATTCCGGTTCTTTCAGATCAGCTAAAGCTTTCAGGCATTTAAGAAATTCTTCATCCTCTGCTTTTGATAACTCTTTTGTATTTCCTTTATTCAGCTGTTCTAACACGTGATCACAATAAGCGCACAGACAGCTTTCAGATAGATCCACCTGCAGTTTGCATATTCTTGAAATTGCCTGTAACTGACGCTCTCTTGGATCCATGATTCCAATCAGCTCACATAATCTTGGAATCACTTCTACCCTATAATCAATCCTCGTAATATCTGTATTCATTTCTCTCCAGTTAAAATGCAGATATTCTTCTCCGCCTAATGCTGGAATTCGTTCCAAAACTTTTGCCTGTCTGACCAGTTCGTCTCTGCCACCTACTGTTTTCAAAAGATTCCCATCCACCTTTGGATGTTTCATTCCTGAGAGATTTCCTATGCGATAGTCCTTTGTATTCGTCTTATCAATCAGCCATTTTGCCAACGGCAGATTCTCTTCATTCCATACTCTTTCCTTATTCATTTCCCTCAACCATATCAAGGTAATCACCTTTATCAATGTGCATCATAGACACCTGATTCTGATGTCTTCGGAATCCATAGACACAATCTACATTTCGTATCAGCGACTGTAGACGTTCATCCGGTACACATACGATCAGCTGAAGCTCCAGCTCTCTCGCATAATGAAGACACACTTCGCTTCGCTCCTTATCCATCTTGGAAAATGCTTCATCAAGAAGCACCAGACGGATCTTAGAATCACGGTTTGTCTGCTGCATATAGAGCATCGCAAAGCCTGCAAGCAGTGCTACATATTTCGGGTTCTGTCCCTCTCCTCCGGAGTCACGGCCTGCCATATCATCGACTGCATTTTTGCGGATATTTCCATTCTCATCTTCCACCTTTTCATACATACTGAAAGTCAGATAATTACGGTAATCTACATACTGCTCCATCTGCTGACGATACTGGCTTAAGGATCTTGCATCTTCCTCCTTCGGAGGCATGAACTTCTCAGTCAGACGCCTGATATCTTCTTCATACTTCTGATAGAACTCATCCTCACCAAGACTTAACTGACCTTCAAATCCGTAGTCATCGAACACTTTACTGTCTAGTTCAGGTGCTGTAAGCATCTCATAGAACTGTCCGTTTTCATTCTGAGCCGGTATGATATCAATCTGGTAAATACTATCTGAGAACTTGATCTTCGCAAGCAGACGGTTGATCTCTTTTTTATGTCTGTAAGCTGCCTTGATTTCACCATGAATGGAAGCAATCACATTTTCACGCAATGTATAGTAAACCAGATTATACTGCTTATCGAATTCTTCCTTGTACTTCGGTTCAAAATCTTTCCTGCACTGATTCAGCACTTTGTCATACACATCATTTTCATGTTCTATTCCTGTAAAACCATAGGCCGGATAAGCATTATTGAACTTATTTCTACTTCTTTGCAGTTCTTCTCTCTCCGTCTCTTCCAACGTTTCCAAAGCATCCTTTTCTTTTGTCTTGTCTCTCTTATAAGCTGCTTCGCTCTGTACTTTTAACGCATCTGTTACTTCATTCTGAAGCTGTTCGTTGACAACAAATCCCTCTGTCAGGAAGTTTATCTTTTCTGAAAATGATTTGATATTACTCTCGATTTGTCCCTGTGTCTTCGCATACTGTACTACTTCACTTTGAATGCCATCAAGAATCTCTGCATTTTTCTTAAGCAACTCCAGTAATTCCTGCTTTTTCTTCTTCAGTTCGACTGTCCGGTCGCCTCGTTTCAATTCTTCTACTTCCAGACGTAATTTTTCCTGCTTCTCGTAATAATCCTGAAGCTGTTCCGCTGCTTTTGAAAGATGTAAGATCTGTTCTGTGCTCTGGTTCAGACACTCGAATTTCTGTGCTGCACGCAGTGCCATCTCAACACGGCAGTCCTCTTCCACTTCCTGTTTCAGCTTCGCTGCTTCTTCTTCCAACTCAAGAAGTTTCGCTTTTGACACTTTCGTTCCGATACAAGCATATTTCTCATAATCATTCTTTCTTAAATGTCTGAAAATGTAATTGCTGTAGGAATAACAGTCCTTTGTGACACCATCTCTCGTCTCATGAAGTTCTTCCACCGTCTCACATTTCTTAATGCGGCCTAAGTATCGCTTCAGACAAGTATCTACATAAGCTTCCTCTGCGCGCACGCACTCATACAATGTATTCTCATCTGCATTCGGCTTGTCTCTCACGATTGCCGCAGTATCCATGAGTTCGACATCCTCGATCCCCTTCATCTGCTTCATTTTGCGAAATGCTTTCGCAGCATCTAACGTATATTCAGGTGCTGTCACCAGACTATGTTTCACACGTCCCATACGTCCTTCGATTGCATTTTTCCACTCTTCATCCGTAATATCAAACAAGTCCGCAAAGATATTTACATGGATCGTTCTTCCATACTGAGTACTAAGTATATTCTGCAATTCCTGTCTTGCACGCTTCAATTCCGCACGATATGGTTTTCTGTCATTTTTGAGGTCTTCTACCATCTCCCGCTTCTCTTGAAGTTCTTTCTGATTCTCACGAATTCTTTCGCGAACATCGCCTAATTCTGTATTGATGTTGTCGAGTGCATCACTTAAATATTGCTTTAGCTTTTCAATCGAATCTTCACTCACAACACCATCTCGGATATCATCAATTCTATGCAGCGCCTGATTGCTCACATAAGCACTGACTTCATCGTCTTCCTCCCAGGCTGAAAGACCTTTTACGATATCTCTCCATTGTTCTGAATTCGTTGCCAGGAGCTGGATCGTATTCTCAATCTCCTTTAGCTCCTTCTCTTTCTGTCCATAATCGCTGGCTTTGAGTTCTGCCTCGACTTCTACCTGCTCTTTTGTATAAGCGTCTTTCTCTGCCAAACAGGATTTTCTCTTCTCTTCTTTTTCCTCGATCTTCTTGAGAATATCCTGCAGATCATCCTCTTTCGATTGCAAATGTGCTTTACAATTTTCTATTTCAATATATTTTAAAATCTGTTCCACATAGATCTTATCAGCTCTTGCTTTCTGCAAGGCTAGATTATGCTGACTGATCTCGTCAAGCATTTTAATTCTCTGCTCCAGATCTTCTACGCGTTCCTTGATCTCACGGTAAGCACCAAGCTGATCACTGATTGTTGCAACTGTGTCTTCCTTGCTCTTTGGGAACATATAATCTTTGATAAACTGTCCCGTTCCGTTCGTCATACGAAGTGCAATCGCGCTTTTCTCCATTGTCATCATACGGCCCGGCTCTACATAACCAAAGATTGCATCATAAACCGTTTTCAAATACGCTTCTTTTGATGGATATACACGGTTCACATCTCCGCGACCTCTGTTGTCAGCCGATTCTATCCTTGCTTCTACCAATTTTTTAAGTTTCGCGATTGTATACGGAACACCTTCTTCTGTCAAATATTCATCCTCCGGTATCTTTCCGGAATGACTGAAGAAACAATATTTTCTAATATCTGTATCTGCCTTTCCAACCTCAAATGCCACACCGATACAAGTGTGTGTATTCTTCCCGGTGTCCTTGATCTCCAATACAATCTGTGAACAGAAATCCTGATTCTCTCTGTTGAATGAACCATCCTTCTGTGCTCCTCTAAGATAGCTGAGGACACTACGTCGGTTTTTCGCATCATCTGCAGCTTTATTTAAAAATGTGGAAGAGATACTTCCATATAAAACAACCTGGATCGCATCCATAACAGTAGACTTACCAGATCCACTTTTCCCACTGAAAAGATTCACATACTCATGGAACTCCATCACTTTGTGACTGATACCGCCCCAGTTATTCATTAACATTCTAGTAAATATTTTCTTCGACTGTTTCTCTTTCATCTTCCACACCTCCCTCTGCTTCTTCCTGGATTTCCTGTTCAGAAACTTCTTCTGTAATCTCTTCCTCTGCGTACTGATCTTCCTGATATTCTTTGATCAACGCAGTAATATCCATACTTCCACAATATAGATTGATCGTGCTGTAGATATAAATCGGAGTCTCATCCTCAACATTCTGGATTGCTCCCGGCACTTCAATGATCTGATGCTTACTCATCACATATAAAGCTTCTTTCCACTCACCCATCGTAAGCTTATAATTAATCAGATTCGTATTCTTTCCATATTCACGAATCTCCGCCAGATTCGTCACTGTAGCTTTCAAGCCTTCTCCTAAAATCTTATCTCTGTAAATTAATTTAACAAGTAAGATTACTTTTGTAACGGTGGCATTTATCTTTTCTATCGCGATTCCATCTCCATGTAAACGGTAAATGTGTTCCTGTGGGTCATGCACTAATTCACAGCTTAAAACAGACAGATAGTCTTCAATAAACTTTCTGTGTCTTGTACAGATCTCATAATGCAGATTGTCTCTTGGGACAAGTGTTACAGGATCATATTTCATCTGTAAAATACATGTCTGTCTGAATAATGCAGCAATTGTTTTCTTCAGGTTATCAGCTTCTGTCACTGACAATTCTTCCATATAATTAACCATCTGATTCTACTCCCTCTATCGTAAGTTTTGAAAATCGGAAACCAGCCTCATTCTCCATCTCCTGCGCCACTTCAATCTGTGCCTTACTGTCCGCAGATTCTGTTGCATGCTGCCATACCATAAATAACTTCTCCAAATCTTCTATTGATTTTACAGTATCTTTTGTCACTGTGAATTTTCCATTCTGTTCATTTTTCTTTCGGAAATCTCTGATCTCTTTCTGCGTATACAGTGGTTCCAGGACAAATTCTGTCATATTCTCTTCCTGTGATTTCTCAGGTGTTACCGCCTGTGGAGTGAACTTTTCCTTCTGATTTTCACGTCTTTGATACAGACTCTTCTCTGTCATAATCTTATATGGCTCCGAAAACCTAAGTTTTGAAGACAACTTATCCAAAATCTCTTCCGACTTGCCACTTTCATTGATCAGATTAATCAGTGCGACTGTCTGATCTTCTTCCATTACACCTTCCATCATAATGTACCGGATTCTTGCTGCAGCACGGCTTGCAAATACTGTCTTTTGTTCAATCAGCTTATTATATCTTCGCTCAATCGCATCAAACTCTCTCGAAATCTTATAGAGCATATCTGTCGCCTCTTCACAGATCTCGATCATTCTTCGCAGACGGTAAGATTTTCTCGTATTTTCTTCTTCACTTAAGAGTTCTGTTTCAAATGAGTATTTTCTTGCTTCTGTCTTTTCCAGATTTTCTTCGATCAACTCTTTTACAGCTTCTTTGTATCGGTAAAAGCTGTCTGTTGTAGTCAATATCGCATATTTTTTGCTATCACTGTTATTGATCTCTTTCACCAGAACTTCCTGAATTCCAAGAAAACTTCGCTGCTTCGACAGTTCATCGAAATATCCACGCATTCCTTCCTGCATGTTCGCGAGCATCTGCAGAAGTGCTCTTGATGTATGAAGCGCACTTTTTAAAATCTCATTATTCTTCTCTTTGTCTAAACTGTAGGTATAGAGATGACTGTATACCGTAAGCACACTCTCTCGTTCCTTACCGTCATTTTCACTGTATAATTTCTGAAATAATTCTACAAACAGCTGACTGTATTCCGGAAATGAAACGACATAACTATTCAACGTTTCATCATAATCCCTTCTAAGCCATCCCCAGTCTTCAAAATGCTTCAGACTGACTGATGCCATGTTGGCTCTGGTAATCAGTTCTCCTTCTTCATCGACTCTTGCCTCACTCCAGTCCAGTGCCATCTTCGCCAGTCGTTCATTCATGATCATCTGACACTCTCGTTCCGTAAGCCCGAGAAGAGAATAAGACTGACTGCTCTCCTCATAAAGCGCTACCAGAAACTGCATATAGAATTCCATATATTTACTTCCAAATATTTTATATAGATCCTTTGGAACTTTTTCGACCAGTTTCATGTTTTTTCTTATGTCTCCTTTTTATTCCTATTAAAGTTTCTTTTACATCTTTTTCGTTTCTTACAACATCTTCTCTGCTTCAAAAAACTGAGAAAAATGTGCAATGACCGGACATTTTCCCTTCTCTGTCTGAAGCCACTCGATCTCATTCACATTTTCCTTCGGCCGATACAAGATCACCGGCATTCCTATATTCTGTGCTCCTGTCACATCATGTGCGATGCTGTCTCCGATAAAGATACTTTCTTCCACCATCACTCCTGCTTTTTCAACACAGAGATCAAAAAGTTTTCGATGCGGTTTTTCCTCGCCAGCCTCTTCACTTGTCACAATTCCATCAATATACTTACCTAATCCAAGCTTTAATATCTTCCGATACTGGACATCTGAAGTCATATTGGATCCTATACCGATATAAATGCCTCGCTGTTTCAATTCTTTCATCAACTCTTCAATTCCAGGAGATGGAATAATCTGATCGATCAATGTATCCCAGTACAGATTATACATCTCATACGCATATGGGAAAACTTGCTTTCCAAGTGTCTCCAGCATACACTGAAATCTCACCAGGCGATTATGGTTCACCGCATAATCTCTTCCGGCTCTGTCATCTGCCTTCACTCTCGCTTCGGCAACATATTTCTCCAAGTCTTCTTTTGCTATGCCTAAGTTCTCATATGCCCATTCTTTCATCACCGGCATCGTATTATTATGTGCTCCAATATAATCATAAATGGTGTCATCTATATCAAAAAATACTGCTTTTTTCATCCCAATGTCTCCTGTTTTTTTGCTACTGTCTTGATTGATGTTTTGCATCTTCTGTGCCTTGCATTCAAGAATGCCTCGGCATTCTTGCTGCGAGGTGCGCGTCATGCAATTGCATGACATACTTCTACTGCGCACCTCTGCAATCCTGCCGGAGGCTATATCAGCTGGGGGATTGACTCCCACCACTGATACTAGCTTGTTTCTCACCACCTATAGAGGTGGGAGTCATCTCCCAGCTGATATACCCTGGCACATTTTGCCTCATTTCATTATAACATGTTTTCATCAAAGAAAAAGAGTTTCGCAAATGACTTTTCCTCTCCATCTGCGAAACTCTTAATATTGATCATCAGCTCTTACTCTGACTTTTCTTCTGCCACCGTTTCTTGTGACTGTATTGCTGTTGCCTGTGTTTCAGGCTCTTTTTCTGTTTCCGGTTCTTTCACTGTTTCTGGCTCTGCTGCTTGTGTCTCTGTCGGCTTCATCAGGATTCTTCCGGACTCTTGCTCTTCTTTCTTTTCTCCATCTGCTTCTTCCGGTTCAGGGATTCCCTTCACTTCACGGAAGATCTTCATGAATTCCTTACCTGTGATCGTCTCTTTCTCGATCAGGAAGGCTGCAATCTTATCAAGAGCATCTCTGTTCGCACTCAAGAGGCGTTTTGCTTCTTCATAGGAAGCTTTGAGCATCTTCATGATCTCTTCATCGATCTCCGCTGCTGTCGCTTCTCCACAGTTACGAACTGCACGACCGTCTAAGTAACGGCTCTGAACAGATTCAAGTCCCATCAGACCAAAGCGCTCTGACATACCATACTGTGTGATCATTGCTCTGGCGATCTTCGTTGCCTGCTCGATATCGTTCGATGCACCTGTCGTAACAGTGTCAAATACAATCTCTTCTGCTGCACGTCCACCGAGTGCAACAACGATCATTGCTTCAAGTTCTTTCTTCGTATTTAAGAACTTCTCTTCCTCCGGTGTCTGCATTACATAACCGAGTGCTCCCATTGTTCTAGGAACGATTGTGATCTTCTGTACCGGTTCTGTATTCTTCTGAAGTGCTGTGACAAGCGCATGTCCAACCTCATGGTAAGATACGATTCTTCGCTCTTCTGCACTCATGATACGGTCTTTCTTCTCTTTACCTACAAGTACAACTTCCACTGCCTCAAAGAGGTCTTTCTGGCTGACAACCTGTCTGCCATGCTTAACTGCAGTGATTGCAGCCTCATTGATCATATTGGCAAGATCTGATCCAACTGCTCCTGAAGTTGCAAGCGCGATCTCTTCCAGATTGACTGTCTCATCCATCTTAACATCCTTCGCATGAACCTTAAGAATCTCGACACGACCTTTCAGATCCGGCTTATCTACTATGATACGGCGATCGAAACGTCCCGGTCTCAACAGCGCCGGATCAAGTACCTCCGGACGGTTTGTTGCTGCAAGAACAAGTAGTCCCTTATTCGTATCGAATCCATCCATCTCTGCAAGAAGCTGGTTTAATGTCTGCTCACGCTCGTCATTACCGCCACCGCCAAGTGCGCTGTCACGGCTCTTACCGATTGCATCGATCTCATCGATAAATACAATACATGGAGCCATCTGCTGTGCCTGTTTGAACAGATCACGCACACGGGAAGCACCTACACCAACATACATCTCTACGAATGCAGATCCTGACAAGGAGAAGAACGGAACCTTCGCCTCTCCTGCAACTGCTTTTGCAAGAAGTGTCTTACCTGTTCCCGGAGGTCCTACAAGAAGTGCTCCCTTCGGAAGCTTCGCTCCGATACCTGTATATTTTCCAGGATTATGCAGGAAATCAACAACTTCCTGTAAGGACTCCTTCGCTTCATCTTCACCTGCAACATCTAAGAATGTCACACCTGTCTGCTTCTCCATATACATCTTGGCATTGCTCTTGCCGATTCCCATCATGCCGCCGCCCTTAGACATCTTCTTCATAAGGAAATTAAACATGAATACAAGAAGTACAATCGGAAGGATCACTGTGATGAAGATATCCATGATCAGTGAACTTGCCGTATCCGGAATCTGGGATTTAAACTCTACCCCTGCCTTATCTAAACGCTTTACAAGTGTGTCATCTGATACATTTCCTGTGTAATAATCCGGTTCCTTGCTCTTGGAGCTACCCTGCATCTGACTGATCTGGCCAAGCAGACTGTCCATAACATTTTCCTGATCTTCGCTTTCCTTAGAATCTGAACTATCACTCTGGTCTGTAGAAGCTTTCTCATTATCCTTTACTTCTGTAAGTTTTCCCTCTGCCTTTTCCTTTCTGGCGTCATCTGTCAAAACGATATTGATCCTTGAATTGGTAAATGTAACAGACTCTACTTTTCCATTATCAACTAATTTCAGAAATTTATCATAGCTGATCTCAGAAGCGCTTCCGCCCTGCATCATAGAATATAGGCCCATAACAACAAAAGTAACCAACAAGGTAGTGAACAAAATAATTCCCCAACCCTGTCGGTTCTTGTTCGGGCCTTTGTTTTTATTGTTATTCTCCATTTTTTTCCTCCAAAACTTAAATAGTGGTTATTTTCCAGCAAATCTTTTACCTTATTTGTAAAAAAACAACTACTTCCTACCATTATAAATAGTGGTTTTCCATAAATCAATAAAAAGATTATGAAAATATTGTAAAAACGTGCCGTTTCATAGTATACTAGAAAAGTAATGCCTGTTTATAACAGATTTATCTGTTAATAATAGTAATAACAGTTCGGCAAAATTTATAGTAAGGAAGATAAAACGATGAAAATTGGATTTGACAATGACAAATATCTGAAAATGCAGTCCGAACATATCCGTGAGCGTATCGGAAAATTCGGTGGAAAGCTCTATCTTGAATTCGGTGGAAAGCTTTTTGATGACTATCATGCTTCCCGTGTACTTCCGGGATTTGAACCTGACAGCAAGCTGCGTCTCTTAAAGGAGCTCAGCGACCAGGCTGAGATCGTCTTTGCAATCAGTGCAAAAGACATTGAAAAGAATAAGATTCGTGGGGATCTTGGTATCACTTATGATTCAGACGTAATCCGCCTAATCGGTACTTACCGTGAGCAGGGACTTTTCGTTGGAAGTGTAGTAATCACACAGTTCTCCGGACAGGAAAGTGCACTTCTGTTCAAGAACCGTCTTGAGAACCTTGGAATCTCTGTATACATTCATTACAACATTCCGGGATATCCGTCCAACATTCCACTGATTGTCAGTGAGAATGGTTACGGAAAGAACGATTATATCGAGACTTCACATCCGCTTGTTATTGTAACAGCTCCGGGACCTGGAAGTGGAAAGATGGCTGTCTGCCTGTCTCAGTTATATCAGGAGCACCAGCGCGGAATCGAAGCCGGATATGCGAAGTTCGAGACATTCCCTATCTGGAATCTGCCGCTGAAGCACCCGGTAAACCTCGCTTATGAGGCTGCTACAGCTGACCTTAACGATGTAAATATGATCGACCCATATCATCTTGAAGCTTATGGTGTAACAACTGTAAACTACAACCGTGACGTAGAGATCTTCCCTGTTTTAAATACAATCTTCGAGAAGATCTATGGTTCCAGCCCATACAAATCACCTACAGACATGGGGGTAAATATGGCCGGAAATTGTATCTGTGATGATGAAGCCTGCCGTGAAGCTTCCCGCCAGGAGATCATCCGACGCTACTATGCAGCACTCAATGCGCTTCTGAAAGGTGATGCTTCTGAGAAGGAAGCTGAGAAGATCGAGCTTCTTATGAATATGGAAGGAATCACTGTTTCTGACCGAAAAGTTGCTGTCAAGGCACTGGAGCGTGCTCAGGAAACAGGTGGACCTGCCACCGCACTGGAGCTTGAAGATGGACGCATCATCACCGGAAAAACTTCCAACCTGCTCGGTGCGAGCGCTGCCCTTCTTGTAAACGTACTGAAGGAACTTGCCGGCATCGACCACAATGTCCATATCATCTCTCCGGAAGCAATTGAACCGATTCAGAAATTGAAAGTGGATTACCTGAACAGCAAGAATCCTCGTCTTCACACAGACGAGATCCTGATTGCACTTTCCGCAAGTGCTGCTGTCAATCCGATCGCTGAGCTTGCACTCTCCCAGCTTCCAAAACTGAAAGGATGCCAGGCTCATACTTCCGTAATGCTTTCAAGTGTTGATATCAAGACATTTAAAAAACTTGGTGTACAGCTCACAAGTGAAGCTGTGAACGAACGTCAGATTTTAAGCTAAAGACAAATCTTTACCAATACAGAAAGATATCACAAAAACCTCTCTGCGGTTTCAGGTATAACCACCTGCTGTCTGAGAGGTTTTTTTCTGCATTTCTCCCATTTTCCAAAGCTTTTTCGCCTTCCTTCTTTACATTGCTTCGTTAAAATCACTTCATCCCATCTTTTTTCTATGTTTTTATCAAAAAAGTATTGTAATTTTTTTCTGAATAGGTGTATACTTGGAAAGTATTTTTTTTGATAACAACTATTCACGGAGGAGGAAAGACACTATGGCAGTAAAATATGTATTTGTTACAGGCGGAGTTGTATCCGGTCTTGGAAAAGGAATTACAGCTGCATCTTTGGGACGACTTTTGAAAGCGCGTGGTTACACTGTAACTATGCAGAAATTCGATCCTTACATCAATATTGACCCTGGTACAATGAACCCAGTACAGCACGGAGAAGTTTTTGTTACAGATGACGGTGCAGAAACTGACCTTGACCTTGGTCATTACGAAAGATTTATCGATGAAAGCCTGACAAAGAATTCCAATGTTACAACAGGAAAGATCTATTGGTCCGTTCTTCAGAAAGAACGCCGCGGAGATTTCGGTGGAGGAACCGTTCAGGTAATCCCTCATATTACAAATGAGATCAAGAGCCGTTTCTACCGTAATCCGGCTGCAACAGATACTGAGATTGCTATCATTGAGGTCGGTGGAACTGTTGGTGATATTGAAAGCCAGCCTTTCCTTGAATCCATCCGTCAGTTTCAGCATGAGCGCGGAGCAGAAAATGTTATCCTGATCCATGTTACGCTGATTCCTTATTTAAGAGCATCTCAGGAAATGAAGACAAAACCGACACAGGCAAGTGTAAAAGAACTTCAGGGAATGGGAATCCAGCCGGATATCATTGTCTGCCGTTCCGAATATCCACTAGATGATGCAATGAGAAACAAGATTTCTCTGTTCTGTAATCTCCCGGCTGACCATGTACTTCAGAACCTGGACGTAGAATATCTCTACGAGGCACCACTTGCCATGGAGAAAGAACATCTGGCACAGGTTGTATGCGAGTCTCTGCATCTTGACTGCCCGGAACCGGATCTTACAGACTGGACTGAGATGGTTGAAAACCTTCGTCATCCAACACAGGAAGTGACTGTAGCACTGGTTGGAAAATATATCCAGCTTCATGACGCATACATCAGTGTTGTAGAAGCGTTAAAGCACGGCGGAATTTACACACACACAACAGTAAATATCAAATGGATCGATTCCGAAACTGTAACAGAAGAAAATGCTGAAGAACTCTTCTCTGACGTAAGCGGTATTCTTGTTCCTGGTGGATTTGGCCATCGTGGTGTAGAAGGTAAAATCACAGCGATCAAATACGCCCGTACACACAACGTTCCGTTCCTTGGTCTCTGCCTTGGTATGCAGCTGTCTATCGTTGAATTTGCAAGAAATGTCATCGGTTACAAAGACGCACACAGCATGGAACTCAATCCAGATACAACTCATCCGGTCATCCACATCATGTCCGATCAGATTGGTATTGAAGATATTGGTGGTACTTTAAGACTTGGTTCTTATCCATGTGTACTTAAAGACAACTCCCTTGCTTATAAACTGTATGGAAAGAAAGAGATTGAAGAGCGTCATCGTCATCGTTATGAAGTAAACAATGACTACCGTGAAGTTCTTGAAGAAAACGGAATGTCCCTTTGCGGACTTTCACCGGACAGCCGTATTGTAGAGATGGTTGAGATTCCTTCTCATCCATGGTTTATCGCAACTCAGGCGCATCCGGAGCTGAAATCCAGACCAAACAGACCGCATCCACTGTTCAAGGGATTCGTTGAAGCTGCACTGGAGAATCAGAAAGAGAAAAATAAATAGCAAAATTTTAAAAGTCACACTCTAAAGTGGACTCAAAAAAGGATTTGATCGTATCTGGCAAAACCCAGATGAATCAAATCCTTTTTCTATCTGACGACAGGTTCTTAAATCCCTGTCCTTCACTTATTATCAGCAGATTTCTTTTTCTCTACTCTCTTTTTCATGATCAGCTCTTCAATCTTCCATCCTGCCCAGCCCGAGAATAGTCCGACAATCAATCCGCCGAGAACGTCGGTCGGATAATGTACCCCTACATATAATCTCGATAATGCGATCAAAGTAGCCAATACCATTGCCGCAATTCTCCATTTCTTCGGAAACACTTCCTTGCACCTATAAATTGCAAATGCTGATGCAAAGGATGCACATGTATGACCGGAAGGGAAAGAAAAATCCTTCTGTTTCTCAATCATAAGTTCTAATTCCTGTATCACTTCATACGGCCTTATTCTGGCAACCACATTCTTTATCGCCACATTTGTGATCAGTGTTCCTATAATAAGTGCCAACGCTGATGCAAGCCCGGCCTTTCTTGTCTTCTTAGGAATCAGTAGAACAATCGTTAGAAGAATCCAGAAGATTCCAAAATCTCCAAGATGCGTGATCCCTTTCCAGAACCAGTCCATCCAGTCGTGACGGATATATTCTTGAATAAAAAGCAGAATATTCTGATCTAATTGTAAAATAGTGTCCATTTCCTTTTTTCACCTCTTTCAAATCATTTTCCCAGAACGGTTTCTTTCAAAAACAATTCCTTCACTACAGATTCATATACTACACATTTCTCACATTTCTTAATCTTCTTGAAATACTTCCTTCCATCTGTAAAGATGGGATGAAGATAGAACCACATTTCTTTCATCTTATAAAGAATCGTTCGGTCTCCTGACATTTCTTCACAATATGCCGCATAGAGAACATCATGGAATTTCTTTAGCTCTTCTATCGTTGCGGCACTTCCGCCTTTTAGCTTTCTTCCAAGTGCCGGATCAGCCAGCACGCCGCGCCCCATCATCACAGTATCTGTCTGTGGAAATCTTATTTTCAACTGTTCCATGTCCTCCACAGAACAGATATCCCCATTATAGCAAAGCGGATGTTCGCTATGTTCCACTGCCCATGCATATGTATCAAGCTTTGGTGTGTTCTTATAGAACTCCTTCTGCACACGCGGATGAATGATCAGCTCCTTCAGCGGATATTTATTATAGATAGGAAGGATTGTCTCAAACTCCTCCGGATCTTCCATTCCGATTCTTGTTTTGATTGAGATTTCCAGATTACATTTTGCAAAAACCGCATCCAGAAATCGATCCAGCTTCTGTGGCTCATCCAAAAATCCCGCTCCTCTTCCCTTCGTCACAACAGTTCGAGACGGACATCCAAGATTCAGATTCACTTCCTTATATCCATAATCTCCAAGTTTCTTTGCTGTGCATAAGAAATCTTCCACATTATTCGTAAGAATCTGCGGCACTGCATACATTCCCTGATTATGCTCCGGCATCACATCCTTTTTCTCTCTTGTGCTGAAATGTCCTTTCTGATTCGGACTGATAAACGGAATAAAATACTTATCGAATCCGTCAAAGCACTGATGTAATGCATTTCTATAAATATGTCCTGTGATCCCCTCCAATGGGGCAAGATATAAATTCATTGATCGTTCTCCTGACTTTTTCCACTTCTTTGCATTGTTTTTAACAGTAATAACATTTTTATCATACCCCGACTTTCTTGTCAAGAATATTTACTTGTGCTAAACTAATGTATATAAGAAAAAAATGGGAGGATTTATTTGTTTATGAATACACTAAAAAAATTCATCCACTACTATGGCCCGTACAAAACGGTCTTTTTTATTGACCTTCTCTGTGCAGCCATTATCAGTCTTGTGGATCTTGCTTATCCGCAGATTCTACGAAGTGCTACCAAGACACTTTTTACTCAGGATAAAGCAATTATCCTGCAGGCGCTTCCGTGGATCGCGATTGGACTCTTTATTATGTATGTCATCCAAAGCTTCTGCAAATATTATGTCAGCTGTCAGGGACATATCATGGGAGCTCAGATGGAACGTGATATGCGCCGTAAACTGTTTGACCATTATGAAAATCTTTCTTTTTCCTATTATGATCAGCATAACACCGGACAAATGATGAGCCGTCTTGTTTCTGATCTGTTTGATATTTCCGAAGCTGCCCATCACGGCCCTGAGAATTTATTTATCTCTCTTGTAAAGATCGTTGGATCTTTTATTTTCCTGTTTATCATTCAGTGGAAATTAGCGATTATTCTTCTTGCAATCGTTTTATTGATGATCTTCTTCAGTGCAAAGCAAAACCGTAAAATGCAAGCCACCTTCCTTGACAACCGCAGGAAGATCGGTGATGTCAATGCTTCTTTGCAAGACTCCCTTGCTGGAATCCGTATTGTGCAGTCTTTTGCAAATGAAGATATTGAACGTGAGAAATTTCGTGTTGGAAATGAGGCATTTTTAGATTCCAAGCGTGATAATTATCGTGCTATGGGAAGTTTTCAGAGTGGAAATACATTTTTCCAAGGAATGATGTATCTTGTCACTTTACTTGCTGGTGGTTATTTTATCGCTCTTGGCCAGATGAGTGCTGCTGACCTTGCTATGTATGCATTGTATATTGGAATCTTTATCAGCCCGATTCAGATTCTTGTAGAATTAACAGAAATGATCCAGAAAGGTATGTCTGGTTTTATCCGTTATCAGTCTGTTATTGATATTGAACCTGAGATCACAGATTCTGTTGATGCCATTAATATGAAACATCCTGATGGGGATATCTGTTATCATGATGTCTCATTTAGTTACGAGGATAATGAGATTGTATTAAATCACATTGATTTCACGATCAAATCAGGAAAATCCATTGCACTCGTTGGACCTTCCGGTGGTGGAAAAACAACGATCTGTTCTCTGCTGCCTCGATTTTATGATATTACAGATGGTTTGATTACGATCGGTGGTCAGAATATCAAGGATATAAAATTAGAGAGTCTTAGAAGCTCCATCGGTATTGTTCAACAGGATGTTTATCTATTTGGCGGCAGTGTCAAAGAAAATATTGCTTACGGAAACCCTGATGCAACCTTTGATGAAATTGTCGAAGCTGCTAAGAAAGCCAATATCCACGATTTTATTATGACACTTCCGAAAGGATATGATACGGAAGTCGGAGAACTAGGTGATACATTATCTGGCGGTGAGAAACAGAGAATCGGAATTGCAAGAGCATTTCTCCATGATGCACCGATGATTCTGATGGATGAGCCAACCAGCAATCTGGACTCGCTGAACGAAGGAATCATTTTGAAATCATTAAAAGAATCTGCCAGAAAGAAAACAGTTGTCCTGGTATCCCACCGAGTATCCACAATGAACGTGGCAGATGTGGTATATGAAATGGAGAATGGAAGAATTTCATAGCTAAAACATTTGAAATAGCATCACTAAAAGCGGCATGCTAACAATAGAAAACAGTGTTGTAACAACATTGATCGCACTGGCATATTGAGAATCATTTCCGTATACTTGACACATCTGGGTTACAGTTGAGGCAGATGGAGTAATAATTGCAAGAAACACAATGAGCATGATTTTATCTCCATCTGCTGAAAAAGCAGCGAGATGGCTTAATTTTATCAAAATCAGTGCAAATATAGGTAATACGATTAAACGAAGAACAGAGATAAAATAAACTTTTTTATTTGTAAAAATCTGCTTCAGATCCATACCGGCAAAAAGCATACCTGTAACGATCATGCTTGCTGGTCCAATCATATTACCGACAGAACTTATCGAATCATTTATGATTTCCGGTAAATGGATTTTTGTAAAGAATAGCAGGATTCCAATAAAAATAGAAATCATATTTATATTGAGGACAATCTTTTTCCAGTCATAAGAAGCCTCTTGGCTGATAATTTTCTTACAGTGAGTCCATATAAAAATGAGTTGCACGCTCATGAATACACATCCATATAATACCCACTCTTTTCCCAAGATAAAAGTTACAATTGGTACGATCAGATTACCAGAATTTGAGTAATAGATAGAGGCAATTTCTACTTCATTCAAGTGAAAAAGTTTTCCTAAAGCAGAAATAACAATAAGAAGAATGATCTGAGTGATTACAGATGCTATAAAAGCTAACAATAATCCTTTCACAGTGTCAGAGGTATAATCAACTTGGAAAGCGTTTATAATCACACATGGAATAACCAAATAGAGGATAATCTTGGATAATACTTTACTGTCCGTATCCTCAACAAGACCTGTTTTTACGATTAAGTATCCCATAAAGATCATAAGAAAAAGCTGTCGACATATGACGTGGAGCAGGTTGTCCTGGCAATTGTGGTGACCACGGGAATTACGTCGATTTTCCTAACAAAAGATTTCACGCCGGATTATAACAGCGGACTGGCACATGCGATCTTTTATGCGCTGACCTCTTATCCGGTGATCGAGAAAAATCATCTGCATGGAGAGGTGGTTGGGTTCGGTGTACTGCTGGCACTTCTGGTGGATGGAGAGGAAACAGAATTTGAAAAAATTTACGAACTGAATAAGAAAATTCATCTGCCGGTGTCACTGGAAGAGATTGAGATTACGGAAGAACAGTGGGAAGAAAGTATGAACCGGATCCCGGAGATGTCCGATGTGGCACATTACCCGTATAAAGTGACAAAAGAGATGCTTTCCGAAGCGATGAGCAAGCTGAAAGAGAGGGTACAGGAAGATGGAGAAAAATAAGAAAGCAGGATCAATGATCCTCGGCGTTGCATTTGTATGGTTTACCACACATTTCGGAGGAGGATTTGCCTCCGGTGCACAGATATACAGTTATTATGTAAGATATGGAGTCTGGAGCCTTTTCATGCCGTTTCTGGCGATGGCGTATAATGGTGTATTTTTTGCATACTGTCTGTATTTTGCAAGAAAGCACCAGGTATATGATTATCGTTCGTATAACGATGCGTTTTACGGAAAATATGCACCGGTATTTTCCAATCTGTTTGAAGTGTTGTATCTTTGTGTGATGTGTGTGGCACCGGCGGTTGCATTTGCCACCGGAGGGGCTACGTTAAGTACACTGACCGGGCTGCCATATCTGCTTTGCACGTTACTTATCGGTGTGTTTATCTTTGTAGTGGCGATTTTTGGAACCGATCTGGTGAGAAAAGTAGCTTTGGTGTTATCTGTATGTATTATTATCGGTCTTCTGGCAGTGTATGTGCCGAATATCATCGCAGGAGCCGGAAAATCGAGGAGACGATCTCGGTGATGACGGAAAGTCCTATGCCGTTTGGAAAAGCGTTGTATGCGGCTTTCTTATATGGAACCTTTCAGCTGGCAAATGTAGCCGTGTTCGTACAGCATGCAAAATCATTTGAAAAACCGAAAGATGCTGTAAAGAGTATGGCGATTGGTGGTGTGGTAAATGCGATCCTGATGGTGATGGTTGTTCTCGGAATCATGACCGTATATCGGAACCCTGAGATGAGCCAGCAGAGTGTGCCGACGTTATTCATGGTGCAAAACGGTGTAGGAAAAAGCTTTCTGACACCGCTGATCTCTGTCCTGATCATCCTTGGGGCGGTGTCAACGGCGGTCAATATGGTAGCCGCCATGGTACAGCGGATCTGTCATGGGCTGGAAAAGAGAAAAGTGCAGAACAAACAGGAAGAAAAGAAAACCATTACCGGAACACAGATACTGGTTGCACTGGTGTGCTGTGTGATTGACTTTGGAATCGCGCAGTTCGGATTGCTGACACTGATCCAGAAGGCATACAGTATTCTGGCGTATCTGGCGATTCCGGTGATATTGATTCCGTATGTGGTACATATGGTGATGACGCGGTTGGATACCAGGAAAAATTAAGAGAGAAGAGACTGTCACAAAAACAGGTGACAGTCTCTTTTTGGGTGGACAGATGGGGGAATTCTATTATAATAGATTTTATAGAACAGCAGTCGGGAGGAATAGCGTGGAGAGATTAATTTTAAGTGAGCAGGGTTACCGGGAGCAGATGGAAAATGTTGTGGAACCGTATCTGGATATCCGCAAGTCCGTGCTGTGGCCGGAACGGGAAGAGGGGAAGAAAATCTACTGTGAGCGGTATCTGGCGGATAGTCCGAAGGGTGTGGTGATGATTTCCCATGGATTTACGGAAACTGCGGAAAAATATAAAGAAGTGATCTATTATTTTGTAAAAAAACAGTATCATGTGTATCTGCCGGAATATTGTGGGCATGGAAGAAGTTATCGGTTGATACCGGAGAGTTCGCTGGTGCATGTGGACGATTATCAGCGGTATGTAGATGATTTTCTGTATGTGGCAAAGATGGCAACAAAAGAAAATCTGGGACTTCCGGTATTTTTATATGGACATTCCATGGGTGGAGGTCTGGCGGCAGCGGAGGCAGCGCAGGAGCCGGAACTTTTCAGGAAAGTGGTGCTTTCCTCCCCGATGATTCGTCCGGATACCGGAAATATCCCGTGGCCGGTGGCAAAACAGATCGCTTTCGGTGCGTGCCAGCAGGGAAAAGGAGCGGAATATGTAGTCGGACAACACCCGTATGAGGGACGGGAAAACTTCGAAAACAGTTCTTCCACCTGCAAGGTGCGTTTTGAATATTATCAGGATAAAAAAGAGAAGGAACCGTTGTTTCAGACAAACGGAGCGTCCTACAGCTGGCTGTATCAGGCGGGACGGCTGAACCGGTACTTGCAGCGGAAGGCGTGGAAGAAGATTCAGGCTCCGGTGCTGATCTTCCAGTCGGCGGAGGACCATCTAGTGTCAAAACCGGAACAGGTGCGGTTTGTAGTAAAACTTGCCAGACGGGGACTGACCTCGGGAACCATGATCATCGTGCCGGGAACGAAACATGAGATCTACGGATCCGGAAGCCGGATCCTGCGGGGGTACTGGAAACGGATTTTTGCGTTTCTGGAAGAATCTCAGGTGAGGAAGA
>OGYY01001425.1_pt1 | contig 20866 bp, 16 predicted proteins | sample 1576671 | NCBI WGS metagenome assembly OGYY01 (sample SAMEA3541593, study PRJEB24748) | human gut metagenome | biome: human gut; feature: human-associated habitat; material: faeces | place: China | collected 2012 | reverse complement strand
ACGGCGTATTGCTGCTCCCCCTCATCCAGGGTTTTTTCTTTGTCGGCAGCATACAGCAGCACCTGCTCCAGGTCGCTTAGCTTGGTCTTGCTGGGGTTGGTGCAGTAGTCCACCACACGGCTGACGCTGTCATGGATCGCCCAGATCTTCGTCACCGCCATCGGCATCCTCCTTCCCGTGATAGGCGCGCAGAAGCAGGCTCTCGATCTCGGTCAGAGCCTCGTCAAAGTCCCTCATGGCAAGCTCGTAGCGGACGGTATCGTGGAGCGTTGTCAGCTTCTGATACGCCAGCATCAGCTCCCGGCGCGGAGCCTCTCTTACCGCTGCGCCGGTTCCCAAGCTTCGGAGATATTCCGACATATTCATGCCGCATTTCTTTGCCTTTCTGCGAATGGTATTCTTCTCGGTTTTATAGACTCGCACATTGATTTCCTCTGTTCGATTCCGCATAGATATCACATCCTTTCAGCGGGGTTACAGGGGCGCGCCCCTTTCGTATCGGCAGATACGGGGGATTTGGGTGCCGCAGGGCTACACAAATCCCATGCTCGTTATCCTTACGGATAAAAAAGCGGTGTATAGCCCCGCACCCCTTAAAGCGGCAATTCCTCATCGCCCTCCGCCTCCTCCCATGACGCAGATGACGCTTGTGACGATGCTTGAGGAAGCCTGGCGATGCCGTCATTCTGTTTCCGCAGTGACGCAAGTCTCTCGCTCCCGGAGGAACCGTCATGACCGTCAGCACCGTCATGCAGCTCCAAAAGCACCAGCCGGGCAGCCGCCGTTTTACGATACTCGTAGGTGATTCCCAGGGGCAGCAGCACATCGCTGTAATGACGGGTCAGATGCTTGCTGGCGAGGTTGGGCTTCAGCTCCGTATTACCTACGGCGGCAAGCAGCTGGGACACCGTGCCCCGAAACCGCCCGTGCGCCAAGAGAAAATCCGCCACCTGAAAAACAAAGTCCGGGATGCGTTCCTTTCGCAAATCCTTGGCGCTGAGCGCCTCGGTAATCTCCCATCGGACGCCCCGCATCTGCATTTTCAGCTTTTTCTCCTCCACATCCCGGCCTGTAATACAGAGGGTGGCGCAATCGCCGAAGCGGTCATCCTTGCGGAGAATCATCCCCGTATCCGCCACGCCCAAAATGCCTGTGGAGCCGGTCATATCGTTGAAAATATTGCTGCTGTCCCGCTCCTTTCGGGTGTGATGGACAACGAAGATGCAAATGCCGTGGTCATCGGCGAGCTTTTTCAGGCCGGACAGATCCTTGTAGTCCTGGGCATAGGCATTGACCTTTGCGGAAGCATTGTCCCGCACCATTTGGAGGGTATCGAGGAATATCAGGCCCGTGGAGGGAAATTCCCGCAGAGCCTCCTCGATCTGCCCCTCCAGCTCCGCGCCCAACTGCCCGCAGGAAAAGCCGAAGCGGAGATTCTCCGGCGGAGAATCCGTCAGCTCCTGCATACGCTGCTGAACGCGCCATTCCCGGTCCTCCAAGGCCAGATATACCACATCGGTTTTTCTGGTGGGCAGCCCCCACACCGCCTCGCCGCGGCTGATTTGCAGGCACAGCCACAGCACCATCCAGCTCTTGCCGATCTTGGAGTCACCCGCTAGAATAGCGAGCCCGTCGGAGAGAACACCATCGATGAGCATTTTGGGGTGGGCAAGGGGTTTGTAATACAGGGTATCGGCATCGATCAGTTGTAGCTTGTTCATGTGTTTCACCTTCTTTCTTTCGCTGGTAATTGTGTTTTTTGGTTGGCACCGTACTTCCGATATCGTTTTTATATGCCTGCCCCGGGATCTCCGCGGCGTCGCCATGCTCGCTCTTTTGCGGTCGTCGCACAGTCATATCTGTCTCGGTAACGGCTATTCAGTTGTCGAGGTACACGGGGGAAGCTTAGAAGCTCCTCTCACTTTCCCTTTGCCGAATTTTTTTCAGATTTTCCCGCTGCTTTTCAAAATTTTTTTCTTTTGAGCTGGTAAATTATAAAAAGCCGAGCTTGTGCAGAGCTTTTTCAAAGTTCCCCTCACTTGGTAGGCAGCGAGAAGGCCAAAAAATTAACCCCCTTGAAAAATTCTTTTGTTTTGGCTCCAAATTGGAGCCATTTTCCTATGCAGGACTGCTCGTGGCTCCGAAATGGAGCCATTTTTCGTCTATGGCATCAAAATTGATGCCATGTCCATTCCGGATTTCATCGGTGTGGCTGCAAAATTGATGCCATAAAAATAAGCGCCTGCCTCTTTTCAGAAGCAGACGCTCATTTCTCGTATTCAGTTTTTACCGTAGCAGCCGGATCAGCAGCTCATTGATATCCTCGGTGGGCTTGCCGCTTGCTACCAGCTTGTTCCGAAAGGACAACAGGGCCATTGTCAGCAGCCGTCGCTCGCCGGCGCAGAGTGCTAACACTCGATTTCTTCTATACTTGAACATCACCACACCTCAGCAATAAACCAGCTCAGAAAGGACAACTTCCTCCGCGCGGCTGCGGATGCTGTTCATCCGTCCCACCCATTCCATTTGATTCTCAGCCTTCAGCTGCTCAGTGACACCCTCAGCGTCCTTCATCTGCTCGACCAGCCGGTCGAACATGGCCTGCGCCGACTCGCCGATCTCCGCAAGATGCGGCTCCAGGGTCCCTGTCAGCAACATTCCTGTGTAGATCCCATCCATATGTGTGCGCAGATACCGTCTCCGCGCCGCTGCAAATCTGTTTTCCATACTGTGCCTCCTCTCGTACCTTCGATGGTGATTTCTTTCTTCATCCACATACTACCGCAGCGAGTCAGAGAGCACCAATGTGCAAACGCCGGATTTGCAGGCTTGACAAGCCTGTATTTTGAAAAGTGCAGAAAAATATATGAAATCTCTATTGAAAAGTTGAGCGGAGATGGCTATAATATAGTTGAAAAGTTTTCGCGAGGTGAGTCATCATGCTGAAACGAAAAATTGCAGACCTGATCGAGCAGCACCTGAAGTCCGGCTCTGGTCGCATTTTGCTGATCGACGGCGCGCGCCAGGTCGGAAAGACATATATCATCCGCCACGTCGGAAAAAAGCTGTTTCCCAATTTCATTGAGATCAACATGCTGGAGGACTCCGTCGGCGCGAGGCTGTTTGAAAATGCGAAGACGGTAGATGATTTCTACCTTCGCGTCAGCGCGATCAAGGGCGAGCTGATGGGCAAGGCTGAGGATACGCTGATTTTCATCGACGAGATCCAGGCCTACCCCCATCTGCTGACCATGCTGAAATTCCTCCGGGATGACAACCGTTTTACGTACATTGCCAGCGGCTCGCTGCTGGGGGTAACGCTGGCGCAGACGACCTCCATCCCCATCGGCAGCATTCGGAAGGTGCGCATGTTCCCGCTGGACTTCGAGGAATTCCTCTATGCCAACGGCATGAACGAGTTTGCTATTGCCGCCCTACGCAAGAAGTTCGAGGCGCGGGAGTCGCTGGACGAGGCCATGCACGGCAAAATGATGGACTCCTTCAAACGCTACCTTTTGGTAGGCGGATTGCCGGCGGCGGTCAATGCGTACCAGGATACAAGGAATATTCAGGCCGTGCGCGAGATCCAGCGCGAGATCCACGATTATTACGCCGCCGACGCCTCCAAGTATGACGCAGAGCGCAAGCTGAAGATCCGCCGGATCTACGATCAGATCCCCTCCAACCTAGAGAACAAGAAAAAGCGCGTGGTGGCGCAGCGGATTGAGGGCAAAAAAGGCAGCACCTTCGCCAATTATGAAGACGAGTTTGAATACTTGATCAGCGCCGGCATTGCGCTGAACGTGCAGGCTATCTCCACGCCGACCTTCCCATTGATCGAGTCCTCCGGCAAGAACCTGCTGAAGCTTTATCTGAACGACGTCGGTATTTTGACCTCCATTCTGTACGGCAGCAATATCCGCGCGATCCTGGAGGATGAACGGAGCATCAACCTTGGCTCGGTCTATGAGAGCGTCGTCGCCAGCGAGCTCATTGCCCACGGCTATAATCTGTTCTATTACGATAACCGCAGTAAGGGCGAAGTGGATTATCTGATCGACGATTATGACAGCCTCTCCGCTGTCCCCATCGAGGTCAAATCCGGCAAGGACTATACCATCCACAGCGCGCTGAATACCTTCGTAAAGAACGACGACTATCACGTGAAAAAGGCCTATGTTCTCTCCAACGCCCGCGAGATCACGACAAACGGCAAGGTCACGTATTTGCCTATCTATGATGTGATGTTTTTACAGAGCAATTCTTGATTTCCCATTTGGAAATTGATCCCCCAAATTAGTGCAGGTGAAAGTATATGACAGATAGAGAACTGAAAACCTTAAAAGACAACCTCTGGCATGCAGCGGACGTGCTGCGTTCCGGTGCGCATTTGGCGGCGAACAAATACGGTCAGCCGATCCTCGGCCTGATCTTCCTTCGCTATGCTGATATCCTGTTCAAGCAGCACAAGGATGAGATCGAGGCGGAGTATACAAAGCGGCTTGGCACCCGCATGGAGAAAACACGTAAAGAGATCGCGGTCGAGAAGTGCGGCTTCTTCCTCCCAGAGTGCGCCTACTATGACTATCTTAACAACGCGCCGGACACAGCGGAGAAGGCTGATCTGGTAAAGAAGGCCATGGAAGCCATCGAACGGGAGAACCCGAAGATGGACGGCGTTCTCCCCAAGGAGGTTTACGCCCAGCTTGTGCCGGAGGAGGAGCCGGAGCTGCTGTCCAACATTGTGCGCATTTTCAAGGATATCCCCGAAAACTGCACCGTTGATATCTTCGGCGAGATCTATGAATACTTCCTCGGCAACTTCGCCCTGGCAGAGGGTAAGGACGGCGGGACCTTCTATACGCCGGCCACAGTCGTGCGGTATATGGTCGAAGTGCTGGACCCGCAGCCCGGCGATAAAAAATTTCTCGATCCCGCTTGCGGTTCCGGCGGCATGTTTGTCCAGGCTGCGCGGTACATGCACGCCCACAATGCAAACGAGGCGGAGCAGATGAAGTTCCGCTGCTACGGTGTAGAGAAGGAACCGGACACCGTGAAGCTGGCTAAAATGAACCTGCTGCTCAACAACGTGCGCGGCGACATCACCGAGGCCAACTCCTTCTACTCCGATCCCTACAACGCTTTTGGCGCCTTCGATTACGTCATGGCAAATCCGCCGTTCAACGTGGACGAGGTCTCCTTTGACCGTGTCAGCGGTGATGCGCGCTTCAACACCTACGGCGTGCCGCGCAATTCCACCAAATCGGCAAAGAAAGCCTCCGACAAGAAAGAAACGGTTCCAAACGCCAATTACCTGTGGATCGGCTACTTTGCCACAGCCCTGAACGAGCACGGCAAGGCGGCGCTGGTCATGGCGAACTCTGCTTCCGACGCGGGCAAGAGCGAGTATGAGATCCGCAAAAAGATAATCGAAGAGGGCATCATCAGCCAGATGGTGACGCTGCCCTCCAATATGTTTTCCTCCGTTACCTTGCCGGCTACGCTCTGGTTCTTTGATAAGCACAAGGCGCAGACAGGCAAGAAAGTCGAGATCCTGTTCATCGACGCCCGCAATGTTTTCACCCAAGTGGACCGCGCGCACCGGAAGTTCAGCGACGAGCAGATCAAGAATCTGGGCATCATTACCCGTCTGTACCAGGGTGACACAGGCGCATTTGCCGCGCTGATTGCGGAGTATCGGGAGGCACTGGCTGCTGCGCCGGAAACGGCTGAGGACAAGGAGACCACGACAAAAGCCTACTGGCAGACCCAGATCGACTGGCTGACCGAGCGCTTCCCGGACGGCGTATACCGGGACGTGATCGGCCTGTGCAAGGCAGCGAAGCTGGAAGGCGAGGACGGCATTATCGACCAGGGCTATTCCCTCAACGCCGGACGCTACGTCGGAGTGGTCATCGAGGACGACGGCATGACCGAGGCGGAGTTCAAGGAGACCATGCTCGGCCTGAATGCAGAGTATGAGTCGCTGAACGAGGAAGCGAAGAAACTGGAAACGCAGATATCGTTGAACCTGAGAGGTTTGTTTAAAAATGAGTGATTTCACATCATCGTGGCAGGGATACGATTTTTCAGGATTAGGCGCATTGCTTTCTCAAATGCAAGAGTTTACCCGTCCTGTAATGGAAGCCGTGCATAGTATTCAATCCGCACTGAAGCCTATTGTTGAGGCTATTGAACAGTATAGGCCAAAAGTAGCAGAGATTGGGCAAGCTCTATTGCAGGCAACCCGCCCACTATCTGCAATTAGGAAAATGGGTGAAGCGCAGTTTGTCTTTTGGGACTATATGACCGATGAGTTTGTCGATGCAATTGTAGGTGCAGAAAACATCAACAAAACGCTCCGAGAACAACTGATCCGGGATCGGTTTTCTGCGGTTAATAAGACTATTGACAAGACCCTCTCTTCCGCAGTGATGCAGAAGCATAAACGGCTGTACTCTCAATCCGTAAATGCGTTTCGTAGTGGGGACAGTGATCTGGCTGTTACGGGTTTCACTTCTGTTTTTGACGGTTTACTGGCTGATACTTCCGGGAATCCCACATCAAGGCTTGGGCCGCGCATAAACGCAATTAAGCAGAAACTCGATAATGACGAGCTTCTCAATCATGATGAATATGCCACGATAACGCTGGCTATGACATTAGAGAAAACATTGGATTCTTTTTCTGCACCTTCTGACTTCAAAGGGAAAGAACCAAAGGGTCTTAATCGTCATTGGATTGCACACGGTCGTTCTACACGGAAGAAAACGAAGTTAGATTGCGTCAAAATGATAAACCTTATTTATGGCTTGCTGTTGATAGGAGATATTGAATCTACGGCATCGTCAAATTCTTCTTGTGAAAATGGTGTGTGAGTATGGATAGGTTTGGGGATAAAGTCTGCTGCAACCCAAATGTAAAACTGAAAAAGCAAGAATCATACCCCGTTATTGATATTGACAAAATCACCCCCGGCTATAAAGCCGTGAGGAGTGTGGCGTCAATCGAATACACAGGCCAAGGTGGCGCAAAGTTTCAGGACCACGATGTGCTTTTTGCTCGTATCACGCCATGTCTTGAAAACGGGAAGATGGCAATTGCAGATACAGAAGGCCAGAATGGGATTGGTTCGACAGAACTGTTCGTATTCCGTGGTATCGATGGCGTTTCAGACACGGACTATGTTTATTATCTTCTATGCATGAAGCATATCCGGCAGTTGGCTGCCAACAGCATGACTGGCGCAAGCGGACGTCAACGTGCTGACTTGGATTTCATGAAGCGAATTCAATGGGATTTCCCGGATATAGAGATGCAGAAGAAGATTGCCTCCGTCCTCTCCGCCTATGACAACCTGATCGAAGTCAACAATAAGCGGATCGATTTTCTGGAGCAAATAGCGGAAAACCTGTACAAGGAGTGGTTCGTCCGTTTCCGCTTCCCCGGACACGAAACTGCAGAGTTTGAAAACGGGATCCCGGAGGGGTGGGCTTATAGGCGAGCCGATGAGGTCATTGATTTCAACCCGACGCTGAAAACAGGGAATCAAACGGAGTTTACGATCATCCCCATGGAAGCGCTCAGCACGAACTCCATGGTATTAGATTCAGGCTGCTTTGTGCGGCAGGATTCCATTTCAGGTCGGCGCTCACAAAACGGCGACACTCTGCTGGCCAAAATTACGCCCTGCCTGGAAAACGGGAAAACCGGGTTTGTTATGGGCATGCCGGAAAACGAGGTGCTCGGAGGTTCGACCGAGTTTGTCGTTATGCGGTCTAAGGCATTAACGCCTCACTATGTTTATTGCATTGCCCGGAGCTACTATTTCCGGCAGACAGCCATTTTGAGCATGAATGGAGCCGATGGGCGTCAGCGTGTTGACGAGGATAAGCTGAAATCAACAAAGATTCTTCAACCGGAAAAGACTGTGCTGGATCATTTCGAAACAATTGTTACGCCAATCTTCGATGGCGTTTATCAGATGGTACAGGAAAACAAGAACCTCATCCAGCAGCGCGATCTGCTTCTACCGCGCCTGATAAGCGGAAAGCTGGAGGTGCAATATGCCCTTAATGACTAGTGGAGTTTATATTGGAAGCGATGATCGAGGTTATGAAGCTGAAACTTCATACTATTTGAATTTTCAAATTATAAGCGCATTGGCATTATTGGCAAAAATCGACTCATTTAATGATAGTTACGGATGGGAAAACCCCTGTCAGTATTATCACTACTATACGGATCATTTGTTGTTTTCAATCGGGCAAATTACGAATCGCTTTCAGGTAAACAATAGGGATTCTGAAAAAGAGAAAGAACGCAAAACCCTGAATCGTGGCAATTATCAGTTTTCGGAAGATAGATTCCCACTCTTGTCAGATAAAAAAGCAAGAAATGTTGTTGAGCATATAGACGAATATAATCTGAACATTATAGAAAGCAATCGGGGAGTCGGTGGATTCAATCTGATTGATGCAAGTACAGAATCCACGCGTGTACAGACATTGAGGACAAATAGACATACTCACCCGTATACACTTGATCTGCTTTCACACGAATTATTCATACGAAGAAATGACGAAAATTTAACTATTTCTTTTGAAAAACTGAAGTCTGAACTACTTACGCTAAGAAAATCTGTAAAATCGTTTATGGAGATATCATCATTTCTTTAATACACATTGAATTACTGTGCTTGATGAGCGGAAAGATAGAGGTATAGATATGTTTGCCGCCAGTACATACGAGGAAATTGAAAGAATTGAAAGACAAGTTGAAAACATGGAAATTGTCGTTTTCCTTTTCGCTCGTCCAACGGAAGAAAAGATCCTAAAGGAATTTGAGTACATCCATTACAATTCGGCGAGATATTGCTCTATATATGCTATTGGGTATACAGATGATTTCACAAAGGCAGAAGACCGTACTTACAGGAAAGTTGATGCAATGATGCAACAGGACTGGTACTTTAGCATGAAGGCCTTTACTGAATTCAAAGAAAAACTGCAAAATCGTATCCACTGGGATTATTCCGGCGAGACAGAGATACTCATTTTACAGAATAACCCAGGAAAAAGAAATATTCTGAACTTCCAGAACTATGTTGCTATTGATGTAAATAAAGGCATCCGCGAGGGTTATATTGATTCTTTCCAGAGCTTTATGGAGTCCCTGATAAGAAGTTCCAAGCGCAGGGTTACTGCTAAGGAAGCTATTCGTGATGTCCGAAATGCGAGAATAAGCATCAAGGATATAATTGCCGGAGCTATTGATGACTGTAAGAAAGTTCCTACGCCAATAAAAGAAATAGCAAAAGACAGGCTGTTTTACCGTTGCGCAAACACAATGCTGTAGTTTAGTCCGGCAAATATATTTTAGAAATAGAGGCAAGCTGTTATGAAACGCATTCCCTTTTCTCAAGTTTTGAAAACTGCGGCCATAGATATTCGTAGAGAGTATGACCGTCTATATGGAATGTTTTGTGTACAGAAGTTTCAAGATATGGTGGGAGCAGGATCTTCGTTGAAGGATTACTGTGCGACATATTTTGTTCGGCTTCCCTTTCGCGGTACATGCGTATCTTTAGATGACTTTGATGATTTTTATGGATATAGCTTTGAAAAGAATCCTTCTACCTTTGACATAGAGTATTTAGTGTCTTTTTGTGAGTATTCATATAATCTCGCCATCTACAATCAAAATACCATCTATGGCGGTGGTATAGTCGGAATTGGTGACCCAATGCAGTTCTATGTCCAGCAAGTGCTGACGGTTATCGAGACCATAGGGTATATGCCAAATAATCAAAACGGTATTACTGATTTTGTCCCCAAAGACCAGGCGGCGATTTCTGCCGCGGAGATAGTAGATCCTGCTCTGTCTTATAGGATAATTGAATACAATCATCACTCCATGAAAGGCAATTTGGAGCGGAAGAAAGCTACCCTGATTGCGCTGGCGGATAAACTGGAAGCAAAGCGGACAAAGCTAAAGCAGATCAATACCTCGCTGGAATCAGACCTGTTTTATCTGTTAAACAGCGTAAATGTACGGCATAATAATGCAGAGCAAGGCGGTAAGAACTATATTCATTTCGTTGCAGACATGAAAGATGGCGACATTGAACAATGGTATGATGATATATACCAAATGTGCCTGCTGGCATTCCTGGAATTGGATCATCTGGAGCGCAAAGAGCGCGTAAAGAAATTAAAAGAGGACATTCAAAAGAACGGATAATATAGGTGGTGACTACAATGCGCAACTTCATATCCGAAGACGATATTGAACAGGCGATCCTGCAAAAGTTGGAGGGTGACCCGTTCCAATATGGTATTCTGCGCTGTGACCCTTCTCCGGACAAGCGCGAGCTGCTGCCGGATGGGACTGGACGAAGCAGCAAGAAAGAATGCGTACTCCCGCTTATTCTGCGGGAGGCCTTGGCGCGCCTAAATCCAGATATACCCGGCGAAAAGCTGGAGGAGACCGCCCGCGACCTCTGCCGGGATTTCAGCGCCACGGATATGACGGCCACCAATTACAAGTACTACAACCAGATCCGCAACGGCATCAAAATCAGCCTCCGCCGCAACGGCAAAGAGGATTTTGATTTTGTGAAGCTGGTCGATTTTGACCGCCCGGAGAACAACACCTTCACCGCCGTTTCCCAGATGTGGATACAAGGACGCGTCTACTGGCGTCGCCCGGACGTGCTGATTTTTATCAACGGCCTGCCCATGGTGTTTGTTGAGCTGAAAAACAGCATCGTCAAGGTGGAGGAGGCCTATAACGACAACCTGAAGAACTACCTGCGGGATATCCCGAACCTGTTTGCGTTCAATCAGATCTGCGTGCTGTCCAACGGGCTGGAGACACGGCTCGGCGCCTTCAACGCCACCTACAATCATTTCTTCGAGTGGCTGAAGGTGGACTCCGAGAAGGAACGGCCCGACCGTCAGGCTTTGAAGGAAGCCGGTACGGTGGGCGAAAGCTCGGTCCGGTATTTCATCGACGGCCTGCTGCAAAAAGGCCGGCTGATCGACTACATAGAAAACTTCATCATGTTCCGCAATCAGAAGAACAAGATCATTGCCAAAAACCACCAGTATTTCGGAGTGAACAACTTGATGGAATCGGTAAAGAACCGGGCGGAGCTGCAGGGCAAGCTTGGCGTGTTCTGGCACACCCAGGGTTCCGGCAAATCCTTTTCCATGGTGTTCTTCGCCCGCAAGGTTCGGCGCAAGATCTCGGGCAATTTCACATTCCTGATCATCACCGATCGCGAAGACCTGGATGACCAGATCCACAAGAATTTTGTAAAGACGGAAGTGATTGGGCAGAAAGAGGAATGCCAGCCGAAGAACGGTAAGCAGCTGCGGGACTATCTGCAGACCAACAAATCCTTCATTTTCACCCTGATCCATAAGTTCCGCTATGACAAGGGTAAAAAGTACCCTGTGCTCTCCACCCGGGACGATATCATCGTGCTGGTGGATGAAGCGCACCGGACACAGTACAAGGATCTGGCGGAGAACATGCGCACGGCCTTGCCAAATGCCAATTATATCGCCTTTACTGGCACCCCGCTGCTGGGCAGCAAGCGCCTGACCAACCAATGGTTTGGAAACTATGTGTCGGAGTATAACTTCGCGCAGTCGGTGGAGGATGGCTCCACGGTGCCGCTGTTCTATTCCCGCCGCGTGCCGGAGGTCGGGCTGGAGAACGACTTCCTGGACGACGATGTGGTGGACATCATCGAGGAGGAAAACTTGAACGAGGACGAGACGCGGCTGCTGGAGAACTCCTCGTCGCGCATCCTGGAGGTCATTAAACGGGAGGATCGCATTGATAAGATTGCCCAGGATATCGCCCACCACTTCCCGCGTCGAGGCTTCCTCGGCAAAGGCATGGTCGTTTCCGTCGATAAGTATACGACGGTGAAGATGTACGACAAGGTGCAGCATTACTGGGCGATTGAGAAGCAGAAGATCATGCAGGAGCGCAACGCCGCGGCAACAAAAGAGCAGCGCGATGAGCTGACGCGCATCCTCAATTACATGAACCGTGTGGAAATGGCGGTCATCGTATCCGAAGAGGCCGATGAGGTCGAAAAGTTCCAGAAACAAGGGCTGGACATTGCCGCTCACCGGCAGAAAATGAATGCTGTAACCGCAGATGGATTGGATATTGAGGACCGCTTCAAAGATCCCGACGATCCTCTACAGCTTGTGTTTGTCTGTGCCATGTGGCTGACGGGTTTTGATGTGGAAAACCTGTCCACACTCTATCTGGACAAGCCGATGAAGGGACACACACTGATGCAGGCCATCGCCCGCGCCAACCGCGTGTATCCCGGTAAGCCCTGCGGCATCATCGTGGACTATGTCAATGTGTTCAAGTACATGCAGAGAGCGTTGACGGAGTACGCGGCCGGTGATGACGGCACGGAGTTCCCAGCGAAGGATATCGACCAGCTGATTGTCCTGCTCAATAGTGCAGTGGATGAAGCGGATGATTTCCTGCTGAGCCTTGGTATCGATATCGGGGCGATCGTGTCGGAGGAGTCCACCCTTGATCGGCTGGATCTGCTGCGGGATGCCTACAACAGGATCATTTCCAATGATGAAAACAAGGATAAATTCAAAGTGATCCTGAACACGCTGATGAATCTGTATGAGGCGTCGCGTCCGGAGATCTTTGAAAAGAATTGGCAGAATGAAAAATTCGCGCCCCTGGCGTATCTGTATGGGCTCTTCTGCCATACCATCGACGACGAAAAAATCAACCGTGCCAGGCTGCGCATGGCGCAAGTTCTGGACACCAGCGTTTCCTCGCAGAAAGCGGAGGATAACGACGCTGGGCTTGTCATCCACCAGGGAAAGGTTATCGATCTTTCCAAGGTGGATGTGGAGGAGCTAAAGAAGGAGATCAAGGTCGCCAAGTACAAGGCTGTGGAGATCGACGATCTGAAGGTGTTTATCGAGCAGGCACTGCAGCAGATGCTGAATCGCAACTGTACCCGCCAGAAATTCTCTCAGCGTTTCCGCAATATCATTGACCGCTATAATGCTGGTGGGTCGGAGAATGAAGACTATTATGAGCAGTTGCTCCAGCTGATCGAAGATCTGAAAGCAGAGGACAAGCGGCCGGAGGCCGAGGGGCTGTCGGAAGAGGAACTGGAAATCTTCGATTTGCTGATTGCCGGAAAGAAACTTACAAAGGCGGAGGAGCAGAAGGTGAAGCTATCCGCGAAGAATCTTTTTAAGAAGCTTTCCGAGGAGAAGTCGGAGCTGATGGTTGTGGATTGGTACAAGGATGAACAGCCGCGCGCAAAGGTAAAAACGGCGATTGAAACGTCGTTGGATGCAGATCTACCGCTTTCGTATGATAAGGAAACATTCACTGTGAAGATTGATCTGTTACTGACACATTTTATTGATATGGCCGTACAAGGTTACGGCTGGGTAGCAGCATAACGGAGGTAGAAACAATGGATAAAGCAGGTGTGATTTACATTCTGACCAACCCGTCCTTCCCGGAATATGTGAAGATCGGGTATGCGGATGATATTGACAAGCGGCTGCAACAGCTCAACCGGAGCGAGTGCATTCCCTTTGCCTTCCGCGTCTATGCGACCTATGAGGTCAATTCCCGGCTTTCTGATCTGAAGATCCACAGCATCATCGACAAGCTGAATCCCAACCTGCGTTCCATTGAGAACTTCAACGGGAAACAGCGCGTCCGTGAGTTCTACGCCATGTCGCCGGAGGACGCCTATTCCATTCTGGAGGCCATCGCAGAGATCCACGGCTGCGCGGATAAGCTGAAACGGATCGCCATGGACGAGGCTCAGAAGCAGGCGGAGGAAACCGCCCAGGAGATCGAGGAAGAACACAAAGAACGACTCTCTCCGTTTACATTCTCAAAGTGCAACATTCATGCCGGAGAATATATCTCTTGGGGCGATGACCCGGATTTGAAGCTCAAGGTTCTGGATGATAAGACCGTTGAATACAAAGGCAAGCCGTTCTCCCTTTCCGGACTTGCTGCGCTGCTTCTGGGAAAAAGCAGCAGTGCCGGCGTCGCCGGCCCCCGCTATTTCAAATACAAGGGCGAATGGCTGAACGACATCCGGCACCGGCTATAAGGATAATTATTTGCGAGGATCATACGTGAGAGCGCCGGCATTATCGAAGAGAAATCCTTCCGCACACGGAACACAAATACAGTTCTTGCAGTCTACGACTCCCGCACCCTAGCCCACGAGTCAATTAACAAATAGGCGCTCGTGCCAGAGAACTTAAAAAAGTAATTTGCCACGAAAGGAAGAAAGATATGGCAACCATTGTATCAATAAAGCAGAAGATTGAACAATTAGATGCTGGAAGTTTCCAGGTCCTTTGTGATGCCTATCTTTCAAGAGAGGGTTATCCCAACCCTGTGTCACTTGGCACTAAAGCAGGAACTCAAAAGACGACTCAAGGCACGCCTGATACGTATTTCTGTTTGGCAAATGGAAAATATGTCTTAGCAGAATATACAACACAACGGCCTGGCCTAGCTGGGAAGATCCGCTCTGATTTAGAAAAATGCTTTGATTCACAATTATCCGGTATCAATAACGACGACATCACTGAAATAATCTATTGTCATACTTCTTCTGGCATTGATGCGGGGGCTGATAAATCGCTGAAGCGCTACTGCCAAGATAAGGGTGTACAGTTAACTATGATCGGCATAGATAAACTTGCCGAAGATATTAGTCGCAAGTATCCGATCCTGGCAAAAGAACATCTCGGCCTAAGTGTTGATACTGAACAGATTCAGGATCCTTTAGACTTTGTGAGGCAATACGATACCAGCGCATTAGCCGCTCCCTTAAATACTAACTTTCTATTCAGAGAGAATGAGATTGTAAGATTACAGAAAGCTTTTGATGAAAATAATGTAGTAATTCTTTCTGGTGCTGCGGGGACAGGAAAAACGAGGCTGGCGCTAGAGTTTGCAGAGAGGTTTCAGAAAGAGCATACTGCTGTAAAAATATGTGTCATACACAATCATGGCCTCCCGATTTACGACGACTTAAAACAGCATTTTGAGTGTCCAGGGGACTACTTTGTCATTGTTGATGATGCAAACCAGCTGTCTCAATTAGATCTGATAATTGAATATGTTAATAAGAAAGATAACGGATACAATGTTAGGATTCTCGCAACCGTGCGTAACTATGCGCTCCAAAAGGTAAAAGCAGATATTGCGGGTATCGTTCATTATTCCGAGGTTACCCTTGATTCGCTTTCGGACGATGAGATCAAGTCTCTCGTAAAGGACTATTTGGGAATTATTAACCGAGATTATCTAAATAGAATTGCAACTATTGCAGAGGGAAATGCAAGGATAGCTCTTATTGCAGGAAAAGTAGCGGTTGATGCGAATGGACTACAGTCAATAAGTGATGTAACCGGGCTATATGAAGAGTATTATGGAAAAGCATTTAAGGAGGCTAATTTAGACGGCGATCTGCAACTTCAGATTACGGCTGGAGTAATTGCTTTCCTTGGATCAATTCACCTCGATCACATTGAGCCTGTATTGAACTTATTGGTTGGATATAATATCGATATATCTGTATTTAAGAGTTGTGCATATAAACTGCATGAAATGGAACTGGTCGATATATGCAGAGATAAGGCTGTTGCTATTTCAGATCAGTGTTTTGCCAACTATATTCTGAAGCATGTGTTTGTTGATAAAAAAACGATCAGCCTTGCCCAGATGCTTGACACATGTTTTCAGACATATCGTAAGAGGACAATTCAGACTGTAAATACTTTGCTTGGCGTGTTTCAAAGTCAAGATGTATATGATTTCACAATTCACGAAATAAAAGTTGTATGGAAAAAGCGGAAATCCGAATCGTTCAACAAGTATTGGGATTGGGTTAAAGCATTCTATCAGGTAGATCAGGTTGAAACGTTGTTACTCATCAAAGAGCGGATTGATAACACGGAAAAAGTTGAATTATCAGTTGATGAAATCGATGTCAACGAGGGAAAAAACTATCAAAGTGTCGACGATGAACTTATCGTTATACTGGGAGGCTTTGCAGATACTCATAACATTGAGTCTGCACTTGACTTGTTTTTTGATTACTATTTGAAGAGACCGGATCTTTATATTCAGTTTTATCATGCCACAAATCTTTATTTTGGAATAAAACCATCTTCATTGCAAAAGGGATTCTACACACAAATTCAGTTAATTCAGCACTTTATTAACTATTCAGATAATTGGAATAATCCATTTATCCGTATTCTGTTTTTTGAAACAGCAAAAAACCTTCTACAAGTCTATTTTTCTCCGGCTGAAGCCGGAAGGCGGGGGGATAGTTTTGTCATTTATCATTTCTCACTGCCTACAACAGAGCAAGCCGTTATGTATCGCAAACTAATATGGGAACAATTGTTGGCGATTCAGGGTACGATAGATAGCAAAGAGTCCATCCGAGCATTATTGCAGGACTATGCTCGCTCTGTAGAAGAAAGCAGTTTTGGGTTAATTAAGGAAGATGCTCCTTATATTTGTGAGTTGTTTCAAAGTGTTTTTTCTCCCGAAAGTGTTACTGATTGTATTCTGGCTGAACATGTAAATTCGATCCTAAGTGTAGTGGGATATACCGCTGCAGAAATTGAAGTTTTTCTGAAGAGCCGAAAACTAAGTATCTACCACATATTAATTGGGCCAAGATGGGAAAATTTTAAGAGTCTTGACAGACATGAAAACGAGCACAAACGGGTAATTACTGATTATTTTACGCAGGCGGAGAACACTTTAGATGCGTTTAATGAACTATTTGAAGTGTACAGGGAATATATTGCGTGTGATACTCAGCGCCTCTATGATATTGGAAAAGGGCTTATGGAGGGCATTAAGTACCTATCACGTGATAGTTTAGTTTTCTCAAACGTTGTAAAAAGGATAATTGAGTCAGGAATAATCGAAGGGATCGATGTACACTATATTATCTCGACATTGTTCACTTTACTGTCCCCTGAGGAAGTAAAAACAATTATTCATAATGCGCCTTCAGAAACAGTAGATTTCTGGCTCTTTGCCTATTATTGTGAAATTCCTTCAGAAGCCATTGATGCTGCAAAAGTTGAAGAACTGTATGCGTATTTAAAATGTGATTATGATCGAGAGATTCACACTGCGGGATATAGATCCCTGAAATTCCTGGAAAGGTATGAATCAGTCGAGTCTGACATTATAATAAATGCAGCAAGATTGATTTTTGCAAAAAAGGATTACTCACCTTTTATTGTAAATATCTATTTTTCTTTGATCTTCAATAGACACCATTGTGAACCAAAGAGTGTTATCCAAAAGTTTGCGAAGGATCTCCAGTTGCTGGAAGAAATATACTTATTTGAGAGTGTACACGACCGGCTTGCAGACGCTGATGGAGCGTTTCTAAAAGAATTATGTTGCTGTAGAAAAGCGTTCGCAAAGGATTACATTGATACTTTACTAAAGGACAACCATCATCGGTTGCATGACGATAATGAAAAGCTTCATGCATTATTTGAATGCCCTGATTTCATCGATATAATAGACTTGCTGGTTGACGGGTGTTCTCAAACTTCGTTCCCGCTATTTGACTATCCACCAGTGATGAAAACATTTATATTTGTGCCTGATAACATAAAGCACAAAAGTGATGCGTGGATTAAGCATTATATCTCAAAATACAATACCGACTATGAAAAGATGGAGAGTCTCTTTAGTGTTCTTTCAGAACTCTGTGATGATAGGAAGAAAGACTACATCAGCTACTTGATGACTGTCAATGCTGATCCCGAACTATTCAGGAGAATACCTCTCTGCCCAACTTCATATTCGTGGTCTGGTAGTGCAGTTCCGCTATACTCCAAGTGGGCCGATTATCTAAAGGGCCTTTTGCCGCTCTTTTCGGGGATTCAGTTTTTGCAACACCAAAAAGTTGTCAATGACGAGATTGAACATCTCTCAAAAATGATAGAGAGAGCTGAAATTGAAGATTTATTACAAGGGTAGTCAAAACCTCCGGCTTAGCCGGAGGTTTTGATCTATTTGCCATTAATAATTTTCAAGCGGGGTGTCATCGCTCAGAAATGTATCCATCATAAACCGTGCGCCGAGACGGAAGCCGGTGATGAAGGTGTCCAGCTCGGATTCGCCCATGAACTCGGCGTAGGCGTTGCAGAAGCGGAGGAACAGCGCCTTGTTTTCGCCGGCGAGCTGCTCGGTGAGCTTTTCCTCCAGATCGTTCAGAGAGTCGTGACGCCTTTTTCGCAGGGAGTTTAGGGCGATAGCCGCGATCCTGCGGATCGATGTTGCCGTAGTACAGCTCCTCGATGATACTTCCCCTCATTGTCCGTCACGCCATTTCTGCAGTTCCCAGAGCCGGTCAATGTGGCGGCGGGACTTGCGGAGGGTCGCGTTGTGCTCGTCCGTGGAGAGCCAGTCGATCAGATAGCACTTCGGGATCATGTACTTGTGCTGCAGCGCTAGGGCGCGGAGCTTTCCGAAGCGAATCCACTCGCAGACCGTGTGGCGGTTGTAGCCGGTGAAATCCACGACGGCGGCCACGTCGATCACGTCCGGGTAGGAGGCGAGCTTGCTTTCATAGTAACGCCGAGTCTTCTGCGGATCGCCAGGGAAAGGGGGCTGAATGCGGATCTTGTAGGGCTTCACGTCCTCGTTTCCGTATTTGTACCAGCCGGTTGGTACGATGTACCGGCTGGGGTTGACCTCCCGGTTGATCATAAAGTCGATGACGTCGCGTTTCTTGATGGCGTAGCAGCGGGTTTTCTTCCCGGTGCAAACATGGGGAATCAGATTGAACTGCAGCAGATAGTGCGCCGTACGCTTGCTGATGTGGCAGACCTTGCGCAGTTGTTCCTTGTTCATGATTTCCGGGTATTGTTCGAGTTCCTTTGCATCGTATGTCATGACGAAGCTCCTTTCCATTTTTTGGTCCGAAAGGGTGCTTCATTGACGCTGCCGGGGCCTCTGTTTTCTTGCCTGACTTCTTGCAAACGCGCAAGAACGGAGGCATTTTACGCAAGAACGCGGTTTTATTTGAACTCTGGGCTGGTTCAAATCAGCTCTGGCCGAAACGGGTCGGAATGTCCGCAATCCCTTGCGGCGTCTGGGTTTCCGGCCTTTCACAAAGCGGCCTGAAACGACCTGATCCAGAGGTGAATCTGCCAAAGTCTTACAACACTCGAAATTTCGGCAGAAGCTGGGAATTTCGTCCCCCTGATTCTCCTTGATATTCCTCAACACAGAAAATCTCAAAATCGAATATTTTTTGCCGTCTCTCCTGTTTTCTCTCCAACGAATTTTTGAGCAAATTTCTGGAAAGAAAACCGGACGAAAATAGACACGGAGAGTTGTCCGAGTGGTCGAAGGTGCAGCACTCGAAATGCTGTAGACCGAAAGGTCTCTAGGGTTCGAATCCCTAACTCTCCGCCACAAAAAGCCTGTAAACAAGCCCGTTTACAGGCTTTTTAATTTTTGCCTAAAGGGCAAAGCCCGCACGATTTTCGGTTTTCATGGGAGAAAATCAGCTGTTCTCCCCGGCACTGATCGAACTCCAGCAGCTGCTGAAGTTGCCGCCCTCCGGCAGAGCAAGCCCTGTCTCCATCGCCTGCGCCGAAGTGATCTTGGACTTGTAATCCAAGTGGGCGTAGATGTTCGCCGTGGTGGTAAAGTCGCTGTGCCCCAACCACTCCTGAATGTGTTTGAGGGGGACGCCGTTGGCCAGCAGCAAGCTGGCACAGCTGTGACGCAGATCGTGAAAGCGCATCCGGCGCAAACCGTGACTCTCCAGAAATTTCGGAAATGCGTTGGTCAGGTATTCCACCCGCATCCGCTCGCCCAACTCATCCACGAATACAAAGCCATCGTATTCATAGTTGTAGCAGTTGCCGCAGACCTGCTTGTTCAGCTCCTGCGCCTCTTTCACCTGCATAAAGTATTCCCGGAAGCTGCCGATGAGCGGCAGGGTGCGCAGACTGGACTTGGTCTTGGCGGATTGCTGCTCGAACTCCTGATACTTGCCGTCGATGATCGTTGAGGTCACGGTGCGCTTTACGGAAATGGTGCCCTGCTCAAAGTCGATGGCATCCCATTTCAAGCCCACCACCTCGCCACGGCGAAGTCCGTAAAAGGCAGCCACCAGCACCGGCAGCTCCAGCTTGGTTCCCCGAAGGGCTTCAAACATCTTCTGCATCTCGTCCGCCGAGAGAAAGACCGGCTGAAAGCTGTTCTTTCTGGGCCGGTCCACCTTGTCCGCCACATTCTGGATCAGCATATCGGTCTTGACTGCATATTTCAGTGCCGAGTGAATGACGGCGTGATAATGGATAACGGTATTGGGCGTGACCCGCCTGAGCATTTCAGAATAAAACATCTGCAAATGTCGGGCTTCCAGTTCCCGCAGTGTCAATTTCTTCTTGCGAAAATAAGGGACGATGGTGCTTTTCAGCAGTCCTTGATAGGCACCGTAGGTTGCGTGGGCCAGCCTTCCCTTGGCGATCTCCAGCCATTCCAGCAGATAGTCGGCGAACAGCATATCACTGCTCAGGTCGCCCGCCTCTTTGGGCGGTTCAAACTCCGCCCGGAGCCTTGCCAGTTCCGCCTCGGCTTTGCGCTTATTTCCCTTTTCGGAAAGCCCCAGCGAGATCCATTTCGTTTTTCGCTGCCCTCCGGCGTTTTTGTAGTTCAACACGGCATAATACTTGCCGTTTTTCAAAGTCAGATGTCCTGCTACCAATTTCATTTCCTCCTGTCCTTTGTATTTGCAGAACAGAACTCC